>Ga0181520_10002136_pt1 | contig 37712 bp, 35 predicted proteins | sample PEATcosm2014_Bin_29_FD_132451 | JGI IMG/M metagenome (GOLD analysis project Ga0181520, IMG submission 132451) | Peatland microbial communities from MTU Mesocosm Facility, Houghton, MI, USA - PEATcosm2014_Bin02_30_metaG | ecosystem: Environmental > Terrestrial > Soil > Wetlands > Peat | place... | reverse complement strand
TCAAGGGCAGATCGCTTGCCTGTCTGGAATTCATGGGCCGTCCTCCACAAAATCGTGAACCGACAACCAACGATACCACAAGCTTCAAAACAATTCATACACGCTTGCCGGAACGACGCGGAAGTGCGAACACTGCGGACATACGTTTTGGGGCGATACCGAGGCGAGGCTTTGCCCACTCTGTGCGGTGGCCGAGAAAGCGAGAGAGGATTCCGTGAAGGTACAAGCGGATTCCACCGACCGACAGTTGTAACCTGCGGCGTCAAAGGCGTGCCGCCTCCAGCAGCATCACAGAACTTCCAACATTGGTGCAAAGGCAATCTCGGGGCTTGACGTGAGTCCCCCCGCTGCAGCCCGCACGAACATCGCTGGCGGCATTTGGCGACGAAGCACACATGACAGCCCCGCGCCGTGGCCGCAAGTGGGGCTCCAAGAAAGCGAAGCGCGGTAGCTGCCAAGTGCCCACTCGCCGACCCAGGGCAAAATGGTAAAATGACGACCATCGGGGGGCTGCATCGGACTCCCAACCGGGCAGCCGAACGGCTTGGGCCGGTGTCGCGAGCCTACTATTCACGCTGACCGGCTCGGGCCGCCCCGTTTGATGAGGTCAAAATCATGGAAAGCATACCCAAGACGACCGCAGCCAAGCCGCTGACTGACCAGCATCCCATGTCCCTTGTCTCGTCTGCTCAACGGTATTCCCGATTAGCTCGCCGGTCGGCCGTGAAACTGGCTTCTGCGCTGCTGGTGTTCTCAGTTTGGGTCGTTCCCTGTGTAGCTGGCAACGCTGCCTTGAACCCGGTATTCGCCCGATCTGTGGTGAACGTGGGGGATACGGCTCGGCTGCAACATGTACTGGCCAAGGCACGCCGTGGGGATCATGTCACCGTTGCGGTGATCGGCGGTTCCATCACGCAAGGGGCCCGCGCCAGCACGTCGGAGAAGAACTACGGCAGTGTCCTGGCCGGGTGGTGGCGACAGACATTCCCGAAGGCCACTATAGAATTGGTCAATGCGGGGATCGGAGCCACCGGCTCGAATTACGGGGCGCTGCGGGCCCAGCGGGATCTGCTCGCTCGTCGGCCGGACTTTGTCGTGGTCGAGTACAGCGTCAACGACGGCAACTCCCAGGAATCCGCTGAAACCCTGGAAGGACTGGTGCGACAGTTGCTCAAGCACCCCAATCAGCCCGCGATTGCCCTGCTTTTTATGATGGACTGCCATGGTGGCAATGCCCAACAATGGCACAGCAAGGTGGGACTGCACTACAACTTGCCGATGCTCAGCTTTCGGGATGCCCTCTGGCCGGAGATACAAGCAGGCCGGATGAAATGGGAAGACGTCGAAGCCGACGAAGTGCATCCGAACGATCGTGGGCACGCCTACGCGGCCCGCTTCGTTAGTGAACTACTCACCAAGGTCCTCAAGGAATTGCCGTCCGACGAACGGCTGTCGCCGATCAAGCCCCTGCCAAAACCTCTGCTTGGCGACCTGTTCGAGCATGTGGCCTTGTTTGAGGCCGATTCCCTTCATCCCCTGAAGAGTGGCGGCTGGACATTCGACGCCAAGGGCGGGTGTTGGAAGAGTGACCGGCCAGGCAGTCGCATCGAGTTCGAGGTAGAAGGCCAAGTGATCCTACTGATGGACTGGCATATCCGCGGTCCCATGGGCAAGGCTACGGTACGGGTTGACGATCGGCCTGCCATGGTACGAGATGCCTGGTTCGACCAGACTTGGGGCGGATACCGACAGACGACTGAGTTGGCACGCGGCTTGGTTCCAGGCAAGCACCGCGTGAGTTTTGAAATCCTCCCGGAGAAGAATCCTCAAAGCAGCGGACATGAGTACCTCATTCTGGGACTGGGGGCTGCCGGCGTGGCAGCCCGGTAACGGTCGGCAGTATTAACGTAGACTTAAGACAATGAGAGCAGCACTGCAAACGATCACGCCCCTCCTGGCAATCTTCGCCCTACAACGACCCCTTCCGGCCGCTCCGCAGGCCAAGTTGGAACCGCAACGGCTGGTCGTAACCGCGCGGGACTGCCGGCGCCAAGGCCAGCGAGGCAGACGGCCGCAAACCGCCAGACACTTGATCATGGCCGCAACGGCGTACAATGGACAAGGTTCGCCTTACTTGATCTGAGTCTGATACCGCATCCAAATGGCGTCCATCGCTCCGGCAGCCCGCATTGAGAGCTTGATATCGACAAGCCGGGAGACACATGTCACGGTGGGGTTGATCTCGACGGTTGCCCAGCCGCGACGCCTGGCTGCTTCAACGGGCCCGGCAATGTAGGGAAAGACGCTCGTCGTGCCGATGCTGAAAACGACATCGAAACCAGCATCCAGTTGGTCGTGCAAGGACTCGACGGTCTCGCGAGGCAGCATTTCCCCGAACAGGACGACCCTAGGCCGGAGGATTGCCCGACACTGTGGGCATCGCGGTGGGAGGCTCAGCGCGCCGTAATCGGCCACCGTTTGCTGCCACTCGCATCCCGTGCAGAGCAGATCGTGCAGGTTGCCGTGGATCTCCAGGACGTTCTTCGCGCCCGCCTGGCGGTGCAGCCCGTCGATATTCTGGGTGAGTGTCCAGACCCGCTCGAAGCGAGATTCCATCTCGGCGATGACCTGGTGGGCACGGTTGAACTGTGCTCCCCGGGCGGCCTGTTCGATTTGACCTAGATACTTCCATGTCAGCTCGGGTCGGCGGCGGATCATTTCGCCCGATAGGATCTCTTCAATCGGGATACCCTCATCCGGATGCTCAGCGTTGTATAGCCCGCCAATCCCGCGATATGTCGGCAGGCCGGAATCGGCGGAGATTCCCGCCCCCGTGATGAACAAGAGGCTATGGCTTCGGGCGAGGACTTCGACAACCCGTCCGATGTCATCCTCTCTCGACAGTGGAATCATGATTTTCTACGAGTTGCGGTTCGGGGGGGACGTTTCCTGACGCGGGATTTCGGACGGGAAGAATGGAAGCGAGTTTTGGGCATAAGAGAATGTCCAGTTTTATGCCTTTGCCGGCCTGACGATGATCCTTCCGTCGCCACCGTCGATCGCGAGGTTCGCGCCTTCCATCCCGCACTTCTTTAGGATCGCCGTCGCAAGGCGAATGCGGCAATCCTTCGCCACGGCGTAATCGGCCAGCGGGTTCTCGGGCTTGACCTTCAGCAGCACCAGACAAAGCTTTGGAACGGCACCGGCGGGGTCTTCGTCTAGCACAAACACGTTGTCGCTCGGAGCAAAGCCTGCATCGCGGACGATCGACGACGGAATGTTCAAGCGGTCGGCGGCACGCTGCTTGCCTTTCGATGTGCCCTCGGCGACGGGAAGTTCGTTGGCGGGCACGGGTTGGTGACTTGGATCGGTCATGCTGTTGGATGGGGAATATGGGGTTAGTAAACCGGCAACAAGATAGCCATTTTACCCTGGACGGCGGTGTCTGTCAGGCAAGGGGTGCCGGCCGCCAGATCAACCCCTCGCCACGGTTCCATGCCGCCAACATCCACGGCAGCCCGTTACGGGGCCCCAGGAAAAGGGCTGGAGGCCTCCGCGCCCATCCTGGTGGCTGCTCCCACCCGCCGAGGCCGCCAGCGACGATGCAAGGAACGCAGGAAGGCTGCAAGGCCGGTACGTTGGCTTCTGGCTGTGGACAACGTCCTTTTTCGGTCGAATCCGTGCCGTAAAGCCTGCTGGGTACGTCTCGACGCGGGAAATGGTAAAATGACGGCCATCGGGAGGGCTGCTTCGGACTCCCAACCGGGCAGCCGAGCGGCTTGGGCCGGTGTCACGAGCCTACTATTCGCGCTGACCGGATTGGGCCGCCCCGTTTGATGAGGTCAAAATCATGGAAAGCATACCCAAGACGACCGCAACCAAGCCTTCGACTGACCGGCAACCCATGTCCGACAAGGACCTCCTCCGCTTGCTCGCGGATCAGCGAGGCCGCACCGTGACAGAAATGGCAACTCATTTCCGAGTTACCCAAACAGCGATCCGCGCACGGTTGCACCGATTGATAGCAGCGCAGGCGGTTATCCGGAAACGTAGCGACGATGCAATAGGCAAGCGTGGCCGACCGCAGTATCTCTACTACATCAAGAGCCAGGGCGAGATAGCGTTGGCGGCAGATGGCCGAAGCTAGCCGCTCCTGGGTCTGGAACGGCTCGGCTTCTCTGGCACGCCGGTCTGCGGCACATTTTCTATGGGTCCGGATTTCCTCCTTGGCATGTCCCAGATAAACCCCAGCAAGTCGAGCCGCCGGATTCGTTCCGCACTCAGCTTGCCCTGCCTTTTTCTCACCCGCATTGTACGAACCCAGTTGGCAAGTGCGGCGTGAGGCTTCGACAACGTGGAAACTCGGCAGTGACCATATTCTTCCCGAAATATGACCAAGGCCGCGTACTTCGACTCCCATTGATACTCAAAGTAATCCCAAGCAAAACCGAGCTTGCCGAGCTGTTCGATGCGACTCTGTTCCAGACCATTCGCCTTCCGAGTAAATCGCTGCCCCCGAACCCACGTCCCAAGGTACGGGTTTCCCGACCAATCGTAAGGCACATTGTAGTCACCGTGGACTCGCTTGTATTCGATCAAGGCTGCGTACATTTCCGACCACAAGGGCTTTAGTGCTGGTTCCCAAGCGAAACTGAGCCTGTTCAACTGCGCGATTTGTCGCTGATCGAGCTTGCCTTCTCGCTTCTTGCGTCGGAGACTGACGACCCACCAACGGAGTCGTGGGTTTTCAGTCCACGTGCTGGGTGCGTTGCAATGCCCATGACGCTCCGCGAAGGCTGCCAGGGCTGCCAACATGACGTCCCAGTCCAGGCGATAGACGCTACGATTCTCCAAAACCCAGCAGAAACCGAGTTCTTCCAGGCAACGAATCCGTCCCAAGGCAAGTTTGCCGGCCTTCTTCTGGAGTCGGACATAAGTCACCCATCTTCCCAGCGGCCGGTTCGGAGGATAATGGCCCGGAACATTGCAGTGGCCGTGTTCCTTTCTGAACCGCTTCAGTTCTTCCAGACGCTGAGTCCAGGTAGACGGTGGGACCGAACGAATGGGTTTGGACAGATCCTCGTCCGCACTCTGCTTGATTGGCTCTCGCGTGCCCTTCATGTCTGGGATTCCGCTCCAAGTGACTCAGCCAGTCGCCGCGGTCTTCCATTTCGCGCCATGATGCGCCCGGCGCAAAATGGAAGCGTGATCTGCGGCAAATAACCCCCTACACCAAACCATTTCGCACTGTCTAAATGGCAGCCTGGGTTCGATTCGTCACACCGATCTTGTGGAGAATGTTCTTTACGTACTCCACGACGGTTATGGGGCTGATTTTCATCTCCACGGCAATCTGTTTGTTGCTCAGCCCGAGGGCCACCTGCCGCAGTACCTCACCCTCACGTTCGGTCAAGGAAGTTTCCATCGCGCCGGCAAGTCGTGGCGTTCTCAGCGAACGGCTTGCACTTTGGCGTCTTTTCCTGTTCCAGATATTCTCGCCGGCGGCTACAACCCGGATCGCGTTAAGAAACTCGTCCCGGCTGCAACCCTTCAATAGGGAACCGCTCGCACCCAAGTCTATCGCTTGGGCAATGCTGGCAAGATTGTCGAAGGCAGAGAACAACAGCACCGGCAGCTTCGGCTTTTCGAGCTTGATGTGGTTCAGGGCGGATAACCCATCTCCATCGGGCATACGGATGTCCAATAACGCGAGATCGACATCCATCTCCAGTGCCAGCTTGACGGCAGTTTGGCTGCACTGGGCTTCCGCCACGACCACGATTTCCGTGCCTACGAGCAGGGCTTTCACGCCGGAACGAACCATTTCCTGGTCGTCGGCGACGAGAATCTGGATTTTGCGTTCAGCGGGCATAGAAAGGACCTGCGTAAAGGAAAGAAAATAGGACAACGAACAGACTGCTATTATGGGCAGCGAACCTTGGCATTGGCAACCAGGCACAACGGCCGCTCGATGACCGGCGTCACAAAGCCGTCACATAGCATGGCCGCCCGGCGTCGGCAGCTCACTTTTCGCCCACTCGTTCGTACCAATCCTGAATGCGTTGCCTTTGCGCGGCATCATCGTATTGCAACCAGGATTTCATGTGGTTGGAATAGGTCTGCCGTAGTGTCTCAGCCAGTTGAATCGCCCGATGCAGGGCAGCGGCAACTTGATGGGCTCCACGGTCAATTACATCGCAGACGATGGTTTCCGGCCTCTTCGAGTTCTTAAATTCCTGCCGCGTGCCAACCCAGATACCCCTTCCGTCCTGCCATACGACCCAAGCGTGTTCCGGTTTCGCCACTTCCTCAGCTATCTGCCCGCTGGTTGTGGCGGCCGTCTCGATCGTCGTGTTCGTCGTGGGGCTCTTCGCCGGCTTCGCCAACTGCTTGCTGGCTGTGGTTAGAACCTCAACCGTCGTGTCTTTCGTTGGGCTCTTGGCGGGCTTTGCGAGTGGCCGCCTAGCTGGCCTTATGGCTGCGGCCTTGATCGCTGGGCTCTTTGCCGGCTTTGGGAGTGCCGTTTTTGCGGGCTTCTTGCCTGTCCCCTTCGTTGACTTTGCAGCCGGTTTACTTGCCGTTGTGTTGGGCGTTTTCTTCTTCGCCATCGTCCCATCTCCGTGATTCTGAATAGGCCAACTGGCCCTGAGATTTGCTCGCAGGGCTTTAGCAAGCGTTCAGGACAGCCGGCAAATCAGAACACGACGACCTCCGGTTCCTTCACCGTCATCGCTTCTGCCAAGTCCCTGAACTTCTTCACGCCGCCCATTTCCTTGATGACATCCAGGACTTCGATCACCGGCTGGAAACCGCCCAACGTCTTGATCGTGAAGGCGACCTTCTTGATCTGCTCCAGCGTGATCGTGCCGCCGTTCGTCGCGGGCTTCGCGACCACTGCCGGTGCTGGTGCTACTTCGGGTACGGGCTTGGCTGCCCTCTTGCCGTTGCCGGCCTTCTTGAGCTTGCCTTTGATGTTGCTGACGTGGCTCGCCGTGATCTTGACGCCTTGCTTGGTCAATGCCACCGCGATTTCTGCGGGCATGGCTTCCGGATGGGCGTTCATGTATTCCTGCACGGCGGCGGTCTTTTCGCCCCTAACTGTCGTCTTTGCCATTTCTCTATCTCCGATTCTGGGTTACCGACTAGATGCACAGGTATGACACCCGGAATCGGCGGAACAACCCACAAGGCGACGCCAAAGGCCCCATTCGATGACGAGCGTGCTGGATATGCCGGAAAAGCGGGCCGGTGGGGTCTGTTCTGCTATCTTCAGGGATGTGCCATCGGGTTACGGCCCATGGTACCCCTTACCACGGAGCATCGGGGCAATGTCCGTCCCAGTGGAAGTCTGCCGTCGCAACGCGGTCTCTGTGACGATCAATTCCTGAGCATCCACGCCATAGGCTCCCTTGGCCAGGACGACCCCATCAGCTCCCATCATCAGGGAACACCCGATGCACTTTCGACCGGACCAGGGCCCGCCGGTGATCCAGCCCACGTTGCTGACTCCCACCACCGGCATCTCGTACAGGTTTGCCAGGCTGCGGTAAGAGCCTTCCCAGAGGGCACCGTAGGGCTCGGCAACTGGATCGTGCTCGGCCGGCACTGCCCAGGCGGAGGGTGAGAGGAGAATTTGGGCTCCCATTCGGGCCAGGGAGTGGCCTAGCACGAGCGAGTCGGGGAAGTTGTCGGCACAGATGTCCACGCCGATCACGCCGTAGGACGTCTCGGCCACCGCGAGCCGGTCGCCCCTACTGTAGATACCCTGCTCGATGTCCAACAGATTGATCTTGCGATGTTTCAGGAGCACCCGCCCGCTCGGGTCGATGAGCACCGCCGCATTGTAGATCCTGCCACAGGCCCGCTCAGTCAAACCCGCCACGACATACAGACCGGCCTCAGCCGCTGCCCGGCACAACACCTCACTTGTCGGCCCCGGAACTTCCACCGCCAATTCCCGTGCTGCTGGGTGGGCCCAACCGAGATCCAAGCACTCCGGCAGCACCACGATCTGACAGCTCTGCCGGCCAGCCTGAGCGATCATCTTCACGGACCGAGCCAGGTTCTCCTGCGGCTGGCCACCGTCGACCAGCATCTGCCCCATGGCCAGCTTGATTCGATGTTCTTCCGCCACTATCGGCCCCATCTTACTTTTCAACGCCCGTTTTGGCGTCTTCCTCTCGCTGGTAAAGCCACGCGGTTAATACCTCATGGACTTCACGGGCTTTCTTCGCCAACAGCAAGTGATCATTGGGAATTCCGCGATGATTGCTTCCAAAAACCAGCTTGGCGACTAGGTGCCGGCGAGGCCACACCGCCACACTCCCTCGCCACCCTCTCTTCCACGACCCGCCCCGGCTTGAACGTAACCACCATCCTCTCGCCGACCATGACCTTCTCGCCCGTCCGTGGATTGCGGGCCCGCCTGGCCTTCCGCTTCTTCACCGCAAAGATGCCGAAGTTGCGGAGTTCGACGCGGCCTTCCTCAGCCAAGAGGTTGATGATCGCATCGAGCGACTTCTGCACGATCAGCTTCGTTTCCAGTTCGGTACGGTCCAGTTCGTCGGCGATGCGGCGGGCGATGTTCTTTTTGGTCATGGTGCGGTTCTTGCGGTGATGCCAGGAACACGGCTGTTTTTGTGAGGGCCCGCCCAAACCTGGTTCGTGGCCGACGTCGGGCGATAATTGGATAATGCCGCCGTTCAGATCATTCGGGCTAAGTTCGCATGCACCTGCGGGGAAGGTGACGCCATTGTCATCTTCCACCAGCGGAGTTGGCCACGTCTACCTCCACCTCAGCGTCGAACATCAGTTTGGGGTCGCCGCGGTCGGCCAAGGTTTGCACCAGGGTCCGGATCGTCCGGATGGGCTTGCCCGAGAACAATGTTCTGCCGTCCTTTTCCACGGCCACCGGCAGGTCCAGGTCCATCATGCGGTCGTCGAGACGCACGAGCAGCCTGCTGACCTTCTCCACCTTGTTGACCGTGACTTTCTGGCCCTTGCGTTCGGCGACCACCAGGGCACCGTCCACCGCCTTGCCTTTAGAAACGGCCAGCCAGTAAGAGCGGTCGTGCAGAGCCCCAGTCTGTTTCCAGACCACCTTCGCGGGGACGGGGTTGCGCGTGAACTTCGCCATCCAAGGCAGGGCCTCCTTGTCCTGTAGGTTCATCCAGTGCCCCGCTCCCTTGCGGATGCGGACGAAGTGCTGGTAGCCCGCGGGATCATCTTGCTGGAGCTTATCGAGTTGCTCGCCGTATTCTCTAGCCACTTTGTTGCGGTTGAAAGCGCCGTCGTTGGCACCGACTTGCAAGGCGAAGGCCACGTTGCGCACCGAAAGAATCGAGACGCCGTTGGGGTGACCGCCCATCATGGCGGCACCGGCCCAGAAGTCGGCCATACGGGGCGCCAACTGGTAAACGCCGTCGCCCCCGGCGGAATAGCCCATCACATAAACCCGGTCGGGGTCCACGTCCTCCAGCACCACGAGGTCCTCGATCAAGCGGGCGAAGAACTGGTCGATGTGCCCTTCGTGCCACAGGTTCCAGGTGTTGGTGGGGGCGCGGGGGGCCAGGTAGATCCCTTCGGCAAGCTGATAGAGGCGTTTCTGGTTCTCGTACTGGCTGTCGTTCACGTAGGCGGGTGCATTGCCGCCGCCATGCATCGAGATCCACAGGCTGCGTCCGCCCTTGGGTTTCGCGCCGAAGGTCTTGTAGAAGAAGGGCATTGCCAGCTTGCCCTCCTTCAGTACGCGGCCCTTCACCTCGCCGGCGCGGGTGGCGCGGATGTAGGCCGCGTGCGCGTCGGCGATTAAGGAGCGTGCGCGGGCCGCATCCGTTTTCGTGAGGGGCGCCCTGGCAAAGTCCTTGTCGGCCAGTCCGGCGACGGGCCCGCCCCGCACAGCCTGGATCTCCGCTTCCAATGCCTTCACGGACGCGGCGGAACGTCCGGCATCGAGGGTTTCAGCATTGGCCAGAATGATGCCGGACGAGAACATAACGGCCACTATCAAACAACGGCATACACACATGACTGCGTTCCTATGAGCGGAAACCCCTTTCAGCAGAAACCAATTCATTAAGAAATTGGCCCAATGCATATTGCTGGCAAAGTTGCGCGGGTGACCGCTACTTTGCCATATCCTTGAGCACCTTCAAAGCCCGCACTTTGACCTTGTTGCAGGCGGGCTTGGCCGGGCGGTCCATCAGTTCGCCGGGCTTGAAGGGGTTTGGAACATCTTCTCGGCCTTACGGGCCGGGACCTTATTCTTCTCGATCTTCACGAGGCCGGGGATGGTGATCATGCCGGCGCCCTTGTTGCCGAGGCTCTTCTGGATTTCGGCGGCCAGGGCTTCCAGAACGGCAGCGACATGCGCCTTGGGCAATTCCGTGGCGGTGGCGATGTTGGCGAGCAGTTCGGTCTTGGTCAGGGGTTTCGTGGGGGCGGCTTTCGCCATGGTTCTTCTCCTCCGTGAGGGTGATAGGTAAAAAAAGTTGTCTATCCGCAAGGGATTGTGATGATTAAAGCCTGTTTGAGCGGGAAATACAAGCCCTCGCCCCAAGGGTCATCGGTAGGCCGGCAGGGTTTCATGGTCGACAACGCCCCCGCTACCAGCTATAACAACCCTTCGCCGAGAAGTACGGGACTTCCGTGTCTCGAAAACACTGCGTTCTCATTCTCTCGGCCGATTTTGGTTTACTCCATCCGTCCACCGTGCCGAACCTGCCCATGCAGGACTGGCTCAGCGCGGGGTTGTGCTGCATCATCTCCGTCTCGGTCAGGGACGGCACTACGGTTTGATCGGCTGCCGCTTCTCCTCGGCGACGAAATACCCGTACTCCAGAAACGTCAAGGTGCGCTCTCGCACGTTGGCGGAGTGGAGCAGCAACGTGTGCAATTCGCCGACCAGCACGAAATCCCGTGCGCCGGCCAGGCGGGTACTGGCCACCGTCACGATGCCGTCGTTGTCGCCGTTTAGTAGCGGATTGTAGCCACGGCCGTCTCCTCGGCCGCCAGCGATGATCCCGAACTCGCAGGCGGGCGTGGCCAGCGTCGGCTTGAGTTCCTCCCAGCGCTTCCCCAACTGTTGCCCCGAGGCGCCGAAGACGGCGATGAAGGCGGGGTTGTCGCCCAGCTTCTCGGCCAGTTCGGCGCCCTGGTTCGGCGGGCCGATCATCACGATTCGTTTGATCCGCCTGTCCGGCTTTCTGCCTGCGGCCAGGTTGGTCTGATCTCCCAGGTAGCGGCGAATCACGAGGTTGCCCAGGCTATAGCCTACGAAGTTGATCTCGTCGACGCCGTCGAGGTGCCGCACCACGCTGTCCAGCGACTGGGCATGGCGTCCAACCTCTTCGCAAAGGCTGGGGTAGGCCACACACTCAACCAAATACTCGCTGCGGTCGCGCAGGAACTTGACCATGCCGTCAGCCCTCATTCGGGCATCGCTCAGCCCCGCCAGCACCAGCACGGCCTTGCCCTTCAATGGCGGCAAGTGCTTCTGCCGCTGGATCTCCTCCAGCTTGGCGTTGCACTGCTCGAAAGTGCCGTAAGTGTGGCGGCGTTTCTCTTCGTCCAGCAGGCGGCAATGGCCGGTGAACGTGTTGCGCTGGATGCGCCAGCCGAAATAGACGAGTTCATCAGCCCAGAAGTACTGCCCGCCCAGCGTCTTGGACTGAATGTTGGGTAGCTCGACCTTCGGCGGCTCCGCAGCGGGCAGTGGAATGGCCATCGCCAGTAGCAGGCAGGCGGTCAGCCCCACGACAAGACGAGAGAAGTCCATGTTTGGTTGCCACGATAGAGGGTTCATGCTGCCATTTTATCCTGTCATGCAGCCTTCGTCGACCAGCACGCACTCGCGAACTTGAGCCAAGAGGGCTACCCAGTTGCCTGGCTATCGACCATCTCCGCGTTAGGTACGACTGAACGGTTCTGCCCAGCCAACCAGCGGCGGTTCTGATTGCCAAAGTGCGCAGACTCTGCGCACCACCAAAGGCAGGGATTTCCCGCACTCTGGCACGTCCCTGCTAAATCCTGGCGCCGATCTGGGCATTATCTCTGAAGGCCGGCACTCTGTCTTTTGCCGCCACCCCAAACCCCAACAAGGAGACCATCATCCCCTACGAGTACATCGCTACGCCAGACGGCTTGCTTACCACGCCGCCTGGCAGTCCCAAGATCATGATCCACACCCGCCAAGGTAAGGTTGTCGGCATCTACTGCGACAAGCCAGCCAAAATCCTTGTCGTCGAGTCCCAGGACGATCCCCGGCGCGCAGTCCACCAGGCCATGCCTTTGATGATCAGCCCGCAGACGAGCACCAAACTGGTCGGCGGCCACGGCACCCGCATAGACCGCGTCCTGGCAATGGCCTTGAACGACTCTACGATGGACGACGACCTCCGCCGAGCCCTGAAGGCCCATGAGATCGTGCTGGACGAGGAGTGGCCGAACATCTGGTGAAGCGGGCGGGTGCCCTTGGCCGACCTATGGCAGGCAATGTTGCGGGGAATGCCACTGAAGAAGCAGCGTCAGGCATTCGGCCACGACAAGGCCGATGCCATGCGGAAAACGATCAAGGCCAAGCTGCGGGACTATGCCACGAAGACAGGAAATCACCAACTCCTACGCCTGCTGGACAAGTTCGCTGACTACAATCCCACTCGTGCCGATCCGAACATCTGAGCCATTTGTGCCCATTATACCCTGGGCAAGACTGCCTGCAACGCTGTGATTCGATTCCCGCACGAAGAACCATTTAGGCTTCTTTGCCTCTTCCCTGGCACCGTTTACAATAGGCCCAAGGAGAATTCCGATGGCAAAAAAGAAGAAATCGCCGAAAACCCGAATGCTGCCTACGCCGTCGCAGAGAACCGCCAAGGCCCCTCTGCCCGAACGGATCAAAGCCGACGTGGACGCCAAGGCGACAAAGTTGGTCGAGAGACTGAAGCCCAAGTACGTCCAGCCGCCGCCGAAGAACCCCCGCTTCAATTACATCATCGACGTGTGGACGAAATGGATCGGCGGCACCCTTTATTTCGGCACGACCTACGCCTGCCCTGGCCTAAACGTGATCTCGCCCTCGTTCGAGTTGAAGTTTGCTCGGATGGAACATGTTGGCGGCGGTCGCTTCGCCCTGTCGTACATGCGGCATACGGAGAAATGGTTCAGGCTATTTCCGAGCCTGACGGCGGACGAGTGCTTGGACGCCGTTGAGAATGACTGCCACTTTCAGTTGGATTGAGGCCGCCTTTCGATGGACGACAGTTCCAAAGCCAAGCGATTTCAGTTCCAAGTCCTTGATCTCCTCGCCGTTATGGTGATTGTCTCCGTCCTGGGAGCCGCCATCAGGTTTTCGGCACGTTACTTACCATCTATCAAGGATAATCCGCCGTTGCTTGGGGAAACTCATCAGTGGCAGAATTGGGTCGGGCAGGGAGACGGGGCCTATATCTTGAATTCGTTCCTGCTGCTTGTCGTGGTGTACTTTGCCAAATGGATTATTCTCGACCGCTGCACAAGACGATTGGCCGCAGTAGAACTCTTTGCCGTGCTTGTCGCCCTCTCGCTGCCCTACATCTGGTTCCTTTGTGAACCCGACTGGACCAATCCCTTCGTTTATCGAGTATCGTGCTGGTTCGGAGGTCCGATCACCATTTGGTTCATCCCTGCGGTGTCGTTTATTGTCGATCTTGGCTCTTTCGGGAAAACCAAATCGTTGAAGCGGTATTCGATACGCTCAGCTATTGAAGCCGTGATCGCCTTCCCTGTGTGGGCGATAGGTTGGGCGTACTTCTCGTTCTTCATCTTGGGTTGGGGCTGGATTTAATGGGAACTGAAATCCTCTACACCGTCGATCAAGGCACGCCCGATTTCGACGCCAACAGAACTGCCGTCGATATCGTCTGCGCGGGCGACAGCCTGACGGGCTGGAACAATTTCGGCCCCGCCCGAACTTGGCCCTATCGCACCTACCCAGACTTCCTCCAAGAACTCTGCATGCCGCTTGGACTGAAGATCGCCAATGGCGGCATCGCGGGTGAAGTCAGCGACAACGGGCCGCAGCAGGTGCAGGATTATCTCGCCCTTTTCCGCAATGCTCGCTATTTCGTCTTTGGAATGGGCACCAACGACCTGGGAACGTGGCCCGACACAGCGGCGACCAGCAAGAAGATCATTGCGAACCTTGGCAAGATGGTCCAGGCCGTTCACGACCAGGGCAAGAAGGCCGTCCTCTTCAACGTGCCCAATGCGAACGAGGCCATGTTCCTGCCCGCTGTCGCCAAGGAGCTTCGCGCCCAACGGGATTATCACAACGCAAAGCTGAAGGAGTTCTGCGGCGAGCAAGGCATCCCGTTGGCCGACATTTTCTCGCGACTCCATGACGAGCATTTTGGCGACGAGTTGCATCCGAATGCCGAGGGAGCGAGAATAGTTGCCAAGACGGTCTACATGAAACTGACCTCCGTTTACGAGCCAGATCGTGGGCCAGCGTTGAAGGCACCAGCCCCCAAAGCCATCGAGGAAGCCAAGCGGCACGCGAATGGCTGGGTCTATGAAATCGAGGGGAATTATGGTCCTGACGATGGAGTTTCACCGCAGGCGATTCGAGGGGCGTGGAAAGTCAACGAAGCTGGCGTGATCGTTGGCGAATTTATCCCCAATCCGAATTTCCAGTCAGAGCCAAAGAAGCCCGCAAAGGATTAGTATGATGTTTCAAAGAACCGTTCAATTCATTGCAATTTGTGGACTTTTGGCATGGGGAGCAAATCTCTGTGCTGAAGAGCAGATTGTCGTCAAGCCCGAAGAGACGGACGAAATCCTAGCCAATCCTGGCATGGGGTGGGAGACATTTCACCAGACAAGTAAGCAGGACAAGAACCTGCCCAAGTGGATTCCCTCTACGATCCATTATGCCCGCTGGGGCTGGGAGGAATTGGAGCCGCAGCCTGGGAAGCTGAACACGGAGTTCTTGGACAAGGTGCTGAAGGAAACGCACGACTCGGGGCAGAAATTGGCCTTCAGGGTCATGTGCTGCTCAACCTCCAAGGGCCGCCCCTACCATCCCAAATGGTGCGGCAAGGAACTCCAAGCCGACTACGAGGGTCGAGGCCCGTTCCCGATCCCCGACATGGATGATCCCGTCGTCTTGAATGCCCATTTGGATTTCATCAAGCGGTTGGGTGAGAAATACGACGGCCACCCCGACATCGACCATATTGACCTCGGCTCCATTGGCTGGTGGGGCGAATGGCATCTAAGCGGCTCGACAAAGTGCAAGCTGCCTACGTTGGAGAACCGCAAAAAGGTACGTATCTCAGCGATCGGCGGCTCCTGCCGAGGCGGTTGAGGGGACGGTTTCTCGTTGCCGGGCGAGACGCGGGGCTGGGGCGCCGGATCGAGATGTGGGAGACTTCCATGGAGCGAAGCGGGTTGGAGATCTGGATGGAGGCTATTCAGACCCTGGGCACGGACTATGTGCGATGGAACGAGAACAGCGCATCCAAACAATAAGGCAAGCGAGATAGGTTTCATGGCTCGGCACCCCATGGACGTTGAAAACTCCTGAAGGCAGTCAACTTTTACCACAACAAGCCCTTTGGGGACAATCCCGACTTTCGCCCAGGTCCGGCATATTCAGTACACCCCCCCTTGGTTCCACCAGTTTCCACCCGAACCTGTTACCGCCGCCTGGATGCTTGCGAACGCATGTCTGCATTACGGTGCTGAAATGGGCTTGCGGTGGATATCCGCCCTGAAACGTGGTACTCTGATCTTGCCTGTCGTCATCTCATAACCCGAAAGGCCTTGGATCGTGAGAACTCTAAGTAGTGTCGTAATTTCTTCGCTGGCCATGCTGGCTTCGACTGTGTCAACCGCCTGCCCTGCCGAAACGGCAGTCAAACCCAATATCGTTTTCATCCTGGCGGACGACCTCGGTTATGGCGAGCTTGGCTGCTACGGGCAGAAGAAGATCAAGACGCCGAATATCGACCGCATGGCCGTTGAGGGAATGCGGTTCACGAACTTCTACTGCGGCTGCTCGGTCTGTGCGCCCAGCCGTTGCACATTGATGACCGGCAAACATTTGGGCCACGCCACGGTGCGCGACAACATGCAGCGCGGCCCTGGCCTGGAAGGCCAGCACCCCATGGAGCCCGGAACGGTCACAGTCGCACAGCTCCTGAAGAAAGCCGGTTATGCGACGGCGATCATCGGCAAGTGGGGTCTGGGAATGCCGCAGGACCACAGCAGCCCGTTGGATTTCGGGTTTGACCACCACTATGGCTATCTCTGCCAAGGGATGGCGCACACGTATTACCCGCCTTATCTGTGGCGCGACGACAAGCAGGAGCCACTCCTGGGCAACCCAGCCTATTCCTACGGTCAGCGAGGCGTAATCGAGCCATCGGGGAAAACCTACTCGCACGATCTCATGGCCGAGGATGCGCTCCGCTGGGTACGTGAGCACAAGGGCGGCCCGTTCTTCCTCTATCTCGCCTTCACCATCCCGCATGTTTCGCTCCAGGTACCCGAGGATTCGTTGGCCGAATACCGTGGCAAGTGGCCGGAGACGCCGATGACCACCTCGAAGCATTATGCGAACCACGACACGCCGCGTGCTGCCTACGCCGCAATGATCACGCGCATGGACCGCGACGTGGGCCGCCTCCTGGCACAACTCAAAGAACTCGGTCTCGACGACCGCACGCTGGTCTTCTTCGCCAGCGACAACGGTGCCGTCTTTCCGCTGGCGGGTACCGACCCTGAGTTTTTCCACAGCAACGGTGAGCTGCGCGGCTATAAGCAGGACCTTTACGAAGGCGGCATCCGTACACCTTTTGTAGCCCGCTGGCCGGGACGGGTCAAGGCCGACGTGACCAGCAATCTCATCGCTGCGTTTTGGGACGTGATGCCGACCCTCTGCGAAATTGCCGGTACACCAGCGCCGGATGGCATCGACGGTTTCAGCATCGCCCCCACGCTTCTGGGCCATGCCGGACAAAGAGTACACGAGTACCTGTACTGGGAATACCACAGCGAACGCCGGGCTCAAGCCGTGCGCTTCGGCGATTGGAAAGCGGTTCGCAAAAACGTGAAGAACGCGCCCGACACAACGCCTGAGCTTTATAACCTCGGCAGTGATCCAAGTGAGAAGACGAACCTCGCCGGTCAGCGACCCGACCTCGCCGCGAAAGCCGCTGCGTACATGAAAGCCGCGCATGCCCCAAGTTGGGAACGGAAATGGAACTTCTGAGCCTGGCGACCTACTGGGAACTGAAACGATGCTGAACAAGCTCCCTTCCATCGGCTACAAGTGACTCGAAAGGGACAAGGTACATGGCCAAACTGGAGATTGAGTCCAAGCAGACAAAGGTCGCTGGCGACCAGGTGTATTATCTCGTAGCTGGTCCGAAGGACGGCAAACCCGTCGTCCTGCTCCACGGCGCCAGTTTCTCGTCGGCGATCTGGCAGCAGATTGGCACGCTTGATATGCTGGCATCAGCCGGATATCGCGTGTTTGCCATCGACTTGCCGGGGTTCGGGCAGTCTGCGGCCAGCCAGCAGTTGCCGGAAAGTTGGCTGGCCGGGCTTCTCGACCAGCTCAAGGTCGAGCGGCCCGTGCTGCTGGCCGCGTCCATGAGCGGTGCCTTTGCCTTCCCCCTGATTACCGAGCAACCTCAGCGGATTGCCGGTTTCGTGGCCGTAGCTCCCGTCCGCATCAAGACCTATCAGGATCGTCTAACGCGGATCACGGTTCCGGTGCTGGCCATTTGGGGCGAGAACGACCAGACGATTCCACTGAAGGATGGCGAGTTGCTGGTGCGGTCGGTGCAGAAAGGCCGGATGGTGGTCATCCCCGGCGGCAGCCATGCACCGTACATGAGCAACCCCGCGAAATTTCATGAGGAGTTGCTGAAGTTCCTGGCGGAGTGTGTCGGACACCATGGTCCTCAACGAGCGGTGGACTTGGAACCATGACCGCGTTTCTCCTCCGAGTCAACCGTATCCAGCCAGCCTTCGGCTTTGAGTTCGGCCTGGACAGCCCGCGTGCCAACGAAGGCCGGGCCACAAATCCGTACGGGCAGGCTAACGTCTCCTATTCACTCGTCCAACGCCAGGACGGCCATGTCGTGCGCCATACGCTCATCGACTGCGGCATGGGCGTTATACCGTCGCTCTTGGAGTTTGAGCAGAGCCACGGCGTGCATGTGGTCCACGAGGTCCTGCTCACCTATCCGCACCTCGACCATTTCGCTCAGCTCGACTGGCTTTCGATGTGCCTGCTGCGGAGCGGTCGGCCGGACCAGCCCCTGCCGCTGCCGATCTATGCCAGCCCTGAGTGCTGGACAAATGGTCCGAACGGTGTTCACCGTTATCTGGCCGGGCGGAGCGACTTCCGTCCCCTCGCGCCGGGCATCGCCGTCGTGCTGGGGGGTCTCACCGTCACGCCCTTCGCAGTGGATCACGGCCCGAAGGCACCTGGGGCTGTGGGGTTTGTCGTCGAACATGGCAGCCGAAAGATCGTCATCACGGGCGACTTCCTGCGGCTTCCCGAGGAAGACAACCCTCTGCTGTTCGATGCCGACGTGATGTTCCTGGACGCGAATACCTGGCATCCGGCAAACCGGACTGCGCATCAGTCGGTGCTTGGCAATCTCCACCTGATTGACAAGTGGCGACCGAAGCGGGCCTATATGATCCATTACTCCGGCGACGAAGATCGAGCACCTGGAGACGGCGATTGCGGCGGTCGATCTGGAGCTGAGCGACGAGGATATCAAGCAACTGGAAGCCCCCTATCAGCCGCATGCCGTGCGGGGATTTGAGTGAAAGGCGGTCGTTCATGGTCCACCAGGAGCAGATCACATTCGACACGGCCGGCCACCGGCAAATGGACGATCTGACTGACAAGGTTACGGCGATTGTGGAGCGTTCCGGCATCACGACCGGCATCGCGCAGGTGTCCTGTGTCGGCAGCACGGCGGCAGTGAGTACCATCGAGTTCGAGCCGGGCCTTGAGCAAGACCTGCCGGAAATGCTGGACCGCCTGATCCGACCCAGCCGCGACTACGGCCACGAACGGGCCTGGCACGATGGCAACGGACATTCGCACTTGCAGGCCACGCTCATGGGGTCGTCGCTCTCAGTGCCCGTGGCCAAGGGCGAGCCGGTGCTGGGCACATGGCAGCAGGTATTCCATCTTGAATGCGATGTCCGCCCGCGACGGCGCACGGTGGTGGTCACGGTTCTGGGGGAGTAGCGAAATGGCTATCACATGCCCAAGATGCAGAGCGGAGTTCGACGTTACCTTCGTTCAGTTCGGCTATCGTGTCCGATGCGACTGCCGGGTCCTCGTAATGTTGTGCCTCACGACCGGGTTGATCGGTTGTCGCATCGTCGCTGCGTGGGCCTTGGGTGGCGAGATAGCACACGCTTCGCCGCCGTCGTCGAACGAGTGGGCCACCGTGGAAGACTGCTTGGCGATCATCCGCCAGTGCCAGATGGATGATGGCATGATCCGCATCAAGGCTGACGGTGATCCAGTCTGGACGGTGCCCTACCTGAGCAATTTCGCGGCGATGTCCCTGTGGCGGCCAACGAAGTGCGTTTCGCTCCCGAAGACGTGCGGCGGGTGGAACGGTGGCTATTGTGGTACGCCGATAACCAGGAAGCGGACGGCACGATCAGCGACCGGGTCGGGACGGTCGCCTCCTACGGCTCCAACGGTCATCGCGACTCCACCGACTCCTACGCGGCTACCTTCCTGATGGCCGCCCGGCGTTACCAGAAAGCGATTCAGGGCCAGCCCGCAGCGAAGATCCTCCGGGCAGCCCGCCTGGCCTTCGGGGCGATTGCCGACGTGATGCAACCGGACGGGCTGACCATCGCCAAACCCGGCTACGGCATGAAGTATCTCATGGACAACGTCGAGGTGTACGGCGGTTTGACCGAGGGGCAGCCCTGTTTGAGGCAGTCGGCGATGCGAAGGCGGCCCAGAGAGCCCGTCAGATGGCGGCGCGCGTAGTCGCAGGGTTGCGCGGATTCTGGTCACCCAAGGACAGCTGCTTCGCCGTCGCCTTGGATATGAAGGACCGGTACACGGTCGGGCTGGAGAAACCGTACCCTCAAGGCCTGGCCCAGTTGTTCGCCCTGGCCCATGTCGAGCCTCGTCACACGGGGCTATGGCACGAAGTGCGCAAGCGATTCAAACCGGGAGACAAAGGCATGCCGGTAGAGCGCTGGTTGATGGCAGCCAGCCGCTGTACTTCTCCGCAAGAACAGCACGAACTTCGGCAAGCCATGCTTGCGGCGATGCGTCAATTCACCGCCAAGACGGTCTATGTGGACCGTCCCGCCCTGGCCATCCTGGCGGTCTTCGACAAGGCCCGATTCCCCGATATGCCGGTCTCGGTCTCCATTCGGTGAGATGATCCACAGCAGTTGCCGAGAGGCCACGACCGCCTCTTTGATTAGCACTACACAGTGTCCGCCAACTGTGCTAGGAGCGGGAACACAAGACTTGGCCGAAGCTACGGTGGCAGGGCTGGTGGAAAAGCCCGAGTATTGGACGAGGCGATCATGGACGGCGAGAAGGCAGCACAGGAAATCGAAGGCATGGAGCGTGGAGGAGATGTCCCGAAGAAGGTCGTCAAGCAGGGCCTCTCCGAATACTTCCTCTTCACCATCGAAGGCCGCGAGGACATCAAGGACAAGGAGCCCAAGCGGCTCGTGGCCCTGAAGGTGGCCGACGTGCCGCTGGAATGCTTCTACAAGCTCAGCGACCGCGACGGCAGCCAGGGCTTCACCAAGTTCTACCGCTTCAAGAACGTCAGGCTCCTTGACGTCCTGGGCAAGGAGAAGAAGCTCTCGGCCATGGAGAACCTGGGCCTGTCGCCCTTGCCTAACGGTACGGTGCGGCTCTTCTCCCAGTACCAGACCAAGGATCTGGCCTATGTGGGCGGCACGGAGACCAAGTACGTGCCCATCGGCGACCGCGTGGAGGTCAACGTCGGGCCGGACAAGGATATTTCGATCCACCGGCGGCTCAAGGACCAGAAGACCAGCAACGTCGTGGTGCGGCAGTACAAACGCCGGCTGGACGATAAGTTTGTGCTCTACTACGACTTGGTGGACTACGACGAGACATTGTTCTTTGAGGAAGAGATCGTTTCGGGCAAGCCGGTCGTGGCCAAGACCGAGGTCGAGCGGCGTTTCGACGCCAACGTGGTGCTTTGGGGGCCGGACGGCAAGCCCAAGGGTTGGGACAGCCAGGAGCCGGGGGCCTACGTGGACCTGCACCAAGTTCCTGGCCGGGTCGAGCGGGTGGACCAGCAGCATGTCAAGTATTTCCTCGATCTCCAGCCGGGGAAGAAGCAGATCGTCAGCTACAACGTGACCTACAAGCGCCGCAAGGTGGGGCCCGAGTTGAACACAGAGAAGAAGCGGGAGCCGCTATAATATCCACGGAGTGTGCAGGTCTACCCGTTATCAAAACACTTGTTCAGGAGTTCCGCAATGAAACGCTGTGTCTTTCTCTCGCTCATGGTTCTCGTTGGTCTTGCCTCTGTTACACGAGCCCGTGCAGACGAACCTGCCGTTAATCGCAAGGTTCGCGTGTTGGTGACGGTCGGTGGTCACGGCTACGACGACAAGGTATTCGCCGCGAAGTTTGGCAACATGTCAGACCTCCAGTACACGAAGATTCAGATGCCCCAACAGGCCAAGCTGCTCAAGCCGGGCCTGGAAAAGAAGTACGATGTGATCGTGATGTTCGACTGGGCCAAGACCTCCGATGAAGACAACAAGGCCTTCGGCGAGTTGCTCAAGCAGGAGATTGGGTTAGTTTCGATGCACGCCAACCTCCTGTCCCACGAGGGGTGGGGCGAGTGGCGCAAGATCGTCGGCTGCAAGTGGTGTTTCAAGGAAGAAGAGATCGACGGCAAGAAGTACGGTCCCACGGCCATTGCCGGGTACACCGTGCCGATCAAGGTGACTGCGGCCGATAAGGAGCATCCGATCACCCGTGGCCTGGCCGACTTCACTGTGGCCGACGAAGCCTTCAAGAACATTTACGTTGCGCCGGGCGTCCATATGTTGCTGACGACAGATTGCCCGACCTGCCAGCCGCAGGTTGCGTTTACGCAGCAGTACGGCAAGTGCCGCGTGTTCTACTGTATGCTCGGCCACGGTTCGGAAACCTGGAACAACCCTGCGTTTACCGATCTGCTGGATCGCGCAATACGCTGGGCGGGGGGAAGGTGAGGTTCCCGTTGGGCCGGAGTTCTCGGTCATCGACACAACAAGGAAAAACCATCAACCCTTTCTCGGAGAAAAGGACCCGTTCCATGAAACTGCACTACGCGATCGTCTTGCTCTTGGCGTCGGTCTCAACGCTCTCGGCCCAGACAGTCCCGCCGGCCTTGATGGTCCAGCAGGACGGCCGGTTGGTTCCGCTGGGGCTGGCGGAACTGCACACCGAGGTGCGGAACCACCTGGTATCCCAAGTTCTCGAAATGTGGACCACCGGCACTCGTACTGCGATTGGATGGGACGTTCCTCGCCGTGGAGACGCGGCTGGCGTTCCCGGACGGCCGCTTCCTCAGTTCCATTCAGCCCGAAGCTACGGTAGAATAGGCATGCCGAGACCGAAAACACCAACCCACCGGTGCAGTGCGGGTTGTAACTCCTCCTGGCAGACAGTGCGCAGTTAAGAACCCCGATAGCGTCATGTATTTCATCGCGACACGGCATCTGCACGATTTGACCTGGTGGATCATTCTTTTCACGGGCCTATGGGCTGTCTTCCGCGTCTGGCGCGGACGCCTGGCCCGCTTGCCTTGGACGCGAAAGGAACGGCTCGCCGGCCTGGTGTTTTCCAGTGCCCTGGCCACCCAGCTCTTGATCGGCCTGGCGCTCTACTTTCAGAGTCCGCTGGTGCATTCGCTGTTTGCTGGCGGGGCGGCGGGCCTTGACCCCCGAGCCGCCATTTTCTTCGGACTGATCCATCCCCTCATCATGTTCACGGCCGTGGTCTTGGGGCAGGTCGGGTTTTCCGTGTCGAAGCGACTCAGCGATGACCACCGCAAGTACGTTATCGCCACTGGCTGTTACACGGCCGCCCTGGCGATGGTCTTGCTGGCGGTGCTCTGGGCTTGGTTCGGTTATGGAAGGTCGCTGCTGCCTTATCACGCGCACACTCACGGATGGGATTTACAGCCTCCCCAGCCTGCGGCCATGCCAGTCGCTGCGAACGGAAGGCTTGCGGGGATCTATCCGGTCGGCAGTTGGATTCCCGACAGAAACGCCCTTGGGGGCTTCGGCCCATGCGATAACTACCCGTTCGACCTTGGCAAAGCGGCATGGGGGACCAAGGGGACGATCTCGCTTGTCGCCTTCCTGGACGAGCCGGTGGCCTACTTCAAGTCTCGCGGGATCGCGGTCCGGTTGATCAACCGCAGCGGTGAAGTGGCGTCGTTTCCGGCCTGCGATTCGTGCCTCCGGCTGGTGCAAGAGGCCCAAGACAAGGATGGCCACTGGCGTCCGATCGAGTCGTCGCCCGAAGCGATCTGCGGCAACAGCTTTCACCGGGTCTTCCTTGAGCCGGACCAATACTGGCAGTTTCCCGCTCGGCTTTACAGCGGCCCGATCAAGACGAAGGTCCGTTTTCGGCTGGATTGCGATCAAGAGCTGCGTCTGTATTCCAACGAGTTCGAGGGAGCGGTCAGCGCCGCGCAGTTCGAGGAACCGACTGCCGACCTGAACGACTCGAATCCCCACAATGTAACGTAGGACCACCAACATGCGCATCTCGATGCTTCTGGCACTGACGTTCGTTCTCGGATGTGTTTCCAATGTCCGCGGTCAAGGAGGAGATGTAAAGCCGCTGCCGCTGCCGAAAACCATCCGTGTGCAGAGTGCTACACCCCGTGGCCAGGTCTGGGGCAGGCTTTCTCCCAAGGAAAAAATGCTGGCCTACCACTTGATCCAGGCGGCCAATGCCGGCCGTGAGTTACTGTTTCAGCGGACGCACCGGCACTCCTTGACCATCAAGAATCTGCTCGAAGAAGTCCTGTCTCAAGAGCAGATCCAGAAAACGAAGAGCCAGCTAGGCGCAAAAGCATTTCAGGAGTTCGTCGTCTACGGTGCCAAGTTTCTCGACCAAGGCGGGCCGTATACAGCTTCCAACCGCAAGTATGTGCTTGAACTGGTGACGCAGAGTCAAGTCGAGGCACTCATCGATAACTCCAGCAGGGCATCAAGTCTGTCCAAGCAGGATCGGACCGAAATCGCCCGGTTGTTGTGCGACCCGCAGTACGAAGTGCAGCAAGTACCGGAAAGTCCAGATGGGAAGGGGTTGGAGAAGACAGGCAGCAACTTTTACGAGAAAGGCATCACCGGCCCGGAAGTCATGGCGGTTCTCGACAAGACCCTCAAGCCGAACATCAATTCACGTGTCATTCGCTCGGGCAAGGGATTGGCGTGCGAGGCGCTGACGACACAGAGCCCGGACGTGGTCGGTGCTGCTTTACAGAAGGTGGTTGCCCACCTGCAAGCCGCCCGGCCGTACGCGCTGACGGCTTGCCAAAAGGAACAGATAGAGGCCATGATCAAGTTCTTCCAGGGCGGCAATGTGGAAGATTTTCGACAAGCCAGTATCGCCTGGGTCCGCGACCGAGCCAAGTCCCGGGTAGACTTCATGATCGGTTGGGTCGAGTTTGAAGGCGATTTCCTATCGCGCATGGCGGTCTGGGAATCTTACGTGCAGATCGTCGACCCGGAAATTAGCCGTTTGGCTCAGGCCCTGGCGCAGCGGGCGCAGGACTTTGAGAATGCCATGCCTTATGGCTCGTTTAAGAAGAAGTTCCCAGCAGATTATTCGCCGCCTGCCCTCATGGTCTATTATTTTCAGGAGATCACCGCCTTTCGTTCCGGGGGCTATAATCTCCCCAATTTCGACGACATTCGCCGCGATGTCGGTGCCAAGAACATCATTCGCCTGCCGCTGCCGGGTGAAAATGCCGATCCGACGCTCAAAGCGATGCGCCGCGAAGCCTTCCAGGAATTTCTGCCGGCCGGCAAGGTCGAACCGGTCCTGGCAAACTGGGAGCGGTGTCGTCGCAACTTGGTGCTGATGCACGAAATCATCGGACACGGTTCCGGAACCTATGACACCAGCAAGTACGCCAAAACCGACGATCCGGTATCGATTCTGGGTAGGCTGGGTGGTGCTCTCGAAGAACAGCGCGCCGACTTGACGGCGCTTGTTTTTGTGGACGACCCCAAGTTGGTCGAAATTGGCGCGTGCAAGGATGCGAGCGAGGCAAGGCTCTTTCGGCGGCTCACCTACGATATGTACCTGGGCGATTTCCTGCTGCGGCTGTCCCGTGACCGGACGCTGGCGGAAATGCACGAGCGCGGGCATTGGCTGTTCATCAACAAGCTCCTGAACGCAGGGGCGATTAAGTGGGTGGCGCGGGTCGGTGGGACCATCACTCCGGAGAATCAGGTGTTGGCGGTCGTGGATTACGACCAATTCCAAAACGTGGCCCGTGCGGTGCTGGGCGAACTCCAGGCGATCAAGGCCAACCGGGAAGAGAAGCGGCTTAAGGCGATGTTTAGCGACTACGCTCCGCTCTCGGCGATCGAACAACCCTGGGCACAGGCAGTCATCCACCGTGGTCAACATCTGGCGATTAACGCGGGCTATGTGGAACAGCCTTGGCGTGTAACAGCAGAAGGCTACTACGAAATGCTCGGCGGCAGTACCCTGGAAAGCATCGCGCCGTTTTGGAAGCCTTGACGGGTGAAATTTGGCGCCGTGGCTGATGCTGACCTTACGCGCTTACAATGAAGGTGTGGCGGAGCCCGAGGATTGCCTGGCGTTTCGAGCCTGGCGAGACTGCTCCGCAGGCACGGCTTGAAATAGCGGTCCGATTGTGGTGTTTTGCCGGCCTGAGACATTCCGGTCTACCGACAACCGCTGGTTCTGCGACGACCGTCCCCGAGGCCAGCAGACCCGCGCCGGCGCTGGAGACTGGCGGGCGGTGACGTGCTGGAGCCCAATTCGCCCACACACGGCCTTGTCCGCCGTCCACCGCGAGCCCTGAAATCGGGGCGAACTGGCCAAGTTCTTCTGCGGGCCGCCTGGAGTTGCAAGAAAGCCGTTCAGGCATCGCGAAAGCCGATTTGCGGACAGGTTGGCGTCGGATTATGCTAGTCCATGCCAATAGTGCGGGCCGCGGCCACAATGACGGCATAACCCAGCCCTCGGCGAGTGCGGATCTCGCACCGAAAAATCTCTGCCGCCTTGAAAGAGATCTGTCATGAGAAGGTCGATTCGCAGGGGCTTGCTGCATGCTTTCGCTGTGGCCTCGTTGGCCGCGCTCTGGTTCAACAACGCTTCCGCCGAGGACTGGTCGCCATTGTGGTCCACGGCGACTCTGTCGCAGGCACGATTTTCACTTGCGGCCACTTCCGCAGACGGCATGGTTTTCTTCGCCGGAGGGTACGCCGCCGGAGGATACACCGGCAACAACTACAACGGCGACACTGACCCGAGCAACGTCGTGGACATCTACAACACATCAACGGGTGTATGGTCCACTGCTACCCTGTCCCAGGCACGCGGTTATCTTTCGGCGACCTCGGTGGGCAACCAGATCTTCTTCGCTGGAGGGAACGCCGGCAACTACGACACTGACCCGAGCAACGTCGTGGACATCTACAACACGTCAACGGGTATCTGGTCCACCGCGAGCCTTTCGCAGGCACGCGCCAGTCTCTCGGCGACCTCGGCGGGCGGCGATGTTTTATTCGGCGGAGGGCAGACTGCCAACGGCTTCAGCAACGTGGTAGACATCTACAACACATCTGCGGGCACCTGGTCCATCGCGACCCTGTCGCAGGCACGTAATAATTTTGCTGCTGCCTCGGCGAGTGGCGAGATCTTCTTCGGAGGAGGGTATAACGGCAACAGTCTCAGCAACCTGAACGTCGTGGACATCTACAACATGTCAACAGGAATCTGGTCCACCGGGAGCCTTTCGCAGGCGCGCAATGGTCTTTCGGCGACCTCGGCGGGAGGCATGGTCTTCTTCGCTGGGGGGGCCGGTGTTAACGAAATTGACGCAAGCAGCGTCGTAGACATCTACGACACGTCTGCGGGTACTTGGTCCACCGCGGTGCTGTCGCAAGCACGCTACTATCTTTCGGCCACCACGGCCGGCAACCAAGTCCTCTTTGCTGGGGGGGCTAACAACGGCAACCCCAGCAGCGTCGTTGACATCTACACGTTACAGAACTACCCATCCATCAGCAGTACGAAGACCTTCAGCCTTGTCGATCAAACGACCGTCGCAGGGCTTATGCAGCTCAACGCCCCTGGCAGCCTTGCCCTATCAACCTTCAACCTGAACGTCGGCTCCATGAGCGGCAACGCTCCGATCGACCTGGGTAACCAGACACACACGGTTGGCAGCGACAACACCAGCACGACATATTCCGGGATCATCAGCGATGTGGGCACCTTCGTGAAGATCGGCAGCGGCACACTCGTGTTGGCCGCGACGAACACGTACACCGGCCCGACCACTATCAGCCAGGGCAAACTCCTCGTCAGCGGCCTGTTGGGCAACACGGCTATCATCGTCAACGGCGGCGGGGCTTTGGGGGGCACTGGCTCGATCGCGGGCCAGGTTACGCTCGCCGGCGGCAGCATTTCCGCGGCGCAGGGCACCCTCGATCTGGTCGACGGCACGATCGGTACGCTAACCTTCTCCGACACCAACGCGGCCGACAACGTGCTCACGATCGGCGGCACGGCTACCGCAAGCCCATCGATCCTCAACTTCGAGGTAGGATCGGCCGCGGACCTTCTCGTACTCAGTTCGGGCAAGCTGGTGGTCAATCCTGGTGGTGGGCTGATCAATATCACGCCATTGGACGGTTTCGGCCCTGGCACCTACGACCTGATCGACTTTTCCGCCAGTCAGGCCAGCGGATTGAACAACCTGCTGTTGAACACGCCGACGATCGACGGCTACTCGGTCTATTTGCAACCAACGGCCACGGCCGAGGAGCTTGTGGTCACTCCCGAGCCCTCCACTCTTGCGCTTCTCGGAGCCGGTACTATCAGTCTGATCGGGTGGGCTTGGCGACGAAGGCAGAAGCGTTCAATGTCTGTCGGTGGGGAAATCGTCTCGGGCGACGATCAGGACGAAGGCCCAGCAATCCTTTCCATACCGTCGCGGTGGGCGGAAGCAATACGAAGGGCAGCTTGAGCTAACAGCGGATCATTGTCTGATGGGTAAAGAGAAGCATCCGCGTGCCCATCAGGCCGCGAGGCCCTGGCCATTGTCGGCCGCGCTGTGACGATGGATTGGGTAAGGCGGGACGGGCACGAGTTATGGACCCTGGGAATCGAGACTTATTGGATGGCCTTATGATTAAAACCTTGCTTACGGTTGTTTGGGGCGTGTTGCTTTCAACAACAGCGCTCCACGCGGCGGACTGGCCGCAGTGGGGAGGAACGCCATCCAAGAACATGGCTTCGCCGGAAAAAGGTCTGCCTGACACGTTCACGCCGGGCAAGAAGAGAACCTTGGGCGATGGTATTGACGTTACCACTGCGCAAAACGTGAAGTGGGCCGTTTGGATAGGCGACTTCGCGTGTGGAACGCCCACGGTGGCGGAAGGCAAGGTGTTCATCGGCGGGATGGTTGAGGGCCAGGGCATCCTGAATTGTTTCGATGAGGCAACCGGGAAAATGCTCTGGCAGTGGCGAGTATCGTGTCGCTCCGATCTAAAGGCCGATGCGATGAACTTTCGGCAGTTTCCTAAGTCGCTGGGGGTATGTTCCGCGCCAGCCGTCGATGGTGACCGGCTGTACTTCGTAGATCAAAACTGCGTGATTGAATGTCTCGACGTCCATGGCCAACCGTCCAAGGCAGCCTCGGAAGTGGGCAAGGCCAGGGTGATTTGGACGTTCGATATGTACGCTGACAAGGCGGTTGGCTCCCGTCCGTCAGACGCCTGTAACGGCTCTCCGTTGATTGACGGCGACATGCTTTACGTCACAACGTCCAACGGCGTGGATCGCATCGTCGAAAGGCCGATTGAGGAGGATGGCGTGCGGAAGTGTATGGCCCCCAACGCGCCTTCGCTCATCGTGCTGGACAAACGCAATGGCCGTTTTCTGGCTAGAGACAACGCGCCCATCGCAGCCAATATGCTACATGGGCAGTGGTCGTCGCCGTCCATGGGAAAAGTGCAAGATCGCAGGCTTGTGTTCCTGGGTGGCGGCGACGGCAACTGTTATGCGTTTGCAGCACTTACGGAGATGCCCCGGCAGCCAGTCACTCTGAAGACCGTGTGGTGGTGTGACTGTAATCCGCCGCAATACCGTGGCCTGAGCGAGACGGGCATGACGATTCGCTACACTCTCGGCGACAGACGGCGAACGGACAGCATCAACAAACTCAACGACGGGTTGTTCGTGGGGATAAGCGAGATCATCGCCACGCCGGTGTTTTACAAGGACCGGGTCTATGTGGCCATCGGCCGCGACCCGGAGCATGGTCGGGGCCGTGGCTCGCTCTGCTGCATCGACGCGACTAAAACGGGAGACGTCACCAAGACGTCCACGGTCTGGGCCTACCAGGGACTCGACCGTTCCCTTTGCACGGTGTCCATTAGCGACGGACTTCTATATATCGCGGACGTGGCCGGACGTTTGCACTGTCTCGATGCGGAGACCGGCATCGTGCATTGGGTTTACCAATCGAACAGTCGGGCGGTCGGCTCGACGATGGTTGCGGACGGCAAGGTATACATGCCCACCGAGAAGTGCTTGAACATCCTGGCAGCGGGGAAGGAGATAAAGCTCCTTAGCCAGATCAAGCTGGGTGCGTCCTCGTGGGTCACGCCCGTGGCAGCGAACGGAACGCTTTACATCGCGTCGAAGAACTACTTGTGGGCGGTAAAGAGGTAGGATGCCAGCTCCCGATTGTTCTCGGTCCAATCGGAAAGCAAGTGTTCTTCCGCCATCGTCTTCCCTCCCTATCCGGCCATCGCCAAGCAGCCGTCCTTGACGCCCTGCCCGTTCAGCAGAATTGCGCCAGATCGGCGTCCAGCGCGGCGGCGTCTTATTGTGCGAGCATGGCTTCTCCTATAACCTACTTTCCGCAGATCTGAATTGTAATATCTTTGAATTACCGGGCGGCGAGCGGCGGTACGATGGCAGCTTGAGGCGACCGCCAGCGGTGGCTTTCCGTGGCCGAATGACCAGGCATCGGGTCCGTGTCCACTGCGAATCTTCGCGTCGGGGGCATGCCGCGGCAATGTCCACTTCAGTCCGCGGCGAAAGGTAAAATGCACTTACGAAACGGACCATTGACGTAAGTCGAGCGGCACAAAACTTACGTCGATGGTCCTCGTCGTAAGTACCCTTACCTACGGCCCAGATCCTTGATTTTTGCCCGAACTGGACATTTCCTTCTTGTGACAAACCGCTGGTCTTCGCCACATTCCGACCGCACGGTGCGACCGTATGGCGAAGATAGCAAGCGGTTCGCGTACAACCAGGAAGGAATCCCAAACCATGTCCGCCAAGCCTTCGCGAACGACCAAACCGATACATCCTCCGACCGAGCCGCCGGCCCAGAGCGTCGCCCGCACCGGTCGAGATGTGCTGCGCTCGTCCACCGTAGGCGCGTTGCCCATCCTCAATCATTTCCTCCGCCGCATGCGACTGGAAGACTTTCTCCGCGCAGCGTTGCCTGCGGAAGACCGCCGCACCAAACTCTCGCCGGTCAAGGCCCTGTTGGTCTTGCTCCGCAACCTGCTCATCTCGCGGGAGCCGATCTACGGTGTCGGCGAATGGGCCGCACGCCACGCCCCGAATCTGTTGGGCCTGGCCGCAGAGAAAGAAATTGGCCTGCTCAACGACGACTGCGTGGGCCGGGCGCTGGACCGCCTGTTTATGGCCGACGTGCCCTCGTTGGTCCTGGCGGTGGCCACGCACGCGGTCAAGGAATTTGGCGTCTCGCTGGATGAACTGCACAACGATTCGACGACCGTTACCTTCTGTGGAGCGTACACCAACGCCACGGCCGACCAACGTGCTCTGGGCCGTCCCACACTGGCCATTGCCTTCGGCCACAACAAGGACCATCGTCCCGATCTGAAGCAATTGCTGTTCATCCTCACGATCACCGCCGACGGCGGCGTACCGCTGCACTTCCGTGCGGCAAATGGCAATGTGAGCGACGATCAGACCCATCGCGACACTTGGGATTTGCTCTGTCAGTTGACCGGCCGGCGCGACTTCCTCTACGTGGCCGACTGCAAGCTGGCCAGCAGCGAGAACATGGCCTATCTCCACCAGCGCCAGGGCCGCTTCGTCACCATCTTGCCACGGACCCGCAGTGAAGACGCCGCCTTTCGCGAGCAAGCAGCCCAGGGCCGGGTCACTTGGCGGTCGCTGTGGGAAAAGACCGACGAGGAAGGCGCGGTGATCGATCGTTATTCGACGAGCGACCCGTCGGCCACCACGGCCGAAGGCTACCGACTGGTCTGGTATCACAGCCTCCGCAAGGCCGAACAGGATGCCTTGGAACTATCGGCAAGCCCTCGTTCCGGCCGCGGCCCCGATCTCCGCCCATTGATGATCGGCCATTACCCGCGGGCCCGATTGCCCTCGCAGAAAAGATTTTTCACGCTTGCCGGAACGACACAAACGGCCCCGTCAAACCGTTGCCAAGCGACCCGGGCGGGTGCCTGGTAACAGAGCGTATCCAGGGCAGCCGTCAATTACGGGAGGATGATGGATCAGCGGTCCTCAAGGAACCTTTGGCTTCGTTGTGCTCCCGCTGCGAAGACGGCGTCCTGCCGGTATGCTGTCCGCCGTGACCGTTGATGGGTTCGTCGGGTCTATCGGTGGCCATCGCAGATCTCCAAACCAAGACGGCTTTCCAGGAAGGTACAGGCTGTCGGGAAGGGCATGATTCGCGATGCCGGCGTCCCATTGAATGCTCCGTGTCGCATAATCATAATTCCCGTGGCGAATCAAAGTGCTTTTCACGCGCGTATCGAGAGCGTCCTTCCCGGTATTCGGCGGATTCACTCCCGAATAGGAATTGTTGCCCATGTGCGGATAGCCAAGCTGGTAGATCACTCTCGTCAGATAACTGTATTCATTGGCCTCCGTTGTAAGGAGTCCGGCCGGCGGGGTTGGGAACAAGGGATCGCCCAGCACGTTGCCGACGATATTGAAATAGTAACTCCATCGACTCAGAGCCACGGTTCGCAGTCCCTGCGTCAGCTTGGGATGCGCGCCGGAAAACCAGTTGCGGAATACCGTGTTGTGGCTCGCCGATCCAAAATACCCGTCCGACTGAAACATGACACCCACATTGCCCTCGAACAGATTCATCATGTTGTGCGGTCCGTGGTTGACGGAGATGTCCCCTCCCGCGATCTCGCTGCCGGTATCGATGTCGGAGCAATAGTTATACGCGATGACATTCCCCGAACAGCCCCCTTTCCAATCGCCCAGGATGATCATGGGAAAGCCGCCGCGCACGCAGGTATTGTTCTCGATCAGGTTCCAACAGCAGTCTTCGTAGAGGTCGATGCCTTCATGGTTCGGTCCGCTGGACCGAGTTTCGTGCGTGTAGCACTGGCGGATTTCGCATTTCGAGCAGCAAACGAGCCAGAGTTGTTTGGCGTTGGACTTTCTCACTTCTACTCCCTTGAACCAGCATCCGTACGCTTGTTGTAAGAAGACGGCACACGCGGCGGAGCTGTTTTCCATATCGAAAGTCAGGTCCTCGAATCCCGTCTTTTCGAGCAGCCAGTTGCCATATACCGCCAGGGCTGGAGAATTCGTGAGCGTAAATGGTAGTGCCGGTGAAAAGCTGACGGTGGTTGCGGTCTTCGAGATGACCTTGAACATGAACGACATATTGTTGGTGGCTCCGTTCAAGGAGTGGACAAAATCGGGATTGGCCTGTTCGATCCGAATCATCCTTCCCACTACGACGCTGGACGTATTGGGAACCGAAACGGTCGTGCTCCCTTTCGTCGCGCCTCCGGTAATGCCGTGGTTGGCTTTCGGGCGAAGCCATTCGGCTGCCCCCACCTCGAAAGCGCCGTTACCGCCGCCGACGTAGAACTTCAAGACGGTCTTTCCCATCCCGTTACCGCGAATCGTCCTGTGGCTCTTGTTGAAAGTCAACCTGCTATTGATCCGGTACGTGCCTGGGGGGATGTACACGACCTGGTTGGCGGGACAGGTATTGATCGCCGATTGGATGGCCGAAGTGTCATCTGTCACGCCGTCGCCCACGGCCCGATAGGGGGCATCCTTCACGTTGGCAAAAATCGTTGTACGGTGGAGAATCCCATCCGGAACACCGGATAGGCCCTCCCAGGCAATCCGGCGATCGGCGGGAATGATGTCGGAATTGTCAGGTGGGTAAGTGGCCGCCAAGAGAAACGATGCGTATGCAAGATTTAGGACCACCAATCCCCAAGCAAGGAGATTTGATCTCATCTCTTCCTCCGAGACGTGAAAAAAGGGCGGACGATGGCCAGTTTAGTTCTAACGGGTGTCATGGCTGTGAACACGGCAACTCTCATCCTCCTGGCAAGAAATCTCCACGTCAAGCCAGTGCGGTAACGGATTTCAGAGCGGATCAGTAGACCGCCCATCTTGGGCAGCACACCCGTACCGGGGGTGCGCAGCGGTTGCGCACCCCAGCGTGGAAGTCACGGTACCACGAAAGTGGCCCGTTGCCCATTGGATTATGCACAACACTTCCCGCCGTGACTGGCAGACCGCGCTAAGACGTGCCATAATCCAGAGACTCAGGATCATTATCTGGTTAGGCCCTTGGCAAAGCGAGGTGAATCATGCGAGACACGATCCCAAGACTGCTCCTTTGTATCGGTTTCCTCACCATCCCGAGCATGGCGACGACTGGCTCGGCGACGGGTATCGCGCAGCGGTCGGCCGAAACAGTCATCGTCCAGGATAGCCAGCCGCGGGCAACAATCGTTGTCGCCAAAGATACGGCGGGGCCGGCCAAGCGGAAGACCGAAACGGCAGCCCACGAGTTGCAGGCCTACATCCAGAAAATCTCTGGCGCCAAGCTGCCGATCGTGGACGATGCTCAGAACCCGGCCGGATTGCTCATCCTGGTCGGCCGGAGCCGGTTGAGCGATGGTTTGGGCGTGGCGATTCCCGGCGGTGTCACTTCCTCCCGCCGCGAGGAAGGCTTCGTTATCGCGTGCAAGGGCGACCGGTTATTGCTAGCCGGTAACAACGATGGCCCCTATCACGGCACGGAGTACGCGGTCTACGATTTCCTTCGCAGCCTGGGTGTGCGATGGTTCATGCCGGGCGAGTTCGGCGAGATCGTGCCGCATGCCACGACGATCCGTATACCCGAGCAGCGGGTGGGGGAAAAGCCCGACTTCGTGATGCGCAACTGGTGGCTGCATGCCCTGCCGGAACTAGCTGCGCAGGAAACTCGCTGGAAACTGCGGAACAAGATGAACCCTGAGCCGATGTTCGCCATCTGCGGCGACAGCAGCGCCCGGGCGATCGTGGCCCCCGAGCCGATGCGCAAGGAGAAGCCGGCGCTGCTGGCCCTCAACGAGGACGGCACACGCAATCCGTACCTTCCCAACCTTACGAACCCCGAGGCGGCTAGGATTGCCGGCGGTATCATCAGGGACGACTTACGCAAGCACCCGGAGGCCAACTCCTACGGTTTTGCCCCGGACGACGGCCTGCCGCGCGATTTCAATCCCGACACTCTCAAGCTCAGCCGCGGGTTCGTCACCCTGGGCGGGCGACCCGGTGTGGCCGGCGAAGCGAGCGTCACCGAGGAATGGCTGACGTTCGTCAACCACGTGGCGGCGGAAGTACATAAGGAGTTCCCCCAAGCGTACATTGCCACGAACGGCTACGCCAACCGCAATCTGCCGCCCGAAGGCGTGAAGCTCGACGACCACATGGTGATCATGTTTGCCGCCATTTGGAGTTGCACGCTCCACGGCTACGACGACGACCACTGCTGGCAGAAGGTCCGCCAGGGCCAGATGCTCAAGCGTTGGTGCGAATTGTGCAAGAACGTCTGGATCTACGGTTACAACTACAATATGCTGGTTTCCGGTCTCACGCCTTTCCCCGAGTTTACCAAGCTGCGGCGCGACTTCCCGCTGATGAAGAAGTGGGGGGTAATGGGGTTCCACGACGAATCTCGCAACGTCTGGGCCGAGGCAGGCATCGCCAGCCGTTACCTCCGTGCCCATTTGGAATGGAACGCTGACGCCGACGTCGACGCCATCCTCGACGACTTCTTCGCCAAATGGTATGGCCGCGCGGTACGGCCCATGAAGGCATTTTACGTGGCCTTGGACGACGCCCTCACCCGCGCACCGATTCATGGCCACGAAGACCGTGTCATGCCAGAGGTCTACACGCCGGAGTTGCTCGACCGCCTGAAGCAACTTGTCGCGGAGGCCGAGCAGTTGGCAGACACCGACCGCGACAGGCTCCACGTGCGGGCCGAGAGGCTGATTTACGAGCATCTGGTCGCCTACATGGATCTGGCAGCGGCCGAGGCGGCCGGCAATTTCGCTGCGGCCGTCGCCCAAGCCGACAAGATGCTTTCTCTGCGCGGGCAGTTGCATGCCGTCAATCCGTTCTTCATCTGGCCCGATGAAAAAGGATACCATACGGGCGTCTGGTACTGGACGATCACCGATCGCAAGAGATATTACCAGTCGCTGTTGGACAAGACCACCGGCAAGACCGGGACGCTCGTGGCCCTGGCCCCCCGGCAGGCCATGTTTCGCACCGATCCGCACGAGGAGGGCATCTTTGCCAGTTGGCAGCAGTCCGGCCTCGACGAGAGCGGCTGGACGCTGGTAGACACCACGCGGCCGTTCTACCGCCAGGGTTTCGATGATGCGCGAGGCTATCCCTACCTCGGCCACGTCTGGTATCGGCTGAAGCTCGACGTACCGGCGGCAGCGCAGGGCAAGAAAACGATTCTTTGCGTGCCCGTCGTAGTGACCGAAGCGTGGTGCTGGGTGAACGGCAAGTACGCGGGCCATCGACCATACCAGGAGGCCTATGTTCGGCCCGCCGAGATGGAACTCGACGTGACTCAGTTCATCCGTCCGGGCCAAACCAACGTGATTGCGATCCGCGTCGACACGAGCCTGTCCGCGGCCCAGGCGGCGGAAGGGATGCAATCGAGGGCGCTGCTCTATGCGCTAAAATAACTCGAACGCATGCCGTACAACCAACCAGACGGATTTTCCCACAAAGGAGGACTATGTGAGACATTTTGACTGGACGATCACACTTCTGTTCTTGGCCGCGAGTACCGGTTCAGCCTGGGCTCTGGAGCCCGCCAATCCGAAGGCCAACGCCAAAGCCCGTGCGATCCTCAACTACTTGGAAAGGCTCCCGCAGCGTTCCGATAGACGCCTGCTATCGGGACAATTCACCGATGCCGGCCCCACCGCCAAGCTGGCGATGTGCGAAGAGGTCCATAAGAAAACCGGCCACTGGCCGGCAATGATCGGCCTGGACTACGCCGACTTCACCAAAGGTGGCCTGGAATACAAGACCGTAAACCGCGTAGCGATCGAATACGCCAAGCAGGGTGGTTTGGTCACCATTTCTGCCCACCTCTGCAACCCGGCCAATCCCAAGAGCCGTGGCCCGTGGGAGCCAGGCGCGGACCTCCAGAAGCTCATCACGCCAGGCAACGAGGTCCATGATCGCTGGATGAAGGAGTTGGACATCATGGCGGCTGGGCTGAAGGAGTTACAGGACGCCGACGTGGTGGTTCTCTGGCGGCCGTTCCATGAAATGAACGGCGACTGGTTTTGGTGGGGGGCAAAGGAGCCCGAAACCTTCATCCGAGTCTGGCAGCAGATGTTCGACTACTTCACGAAGACGAAGGGCCTGAACAATTTGCTGTGGGTCTACTCGCCCAACCACGGCGAGAAGACGGCCGCCTACTACGCCGGTGACCGGTACGTGGACATCGTCGGACTGGACGCGTGCACCGATTTCGTCGATCCGCAGCACATCCGGGGCTACGAAGCCGTGGCCAAATTGCCCAAACCGTTCGGCTTCACCGAGTTTGGCCCCTTCGGCCCCCACAACCCGCCGGGCAACTACGATTACCCCCGGTTCCTGGCCGGCGTTCAGAAGCACTTCCCCAAGACGACGTTCTTCCTTGCCTGGCACTACAAATGGAGCCTGGGGCGGAACCAGAACGCCAGGCAACTCCTGGAGCATCCGTGGCTGGTGAACCGCGAGAATCTGCCCGCAGAGGTTAGGTCACCCGCGTCAGCCACCCCGAACGGCAGGACCATCGCAAGTGTCCCTCCAGGGGCGGCAGCACTCGGCTATACGAAGCGCGTAATCAACGAGACCCTCATTGCAACCGACGTAGCGCCGGGCAAAAACGGCAACTTCAAGTGGTTCAGTGGCCAGTGGTACTCGCAGAAGGTGCCGTCGCTGGACCACTATTCGACACGGACCGGCACACTGGCGCTGAGCCTGCTGGAAGCGCGAAGCGTGCCCAGAGCGATAGGCATCAAGTCTTGGGGGACCGCTGCATGTTCAACAAGTGCTGTCATGGTTTGGGCTGGCCGCCGTGGTGACGGCAGATCGATTTGTACTC
>Ga0181520_10002135_pt1 | contig 37726 bp, 29 predicted proteins | sample PEATcosm2014_Bin_29_FD_132451 | JGI IMG/M metagenome (GOLD analysis project Ga0181520, IMG submission 132451) | Peatland microbial communities from MTU Mesocosm Facility, Houghton, MI, USA - PEATcosm2014_Bin02_30_metaG | ecosystem: Environmental > Terrestrial > Soil > Wetlands > Peat | place... | reverse complement strand
GGGGGACGAGGATTTCACGGTCACCGTTGAAAGCAGCGCGGTGCCGGAGCCTTCGAGCCTGTTGCTGTTGCTGAGCGGCATGGCGGGGCTTGCGGGGACTCTCCGCCGCCGGCTGGTTCGATAGCTGGAAGGATGTCACTGAGCAGACCGAAGGCCGGGCCGACCTCAAGGCGACTCCGTTCCGGGAGTTTTGGCCACCTGGTTGATGATCCGCGCAGGCTGCTCCCGGCGTCTTTGCGGATGCCTATCATCCCGCGGGAGCGCCCGATACGAATCTAGTCGCGGCGTGAGACCATCGGTCACTGGACGAGATCCGCTTCCATCGGACCAAGGACCAAACTCCCCTCAAACTCGCGATTGCCGATGATTCCTTTCCTGACGCCGGCGATGGGGATTCTCTTCTCTTCACCGGTCGTGTTGACATAGAGAGTCCGTCCATCGACAACCCGTGCATACACTCCCTCGGGAGTCTTGGGGCCCGGTTGAATGCCCGCAACCGTGTAGAGATAGTTCATCAGCGGTCCGATCGCGGAAGGATTCGATTCCGTCGCCAGATAGATCGCATTTCCTTTGCCGAACTTGTTCAGTGTGACAGCGGGAGTATGGTCCGCGGTATTCGTGAATCGCGCGACGACCGTAGCCGTGGACGGCTCCAGCACTTCATAGTGATGCACTTTGGTGTCGATTGATTCACCGCCCAACTGGAATTGCAGCGCCGCCGGAATATCATAGAACGCGTTTGTCTTCAGTCCAAAGACATCGCTCAGGCGGCCGGGCAGCGGCGTATTGAACCATTGCCCGTGCTCATCCACTTTGGCCGAAAACGCGGTCATCAGAACCGTGCCGCCTCCGCTCACGTACTCCCGAAGAGCCTTCGCGCTGGCGGCGTCCATCACGTAATCGGCCGGCACGACGACTAGTTTGTACGGCGACAGATCGGCGTGCCCGATATTGATGATCGCCGTGTCGATATTGGCGCGGAAAAATGGATCAAAGGCTCCCTGCACCTGATCTGTATAAGCAGGCTGGAAGAACTGACGCGTCGTGCTGGAGGGACCGCTCGGATTTGAATCAATGAAGGAATCGAAAGAATAGGCGATAGCCACCTCCGGATGCGTGGATCGAGGGAAACCATATTTTGAAAGCAACTTGAATTCGGAAGCGATGCGCGCGAACTCATCCACCTTCCAGGAGGGAGTGTCGTCGTGGTCAACCAGCCCAAAGAGCGCCTGCTCCTCGCCGCCAAGATGACTGTTGAAGGTCCATGCGAGAATTCCCTGCGCGCCGATCATCAGCGCGAGATGCGCATACATGCGGCTTCGTCCCGGCGTTCCGTAGTTGCCTCCGCCGCCTGCGGTGAATTCGTTGAACCAGATGGGTGTGGCCAAATCTCCTTTGACCGTCATTGCGCCGAAGACGCCGCCGACCGGATCGCCCGGATAAAAGCCTTCGGCCCCTAAGGACACATAAGATTTGTAAGTGCTGAGATAGTCGAAGCCTCGCCTGCCCGCGGTATCCCACAGGTTCGAGATCGATGGAAGCCCCGGCATATTGCGCTGGCGAATGGCATCGAGTTCCTCAAGCCGGGCCACTGTGACATCGGACCAATAGCGGTGGAGATCCAGATAGCGCTCGGGAGGTCCAGGCCCATCCGCGAGCGGCAGGTCAACATCCTCAAAGCTATTCAACCGGCGTGACCAGCGCTGCGTCGCCCAGGCCTTGTTGAGTTCTTCGATGCTTCCGTACTTCTTTTTCAACCAAGTGATAAACCGCTGCCGATCCGCTTCCGAATACGACATGAAACCGTTGCCGATTTCGTTGTTATAGCCGACGGCGATCACCGCAGGATGATGGGCATAGCGCTTGGTCAGCGCATCCGCCATGATTCCCAATTCGCGCACATAACCCGGATCGCCGATGTCGTCCATATAGCGCTCCGCGGGGGGCAGGCGCGTGCCGTTCTGGGTGACGAGATCGACGCCGGGGTAGGCGCGATGCAGCCAGATGGGCGCCGGCGAGCCCGGAATATCCAGAATCACCCTGATGCCGGCGGCCTGCATCTTGTCCATTACCTTGTCGAACCACTCGAACGTAAACTTGCCTTGCGAGGGTTCGAATGAATCCCACGACAGATCCCCCATGCGCACCACGTTGAATCCCGCGTGCTTCATGATCGCAATGTCGCCATCAATCTGCGCGGGTGTGCGATCGATGGGCTGATAACAAGCTCCCACGAAAAGCTGTCCCGGTCCCGGCCAGTTGGGATGCGCGGCAACATTCTGAGCCGCGGACGCAGAGCTCAATGTGCCCATGAGGATCAGTAGCAGCGCAAACTTCCTGAGCAAAAAACCGGATTCCCGATCTTTCAATTGTCCCCCTAGTCGCGTTCCAGCTTGACAAGCACAATGTCGTTGCTGTTCATCGGCACAGTCAGCTCAACCGTTCCCGCGGCTCCGCTCTGCATCACCTTGCCGGTCGCCGGAAGATCGCGCGTCAGCTCGTTCAAATGCGCAATCTGCGCCGCCGTCAACGCTTTGGGAGAGCCCAACTCAATGTATGCGGAATACGCATCGTTGGAGTGATAGCCGGTGCGATATACTTCCACGCGGTAAGCGGTATTGGGCGCAAGATGTGTTACCTGCAACTCGACAGACGCCGCCGCATGGGCGGGAATCAGCTTTGTATAAAAGGGCCGATCGCTCACCTTCTGATCGGGCTGCTCGAAGTCCCAAATCACAGCCGTGACGTTTCCACCCAGAGTGGCCAGCATTGCTTGCGGATCGCTTGTCTTGAGGCTCTCGCCCTGAAGCGCGTGCAGGTACTTGTAAGCGAAGAACGCCGGTTTGCGTATGCCTTGCGGATTCAGCAGGCCGAATCCTCCTTGAAACGGCGCCGTCGGCGGTCCGGGTTCTTCAAACAGATCGGTGTATGTCCAGTAACTCATCCCTTGCAGCAATCCCTGGCTGGCTTTGAGCTTGGTCAGGATGTAGGGCGCGCTGATATAGGAATCGTGCACCGGGTCGCGCGGCGTATAACTCGTGCTCCACTCGGTAAAGTACAGCGGAAGCCCCGGAAACGGCGAAGCCGAAATTTCATTGCGCACACGCCGCACGTCACCGATGATTGCGTCGGGGGATGGATCGAGCTTGGTATCGGATTTCCCTTCTTCATCGAGAAAGCCGCCTTGCACGCCATAGGTGTGCGTCGTCACGAAGTCAATCGGCGCGCCGCTCTGCTTCACATGGGCGAGAAACTCCGGAACCCATGCCGCTCCGGCTGTACTCGGCCCTCCGACGCGCAACGCCGGGTCAAAGGACTTGATCGTCTTCGCGGTCAGATCGTAGAGCTCGAAGTAGGCTTTCCGATCGCCGCCTTCCCAAAATCCCGACAGGTTGGGCTCGTTCCACACTTCAAAAAACCAGGTGCTCACCTCGTCTCTTCCGTAGCGCCCCTCTATGTGCCGGATAAAGGCATCGACCAGGTCGCGCCAGCCGTCCGGCTTCGGGTGCGACGTGTTTCCGTTCCAATAAAAGATGCTGTTCTGCGACGTGGCCAGCGCCTTCGGCGAGAAACCGAGCTCGACAAACGGCTTGATGTGCCGGGCCAGCAAGTCGTCATAAAGCTGGTCGATCTTTGTCCAGTTGTAGACGGTCTTGCCATCTTCGACGCGCACGGTTCCCAGCACGTCGTGAAAGATCGCGTGAAAGCGGATGTAGCGAAAGCCGAGTTCGTCCACTGCGAGCTTGAGATGAGCCTGGCTGTCATCGCGAATCAGCGTGCCGGGAAAATCGGACCCCACCGACAAATCGAAGAACCGATCTACAGGCCCCGCCGTGTCCTTGAGATTCACGACGATGGTTCGGGATGGCGCCGGTTGCGATTGAGCCGCAAGAGATAAGGTAAACGATGCCGCAAAGAAACCAATGGCCAGGATTGAAAGCCGCCGCTGAACCGATCTGTACATGACTTGCACTCTCCTCAAAGAAATTGGCTGGAATGTAGCGCCGGTCTCCAAACCGGCTGTCGCGCGGGCGTCCACGCCCGCATTTGTTCTGAAATAATGACCAAATCACATAGTCTCAGCATTCGTTCGCGCCGGTTCCCCAGATGATTCCCCATCCGCTTCGAGATTCGTCCTTCCCGGTTTTGCCAGAGTGCGCTGATGCGATGTGCGAAAAAATGCTGTGGAGGGTCTCGGCGCAATTAGCCAGTAAGCTGCCGAAGCATTGGGCCTCTCCATGGCGCGAAAAGCGCCATGGAGAGGCATTCGGCCGGTGTGGTATTAGTTGGCCGTTTCCGTGAAGGTGACTGAAGCTCCGCCGAGCGCGAACTGATCCTGCGCGGTGACGGTCACAGTTCCCTTGGACGAAGGCAGCGTCAGAGTGACCGAGGCGAGCCCCGATGCGTTGGTAGTGGCAATCACGCTGCTCCCGCTGGTTATGCCGTTGGAGAGCGTGCCGGCCGAAGTAGTGAATAGAATGCCCGCGCCCGCGCCGCTGGCCGAGCCGCCGGACTGGCCGGGAGTCAACGTGACGGTCAGAGGTTGCGGCAGAGCCGTTCCGGCGCTGCCCGATTGGTTATTGCCCGACTGGGCAAGGGTGGCAGGCGGGTTGCCCACGACGATCCAGCCGCCCTGCGTCTGGGTTGCCGTGCCGTCGCTACCCGTCACGGTAAAGTGGCAGAAGCCCGGAGTGCTGCCAGCGTTGACGGTGATGCTTCCGGGCTGGGCCGCGGTGATGGTGGAGTTGGTGAGCGCCAGCGAGCCGCTGCATGCCGCTGCGCCCTCGTAGGCGTCGAAGACAGCCGAGGAGAGCGTTACCGCGGCGCTGCCGCTGCCGATCGCCGGATGCAGGGTTGCGGTGCCCGAAGCGGGAATCATCAGGTCGTCGGGGTTGAGGTACCATTCCGATGCGGGTTTGGAGCCTTCGCTTCCGTTGATCACCAGCAGGGTGATGCTGTACGGCGCGAAGTTCTGCGTAGCGTTCCAGGCCGCCGGACTGGAGGCCGAAATCGCGCTGGAAGCGGTCGTGGCCAGCGTGTAAGTCACGTAGGTGGACGCGCTGAATCCGGACAGGTTGAAGGTCACCTGCGCCGAGTTGTTGGGATCCTTGTTGAGGACCATGATCGTCATCACCGTGCCGGCAGAGTTGAGCGCGGCGTAGCTGGAAAAGAGATTCACATTGCCAGTGTTCGTGTCAGCGACCGAAACCGTCCCGAATCCGTCGTGCGCGCCGTCGTAGTTGGTATACATCTTCAGCGCCTGGTAATTGGGATTGCCTAACGTCGGCTCTCCCCAGCGGGTGGCAAAGCTCAAGCCCTCGCGCCCGAAGATGCCATAGGCGTCCGCATCGCCCAGCGCGGTCGAGAAGTCCGATTCCTGGTAGAAGGTCGCGCTCCATTCGGTAAACGAGAGCGGCGTGCGGGGATAGATGGCGTTGACCAGCGCCTTCATGCGCGGAATGCGGAAGGGAATGGAATAGTTGGGCTGGATGCTGGTGGTATAGATCTGGTTGACGGTTCCGCTTGTGCTGATGTAGGTGGGATCCCAGTAATCGCGATAGATCTCCGCTGAGAGGGCCTGAAGCTGCGCCGTGGTGAGGCCGGTAGTGCTGGCGTCGGGATAGGCATGGATGTCGAAGACATCGAGCGTGCGCGTGCCGTTGATCTGATCCTGCCAGTAGACCTGGTTGAGCCACCAGGGCAGGAAGTCCACTCCGCCGTGAGCGGCCTTGTCGTTGCCATTGGCGCCGTTCCAGTAGAACCACCAGCAGCAGGAGACCGGACCAAAGCGCACGGCGGCGGGATCCCAGGTCTTGAGCTTGGCGGCCTCGGTGAGGTAGACGTTGGCCAGCTCGTCGTAGCCGGAAGGAGCGGGATGGACGTCGCGGTGGGTTCCGCCCCAGATATCGGTTTCATTATCCATGTCGTAGAAGTGGCAAGTGGATATGGAGGAGTAGGGCACGGAGCAGGCGCCGGAGCCGAAGGCTGCGTTAAGCGCCTGCGTCCAGGTTTCGCGGTCGAAACAGGTGGTTCCATCCGTGGTCCCCGAAGGGCATTCCTGTGCGGTGTCTACGAGCGGATAGTAAGCGGTGGTGACAGCGTTGGTGGTGACGGGGGTGGAGCAGTCCGTTTTCTGGCCGTTGCCGGCGTCTGTGTTGCTGGGATCAACGGCGCACTGCGCGCCATAGATCGCGACGGAATAGCTCCAGTTACGATTTGTGCTGTTCTCGGCTTCTTTAGCAACCCAGTCCATCATGGCCATTGTCATCAACGCATGGCTGCCGGCATTCTGGACACTCGTAATCATCCCCACCGAGTCGCCGGCTTCTCCATAGTCCTCGAAGTACCAGTCTGCAACGGAATTGCGGGTTTGCAGTTGCCAGTTGTAGTTCGAGGAGTCATTGCCGCCCCAGCGCAGCAGCGTAGTGTCCGAGTCGGTAATGGTCGAGGCGGATGGCGTCCAGGTATTACCACCGTATATAAACTGGCTGATCGAGTGGCGATTGGCCAGAGTGTCGATATTGACCGTGACGGCTGTGCCGCTGCCCGCATTGACGGTGAGAGTGACACTTCCCGTGGCCGAACTGTAGTCGATGTTGTCGGTCGGCGTAAACGTAACGGAGAGTGTTTGCGCGCCGGCTGTGTTCATCACTGTGCCCGCCACAGGCGAATAAACAAATGTGCCCACCACGCTTGCTCCGCCGAAGCTGGCCGTTGCGTTCAACTGCGTGCTGCTCAGAACCGTTCCCAAAGACACGGCTGCGGGCGTGTTCCACGCGATTGTCGTCGTCGCCTTGTTCACCGTGATCGAATTTGTCGCCGTTGCCGACGCAACCTTGGTTGGATCGCTGGGCGTAAACGTTGCATTCAGGGTCTGGGTTCCCGCGCTCAGGACCGTTCCCGATGCCGGCGAATAGGTGAACGTGCCGGGATAATTGGCGGTCGCGTTGAGTTGCGTTGCAGACAGCGCCATCCCATAGGTAATTGCCGCTGGGGCAGGCCACGTGATCGTCGGCGTTTCGGGAGGTGCTGAGGAGCTACCGCCTCCGCCACACCCGCTCAACATAAGAACTACGCAAATCAATACGATCGCAGAAGGACGCAGGAACTTCATGGCAAAAACCTCCTATGACGGCTATACACCGCATTATAGCGAATGCGCAAGGGCTTCATGATCGCTGGGATGATTCTGAAAGGTCTCTGGCAGCGTAAAGACGCATTTCCCCCTATCTGCTCTTCCGCTAAAACTCCTCGTCGGATTCCACGGCGGGCAGGATGTCGTTGTCACGCGCCATCCAGACGTAGAGGGTGGGCAGCAGGAAGACGCCGATGATCAGGTTGGCCAGCAGACCGCCGACGATGACGATGGCGAAGGGTCGCTGCGAGTCGGAACCGATCGCGTGGCTCAGCGCCGCGGGCAGCAGGCCCAGCGTGGCCACCAGCATGGTCATCATGATGGGCCGCAGGCGCAGCACCGCGCCCTCGACGGCCGCCTCGACGATGTGCTCCTCAGTGGACTCTTCCATGCCCTTGCGCCTCGCGCGCAACTGGTTGATGAACTCGATCATGATGACGCCGGTCTGCACGCTGACGCCGAAGAGCGCCAGGAAACCGACGGCCGAGGAGACCGAGAAGTTGGTGTGCGTGATGAAGAGCGCCAGCGGCCCGCCGATGGAAGCCATGATGACGCTGACCAGGATCAGCATCGCCCACTTGAAGGAGCGGAACATGGTATAGAGGATGAGGAAGATGACCATCACAGTGATGGGAATGACCAGGTCCATGCGCTTGTCGGCGCGCTTCTGACTCTCGTACTCGCCGGCCCACTCGGTGTGGTAGCCGGGCGGCAGCTTCACGTTGTGATTCACCTTGCCGAGGGCTTCCTCGACGGTGCTGCCCAGATCGCGCCCGCGGACGGAGTACTTGATCGCGATGAAGCGCTGGCCGCCCTCGCGATAGATCTCCTCCGCGCCGTCGTCGGCGGACATCGTGGTCAGTTGAGCCAGCGAGACGCGCTCGCCGGAGGGCGCCAGCAGCCGCACATTTTCGATGGCCTCGCGCGTGTCGCGGTACTGCTGCTGATAGCGCAGCGTGACGTCGAAGCGCGCTTCGCCCTGCTGCACCTGAGTGAGCGCATTGGCTCCGACGGCGGTCTGCACGGCGTCCTGAATGTCGGCCACGTTGATGCCCCAGCGGGCAGCCGCTGTGCGATCCACCGTGTAGTTCAGATTGGGCTGGCCGATGATGCGGAAGATGCCCAGATCCTCGATGCCCTTGACCGTGGCCATCTGGGCCTGGATTTCATCGGCCTTCTTTTCCAGCGTGCGCAGGTCGTCTCCGTAGAGCTTGACGGCCAGTTCGCCCTTGACGCCGCTGACGGCTTCTTCCATGTTGTCGGAGATGGGCTGGGAGTAGTTCCACAAAACGCCGGGAAACTTGCTCAACTCCTTGTCCATGGCGGCGATCAGTTGCTCCTTATCCTGGTGGAAGACGGGCCGCCACTGCTTTTTCGGCTTGAGGTCGACGAAATATTCGGTGTTAAAAAAGCCGGTGGTGTCGGTGCCGTCGTCGGGGCGTCCGGTCTGGCTGACGACCTGGGTGACTTCCGGGAAGCTGGCCATCACCAGGCGCGCCTTGTTGGTGAAGTCGATCGAGGCGGTGGGGCCTTCGCTGGGCGGCAGCGTGCCGCGCACCCAGATCGACCCCTCGTCGAGGTGTGGCAGAAACTCCGAGCCGATGGGTCCGCCGAAGGTGAGATAGACAGCGATGGCAAAAAGCGCGGTGGCAATGCTCAGGGTTCTGCGGCGATGCTCGATGGCGGAGCGAACCGCCGTGCGATAGTGCGCTGTGAGCCAGCCCATGATGGGGTTGCGCCTGTCTCTGGCGCCCTTGCTATAGACCATACCCGCCAGTACCGGTGCGACAAACATGGCGAAGCCCAGCGCGCCGATCAGGGCAAAGCAGACGGTCCAGGCCATCGGCTTGAAGAGCCGGCCCTCGACGGCCTGCAACGTGAAGATGGGCAGATAGGCGGTGATGATAATGCCGCGGGCGAAGAAGACGGGGCGCTGCACCTCGTGAGCAGCTTCGCGAACGCATTGCGCCGGGGTATGAGTGCCTGCATGCTGCGCGAGATGGCGGACGATGTTTTCAATCATCACCACCGAGCCATCGACCAGCATGCCAAAGTCCAGCGCGCCCAGCGAGAGCAAGTTAGCGGGAATATGGCTGAGGTCGAGGCAGATGGAGGCGAACATCAGTGCAAATGGAATGGTGAGCGCAACGATAATCGCGCCGCGTATATTGCCGAGGAAGAGAAACAGAATGATGGAGACCAGAATCATTCCCGCGGTCAGGTTGTGCTCCACGGTGTCCACCGTGTATCGCACCAGGTCGGAGCGGTCGAGAAAGGGCACCACCTTCACGCCCTTGGGCAGAATGCCGGGGTGGTCCTTGTCGCCATTGAGCTTGTTCACTTCGGCGTGAATGCCGTCAAGGACGGGATCGGAGTCGTCGCCCTTCTGCAGCAGCACAATGCCTTCGACGGTGTCGGGGTTGTCGATGATTGAGCCGTCGTCATAGACCTTCTTTCCATCCACGATCGCGTACGGCTTGGAGGTTTTGCCGATCTGGCCAAGGCGAATCTTGGGGCCTTGCGCGACAGTGGCGATGTCCTTGATCTTGATGGCCGAGCCGTTGACGGTTTTGACGACGGTGTTCTCGATGTCCTGCACGCTGGTGAAGAGGCCCATCGACTGCACGTTGATCTGCTGCGCGCCCTGCTCGATGAAGCTGCCGCCGCCGTTGGTGTTGTTGTTGACGATCTGCTGCTCAACCTGACTGATGCTCAATCCATGAGAGACCAGCTTATCGGGATCGAGCTTGATCTGGTACTCCTTGGTGGGCCCGCCGAAGCTGGAGACATCGACGACGCCGGCGACGCCCTTAAAGGATTTTTCCAGCGTCCAGTCTTCGAGCGCCTTCTTCTCCATCACGTCGTAGGAGGGGTTGGTACTCTCCAGCGTGTACCAGTAGATTTGGCCGACCGGGCTCCAGTCGGTGCCCATCTGCGGAACCAGATTGGCGGGCAGACTGACCATGCTGAGCCGCTCCAGCACGTGCTCGCGGTTGATGTCGCTGGTGGAGTCGTCGTCGAAGATCAGCATCAGGCTCGACAAGCCGGCCAGCGTCGTGGAGCGCAGATGCGTGAGGTGGGGAATGCCGGCCATCTGAATCTCGACCGGCACGGTGACCTGGCGCTCGATCTCTTCGGCGGAGCGGCCGGGCCACTGGGTGATGATCTGCACGTAGTTGTTGGCTACGTCGGGATAGGCCTCGACAGGCAGTGCGCGGAAGCTGAAAATGCCCCAGACGCTGAGCAGCACCACTGCTCCGAGGATCAACCAGCGGCTCTTGAGCGCGAAATCGACGAGTGCGCGAATCATCTACTGGTTCCCCGCGGTTTCGAGTAAGAGTGCATTGCCGACGACCTGCTGGCCAGGCTGAATGCCGGAGAGTATCTCCTGCCGGTTGCCGTCGAGCATCTTGCCTGCGTGAACCTCAGTACGCTTGAACTGATTGCCGCCCGCCGGCTCGAAGACCCAGTCGCGGTCGTGCAGATGCAGCACGGCATCGGCCGGAACCACGGCGTGCGTCTCCTTCGTGTGGCTGGTGAAGGTGGCCGTGCCGAACATTCCCAGTTTGAGGAAGCCGGGATTGGCGACTTCGATGCGGACCTTGGCGGTGCGCAGCGATGGATCGAGAATCGGGCCGATGTCGCTGATGTGGCCGGTAAGCGGGCGATCCGGCCAGGCGTTGAGCTTGATCCTGGCCTCCTGGCCGAGTTGCAGCTTGGGAATGTCGTTCTCGTAAACGTCGCAGATGATCCACACGGTAGAGAGGTCTGCGATGGTGAAAGCGGTGGCCGAACCGGAGAGGCTGACGCCCGCGGCGGCTGAGTTGGTCACGTTCTGCGCCACAACCACTCCACTGATCGGCGCGTAAACGCTGACGATGCTGCTGGGATGATTCTTGTCCACGCCGAGCGTCTTCAGTTGCTCTTCGGCTGCGGTCAGGTCGGCCTTGGCGTCCTTCTCCGTGTCCTCGGCCTGCTCCAGTATGGCCTGGGAGATAGCGCCGTGATGGTAGAGATCATCGGCGCGCAGATACGCCATATCGGCCATGTGCTCGTCGTTCACGGCTTTGAGGTAGGTGTCAAAGGCGCTGGTAATATCCGGGCTTTGGACTTTGAGCAGCAGTTGGCCCTTCTTTACGTTGTCGTCGAGCCGGGCCTTGATGTCTACCACACGTCCATTGGCCAGCGAGATGACGGGGATCTCGCGGGAGACGTCGGGAAAGACACTGCCGGTTGCGGTCAACTCCGTTGCGGATTCGATCTGGCCGGCGGAAGTAATGGGAAACTTGGCCACATCGTTCGCGTCGATGGTGACCAGATTCATGTCGGCCACGGTGATGACCTTGGGCTGTGTCGGCGCGCCGTCTCCTTCGTCTTTGCCTTTGCATCCGGAGAGAGCAACTGCAAAGCAAACCGCAACAAATAAAATGACTGCGAAGTCCGCGCCGTAGGCGCAATGGTTATTAGCCCCGCGTTTCAACGCGGGGTTAGCGCCCTCAATATTCAGCCGGAGTCCCGTAGGGACGGTGTGAAATCCGTCCAAAAAAAACTGGGCTTTAGCCCCTGATCCAAGCATCTTGAGCTTGATTTTGGAGAATTTCATTGGATCACCTCGCGCCCCACGGCTAGATTCAGTTGTCCGGCAGCGGTCAGATAGGAGCCGATCAGTTGCAGATAGGCCAGTTGGACGGCCCGGTAGTCGCTCTGCGCGTTGAGAAAGTCCATCAGCGATGCGCCGCCGTGCTCATAGGAATAGGTCACCGTGTCGCGAACGCGCAGGGCCTGTGCCTTGTATTGCGCCTTGTAGGGCCGCAGCAGCGCGATGTTGCTCTCCACTTCCGCGTAGGCCGAGTCCACGTCGCTGAAGACCTCGGCGCGGACGGCCGCGCTCAATTGCTGATTGCGGCTGATGTCGATCTGGGTGCGCTGCTTCTCGCCCTGGTTGCGGTCGAAGATGCGCACGGGAATGGAAATGTTGAAGCCGACATAGGGATCGAGCGGAGGATTGGCTCCCGAATCCACGGCGAAGGTGGGATCGGCGGAGCCGTTGGCCTGGGCCAGCTTACGGTTGGTCTGAGCCTGCTGGATCGACTCCAGCGCGGCTCTCAGATCGGGACGCTCGTCGAGGGCGATCTGGCGAAAGTCTTCCAGCGGCTTCAGATCGTCGCTGAAGTCGAAGGGGCCGGCCACGTCGAACTGCTCCACCGGCGTGCGTTCGTTCAGCAGTTGCAGAAGCTGAATCTTGGCGGTGCGCAGGTTGACGATCGCGGTCTGAATCTCCACTTCATATTGGACGCGCAACAGCTCGATGCGGTCCAGATCGATCTGGGCAATATCGCCGGCGCGAAGACGGTCGCGGCTGATGGCGATGATCTTGTCGTAGTATTCGATGTCGGCCCGGGCCAGATCCAGCACCGCCTTGGCTTGCAGTGTATCGACGAAGGCCGCGCGCAGGTTGAAGAGCAGATTACGTTCCAGATCCTGGTGCTGTAAGCCGGCGATTTGTGTGCCTTCCTTGGCGCTTTGCAGCCGCAAATCGCGCTTGTGCTCGCGCTCGTAGAGGTAGCTCACCGAGCCGGTGGTGAGGGCATTGCTCAGCGGACGATTGCGCGCGCCGGGAACGTTAGGGTCATAGTGCGATCCGAAGGGATAAAGCTGGTCCATGGTGAAGGATGCCGTGGGATTGGGGCGCAGAAAAGCGGTAATCTCGGCGGCCTTCATCTCGTCCACGCCCAGGGCGTCGGCCCGCAGCGCGGGGTTGGCGGCTTCAAACTTCGCCTTCACCTGATCCCAGGTCAAGGCAGGACTCTGCTGCGCGAAACTGAAACCCGGTGGAAGCAAGAGCAGCGCCGCTATGGCGGAAACCGGTAGGAATGGGAAGATTCGCTTCATACGCAGCCTTTGCGCCGTGGTCTGCACGGCGGTCACAGAAGAAGAGAGGCCAAAAGATGTAAGAAGAGCCGGGCGAAGGATCAGGCGGCGGGCGGCGGCCGGTTCTGAATGGAAGCCATGGCGGGAATCGTCACCAGCGGGTCGGGAAGGTGGCTGGGCGCGGCAAAGCGCAGGAAACCGAAGGAAAGCTCGGCGAATACCGGCGGAGGCAGGGTTGCAACAGCGGGATAGATGGAGTGCGGGCTGACTGCGGCGTGATCGCGGCGCGTGCACAGGTAGTATGCGTCGGCCTCGGCGGGGTTCTGAGCCATTTGCAGGTCGTCGGTCACCGAGATCACGGGAAAAAGGATCACAATAACCACCGCCAGGGCGATCAACTGCGTCCGCCTTATGCCTTGGCACGAAGCACGACACATCCACAGCCAGAACATCAGCGTGGCCAATAGAGCCCAGGCAAGATTGAGGAGCAACTCCATTCGCATCCTCATGATAAACCAGTGCTGTTGTCAGGGGCAAGATTGGAAGGTGGGCCGTTCATCGCCGCTTTATTGTCAAGTTCCATAACATGCTTTATACCTTTTTCATGAGGAAGAGTAGGTCGCCAATCCTTACGGCGCTGCAACCGATTCGGGCGTACAATGAAGGTAGAGTTGAATCATACGACCTGACTTTGAACGAAAGAGTCTGCTCGACTGCCGCCGTCCCACCGCTTCTGACGAGCTCCGCACCGCACGCTACAACTACCCGTTGACCGGAGTAAAGTCATGCGTTCCGACAAGATACACCGCGCGCTGGCGCAGGGAATGAACCGCTTTGAAGTCTGCCAATTGGTCGCCAAAGGGGTCAAGGCCACCCACAAAACCGGCTCGCGCTTTGAAGATTCCATCAACGATGTGCTGCAATACCTGGGCACCCACGTCACCCTCATGGAAAATCTTCACCCCGCCGTTCCGCAAGTCAGCATGAAGAGCCTCAAACCAGCGGCATAGCTCGTCTGGTGGCAGCCACTTAGCCTCATCCGGCTCGCAACTTTCTTGCCTTCACAGCATTTTTGAGAAATAAAAAGGCCCGCATCCAACCTGGATGCGGGCCTTTCCGCTTTTGTTTCCTGCCGTTTACGGCGAGTTGGCGATTATGTGGCCGGAGCCTCCTCGGTCTTTGCCTTGGGAATCAGGATGCGGTTGTGCTTCCTGTACTCGTCCATCAGCGTGCTCATGAAGATGTTGAAGGCGTCGCCGCGGCGCTGCTGAAGCATCTGATCCTTGAATTGGTCAAAGTTCTTGGCGATCTCGTCCGCGGTGGGCACCTGCTTGTCCGTCAGCTTGGCCACCACGCCCGTGCGCCCGGCATTGATGGGACCGCTGATGTCGCCCACAGAGATGTCGAAGAGTTGCGGCGCTACCTTGCCAATCTGACCGACGTCGGGCACCTGGCCGCTCTCACCCACCAACTCGCTGGTCTTGAAAGTCGCGCCCATTTCTTTAGCGGCCTTGGCCAGATTGCCTTCGGCCTTGGCCTTGTTCGCCAGCTGTTGGGTTTTCAAGCTGAGCATAGTGGGGAGCGCTTCGTTGCGATAGTCGTCGGCAACATGGCTCTTCCAGTCGGCAAAGGCGGGCGCGTGGGCCGGAGCGATGCCGGTGACCTGGAAGATGGCGTAGCCCTCGCCGGTGGTGGCGTACTGCGGCGGATCGCCCTGCTTGGACTCGAAAGCCTTGCCGAGAATCTGGGAGGAGTCGGCGAAGGCGGAGATCACGCCCCGCTCGCCCACCAGCGGCGTCGTCGCCACTTCCAGATGATGGGCCGCGGCGGTCTTTTCCAGGCCGTTCTTGATGGCCTCGGAGGTGAGCGTCCGCGCAAAGTTCTCCTCGGTCGCGGCCAGCTTCTGGCGAATCAGCGTGGCCTGGATGGTAGGCAGGACTTCGCCGATCGATTGTGAATGCGCTGCCTGCCGCTCCTCAACCTGCACGATGTGATAGCCGAACTGGCTCTTCACGATCTTCGTATCGCCGATCTTCTGGGTGAAGATGGCGTTGTCGAACTCCGGCACCATCATGCCGCGGCGGGCAAAGCCCAGTTCTCCGCCCTTTTCCTTACTGCCGGGGTCGTCGGAGTTCTGTTTGGCCAGCTCGGCAAAGTTCGCGCCGCCCTGAATCTGCTTGAGCAGCCCTTCGGCCTTGGCCTTGGCCGCGGCATCGGTCTTGGCGTCGGCGCCGGACGCAACCTTGATCAGAATGTGCCGCGAACGGGACTGCTCCGGCAACGCGTAGTCGGCCTGGTGCTGGGCAAAGTACTGCTGTATCTCCTGCTGGCCGACCTGCGGAACGCCGCCGGGAAGCTCGTTGGAACTCACGGCAAAGTAGGTGATCTTGCGCTCTTCCGGCACCGCCGTGGCATAGCGCGCGGCGTTTTTCTGAAAGAAGCCGGCCAGCTCGCCGTCCGAGGGATTGATGGTCTTGCGCAGATCGTCGGAGGTGATCACCGCATAGTCGAACTTGATCTTGACGTTTTGCTTGCGATAAGCATCGCGCACCTCGCCATCGCTCACCGTCGCCCCGGCGGCAATCAGCGCCTCCAGGCGGCGCACAACGATATCCCGCCTTACCTCCTGTTCAAACGCCGGAACCGACATATTGAACTGCCGGGCTACGAAGTCTGTGTAGCGGTCGGGGCCAACATACTGGCCGTTGGGAAATAGGTATTCGCCAAACTGGCCCTGGTGCAGAAACTGGGCCACATCGTCGTCCGTGGCGCTGATGCCCAGCTTCTCGGCCTCGATCAGCAAAACCTCCTGCTGCACCAATTGCTGGCCAACCTGCTGCTCGATCATGCGCTCGATCTGCGGGTTGCCGGCGTATTGGGGATACCGTTGCTGCAACTGCCGGCTGGCGCGCTGGCCGACCGCCTGCTGGCTGATCGTTACGCCCGAGGAGAGCAAACGGCTATACCAGTGGGGGTAGATCGCGGCGTAGGTGTCGGCGGTGGAGGCTCCCATGCCGGTGAGGCCGGGAATCAGATAGATCACCATGCCCACCGAGGCGGCGGCGATGATGATCACAAAAAATGCCTTGGTTACGCGATTGTCTCTCTGCAGGAAACGGATCATGGATGGACTTGGACCTTCAACTCTCTACGCGCGAACAGCCCAAACCTTGCGCCAGAACGGTTGCGGCCGGCGGGCGGGCATCAGGCTGAATGCGCAATTGTCGCTCTACGCGATTCTCTGCCATTATAGACGACGGGGAACCGGGCGCGGGCGAGGAGAGCATGCGTACTGCATCGTCTCACCGGATTGGACGCCCCCGGAATCCGAATCAGACGAGAGCGCGGCCTGACAGCAAAGCGGGCATCCCGGCTTCCGGAATGCCCGCTGATAGGAATGGTACTGAGGCCGAAGGCGTCTGCCCCACCGCAGGTGGCTGGGAAACCATGAACCCCATGGCGCGTAAGCGCCGTCTGCCCCACCGCAGGTGGCTGGGAAACCATGAACCCCATGGCGCGTAAGCGCCGTCTGTCCCACCGCAGGTGGTTACCGCCAGTAATAGTACCCGCCAACCATGTAGTACGGACGGTAGTAGACCGGCGGATAGCCGTAGTAGGCATAGGGTTGGCCGTAGGGGCCATAGCTGCGCCGGTAGAGGGTGGGACCGCCGGGATAAAGCCCCTGCGCCATCCGCGCCGCCTCTTGCGCGCTGACCGGCGTCACCGTCAGCGGCTTGCTCAGGTGGAAGTCTACCCTGGCCTCGGCGGGAATCCACACGCCCGGTCCGGGTGTTGCCGCTGAAGCCGCCGTGCCCGCTATCGCGCCCCCCGCCGCGCCCGCCGCGCAGCCAATCCCGCGGCCCGCGATGCAGCCGATAATCGTGCCCATCATGGTGCCGCCAACAATGTTATTGGCCGTCCATCCACCCTTGCCCGGCCCCTTCACCTTGAAGTGATCCGTCTCAAGCGGGTAGTCCAGCCCGCCCATATCGAGCGAAGTCAGTTTGAGCCCCAGCACCGGGCTGCCTTTCAGATCGCCCGCCTGCTTGACCTCGGTCACCACGCCGTGAGCGGTGGCGCCGCGCGGAATCGCCAGCACATTGCCGACGAACACATCCTGAATGACCGTGAACTGAACCTGCTCGCCGTCCTTGGCTCTCTTGCTATTCACCGGCTCATTGGTCCGCAGTTGCAAAAGCGTTCCCTGAGCCAGGGTAACCGGAGCTTTGGGCGTCTGCTGCTGCGCTTCTCTTTGGGCCTGTATCTGGGCCTGGACCTCGGCGCGAATCTGCGCGCGCATCTGGGCCTGGGCATCGCTCTCATTGGGAACCGGCATGGGGCCGTCGTTCATCGCCGGAGAGCCCGCGTCGCCGGGGTTGGGTACGCCCGCGTCGCCCGGCGGATTGTCGGCCATCGGCTGCGCGTCCGGCTTGGCCGGGGCCTGCGGATTGCCAACCTTCAGGTTGTTGTTCACCTTGGTCACGCCCGCCACATGAGCGGCGATCGCCTCCGCCAGTTCGCTGGAGGCCTCGCTCGACACGGTTCCGGAGAGCGTTACCTCGCTCTGAATGGTGGCCGCGGTGATCAGGTCGCTCTTCAGCGCTTTGGAGGCATCCAGGGCATGCACCACGTCCTGCTCAATCTCGCCGTCCGTGCGGGTTGCGGCCGCTGGGGACGGAGTCTCGGGTGTGGCCGCGGCCGGAGCTGGGGCTGGTGTTGGGGCTTCAGCCGCGGCTGGAACTGGGGCTGGGGGTGGAGTTGGGGCTGGGGCTGCGTCCTGGGCAAGCGCCATCGCGCCGCTCAGAACGACCAACGCCGTCCACACCAGGGCCTGGGGGAAAACTCTCTTCAGCATGGGTCGATTCATCATTGCATCTCTCCTGCGCTTGAACTCTTGCTCCCGCATCACTTTGTTCAACTTGATTAGACGCTGGATTGCGGTAGCCGTCATTGGTGCAAACCCCGCCGCCGGGGAAAAGTTTCGCTCGGGCGTTGGAATTTCTGCAAGTCATCGACTTGCTAAAATGGCCAGCCCCGGCCGGAAAACTCTCCCGGCCGGGGCTGTCGTGCGGCAGAACTCTCGGCAAAAGGACCTGTAAGCCGAATTCTGTCGTGTGCGGTCATTCCTCTAGGCGCCGCGTCGCCGCGGACGCTCATCAGCGACCTACCCGGAGGTTTCGGACCTTGTATGGAGCATCCTTACGGCGCCGGGCCGGCGCCGGGCGCGCTCACCTGCTCCGGGCGCGCGCCTCCCTCCCTATTTGGTCTTGCTCCGTGTGGGGTTTACCCTGCCCCGGCCTTTACAGGACGGGCGGTGCGCTCTTGCCGCACCATTTCACCCTTACCCCGGCGCTGGAGATTCCGCAACGGCGAGCGATCCCGGCAAGCCGGGCCAACTCGGGTCTTGCGTTTCCAGGGCGGCCCTCGGCATGGCTCCAAAGGAGACAGGCCGAGGGGTAGCCGGGGCGGTATCTTTTCTGTGGCACTGGCCGTCCGCGAGCCTTGAAGCCCGCGTCCCGGACGTTATCCGGCACACTGCCCTGCGGAGTTCGGACTTTCCTCCCCCGGTGAACCGTACTAGCGCACGCCCACCGGCAGCGACCGCCCGGTCCTCCTGCCAGTAGATAGTATACCGCGAGGTGATCGGACCTTTGCGATCCGCCCACAAAAGACAGGCAACGGATGGGCGAAGTATCATACCTTTGTCTCAGTGGCGACCCGAAGCTCACGGGCAGGTTCTGTTTGGATCAGCAATTTCGTGTTAGGCCGACCATGGCCGCTTTTTGACCGGGTCAGCTTAAACACAGGTTCGTCTGAGCGGAGGGCACTTCGGCGATAGCATGAGGAGGCACGAATGATTAATGAATCCCTATCAGTTAAGCATGTGCTGTATTCGCATTATGGTGCCTATGAAAGTGATGACGTAAAGGCATTTGCTGGTGGGACTCCTGTACACCAGCTGAAGGGAGTAATACACCTGCGCGATCACTTCCGTGGTCTGAAAGAACTGCTTTCCGCTCCGGGACATGAAGGGTTGCTTGTGCTCTTCTACGCTCCTGGTTTCGCAAGTTTTTTGGAAGGGGTTGCACATCAAAAAGATGAAGAGTCTATGCTAGAGAATTCGAGCGAACTTCGATTTGCCAACGAGTTTGCTAAATGCGTGCGAGGTTCCCTTCAAGATGCCGGCCTTGCGGGACGAATACGCTTTATTACTTCACTAGATTTGCAAGTCATCTTGGGTCGTGTGAACGCCCTCTTTTCGGAGAAATTCAAGACGTATTTCGTTGGAGCAGCGCAGGGCATTCGTTACGATACGCCAAAGATCGTTGAAGCCATTCTTAGGCTTCGATTACTCGGGAACGGAGTCCCAATCTTGCGTCTAGATCATGACGTAATCTTTCGTGGTAACAACAAGGACATTGGCGATCTCGGCCTTTTCAAAGCGGTCGCCTGCGCGCTGCGTGCGTATCATCTGAGGCTCGCAGAACCATCCGTCTCCACCTTCTTGTTTTCTGCTTCATATAATAGCCGTTCTCTTCTCCAAAAGCCTGTGGGCATGGATACTTTCGAGGCTTGGGGACGCGCATTTGCAACGAGGATATATCCCGCTCTCATCGCCGATCCCGAAGAAATAGGCAGAATTTGTGCAATGCCACAAGAGCGACAAAGTCAAGCATGGAACGACTATGTAAGGCAATTCTTAGACGATGGTTTTGCACGAAAATTCTACGGTCTTCGCGACATCCCTGGAATACTAGAGACCGACGGGACCACCGGCCTCACTGGGATTGGTGCGCATGCAATTTTCTCAGTCATTTCCGGAGCGATGCTGTGTCTTAGCGAGGGCGCGATTCTCGATCTTCCACCCTTCAGCAACTTTCGGCACAATGTAATGTGGATTGACGACCACCTCAAGTACTCCCTACATCGGGCTATGCAACACTTCACGAGTGGCGAGACCCTGGATCTTGAACGTGGGTTGAGTGATGCGCGTCTTGATGATGTAACAGTAACAAAGGCTCGCCCTGGGGTTGACAATTTGCCTATGTATGTCTTCCAAGTGTATTTGCCCACGCTTCTATGGGGGACGGTGATGGATCGTTGGATTAATGCTGACCCAATTCTAAAGTGCCGTGTGGGAACCCTGGATTCCGGCGAGAGAAAACTGTGGCGACACGCGAGAGATCGTCAGCAAGACGCTCCTCTCCCAAAGGCTTTGCTTGAAGCTCTACGCGTAGGTCACTTTGGTATGGACGCTCAAAATTCATTGCGTGATGAGTTGAAGGCAGCCGCAGTCGTGCGCATTGATGAAGTGCGCCAACTCTGGTCGAATCTAAGGAACGGAAATATACGAAGCTTTGCTAGCTATTGGGCCGAAGGAGAAGTCAAGAATATGATGCCGTCCGACTATTTCTCCAGCGCCAAAGTGCATCTTTGGGAGGGTATTGCGCCGGGTAAGTCTCTGTCCGCCCGCCTAACATCCATCGAGGAGCTTTCTCCCTCTTTAATGAAGACCGTCTTGGAACTTTGTGATGACGCTGTGACATATATCCATTGGACCCTCGAGTGGCCGAAATTTGTGCAAATTGTGCGCTCAATTCCACAAGGCACATTTGCAGGTGACATGACATGGCCCAATGCGAAACATCGTTCATAACAAGCTGAAGTTAACAATCCCATTGGAGAACCACGATCGAGTTCTGGGCAGAGTGTTGATACCGTAATCTGGTGTCGCAGTTACATACCACTGAGCTCTCATCGCGCTTATTCACAAAGATGCCACCTGAGTAAGAACCTTTCCGCGGAAGCGTTGATGAATCTCTTCTGGCGTGCGGAGATCGATCTTGACGCCGGTGGCCTTCTCCAGTTGGGCCTGGAGTTTCTCCATGGCGAGCAGGCTGGCGCGCGGCGCCGGGTCCACTAACAGGTCGAGATCGCTATCCTCCCGATCTTCGCCCCGCACCACGCTCCCGAAAACGCGCGGATTCGCCATGCCCGCCTGCATCACAAGCTGGCGGATCGTCTCCCGATGCTGCGGCAATGCCTCCGACGGCCTCATGGCGGCTTTCTCCCTCAACTACTCCCAGTTTACCGCTAACATCAAGAACCGGCGGATAAATCCTTTGAATCTACAGGCGCTATAAAACCATCCATTGACTGCGGAGAGAGTTCCTTCCCCACCGCAGTACCGCTCCGGCGCAGCCTGGACCGGTTCCCGACCGATATATCCCCGGATTCACCTCAATTCAAGGAGAACTCTATGAAGATTGCCGCGACGATCGCTCGCTATCTGCTGGGACTGATGTTTCTGGTCTTCGGCTCCAATGACTTCCTGCACTTCATCCCCATGGGACCGATGCCCCCGGGAACGGCCGGCGAGTTCGCAGGTATATTGACCGCCACGCATTACTATTACGTGGTGGGCGCGATCATGGTCGTGTCGGGGATTCTCTTCCTCGTGAACCGATTTGTGCCGCTGGCCCTCGTTCTACTGGCTCCAGTGCTCGTGAACATCCTTCTCTTTCACATCCTGATGCAGCCGAAGGGTGTGGCGATGGGCGCACTGGCGACGGTTCTATGGTTTCTGGTGGCGTATCGGGTCCGCTCCGCGTTTTATGGCCTCTTTCAGCAACGCGTTCAAGACTGAAGATGGCGACACGCCCGTTCCCGAACCTTACAATGGTGGGAACGATGATCCGGTACCTCTATCTCGGGCGCGTGGACTACGACGAGGGCCTGCGCTTGCAGGCGGAGATCGCCGCGCTGGTCGCCGCGGGTCGCGTGCAGAACGTGCTGCTGCTCTTGGAGCATCCGCCGGTGCTCACGCTGGGCCGCAACGCTGACCGCTCGAATATCCTGGCCACGGACGAGCTGCTCGCCCGGCGCGGCGTCACGGTCCACGAGATCAATCGCGGCGGCGATGTCACCTATCATGGGCCGGGTCAGTTGGTCGGCTACCCGATCTTCGATCTGCGCACCCTGCGCGCCCCCAGCGGCGGACGCATGGGCCCGGTAGATTTTGTGCGCGGCATGGAAGAGGCGCTGATCCGCCTCTGCGGCGGCTATGGCGTGCGCGCCGGACGCATCTGCGGCCTCACCGGCGTCTGGTGTCCTGCGGACAATGGCGCTGAACGCAAGATCGCCGCCATCGGCATTCATGTCGCGCGCGGCATCACCTCGCACGGCTTCGCCTTCAACGTCACCACCGACCTCAAAGACTTTACGCTCATCGTTCCCTGCGGCATTGCCGATCACGCAGTCACCAGCCTTCAGCAGGAAGTCGAGAACCCGGTGGGCCTGCCCACTCTGGAAGACCTTGCCCACCAGTCGGCGCGCTGCTTCGGGCAGGTCTTCGGCGAGCAGGTGCTGGCGGTCGAGAGCCTGGCGGCGTTGCGTGATCTGGCGGTCGAGAGCCTGGCGGCGTTGCGTGATCTGGCGGAGGCAGCCCCGCCGCAATTTCCGGCGGAAGACACGCCGCTCAAGATTCCCGCCGAGGTCGAGCGGCTGCTGGGCCGCGCCGAGCGGCCAACCCGCGCCTGAGATCACAATAATCGCATCTACGTCTATTGCAGAGGCTGCTCTTATTCGTTTCTTGATCAGGTCAATAACAGCGGTTCCTCCCGTAGGGAGGGGTGAAAATAGCCCAGGGTGAAACCCTGGGAATGTGTATCAGTTCGAATCCACCGCCCTGTAGGGGCGGTATGAACCCTGTTCTGCCCGCCGGGATGCTTAGCAATTTATAATCCCTCCAGAAGCGGGCGCGCCCGTAGCCTTCCCTGACCTTACCCTGGCGTTTTATATCGCGGAGAGACCATCATGCCAACCGACGTAGTCATGCCCCAGATGGGCGAATCGATCTTTGAAGGCACCATCACCAAATGGCTCAAACGAGTCGGCGACGCGGTCCAGATCGATGAGCCGCTCTTTGAAATCTCCACCGACAAAGTGGATGCGGAGATACCCTCGCCCGTGGCCGGCGTGCTCACCGCGATCAACTTCCCCGAAGGCGCCACAGTGGTCGTTGATACGGTAGTCGCGGTTATCGGCGGCACTGCTCTGTATCAAGACACGACTTCACAGGCCGCGGAAGGACTCATTACCAAGCCTGTTTTGTATCAGGGCACGGCTTCAGTCGTGCCGCAAACGCTGCAAACGAACGACCGGGCTTTAGCCCCTGAAGAAGAACTTTCCGCTCCTCCATCCGCCTCTCATGCTGTTGCATCGCCTCATCAGGAAGCTCACCCGTCGGAAACTTCAACCAGGCCGCACCGTTCCTCGCCGCTGGTGCGGCGCATGGCCAAAGACAACCACCTCGACCTCCGCCAGATTGCCGGCACTGGCTCAGAGGGCCGCATCACCAAGGAAGATGTGTTGCGCCATCTGAGCGAGCACGGCCCAGGAATTGAGGCGCCAAAGGCGCAGTTGGCCCCACCGCAGGTGGTGGCGCAGCCGCTCAGCAAGATGCGCGCCATCATCGCCCAGCGCATGGTGGAGAGCGTGCGCATCAGCCCGCACGTCCACACCGTTTACAAGGTGGACATGACGCGCATCGCCCGCCTGCGCGTGCGCGAAAAGGCCCGCTTCGAGCAGCAGCACGGCGTCAAGCTCACCTACATGCCGTTTATCGCTGCCGCCGCCGTCCAGGCGCTGGTCAAATTCCCCATCGTCAATGCCTCTCTCGTCGATGGCTACCTCCACTATCACCTGCAGATCAACCTGGGCATCGCCGTGGCGCTGGAGTGGGGGCTGATTGTGCCGGTGATCAGGCAGGCCGAGGGGCGGAGCTTTGTGGAGCTGACCCGCACTATCGCCGACCTGGCCGAGCGCGCCCGCACCAAGAAGCTGTTGCCCGACGAAGTCCAGGGCGGCACCTTCACGCTGACCAACTCCGGCGTCTTCGGCGGCGAGTTCGGCACCCCAATCCTCAACCAGCCGGAGTCGGCGATTCTGGCCATCGGCGGCCTGCGCAAGGAGCCGGTGGTGCTGACCGACGCCGAGGGCAACGACACCATCGCCATCCGCTCGATGCAGCACTTCTGCCTGGGCTTCGACCACCGCCTCATCGACGGCGCCGACGCCGGCAGGTTCATGAGCGAGTTCAAACGCGCGCTGGAAGGCTGGGAGAAACCGATCGGGTAGGAGTACGACTACAAGAGCTTTCGAAACTGGTCCACACTGATTCCTGCGTCCCGTACGATGCCGCCCATCGTGAATGCATTCACCGGATTGTGGCGCGGAATCGTCAAGATTCGCGCTCCATCGGTCATCACGATGTGCACGCCCTGGCTCAGAATTCGGAAGCCTGCCTTTTCCAGTGCGGCTACGGCCCTCAGATGGTTGATCCCCGGTAGTTTGGACACAGATTACCTCAGCAGAACTGAAGCCTTTATCGCTCAGAAACAGCTTGCATGAAACAACGGTAAGGCCAAATTGATCGGATGGGAAGGGAAGATGCCCTTATTGATATGGAAAACTGCTTGGTTGCACCGTATATGGTGAAACACCGCCTTAGGGTGTAGAAGCCGGACTATTAACCCGAGATTCCATTTCAGATCTGTCTGGAAAGCAGATGAACGAAATCAGCGGGTCACGCAACCGCTACCTCGACAACCCGGCTCTCATCTACGCGTGCTAACTCTTCAGCCGCCTCGACATACTCTCGAATGGCGACCTGGATATTGGCGAGAGCTTCTTCTTCCGTCTCACCCTGCGACCAGCAGCCAGGCAGTCCGGGGCACGACACGCTGAAGCCCTCTTCGGATTTACGAAGTACGACGCGATAATTTGCCATGCAATTTATCGTACACCTGTCCCAATTCGAATGTAAGCCAGTTGTGCGGCCTACTCGTGCTTCGCCCACGGGTCATACGTCCCTGCGCTCCATGAGTGGCCTTCGGGGTCTTTCACGGCGAACTCGCGGCTGCCATACGGCGTGTCCTGAAGCGGGCGGATGACCACGGCTCCGGCGGCCACGGCGCGGGCATAAGCCGCGTCGGCGTCTGGAACCACGAGATAAATGTGGCGCGTCTCCACGCCGCCCAGCTCGACTGGCGGCTTGAAACCGCGACCAATTTCGTCGTCCTTGCCCGAGCCGAGCATAATCATGCCATTGCCCAGGCTCAGCTCGGCGTGGGCGATGGTTCCATTATCGCCTTCATAGACGGCGTGGCGCTCGAAGCCGAAGACCTGGCAAAGCCAATCGATGGCGGCGGGTGCGTTGCGGTAGCGATGAGCGGGGATGACGGTGCAGCGAAATTCAGGCATTGGGGAAGCCTCCACAGCCAGATTAGCGCAAGAGCTGCGCCGCGATCAATAGAAATTGCGTGCGGAAATGCAAGGCGCCGCGCGCAACCGCAGCATGGGCGGTGTGAAAGTTGGCGAGAGCCTCGTCCTCGGGAACCCCCGCGGCCAGTAGCCGGGGCGGCCGGGTGACGAGAGGTGGTTACCTTCATCGAATTCATAGGGTACGCAGCAGCCGGTTGACCTGTGACTATCGATATACCCAACGAAAAATTCGTGGCGACGAGTGGCGGGGTAATCCGCTATGCTTGCCGAGATGCAATTACCGTCAGGCGATTCGTTTCTGGTGCAGATCATGGATTCGGCGATGGCCGATGCGGCGGCGCGCGCAGGCGAGCGGCTGGTCTGCAAGCAGGGTTGCACGCAGTGTTGCCATGGAGCCTTTGTCCTGAGCCCGCTGGACGCGCTGCGGCTGCATGCCGGCATGGAGAAGCTGCGGGAGACGGAGCCGGAGCTGGCGGCGGAGGTTGCGCATCGCGCCGGAATGTGGGTCGTCGAGCATGGAGCGGAGTTTCCCGGCGATGTGGAGACGGGCCTGCTGGGCAACTCCCCGGATGAGCGGGAGCGCTTTGAGGGCTTCGCCAGCGCGGCGGCCTGCCCGGCGCTCGACCCCGAAACCGGCCGCTGCGACGTCTACGCCTGGAGGCCGATGACCTGCCGCATCTTCGGTCCGCCGATCCGCATGGGAGACGGCGCGGCGCTGGCCCACTGCGAACTCTGTTTTGTGGGCGCCAGCGAGGAAGAGGTCGCGGACTGCGAGATGCCGCTGGCCTACGATCTGGAAGCCGAGCTGCTCGAAGAGATTCCGTCCAGGGACGAGACCGTGGTGGCCTTCGCGCTGCTCAACTGAGTGCGGAGTCCCACGCCCATCGTTCATCCGCGCTAAACTGATGCTTGGACCTCCCAATGCCAATGCGTCCCTGCTGGGTTGAGATTCACACCCGTTTCCTGGAAGACAACTACCGCTTTCTCTCGGCCCTGGCCGCGCCCCACGCGGAGCTGCTGGCCATCGTCAAGGCTGACGCCTATGGCCACTCGCTCAGCGTTTGCGCTCCTGCCGTGGCGCGTGCCGGCGCACGCTGGCTGGGCGTTTGCAGCGTCGAGGAGGGCGTGGCCGCCCGCGCGCTCTGCCCCGAGGCGCGGATTCTGGTCATCTGCGGCGTTTTTCCCGGCCAGGGCACCGATGTCGTGCGTCACAAGCTGACTGCCGTGGCCTGGGAGCCGTGGCAGTTGGACGAACTGGAAGGCGCGGCGCAAAAGGCGGGCCTTCGCGCCGGTTCGCTTCCGGTGCATCTGGAGATCGACACCGGCATGAGCCGCCAGGGGGTGAGTCTGGACGGGGTTGCGCCGGCATTGGCCCGCTTCCATCCCAGCTCGCCGCTTTGCCTTGAGGGCGTGATGACCCACTTCTATGCCGCCGACGAGGCCGACGGTGCGGTGACCCAAGCGCAACTGGTTCTGCTGGATGCGGCGCTGGCCATGGTCACGGATGCGGGCATCAATCCGGAGTGGCTCAATGTGGGCAGTTCCGCTACGCTGCTTGCTGGCCGCGCCGGCGAGATTGCCACGCTCGCTGCGCGCCATGGCATGAAGGCGATGCTGCGGCCGGGCCTGGCGCTCTACGGTCTGATCCCGCGCTTCGATCCTAACTTCGATCCTCCTGAGCCGCCCTCGCTGGCCGCGGCCCGCGCGCGGTTGCAACCGGTTTTGCAATGGAAGACCCGCGTGGTGGGCGTGCGCTCGATTCCCGCCGGCGCTGTGGTGGGCTACAACGGAACCTTTGTCGCCACCGAGCCGATGCGGCTGGCGCTCCTGGCCGTGGGCTACGCCGACGGCCTCGACCGCCGCCTCGGCAACCGCTTCAGCCTGCTGGTTCGTGGGGAACGCGCGCCGCTCGTGGGCCGCGTAAGCATGGATCAGTCCGTCGTGGACGTGACGGAAATCTCCGGAGTCACGGCGGGCGACGAGGTGGTCATTCTGGGCACGCAGGGCAGCGAAACCATCACCGCCTTCGAACACGCCCAGGCCTCGGGAACGATTCCCTGGGAGGTCTTCACCCGCATCGGGCAGCGCGTGCCGCGCCTCGCGGTCTAAGAACTTTCGCGGCATCCGGCACTGCCCTTATGGTTCCTACAAATAAATTGCGGCATACCTTGACAGTCTACACAACTTTGTTGTAGATAATCTAGGTATGGGAAAACCTGTCGATCTCGTTCAAGGCACACTCGATCTGCTCATCCTGAAAACTCTCTCGCTGGAGGCCATGCACGGATGGGCCATTGCCAAGCGCATTCAACAAGTCTCGCGCGAGGTTTTGCAGGTGCAGCAAGGTTCGCTCTATCCCGCGCTGCACCGGTTGGAGCAACAGGGATGGATCAAGGCCAAATGGGCCGAGAGCGAGACCGGCCGCCAGGCCAAGTTCTACTCGCTCACTGCCGCCGGGCGCAGGCAGCTTGAGGGAGAGACCGCCAATTGGAACCGGCTCTCGTCGGCCATCGACATGGTGATGAACGAGGCGTGAAAGGAAGATGACCATGCGCTGGTTTGTGCAGTTGCGGATGCGGATTCAGATGCTTTTCGGGCTTGGCAAGGCGGCCGCGCGCCTCGACGATGAATTGCAGTTTCATCTGGAGCAGCAGATCGCCGAGAACCTCGCCGCCGGCATGAGCGCGGACGAGGCTCGTTATGCGGCTCTTCGCAACTTCGGCAACCCAGCGTTGTTGCGCGAGCAGGCGCGCGCCACGTGGAGCTGGACCTGGCTGGAGTTGCTCCTGCGGGATCTTCGCTATGGCGTGCGCACGCTGGCCCGGACACCCGGCTTTGCGGCCATTGCGATTGTTGTGATCGCGCTCGGCATCGGCGCCAATGTGGCGCTCTTCACAATTGTGCGCAGTGTGCTGCTCAAGCCGTTGCCATACAAGGATCCGGACCAACTGGTTGCCCTCTACGAACACAGTGCCGACGACCAATATCCTTATAACATCATCGCTCCCGGCGTCTTTGCTGAGTGGAAAAAGCAGAATCGCAGTTTCTCGGACCTCGCGCTTCTGGGCGATGCGGAATTCAATCTCTCCGGAGTCAGCGGGCAATTGCCGGAAAAGGTGCGTGGTGCAGCGTGCACGTGGAATCTACTGCCCACGCTCGGTGTGCAGCCCGCACTGGGGCGCAACTTCACTGAGGCCGACGATCGGCACTCGGCAAACGCAACGGTGCTGATGAGTTGGGGGCTGTGGAAGCGGCGCTTCGGGGGCGACCCGGCTATCCTGAATCAAACCATTCATCTGGACGGGCAGCCGTACACCGTCATCGGCATTCTACCCGCGGGTTTTGCCTATCCCGATGCCTCGACGCAACTGTGGACGCCTGTATACCACTACAAGCCTGCTGAACAGATGGATAGTCTAGCTGCCCACCAGTTTCAGGCGATCGGCCGCTTGAAGCCGGGAATAACGGCGGCACAGGGCGTGGCCGACCTGTCGGTGATTACACGCCGGTTGCACGATCAGCATCTTGACAATCCTTTTGTCGGCAAGGCGGCAAATATCAAGCCACTGCTGGAGGACATGGTGGGCGATATCAAGCAGCCGCTTTATGTGCTGCTGGCAGCTACCTGCTGTGTGTTGCTTATTGCCTGCCTCAACGTGGCCAACTTGCTGGTGGCGCGCGCGGCGGCGCGGCGCAAGGAGCTGGCGATCCGCACGGCGCTGGGCGGCGGACGGCTGCGCCTGCTGCGCGAGCGGCTGATGGAGAGCTTTCTGCTCTCGGCGGCGGGCGGCGCAGCGGGGCTGTTGCTGGCCTACGGGGCCGTTCATTGGCTGTTGAGTACGCGAAAGGATATGAGCCGCGTGGAGGCCATTCATATCGATGGCGTCGTGGCCCTATTTACCGTGGGACTAATCGTCTTGTGCGCGCTCTTTGCCGGGCTAATCTCGTCGCTGAGTACAAAAAGCAATCAACTTCTTCTATCGCTGCAGGATTCGGCGCGCGGTTCGAGCACGGGCCGCGCTCACACCGCACTGCGCCGGTCGCTGCTGGCCGCGGAGGTGGGTTTGACGGTGGTTCTGCTGATCGGCGCCGGGCTGCTGCTGAAGAGTTACCAACGCTTGCGCTCCTCTGATCTGGGCTGCATCACGCAGAATGTGCTGACCATGCGCATCCAGCTTTTCGGCAACCGCTACCGGGAACCCGCGCAGCAGGTGAACTTCTACACGGCGCTGCTGGCGCGGGTGCGCGCGCTACCGGGAGTTGACGCGGCGGGCATTGCGGAGGCGGTTCCTGGGCAAGGCTATTGGCAAGATGAAGACTTCAGCGTCGTCGAGCATCCGCCACTGCCGCAAGGCACGGCGCAATACGCTATCTACCGCTTTGCCGATTCGGGCTTTTTTGCGGCCATGGATATTCCCCTGCTGCGAGGGCATACGTTCGACCCGAACCGTAAGCTGGACCAGGCCGACCAGGCAATCGTCAATGCGTCGTTTGTGAAACAGTACTTTCCCAACGAGGACCCGCTGGGGAAGCACCTGCACAACGAAAAAAGGGACTACGAGATCGTCGGCATCGTGGGCGACACACGCTACTCACTCGCGGAGGATCCCAAGCCAATCCAGTACTATCCGCTTTATGAGGGTAAAGAAAACGCCGGTACCCTTGTGCTACGTTCCAGCCGCGACGTGGAACAGTTGGCCATGCCGGTGCAGCGCATTATTCAGGAGATGGATCACGATTTGCCGGTCTCCGATGTGCTGACAATGGACCAGTTGCTGGGCAAATCCACAATGGACGAGAGCTTCAACGCCACCTTACTTGCAGTGTTTGCCGGGCTGTCTTTGCTGCTGGTGGCGGTGGGGCTGTTCGGCGTGCTCTCCTACATCGCGGCGCAGAGGACGAGCGAGATTGGGATTCGTATCGCGCTCGGGGCGCAGCGGGAACAGGTGTTGTGGCAGATGCTGATGGATGGCCTCCGTCCCGCGATTTTCGGCCTCGGGTTTGGCCTGGCGGCCAGTGTGGGAGCGGCGCGGCTCATGCGGTCGATCCTCTATGGAACGCAGCCGCTTGATCCGGTCGTCTTTGCCTCCGTCGCTGCCATGCTGCTGCTGGTGGCGGCGCTGGCCTGCATGGTTCCGGCCTGGCGTGCCTCGCGGCTGGACCCCATGCGGGCGCTCCGAACGGAATAGGCGCGAAAGGAATCTCCTTCCGCGCCTATTGTCATTCACAGTAACATCCGTTACAACATTTACTGCGTGACCGGCTGCGCGGGAAGCGCCTTGGAGGGCTTCAGGTGGGGCGCATTCGGCGCCGCTGGAGCTTTAGGTGAGGCGGGCGCGTTCGGAGCGGACGGGAAGGCCTCGCCTCTTTTAATGCTCACGTCGCCCACGTCGGTGCTCAGCGTGATCTTCGCTCCGCCGGAGCCGATCTTGCCGCTGGCTGTCTTGCTCTCATCGCCGCTGACGGTCAGGCCAAACTCCGTCATGATCTCGCCATTGCGGGTACGCGCGTCCACCGTGGCGGAGGCGTTGGGCGGCAGTGTTACCTCGATGTCGCCCTTGCTGTTCTTTGCGTCCACCGCGTAGTTGCCGGCCGGCTCAACCGCAATGCGCCCGTCGCGGTCTTCCACGGTGCTGTCACCGTAGATCTGGCTCAGGTCGATGTCCTTGGCGTGCGTCACCACGCTCACCCGTCCCTTGGCCTGGTTGACATGCAGGTCATCGGAGTTGAGCGTAAGGTCGCCGGGCAGCTCGGCCACTTGCAAGTCGGTCACCGAGGTGTGCAGGTGGATCGCGCCGGAGATGTTTTCCATGTGAACGTCGCCGAGAATCTCGCCGCTTTGTGTAACCTTGCCCTTGATCTCCGAGAAGGTAACGTCGTCCACATTCCCATCCACAGTCAGGTCGCCCTGGAGATCGTGGGTGGAAAAGTCGTGCTTGCCGTCCGGGAAGCGCGCCTGCACCGAGCCGGCCATCTCGCTGAGGTGAACATCGCCATGGGCGGTGACGTTGATGCCGGCGCCCAGGCCGGAAGCGGTCACGTCGCCCTTGCCGGAGTTGATGGTGACGCGAGCGCTCTTGGGAACAGTCACCGTAAGGTTGAGCCGCCCGTTGGAGTTGCCGTCCGACTTGACCAGCACGGCGCTGCCGCTGACCGTCATATGCGCGGCTTCGGCGTCGAAGATTTTCTTGGCCTCCGCGTCCGAGCTGGCGTAAGCCACTTCGCGGGCCATCACTTCAATGTTCGAGCCGTCGCCCGCCGTGATGCTCACGTCGCCGCGTGGATTCTGTATCTCGACAGCGGCATTGGCGGGAATCTGCGTGTTCAGCACCTGCGCGTCAAAGTCGTGTTCGGGCAGGCCGAAGGAGTTGAAGAAATCGTCATTAAAGCCGAAATTAACCCCTTCATTGTTAAACCATGGCCGCGCATGATTCCATCCGGCGGCGGCAAATCCCAGAATGGCCAGCAAGATGAGCAGGCCGACAAAGCTGCCGCCGCGGCGCACCGGGATCTCCCGGTGCAGATCCAGCATCCACTCGCCCAGCAGCAGCAAACCGGCGCCGATCAGCAGCAGCGGCCACCAGTGGCCGTACCAGGCCCAGAACTCGACAGCGGCGATGTGGCCAGTCACCAGCATCAGCGCAATCACGCCAATGGCGATCAGAATTATGGGGCCGACGAACGAAGGAACCCGCGGGGCGTAAGCGCCCACATAGTTGGCCTTCATCGCGTGGCGCTGGGCCTTCCAGGCCTCGCGCTGCGCGCGCCATGCGGCCTTTTGCTGTTCCCGGTAGACCCGCCACTGGGTCTTGGGATCATAGGGCGGAAACGGGGGCGGCGCGCCGCCCGGGGGCATATTCGGAGGTGTAGTGCTCATGATTTTCCTCCCTCGGAATCCTTATAGGGCTCCGGTTGTTGCGCCGGAGGAACATAGGGCTCCGGCTGGCCAGGATACGTTGGAATGTTTGCGGCCGCTCTGTAATCAGGCGCGCCGGGATAGGGTATGCCGGGGTAGGGCGGATAGCCGCCCTCGGAGGCCATCGCCGCGCGTTCAGCCAGCTTGAGCAAGCCGGCCAGAATCAGGAAGAACGGCCAACTCTGGCCCCAGCTAAGAATGTCAGCCTGGTTGAGCAGAGCAAGAGCGCCAACCAGCAGTAGGAATGCGGGGCCGCGCAGGCGGCGAATCATAATGTAACGGCTCATTTGGGTCCTCCTTGCGACTCTTCGATACGGCGTACGATCAGCCACACGCCCAGTGCAATCAGCATCAGCGGCCAGGCAAATTCCATAAAACGGCCGTGAAAGACATCCAACTGCCCCAGCAGAAACATGATCCCCAGGGCAATCAGCACAATGGCGCCGACCGGCGCCCTCTGCCCCCAGAAAACAGCCGGGGGCATCGGCGGCAACGGGGCCTGATATGGTCCCTGGTAAGGCGCTGGATTCGGCGGCTGCGGCGCTCCCGCAACCGGAGGCTGATAGCCCGCCGGCGCCGGTCCGGCCGGTATTTGTTCGGCGCCAGGCTGGACTTGAGGAGGCACCCGCGTGCCCAGATTCAGCCAGTTGCCCACCTCATTCAATCCGAAGGGATCGGGTACCGGCTGGCCGTCGCGCAGCGCCTTGGCGGTGTGATAAGCCTCAAACGACTGATAGAGAATCCAGGCTGCAATGAAGAGACCGAAGATCGGGTAGTGGTCGGTGATGCTGATCAGCACCGCGAAGACCACCACGTGGATGAATCCCTTGAAGAATTGGCCGTTGTACATGGCGCCCACGCCGGGAATCACTCCCAGCACGGCGGCCGTCGCCGGATTGGGTCCGCTGGGCGGCGGCGCGGCGAAGGGTGGCCGCACGCTCTGCCAGGCCGTGATGCACTCGCCGCAGAGAATCTGCCCGCGTGGACCATGCCGCATGACTCCGGCGGCCACGCAATCCCTGCACAAACCCTTACCGCAGTTCTGGCAATAGGCAATCGCATTGATTCCGCTGTGATTTACGCAGTCCATACTGTGCTCCTTTCCCGTTTTTCCTCAAGGGAGCCGCCGGAATGCGCGGGCTGTTGCTGAAACGTCAGAGAACTTTCCATAAAATCGGAATCGTAGAAAGTTGGGCTTACCGCCGGCTCAAAGACCGGTGTGCCCGACTGTTGCGGAGGGTCCAGCCGGGAGCCGCCGTCCTTGTGCCGGGGAGTCTGTTGCGATTCGCCGGGCGCGGCGTCTTGCGGCTTCCGCCGGTTCTCTTCGCCCTCGCCCTGCACTCCGCCCTCGCCCTCGGTCGTCCGGCGCAGCTCCCGCATTCGTGTCTGCACCTCGTAGACCAGCCGCATGTGGTCGTAGTAGCGGATGATCGGCGTCGAGGCCATCGTCAGCCGCCGCTCCATGAAGGAGCGAACAGCGGTGGGCCGCAGGTTGCTTAGCCGCAGATCGCTCAGGCGAACGCCGGTCAGGTTGAGCGTCATCGCGATGGAAAAGAAGGCCATCGCCGCCGTCATCATCAGCCGCGGCTCGGCAAAGCGCCGGATGTAACCCATGAAGCCCGGACGCTGCCAGGCTGGAATCATCGGGATTACGCTGCCGCCGCTGGCCGCCAGTACGTACTCCGCCGGATGCCCCGGTCCCGTCTTCGCCAAAATCTTTTCCAGCAGACCGGCCGGAACCTCTGGCTCGGTCGAAAGGAACTCCAGCCACTCGCGGCCCTGGCGCGCCTCTTCAAAGAGCGCCGCGCAGGCCGGGCAGGCGGCCATATGGGCAGAAAAGGTCGCTTCGTCGGCGGGCTTCAGCAGCCCGTCCAGCGCCTCCGCCAAAAGTGTCTCCCACTGCCCGCAGGCCGGGGAGCTCGGAATGAATGTGCGCTCTGCCATTTACATCACCTCCCGTTTAGTACGTTCCAGCAGCCTCGCTAGTTCCGCGCGGCCTCTGCTGATGCGGGACTTGACCGTCCCTTCGGGAATGCCCAGCACCTGGGCGATCTCCTTGTAGTCCAAATCTTGCAAATCACGAAGGATGACGGCCTCGCGCAGATCCACCGAGACCCGCGCCAGCGCATCCTGCACCATCTTCGCCAGTTCCTTCTGCGCAGCCGACTCGTGCGGCGAAGGTCCGCGAGCCGTCAGCCGGTCTATCGGCTTCAGATCTTCCGCCGACTCCCAGCCGTCATCCAAGGAAGAAGTCGCCCGCTGGTTGCGCGTCCGGCGGAAGTTGTCCACCAGCAGATTGCGCGTCATGGTGGTGATCCACACGTGCAGGCTGCCGCGCGCCAGATCAAAGCTGGTCAGGTTGGAGTAAATCTTCAGGAAGACATCCTGGGTAAGGTCCTCGGCGTCGGTGGCGTTGCCGGTAAAGCGGTAGCAAAGCCCGTAGACGCGCCGGTGCTGCGCACGCACAAGTTCCGCCCACGCGCCGGAATCCCCGGCCATGCACTGCCGGACGATTTGGGACCAGTCGATCTCCAGAGAAGCTGCCTCCACGCGCGCCGGGCGGGCAACGGGCGCAAGCGCCGGAGCCGCCCCGGACAGGCCTTGGTCCGAGGGATGGGTCGCACGGCCATTGTGACCGGTGCCGTGCACAAGGGTTTCGCCGCCCGGAATCGGCTGCGGCATGGCAGCAGCGGTTGCTTCCCGCCGGACTTCCACGTCGCGCCGCGACGGCTTGGCCGGGCTCCTCAGCGGCAGGTTCTGGTCGCTGGGGCGTCTGGCCGGCCACGCCAACCCCACCTCGTTCCAGCTTAATGTACCCACGCATTGCATATTGCGCTAGTACGAAAGATTTTCAGAATTGGTTCCATCTGCTGAAATTGAAAGACCTGGCGGGAGCTGGCGGAGGCGAAGCGGCAGTTGGATTTAGAAATAGTATGTTCACGGCTTTTTTCGAGGTGTGTACTTGCTTTGGTGTATCTTTAGAGGTACACTACTTCTGAGAGGCCTGTGCGTTGAACGAAGACGCTAAGAGGTTGGCCGTCCATTTCTACCGCTCTCGCGCGGGAGCCGATCTGGTGCGGGATTGGCTGAAAAGCCTGCCAGCCGAGGATAGGCAAAGTCTTGGCCGTGATCTTCGTCTGGTGGAGCTTGGCTGGCCAATTGGAATGCCGCTCTGCCGGCCGCTTGGCGGCGGTCTTTGGGAGCTTCGCAGCAGCCTGTCCGGCAATCGCATCGCTCGCGTGATCTTCTGCGCCGCGCAAGGGAAGATGGTCCTGCTGCACGGATTCATCAAGAAGACTCAGATAACCCCGCAAAGCGAATTGGATTTGGCACGAACGCGGCAGAAAGAGGTCGATTTATGAACAACAATCCCCATATCGGTTCTACCCTGGATAACTTCCTGCGCGAAGAGGGGATCTTCGAGGATGCCACGAACTACGCCGTCAAGAGGGTTCTGGCCTGGCAGGTGGAAAAGGTCATGCGCGACCAGGGAATCACCAAAGTCGAGATGGCCCGCCGCATGGGAACCAGCCGCGCCCACCTGAATCGCCTCCTTGATCCAAACAACGATAAAGTCCAGCTCGACACCGTACAGAGAGCTGCCGCCGCTATCGGCCGCAAAGTGCGGATGGAGTTGGTCTAGCATTTTCTTCCGTTGTCAAGATCAATTAGAGTTGCTGCCTATTACGGCCTCTTGTCGTCCGATAGTGCAGTACATGCCTATTGATCTTCTTCGTCGCAATACTTCATTTCCGTCGGGCAGGCGCGAACTGCAGTAACCTTTCCCGTCCCCACGCATCACATAACTGCCGGACAGGAACGCACGCGGCCCAGGAGCTTCCCCATGCCTCGCACACTCGCTCTGCGCAGCGCTCTCTCTTCTCTGCTGATCGCCACGCTCTTCACCGCCGGATGCCGCGCCGCCGCAAAGATTCCCGTTCCCCCAGCTGCCCAGGACGCTCAGCTGGCCCAGTCGCCCGGCAAGCAGACGGCAGTCTTTGCCGGAGGCTGCTTCTGGGGCACGCAATCGGTCTTCGAGCGCGTCAAAGGCGTGCTCGCCACCACTGCCGGTTACGCCGGCGGCTCGGCCTGGACCGCGACCTACGATCAGGTCACCACCGAGACCACCGGCCACGCCGAGTCGGTGCGCGTCGTCTACGACCCGTCGAAGATCACCTACGGCCAACTGCTGCGCGTCTTCTTCTCCGTCGCCCACGACCCCACCCAGCTCAATCGTCAGGGACCGGATGTCGGCACATCCTATCGTTCCGCAATCTTCTACACGAGCGACGAGCAGCGGAAGATCAGCCTCGCCTATATTGCGCAATTGGACGCGGCCCACGTCTTTCCCAAGCCGATCGTGACCCAAGTCGTTCCGCTGAAAGGCTTCTACGACGCCGAGTCCTACCATCAGGACTACGCGCTGCACAATCCCAGCAACCCCTACATCCAGGTCTGCGACCGCCCCAAGATCGAGGCCCTCAAGCAGCAATTCCCTGAGCTCTTCCAGGATTACAAAGGCAAGTGAAGCTCATTCCTGCTTAAGAAATGGGTCAATTCCGGTTTGCCGGTTATACACGCAGAACTCAGGTCACATTCTTTTCGGCGACCGGCGTTCCGTTAGCGATCTCGATGATTGTCCCCAAGTCGCGGTCGGTCGGAAGGTATGCAACCTTGATACCGCTGAACTCGCCGCTGAGTACCAGGCTGTTTCCCCGTTCGGCTTGCGCAGCCACCGTGTCGTCAAAGCTCGGCGTGGCCACGGCGATGTGGTGGACGCCCTCGCCTTTCTCGGCAAGAAAGCGCGCGTAGACGCTCTCCTCGTCGAGCGGCTCAATCAGCTCCCACATCACCCGCCCGACCATGGTGAACGCCAGGCGCCAGGAGCGTTCCACCGGCTGGCCGTACTCTTGCAGGTTATTCGCGTCGCGGGGTGTGAACTCGTGGATCTCCCATGGGCCGATCCCGTAGTCGTCGGCATACCTTCGCAGCGACGCGTCAAGGTTGCGCACGACAATCCCAATCTGCATCGTCTCAGTAAAGACCGGATCGCGCGTCGGCATATAAATGGACTTGTTCATGCTCATGTTTTCCATTCGCATCTCCACCGCTCATCCCAGCTTCACAAAGCGCATCGCCGCCGAGTTCATGCAGTAGCGCTGCCCGGTCGGGGGCGGCCCGTCCGGGAAGACGTGGCCGAGATGCGCGTCGCAGCGGCGGCAGGAGACCGCGTCGCGCTCCATCCCCAGGCTTGTGTCGCTGGAAACCGCGATGTTCTCGCGCGCAATCGGCTGCCAGAAGCTCGGCCAGCCGGTGCCCGATTCGAACTTTGTCTCTGAGCTGAACAGCGCCGTATCGCAGCAGATGCAGCGGAAGATGCCGCGTTCGTGCAGGTTCCATGTGGCGCCGGTGTAGGCGCGCTCGGTGCCGGCGTGGCGCGTCACCTCGTAGGAGATCGGCGAGAGCTGGCTCTTCCATTCGGCATCGCTCTTGACGATGCGCGCCACCGTCACCTTGCC
>Ga0181520_10002134_pt1 | contig 37734 bp, 45 predicted proteins | sample PEATcosm2014_Bin_29_FD_132451 | JGI IMG/M metagenome (GOLD analysis project Ga0181520, IMG submission 132451) | Peatland microbial communities from MTU Mesocosm Facility, Houghton, MI, USA - PEATcosm2014_Bin02_30_metaG | ecosystem: Environmental > Terrestrial > Soil > Wetlands > Peat | place... | reverse complement strand
TAACTCCATTATTTACACCACAAGCATTCAATTCATGATTGCCTTGGGAACAACTGGGGAACGATTAAAAAAGTTTCTTGATGGCTCTTCCTGCCCCTCGTTGAATCGTACGAGTCACCAGGAACTGAGTATTAGGTCTATAGAAGGAGTTACACCATGAACTACGACCTAACCTGCACCAACTGGACGATCCAGGTGCTCGACCACGCCATCCAGACCGAAAACCCCGAAGTCTTGACCCCAGAAGACTTAACCCTCCTCCGAGAGGCTGCTGAACTTTACCGCTCGGTGCTCATCCTCCGGTCACTCAAGTAATCTGAGTCATGTAGGCTCACGTCGAAAGACAACCATCAGATTACTTGAGTGTTAAAGACTCACATCAGCCCCCTAACGGGGGCTTTTTCATGCCTGATGACTCCACGTTTCTCAAAAGGAATTACTAAGTGTGGAGAAAAACATGAAACAGTCTGCAAAATCTAACCCTTTTACCCTTAGACGTTTGGAACTTGCGTTACCGCTTGTTAAAGAAATGGAAAAGGGAGAGCCTACCGCTTTCGTCAACCTAGCAGCGATGATTCTGGCTGATGACGAATCCCTGAAGTTGTATGCGAGTGGCAACAAGGAAATCCTGAAGCCCTTTGCTGATAGAGCTTACGTAATGGATGCGGATGAGGTGGCTGCTCTGCTGGCGGGTTTTACCTCAGCCTCCAAGCGGTTCTCTCTGATTCTGAGTGGCTTTCAACCAGAGGAAGTCAATCAAATGGAAGCGAAGCAGAGGCTCCGGCTGGCTTCGCTATTGCTCGACGAATCAGCACCCAAGCCGGAGGCTACGAAGCAGCCCTAAACATGCAAGCTGCTGAGGCTTTGCGGCTCCTGGAAGACTTGCTGAAGCATGAGGAAATTGAAGGCTTCAAGTATGCACAACTTCTTTACCATTCCAGCCTTCCGCTTTACGCAAACGCTAAGGAACTTCCAGAGCCCCCAGAGCCCCCAGAATGGCTTGAAGATTTATTCAATTAAGGATTTTTCAGAATGGCATCAGATACTCAATTAAAAGTCACCCTAGTTGGGGATTCGAACCAGCTTCAGGATATGCTCCAGCAGGCAGGTTTCAGTATTGCTGATTTCGGGAAGAAAGCGGCTGACTCAATTGATTCCATCGGCCCCAACCTGATGAAGATGGCTCTGGGCTTCGGAACCATGGCCGGTGCGGCTGACAAGGCTGCTGGGATGATTATTGACGGGCTTAAGTCAATCGCTTCCTACGTGCCGAATTGTATTGAAAAAACCATGGGGCTGACTGAGACCTATAAGGGCTTGGCCATCACGGCTGGCATGTCCACCAGGGATTTCAACACCTGGAACGCAGCCATTGAGCTATCCGGTGGCAAGGCTGAAGACCTCACATCCCTGGTGCAGGGAATGGAGCGGGGTATCAAACAGCACTCTGCTGGCTTGATTGCAAACAAGATTGCGGTTGATGAAACTGCTCTGTCTCACATGACCCTGGCTCAATATGTGTCTACGGTTGTCACAAAAATGGAGAACCTGTCAGACCCAACCAAGAAAGACCAGTTGTTGATGGAAGCGTTTGGTAAATCAGGGATGCAGTTTGCCTCCATGCTGGTTGAGGTAAATAAAAACCTCCAGGAAGGTCAGGAGCTAACGGCTGCTGGAGGCTCAATCACTGAAAGAGCTATCGCTGACCTGGAACGGCACAAGAAAGCACAAGGTGAGTTGAATATTCAGGTTCAACTCAATCAGGCTCTGGTTAGTGGAGCCGCTACCGGCATCATGGATTCTTGGCACGGCATGACCGCAGCCGCTCTGAAATATTCCAACGAATCAACCCTAGCTCTCAATGCTGCTTCTGCTGGGCATATCAAGCTGAAGACCATTGTAAACGAGTCAATGCACACCGTTGATTACGATTACAAGCAGATGATTAAGGATTTGGAGGCTTTCAATAAGGAGCTTGATGAAGCTGTTAAGAGCAGCAAGGATTTCCTGGATGTTGGAGTCAACCCTACCAAGAATAAGGAAAACTTTGAATCCGATGCTCAGAGAGAGCAGAAGGCTGCTGATGCAAAACAGAAGGCTGCTGACGCTCTAAGGGCTGAGAATGAAAACATTCAAAAGCGTAACTCCCTGATTCAAGAGGGGACAGAGCTAACCCGTAAAGACTTTGACCTTAAGATAGGTATCACCGCTGAGGATAAGAAACAAATTGCTGATGCCAAGGCTCAGAATGACCTGGAAGACAACCTAGCCAAAATTAAGGATACGGTTGGGGGCTCAAAGAATAAAGAGGTGTTGGCTCAAGCCAGTGCTGACCGGATTGCTGCTCAGAAGCTCCTACAGGACACACTGAAACGCAACGAAATTGAGTATCAAAAAGAGATTGCTGATATCAAGACTAAGGCTAATGCTGAAGCTCTGTCAGGTGATGTGGCACATCAGAAGGCACTCCTAGCCATTGACCTGGAGAAGATTAATGCTGCCAAGGCAATGCATCAGATTTCAGATAATGAGGCAGCCCTACAGACCAAGGCAACAGAAGATAAAATCTATCAGCTTGAACTGAGTGACCTTACCAGGAAACTGGCTCTCTATAAGACTGATTTGGTTGAACGTCAGAGGGTTTTGAATCAGATTCAGGCTCTCCAGGATGCTCATATCAAGCAGCAAGTCACAGCTAGTATCAAGGGTGACTCTGAGATGGTCAAGCTCCAGAAGCAAACCATGGATTCGATTGAGAACAGCATGGCACGGAGCTTCACTCAGATGATTACTCATGGGATGAGCTTCCAGAAGGCTCTTAAATCCATTTGGGCTTCTGTGACTGAGGAAATCATCAGTTCACTCATTAAGATGGGTGTTCATCACATGATGCTAGCAGCCATTGAGGCTATGTCCGGTAAGGCTTCAACCGTAGCAGCCGGAGAGAAAATAGCAGCCGCTCAGACCTCCGCAACCGCAACCGTCACGGCTAATACAGCCGCCAGTACCTCTGAAACCGCTACCGTAGTCCCAAAGATTACCTCTGCTACGGCTGGGTTCTTCTCCGCTTTCAGTTCCATTCCATTTGTTGGAATCGGATTAGCCTTGGCAGCCATCGCAGCAATGATGATTGTCATGAAATCTATTACTGCTCATGCGGTAGGTGGAGAGATTAACCAACCAACTCTTTCTCTGATGGGTGAGGCTGGACCGGAAATTGTGGCTCCAAAGAAGGATTTCATGCAGGTTACGAAGGAACTAATTGCCTCTGGTGCAGGAATGTATAAGAGCATCGTTGCCTCGCAAGCCTATACGAATCAGACGATGAGTCAGAACGGTATTCAGCAGCCTAAGAACAATGGTGGGCATACATTTAACATTGCAGGGAATATTTTTGCATCAAGCCTGGACGGTCAGAGAGCCATTCAACAAATGGTTAACAACGCTACCTTTGGCTTGGGAAGGGCTCAGGGGTAAGCAGTGCGTCCAGTAACATGCTACATCTATCAGAATAATGGTACAACCACACCAGGAAATCTTTGCACCGTAACCAACGGTTACATTGAAGACTTGGCTGAGAAATCCCAGCAGGTAGACGGAAAGAATAATCTAACCAAGGTAACTCCTGGTGATATGACGGTTAAGATTATTGACCCAGATGGTTATATCTGGAGATTCGTCCAGGAACAGCTAACCCTTATTACTGGAATCACAACTTGGGATGCGGGTTGGACTTATGCGGTTGGAAACACAGTAATGAATGATGGGAACGCTTACCAGTGCTTGACGGCTGGTATTGCTGACCCAACCGGCACCGGCCCAACTGGCACCGCTACATCAGGCATCGTGGATAATATTTGCGTATGGGGATATATTCAGCCCTCTGGTTTGCTTCCACCTTGGATTGAAATATTTGTGGGTGGAACTAGAGTCTTCCTTGGAAACATTGACCCCTCACGTTTGGTTCTGCATCAATCTGCTGATGACAACTCGATTGAGTTAGCAGCCTGGGATTGGTCGATGGGGCTTTCCAACACCTACCTTGGTAGCCCTGCTGGTTCTCCATGGATTGCTTCTTACCAATACGTCAAAGGGAATATCTGCATAAATGGGGGCTCAAGCTATGCCTGTGTGCAGAGTGGAACCAGTGCGGTAGCGGGTGGGCCGATTGGTGTTGGTTCAGCCATTACTGATGGAACTGTCCTATGGACTTTCCTTGACCCCACTTGGCTCCGCAGTATCCCACCTCTTGCGTTAGCTCCGGCTGCCAATGCTGGGACTGCTCAGAGTATGGATGCAGCCAACTACTTAGATTATGGCCAATATTTGAACTATATATTTGCTCCTAATCCATGTGCTTGGATGGCTCCAGGAACCATTTTGACAATGAGCCAACCAGTCTTAGTCATAAGCCTTCCTGGAGCCCCTGCTGACCCGAAAGACCATGATGGCGGAGGTGGTGAGGGTGGAGACGGTGGGAGCGATTAAAGATGAGATTATGTAGTTTTTTACCAGCAATCACACAGTTCTTCTATGACGGAGGAGATGGAGGGGGTGGAAGCAGTTATCCTGACGTTACTGATGCCTATGGTCAAGTTTGGCACTGGGAAGTTGTCGGCTCAGCCCATGGAGACAGTGTTTACGGTTGGGTTCAGACCGGCTCAGCCAACATAAACGGTAGTGCATTCCATCTGCCCAACACAGCCGCATTCCCTAACGGAATGATTATCAGCCTTAATGGAGTGCTGTATCAGGTTACGAGTAGTGGAACCACTTGGACAACCAGCATTACTTACACAAATCCAACCAATTATCTAACTATTGTTTCCAATACCCCATCAAACAACCTGTTTCCTGCTACCACTGGTTTTGCTGGACTATCAGAGATTTTGCTGAATCAGAACCCTTGGCCGGTCGTTACGTCTCCGGTCAGTGGGGTATGGGAAAGCACATTTACTCAGTATGGGGCAACCCTCCAGGATGTTGAATATTGGACTACCACGGTTGCGGTTCCGTCTAGTCCTAATCCAGCTTGCTACACACTAAATCTTAACTCTGTGGCAGGTATTATGCCTGGAGATAAGCTTGCTGTATTGAATGCTGGAACTTCTGGAGGAAGCTGGACGGTTGCGGGTGTTGACCCAACGTTGTTCCAGGTCTCCACCATTGAGTCTGTTTCCAACGTTCCGGCTGGAACCCAGATTTATTATGATGATGACTCTGAAGAAGAAATGGTTTTGCAAGACCCTGGAATCATTCTGACCCAGGCTGCCTATCCGTATAACGTAGACCTTTCCAAGTTCCAAAACTCACAGACTCAAGACCCTGTATTCGGCATGATTGGGTCTCCAACGCTCAGCACTTCACTTAGCTCAACTGCCATCTTTGGAATTGGAGACATAGAGCCCACCCTGTCTGGATTGAAACTAAGTGCCGGTGGTTACTGGCTTGACCCCAACAGCCCTGGCAATTACTTGAAGACCCTCACCCTGAGCGGAACCCCAGGAAACTGGACTTACACCTCAACCACACCATCCGTTTACACACCCAACGCTGACTGGACGACCCAACTAACTTCAGCCCCGTCTAGTCTGATGCCCTATGAGCCAATGGCTTACAACGCTTTCATGAGGCTCCGAAATCGTGTTTACAACGACAATACCTATTACCAAGAAAACAACGGTCTGATTGAAGTCAATTCAAAATGGGTCAATGGTTCTTATGTTCAGACCTTATCCAGTGGAGTCTACCAGTATGTTCAAACCGGTCTGACCTACTCAACCAGCAACGGTGACAGCTTCACCCCATGGTCTCCTAGCTGGGCAACGTTAGCCGGTGTGCTTCCGATTTACGACTATACGCAGATGAGACGGGTGAAGTTTGCTGGCTCCGCTGTGGCTGTGACCCCCTGGACAGGCACGGCTTGGGGCTCAACCTCCAATTACACTTGGCCAGGAAATAGCTACATTCAATCTGCCGTCCCTATGATTGGTGGCCCCGCTGGTTCAATCCTGGCTGTCACCTCCGTTCAGAACCTTGAACTTTGGGGGCTGAGTGGAGGACTGCTCAATACCACAACCTGTGCGGTTCCCCAATCCCTGATTGGTGGAGTCCTACAGACAACCCCTTACGGAACATATCTGGTTGGTCAGACTGCTATTGGATTGGTTACCTTCAGTTCTAATACTCTGCATGTGACGGTTCAGTATCTAGCTGGCTCGATTACCTACCTTTGGGCAAATACCTTGATAGCCAGGACTCCAACTGAGTTCTGTATTTTCGGTCGTTATGACGATTACTCAAGTGGAAATCTCGTAACTGAAACTTGGCTGTTCCGGATTAACTCCTCTTTCGTCTTGGGAGCGGGGCTCAATACCAACGTCATCTGGTCAGAGATGATTCAGGATGGTTGCCCAACCGTCATGGGAGTGACAAGAGACCCAAGCAAATCCGGAAGGCTTGTGGGGCATATCAGCGGCTCTCTCTTCCAGATTGATACTCAGGTTCCTATGACGTTGCAACGCTTTAAACCGGGTGGGATGACCGCCATGGAATTAATTGAGCATATCTGTCAACTATACAATGCTCTGGCAATTCCGGATGCAAACGGAACATTGCATATTGTAAGCAGAGTTCAGACTGACTCACCCATTGCACTGACCGTAGACCAAGTGACCATAGATACAACAATGAGTTGGCCAGACTTTGCCTCTATTGTTCGAATCAGCAGCCAGGATGGTAATTATTACTCAGATTCCTACGGTCAACAGGGTGGAGCACTGCTAGAAGTTTCAGACCACCCACTTTGTTACACCATGTCTAATTGCATGGCCATGGCTCAAGGCTTGATTAGCTGGTTCGGTCAACCCAGGCAGCTTACCCAGCAAACGTGGTTTTGGACTAACCCAAATACTCCAGCACCTTGGGAGGGTCTGAACCTGTGGACTAAGGTAACGGTTAATGGTGGGCCTAATGTTCGCATTGTCCAAATGACCCAGAATTACATAGAAGGCACTGCAACAGTTATGACCGTAGGAGTTTAAAGATGACTTTTATTACCCCAGGAACCCCCAGGATTGCTTTTCTCAACGGAACGGGGGGTTATACGTCAGTCAACTATCTTCCTCCACCGGATGCCAACAATGGATTGATGTTCGAGTGGGAAGAGGTAAACCAGACTAAGAAGCTGATTGATGGCTCTGAAGCAACCCGTAGGCTTGGCTGGATTCCGTCCCTTACCCTCAGATGGACGGTCTACAACGATGTGCTACAGATGAATAGTTATCCGATTGGTTCAGCCAACGGAGACCAGTTGGACTTCATCAGCTTCCTGGCTTTGCTGGATAACCCTTGCGGAAGTCTCTACATCAGCCCTGGCCCTTCTGCGGGGGGGTTTGTGGTGCAGACCACCAAGATAAGCCCTATTGGGGTCGTGAGTGGCTTGGGCATTGCGGCTGGAGTGGAAGTCAACTTCAGAGGTGGAGCTATCTATAGCTCGAAAGTGCTAGGTGCATTCTAATGGCGACTCAGGTTTCGTACATCAAGGGTGGCGTGAAGCTACAGTGCAATGTCAGCAGCTATCCGGCTCCCCGACCGCAGGGGGCTTGGCCAATCCCTGCGTTTGCTGACGCTGAGAGCAGCCTGATTGGTCTGACCCTGGTAGCAGCCTCCGGCTCCGCTATCAGCAATATCCTGGTGCAATCTACCGGCCCTCTCCCTGGCTCTACTTCTGCCAGTTGGACGGTGAGTGACCAAGCCTATCAGGGCACAGCCCCCAACCCTCTGCCGGTCGCACAGTCCATTCCGGTCATCCTGAGCAGTGGTCAGAATCTGACCTTCACCATCATCAACCCCATGGCTGGAGCCACTCACAATGTCTGGCTCACCAGGATAGATGCGGGAAAGGTAACAACCTTCCCATGCAGCACCATCACCACTCCGGCTGACCCAACCCAATCCAATATCACCACGGCTCAGACGACAGCCAACACAGCCAACACTAATGCTAATACTGCCAATACGAATGCCTCAGCCGCTCAAACTACAGCAAATAATGCTGCCTCCGCTGCTTCTGCGGCTCAGACTGCTCTGGCTGCGATTGCAAATCAGAACGTTTTGACCGCTGGTGAGAAGCCTTCCGTAATCATTGATTACAACGCTCTAACGGGTGGACAGTCTGGAATTGACGCTCAGGCAGCCGCTTACGGAGTCAGCCACACAGCGTTTGATACGGCTGTCTCAACCCTCACCTCTTACCTGACCGGTCTGAGTCCTGCTTGGAACGACTGCACACAGAACACCCTGATTGTTGGCTCTACGTTCCAATCAAATTGGGTTAGTGCTTACACGGCTCAGCAGGCTCTGTTGAATCTAATTTATGCGGCTGCACAGACCCTGGCTCAGAATGCTCAGACAACGGCTAACAATGCTCAAAATACAGCGAATACGGCAAACTCCACAGCCACCACAGCGGCTGCAAACGCTACCTCAGCACTAGGCTTGGTTCCGGCTATCGTCAGTTCCCTTCCGACTCTGCCTAACGCTTCCTATCCGGCTAACAAACTGGTGATGTGTACGGGTGGGAGCCCCTCCAACCAGCTATACCAAGTGAATGCTGCTGGAACCGGCTGGATTACCCCTCAGACCGCTGCATCCAACGTCTCTGGCACCATACCGGCTGCTCAGATTGGAGCCGGTCTCACAGCCTCACAGATTAGTTCTGTTAATGCGGCTGCTGTTGGGGCTGGCTTAACGGCTTCTCAGATTTCTAGCGTCAATGCGGCTGCGGTTGGTAATGGCATAACCGGCTCTCAGATTGCTGCCTCAACCATCACAGGTGGGAACATTGTTGGTTCCACCATCACAGGTGGAAATATTGCCGGTTCGACCATAACAGGTGGGAACATTGCCGGAACCACAATCACTGGAGCAAACATTGTAGGGCAGACCATCACGGCTGCTCAGATTGCCTCCGGAACCATCACCGCTTCCCAGATAGCTGCAAATACTATTACTGCGGGTCAGATAGCTGCAAACACCATCACAGCCTCACAGATTGCGGCTGGAACGATTGGAGCGGCACAAATTGCAGCTAACTCCATCACAGCCTCTCAAATAGCTGGAAATACCATTACTGGAGATAAGATTGCCACAAACTTTGAAGTAGTTGCGGGGCAGATTTACTCTCCAAACTATGTCGGTGGTACCTCCGGTTGGTCAATCTTTGCAAACGGCTCTGCTGATTTCACTAACGGTCTCAACGCTGGTGGAATGAGCATTACCACAATCGTAAGCCAGCTTGAATATGCATATACGTATGCTGAGAAGGGAGGCGGTTGCTGTGTCAGAGCCGATTCTCTAGTTTCATGCTTGCAAGAGGAAAAACCAATAAGTGAAATAAAATTACGCGATAATATCATAACCTATGATTTTGATAAAAAGTTTAATCGAAATTGTAATGTTGTGGGACGTATCCGCACCGTTAGAGACAGCCACTATCAAGTTAAAACAGTTGATGGAAGTCAGCTTTACATCACTGGAGACCACCCAATGTATAATGAGGCAAAGGGTTGGAGTATCATTGACTCTCTTGACGCTTTTAACTCATATAGAGCCCATTATGGTATAGAACTACAAAATCTGACTTCCTCTGATAATGTGTTTTGTTTTGGTGGCATGGAAGAAAAAGTTGATACTCTCCAAACGGTCAGTGACCCTCAAATCATGTATACGTTAAGGGTAAACAATCATAATCATAATTTCTATGCAAACGGGGTATTAGTTCATAATGGTGGTGGTGGTGATTGTTTTACTGCTGATACGTTGATTAGCACACCAGAGGGAGACCGGAAGCTCATAGACATAAATATTGGAGATAAGATTTTCTCCTTTGTTGATGGTCGATTAATGGCTGAGCCGGTTACGGTTTGTGTCGAGGTGTTCCACAGGCTCCACTATCAAGTAAGATTTAAGGATGGAAAGATTCTCCGCATTAGCGAAGACCATCCAGTTTTGACCGCTGAGGGTTGGAAATCTGTAAATCCAGCAAAAGAAGGCAGCTATAAGGCTTTCCAGCTTTCCCTGACCAAGCTGCAAGCCGGAGATAAGGTTTTGAGCGTTTGTGGGTCATCAGAAGTTAAGAGCATAACTGAGATTCATGGGGACATTGAGCTTTACACCATCGGTACCCGTGGGGGCAACAACTACCTAGCCAACGGTCTGATTGTTCACGATAACTACTCACCAATTTAATCCTGAAATGAGAATTACTAATGAGAATTACTAATCAGCACCCCTCATTTCAAAAGGATTAATAATTATGACTCTCACTCTTGCAATGGCAAACCGTCAAGCACTCCTGAATGATTACAACGGTCTTTTTGGTTCCGCTTCTCAGCTTGCCATCTTTGCCGGTTCGGCTCCCGCAACCGCTGACACTGCTTACTCTGGCAACACCATTCTTGCTGCTCTGCCTTTCAGCAGCACTCCTTTTGGTACGGCTACGGCTGCCACCCCCTCTGTGATGACCGCTAACGCTATCACTCAGGAAAATGCTTACGCGACTGGAACCGCAACCTTCTACCGTTGCTTTGCAGAAGGCACCTCCGGTATTACCGGCTCCAGCTTTGTAGTTGGTAACACCTACATGATTCAGGCTATGGGGTCTTCAACTTCAGCCAACTGGATTAGCATGGGCTTCACCGGAACTACCGCTTCTGCTGGCTGCATGTTCGTTGCTACCGCAACCACTCTGACCGGCTCCGGAACCGCATACCTCATGAACTGCATGGAACAGGGAGCGGTTGGGACTTCTGGCCAGGACTTGAACCTCAACACTACCTCAATCGTTGCGGCTGGGCCGGTTGCGGTCACTTCCTTCGTCAGGCAGATGTAAGGGAGCGGCCATGAATCCAACAGTGGGCTGCTCGGTTACGATTCTGCCCCCATTCAGTGCATTCTTTCCAGGGACTTATACGGTTACGACCATATTTGACCCTGCGGGGGGTTCGGATATGACTACCTGCCTGCTAAATGATTCCAACAATAATCCTGTAGTTTCAGCTTTCGATTTTATCCATTTACAAGTGGTGAGTTAATGTCAGATTTTGCAGTCCCTGGAGACCTCATCACCGGATTGGCCGGAGCGGGTAACGGTGGGCCGGGTTGCCGTCAGTTTGGCTCCAAGGCATCTATTACCACAGTAGCCAGCTTCTTTTATTCCGGCTGGACTTGTGCGGGAACCGGAGGCACCGGAGCCACTCCAGGCGCATGGGCGATTCCCAATGCTGCCACAACCGGATGTTGGGTTCCTACGTTGGTTGATGTGAGTGCCGGAACTACCAATAGATTGCTGTATACGAGTTTCACCGCTTCCAATATTTCCAACCTCATCCTGGTTGACCGTATTGGTCATATGGGTGGGTTGAGCGGAACGGTTACTACGAATCAGACGACCGGAGCCAGCATGACTACTCCGATAGGCTCAGGACGGATGCAGAGCACCGGCTCTGATGTGCTGTGGGGGCTCGAATGGTATACGGCGACCGGTTCAACCGCTGTGACCGCTACCATCAGCTACACAAATCAGTCTGGAGCTTCCGGAAAGACCACAACCCTGAACTTACCTGCCTCAGTTCCGGCTTACAGGGTCTATCCAATCACTGTGCTGGCTGCGGGTGACACCAGTATTATTACTGTGGATTCCATCACTTTGAGTGGAACAACCGGCACGGCTGGAAGTTTTGGAGTCACGGCTTACAAAATCCTCCAGAATGTCTGTGTTCCGGTTGCGAATACGAGTATTAATTCAGATTGGGCTGGGTTGGCAATGCCTCTGGTTGCCCCACAGGTTTGTTTCTCAACACTGCAATACACCACAGCAGCCACTTACGGCATTATCAACTATCAAATAGTTGTTGGGACTCATTAATAGGGAGGGGTTATGACCACCCTATGGAGTCCACGAACCTTAAGAAAATATCTAGACACTTATCAGGGCACAACCCCTGCTGAGAGTGCTGCTGGATATTATTTCTTTCCAGATAATACAGGGCTGAATAGCTCGGATGTAGGGCTGAACCTCAGTGGATCAGCAACTGGTGATCATTCATATGGTTACTCCAGCAATAATATTCCCTTTGCAGCAAATAATAGCCCTATAGTGGTTTCATCTTATCAATTTGCAACTGGAGATGGAACTACACAGTCATTCCCCTTGACTGACCGATATGGGGATGCCCAAAATCCTATTGTCACATCAATCATAAGAACTGATTGGCAAGGGACTAAAACGTTGTCTACGACCCCAATTACAAATTACATTCTGAGTAGTCAAAATTTTATAACAGATAATTACTATAATACATGGTCTAATTTAAATCAAGGGGTATCAGACCCGGCTGGAACCCTTACGGCTTGCACCATTACTTCTACCTCATCCCAATCTAGTGACTATAATTTATTGCAGTATACAGACATAGGAGGAGATGGAACTTATGTAAGCTCTTATTGGCTTAGACGCCGAACAGGCTCTGGCACGGTTGGGATTGCAGACCCAGCTAATAACTCTTTACATAATGTCACACTTACTACTTCATGGCAGCAATTTTATCAGAGTGCTTCACTCTCTAATGGTGATGTTGCCTGGTGGGGAATTGTAATAGAGACATCTGGAGATGCAGTTGATGTGGCATTTGGGCAAGTTCAATTAGGTTCAACCCCAACCTCCTATATCCCAACCCCTAATCTTAGTAATGCAACTACTGCAGATTATTCAATTAGTGGTTCAAATATAAACTTTGGGGTCACACCATCTAGTGGTGCTCAGCTTTTTTGGTCTGGAACTGCCGGAGGAAATGCATCTGGAAACACCCTTTCCACAAATTCAAAACTTACCCTAGCAATTAATGGGACAGCCATAGGTAACGGCAATGGTAATTCAACTATAAGTGGAACTTCATCCACACCTTTAGTTATTGGAGGGGGTGTCTCTATACAAAATGAGACAGTTACCGGTGTAACTGTCTCAAGTTATGTTCCTAAATTAAGGGCTGCTTATTCTTTAGGTTCAACTAATAATTATAGCAATATATCTGCAGATTTTCCAGGTGTGGTTGTTCAAGCAGGGGATTTGATTATAACTTCTGTTTTTATTCTAGGAGTTAATGCATGGTATTCTGGTACAACCCCTGTTACCCTATCTGACAACTCACCTTCAGGTTCTAATATTTATACAAAGGGGCCTGGAGTATCACTTCCATCTACTTCTGGAGGAGCCAGTTGCTGGATGCAAGTATATTATACCTTTGCCTCCCAAGCAGCTACACTAACTATTACTGCTGTTCCTTCACCAGGGATATATGGTGAAGGAAGTTATGGTGTAAACACTGCTTGTGTGGGTGTATACTCAGGCATATCACAGTCTAACCCGTTTGATACACTTAATGTATCAAGTCAATTTGTTAATAGTACTACACATAAAAGTGGAAATATTGGCACGTCTGGCAGTAATGAAATGGTTTTGTGTTTTTGGGATTCTTTATCTGCTTATGCTTTCACTGATACCACAGGTTTCACAATTGAAGCTCAGGCAACTACAGGGGGATTAGGATTTACCCAAAAATCTTTCTCATCCCCTATTTTTAATATTTTTGATACAGTTACCAGCACTACAGACCAATTTGCTTCAGTAATAGTGGCTCTCAATCCATTAACAGCCACCCCATCACTTTCTATTACTGGTTCTGTGCAAGGAATACAGTTTGTAACCATCAATGGAACTAGCACAGACGCCCTCAACATTACCGGTTTGGCTGCTGGCTTGGTTAATACCACAATTGCCACCTCTTCAGACTCTCTGACCCTCACCGGCTCTGCTTCTGGCTCCGTCAGCACGGCTGACAATGCCACCAGCCTAGCTACCCTCACCCTAACCGGCTCAGCCTCCGGAACCTTCACAGCCCTGGATTCCGGAACCTCTTCAGCTTCCCTCACCCTCTCCGGCCAGATTGCAGCCAGCAGGGGTGCTCAGGGCTCCGGCACCGGCCCCCTAACCATCTCTGGCACCATCCAAGCCGCTCAGGGCAACGCTGGCACCAGCACAGACCTTCTGAGCCTCTCAGGGGCTGCCACGGCTGCTCAGGGCTGTGCTAGCACATCCGTTGACCTTCTGACCCTAGCTGGACAAATCACCGGTAGCTTCATTGCTCCGATTAGCGGCTCAGGCTCTGATGCCCTCAGCCTCAGTGGACAAATCACAGCCGCTCAGGGCTGTGCTGGAACCTCATCAGACTCCCTACTCATCTCCGGCTCAGCCTCTGGTAATGCTGGTTCTGGAACTTCAGTTTGCACTCTTTCTATTACTGGCTCTGCCTCCGGAACGGTCAAAGATTTCATCGGAACTTCAACCGGTTCCCTTGCTCTGACCGGCTCTGCCTCCGGTTCTTCAGTGGTGGGCTCTGCCACAGACCCTCTAAGTCTCACCGGTTCTGCCTCTGGCTCCATCGTTGACTTCACCGGAACCTTAACCGGTTCCCTTAGTCTCTCCGGCTCTGCTACGGCCCTGGTTGGGGAATCTGGCTCATCTTCAGACTCTCTGTCTATTACTGGCTCTGCATCCGGCACGGTCAAGGATTTCATCGGCACAGCCTCTGGCTCTCTGGTTCTCACCGGCACTGCCTCTGGTGCTCAAGGTGAAATCGGAAGCTCTTCAGATTCGCTCACCCTCACCGGCTCAGCCTCTGGTTCTGTCATTGACTTCACCGGAACCTCAACGGGTGCTCTAAGCCTCTCCGGCTCAGCCTCTGCCTCCAGAGGAGCCGCTGGAGCCAGCACAGTGAATATAACAAGTCTGTCTGGCTCTGCCACGGGCTCTCAAGGCAACCAGGGCAGTTCAGCGGCTTCTCTATCTATTACCGGAAGTTCAGCCGGTGCGGTAGAAGATTTCACAGCTTATTCCATAGAAGTTTTGAGCTTCAGCGGTTCGGCTCAGGCTAGCCGTGGTGTGGCCGGTGCGTTCCTCACCGCTGCTCTACTGATTGCTGGCTTCTGTTCCGCTCTGACGGGTGAATCTGGCCAGAGTCAGGCTCAGCTACAGGTCAGCGGCTCCGCTCAGGCAAAGGTCATAACAGTTGCCTCTTCTTCAGACCAGATGCCCCCCGTTTCCGGTCAGGCAGCCGGTGTGGTCATCTTCACCGTCCACGGGGGTTCTGTAGAAACTCTGACCCTATCCGGCTCAGCCACGGCTCAGACTTCAAATCCGGTCAGCATCAATCCGGCTTACCTCGTAAATCCACCAGCTAGAAATTGGGTCTGTACGGCCCAACAGAAGAGTTACTTAGTGTCCCCTCCGGCCAGAGTTTGGACTGTAAGTCCAGCAAAACGGAATTACTTAGTATCGCCACCAGCAAGGATATGGAATGTTTAAATTGCCAGCAAAAGACCCATCAGAGATTATCCCAATCAGCTTCAGTTTTGGTTCAGAGCTTCAGACTGGAGATTCAGTCATCAGTTGCGTTGTCACAGTTCGGACGTTTGAAGGCTCGGACCCCAACCCGTCTGCACTTCTCTTTCTAATGCCCAACCTTACGCAAGCTCCAACCATCATCCAGAATATTCAGGGTGGGCTGAGTGGCTGTCAGTATCTGCTCAGAGCCGTTGCGACTTTGGAGTCAGGTGGCTGTTTGGTCAGACAGGCTGTGCTTCCAGTTTGGGAAACGGTCTGATGATGGCTGACCGTGTAGAAAAGATTTTGCAACAAATTGACCAGCTTGAGCAGGAAGTATGGCAGTTACATCAGCTAATCCGATTAATGGATACAGAACCAACTTTAGAAAGGTACCCCTATGACGAATCAGATGAACTGTGAAACTTGCAAGTTTCAGGAAGCCAAGCCCTCCATTTGGAGAGATGTGGTTGGAGGTGTGATTGTATTGGTATTGGCCAGCATGTTGATTGGTGTGACAGCCATGAAATCTGACGTTGCAGTTAATACTTCTGATATTCAGACCCTCAAGGAATCTAGCCGTTCTTCTGATGCCAGAGCAATCAGGATTGAGCAGAAGCTAGATGACTTGAAATCTCTACTTATTGAGCAATCCTCACGTAGGAAGTAATAATGTCACTTATCACAAGAAAATGCACTGAATGTAAGCACACTGAGCAGGAGCGAATTGAGTCAATTAATTCCGCTCTGGTCATAGAATGCCCTGAGTGTCAGAGTCAGACTTTCATTAAACAGTGGGTTCCGGCTAATTTTGTTATCAAATGAGGATGTATGATTAAATGGTTCAAGGATTTGGCAAAGGATTTGTTCGCTGATAGCTCTACCGTAGACCATCAGCGTAGGCATCAAATCAACCGGATTATGCTATGGGTTGGTGTGGGTCTGCTGGCTGTATTCGTTGCGTTGGCTGCGTATGCGGCTCATACGCCAGTAACGACTGATTCCGCATGGTGGCAAGCGGTTGTGAGCGCAAGACTTACACTGGTAAGACTAATCATGAGCCTTCCGGTTATCGCGTTGGGTTTCCTATCTGCTGTGACGTTATTTAACATTGCAGAGAACAGCAAGATTGGCCATCGTTACCTTTCTCCAGATGCGGCTGATTCGGATGAAGTCAAAAGCCGTAAAATCAGCAATGCTGGAATGTTGCTAGCTTGTCTGGCCGGAGCGTTGTTGAATGCGTTGGTTCAATCGTTGCTTAAGTAGCATATTACTACTGCCTTTACCGTTTCAGGCTCAATTCCAGCAGATTGATGGAGCCAGATGGGTTGACCGTATCAGCCAGTGTTATCAGGAATCCAAGCTCAATCCGCAGGCTGTGAGCAGTTGTGGAGCTAGGGGTATCGCTCAGTTCATGCCTGCTACGGCAAAGCAATATGGGCTTACAGACCCAACGGATGTGCCAGCAAGCATCCGAGCTAACCAGACGTATATGCTCAGGTTGGAGGCTCAGACCCACGGTGATTGGGATGCAGCATTATGCAGCTACAACGCTGGATATGGGAATTACCAAAAAGCAGAGTGGCTGGCTGAGCAGCTTGGGGGCAATACGACTTGGCAACAAACCATGTCTCACGTAATCAAGGATTCGGAGCAACCGATTAATTATGTGAAAAGGATTCACGGATGGAAACAGCAGATACAAAAACAGCTAGGCCGGTAGTCTTCCACGGTGGGTATTTAATACTGTGTGCCCTGCTCTGCTACGGCACATGGTGGTATAGGGGTAGACAGGTGCCGGTGCAGGCTCTGAACCAGACGGCGGATGCCAAGTTTCAATCCCTGACTCCCACGGTAAGCCAGCTTCAGGGGCACGTTTTGAGTCAGACAGACTTGGTTTCCCACCAGCCCATGGGCAAAGGGTTTGGCGCTGCTGTGGCCAAGCAAGGTGGTAGCCTCACCAACACTGCTACCGCAACCGGTGAAGTTCAGGGCAGTGTCAGCCAGCCGGTGTTTCAAACGCGAGGGGTGACATCCGTTGTCACCCTTCAGCAAGACAGGAACGGGCTGCCACCATTGACTGCTGTGGTCATCATTAATAATGATGACCTTCTAGAATCAACATTTACAACCAGTTGGCAAAACCATACAGAGCGTTTCACCGTCTCCTATGGCCAATGGCGTACCAGTGCAGACGGTGAGAGAGCCGCTCTGAGCCTCTCCAGGGACGTTTATGATGGAAGCACCAAATTAGGAACTGAACAGATTCCCTTGGTCAACGGGGATGCCTATTTCTCAACCTCTGACATAGCTAGAACCGCACCAGTGGCCAAATACATGCTAGCCGTGGGCACCAGCTATGACGTTAGGACGGGTCAGCCCAGGCTAAGTGGTCTGTTTGGAAAACAACTTACCCCGCAAAGTGGTATCCTTACGGGGTATGTGAACAATGGTTGGGCTGTGATGTATTCGTATCGGTTTGGTGGACTTTAGTTTAATACTCGATTTAGAACAGACTCCGCTTTTGCTCCCAAGTATAAATCACGCCATCTTTTCTTATGAACATCGTAACGGTGCGAGTCCAAGAATCAGAGAGCCCTTCCTGATAGTTCCCATAATTATCAATTCTCCCCAAAAGTGGGCTGTCTGACTCTCTCCACTGATAGACCAACTTATGCCCTCCGTTAATCCAAGGCTGCACTTGGGGGGTTTTACAAAAGGCACAGAGAAGAGCACGGTGAGAGAAAATCTCAACATTAGCGTCTATCTCAGCCATCCGTCTAGCTTGGTCTGCATCCATCGCTTCTGCTGTCAGGGCGTGTGGAACCTGTTTAGGCATCAGGTCAGGCTCGGTGATGAGCAAACTTTCCTGTTTACCTACCCACCAGTTCAACCCATCCGCACGGGCTGAGACGGAAGCTGGTGGAACACAAGCCACACAGCCAAGGACGAAAAGTGAAGCCATGAACATTGCAATACGCTTAAGCATTTTTGATTCTCCTGGGTTGGGTGTGGGGTCAGATGGCTGGTTCCGGCTTACCAGATGCCCCACAGTTTGTCTACCGGATTCTTACGGGTGGTTGGGTGGTTAGAGTTGCTCGGAGTCTACAGCGGTGAGATTGGTTCTCATTTCTGTAGAAGCTCAATTATTCGGTCTAGCTTCTGCTCAACACGTTCCGCTCTGGCATCTCTGCTCAGCACGGCTTGCTCTTCCTCGGCTTTCTGCTGATTCGCAGCGTGAATGCTCACAGAAGTGCAGAATACCAAAAAACTGACGAAGCAGCCAAGAATTACCCAATGACCATAGGTAAAAAAGAACCCTTTGAGCCAGTGTAATAAGTTAAACCGTCTCATTTCGACCCCTTATCTATCTCACGCTGAACCAACTTACCCAGCAGGCTCAACACCTCTGGCCTACGGTCTAGGGTGGTGTAATCATACGGGTCAGTGATTGGCCAAGTATGATTATCCATGGTGGTTTGCTGCTTAAAATACTCAACCGTGCAATTCACATCGTTGAACATATAATAGCCATATCTGGCAAAAGCTGAGTGAATCATGTCACACGTAACATCAGGAACGGTGTATTCCTTAAGATAACTCCAAATGGCAGACATGCACAACACAGGCAGATGGTCTACTAACCGTGGAACCAGAGCATTGAGGGTCTCTTGACGGTCTGTGATTTCATGCAGGATGCTTAGTTTGACATCAAAATCAGCATCTGATTGGCATAAATCCAAGATACTGTAAAGTGATTCCATGGTTTCGTGGCTGAGTGAGGGTGTGGGGTTGGCTTGTCCAAGGTCTTTAAACATATTATCTCTCCTAAATGAACAAGCAAATTAAATAATCAATTATAAGTGTGGGAATCACGAAAACCCCAAGAAACATAACAATCAGCATAAAGAAATTGATTATGGTCGAAGAAAACCTTGGTGGTTTTAGAATCCACTCTTCCATGCCTTTATGTATGTCCTGTCTTAATTCTGTCATAAACTCTTCGAACATTTTATTTCTCCTCCCAAGTTAATGGGGCTGATGGGTCTTCTTTCTCGCACCTATCCACGATGTAATTAATCATGGCGGTTTCATTCCGGAGTGAGGCTAGGTTTAGATGGTTCGCAGCTTCTATCATCTCCTTGACCTCTTCTTGGGTTACCTTATTGTGCTTGTAGCGTGTTAGAGCACAAATATATTCTGCCACTGCAAACTTACGATTACTGTCATTCACTATCCAAGGTGTTTTATGTGCCATTTTGTCTCCTTTTTGACTGGCTTCATGTAAGCAATTGAAAGATGGTTTTTCGTTTACTTATATTTTCTTGCACTGATTTTTCAGAAGATTGCTGAGAGTTCTAAATGTTCGCTCATCCTGTAAGCAGTCTGATGGGTCAGAAGCAGGACATTTCAGCTTCTCAACCCTGAAGGGCAATGCCTTGTCCCTAAGAATCTTTGCCCCACGTTCTCCAGCCTCATCAGCATCAAACATCAAGACAATCTTCCGGACTCCCAAAATCTGTAAATCCTGGATGTGTTGGTGAGTCAGCAGGGACCCAAAGCAGCTAACAACTGGGTAATCAGACCCCAATGCAACTCGGCAAGCCATCTGGTCAAATGGCCCCTCTACCAGCAGCAATTGTCTACGTTCCATAATCTGCCTCACCGTCTCCTGAGTCATTCCACACCACTTAGGCCCATTCATCTCTGAGGCTGTGCCGATAAACATAGTCTTCATAGCCTTATGTAGTGAAGGCTTAGACCACCTGATTTGAGCCATGGGGCAGAGCCCAGCAGGGTCATAGATGGGGAAAAAATAACCCCCACCCTCATATCCGTCACCGACTCTCTGAGTGATGTAACGTAAGGGGTTTGGCTCAGAGCCATTCACGATTGGGTCTAGCCGTTCAGGACTGATGACCCACTTACGGGATTTGATGATGTGCTGTTTGGTTGAATCAGCCCAATCAACTTTTTCATTCAAGTAAATCTGTCTGGTGGCAGCATATAGCATCACAGGTTCAGTCAGCATCATCAATCTCCTCTTCCATGTCCTCTTCAAACTCTTCCATGTCTTTATAGTCAAGGGCTTTAAGTAACCTAGATGGGTCTCGCTGCTTGCAGATTTCCCAAAATGCAATTCTACGTTTAATCCTAAGTGCTAACTCATCCTCAACAGGTTGAATGAAATTGCAATAGTAATCAGCAACGGCTTGGAACTTATCATCTTCACGGTCGTTCAGTTCTCTATCTTCAGGTGCCTGCAAGATGTTATACTTCCGCTCCAACCAACGGGCTGCTTGGTCTGCACTGCACTTCCGCAGTAGGGTTGTGACCCAGACGGCCGAGTAACCCTTATGGCAGTGATGGCAGTAATAGAAGTTTTTATCTTCCAAGCAGTAAAAGGATGGTGTGGAGTCAGACCCAAATGGGCAAGAGCACCGGTTGCCCATCCACCTGACTCCGGCTAGCTCTTCCATCAACCCCTTCAGGTCAACCTGAGCAGAGATGAAGTCTTGACGTTCACGGCTCACGCTCATAGCATCGTATCCCCTACGATTACCCCCTCATCGTCAAACATCCCACCCGTATTGATGATGAACCCACCAGACGGGTGAATGATGCACTCTGAAGCGTGGTCTAGCGGTTGCCCATGACGAACCTTGGCAGTGGCCAGATACATATGATTAGCTTCCTGGTCTTCCAGGGTTCTAACCATCTTGGTTCCACCATCCTTGGTGGGCTCTTCCTCTTCCACCAGGACTGGGCCGGTATAGACAGAAGCAATGAGGCTGAAGCTCTTTTCAATCTCAGAGTAGTTGTAGATATCCTCCGTTGACCATGCACAAGTCTTCGCACAGGGGCTGGTCTTCACCACATCACCACGGTTGCATTGCACTGGAGTGATGACAGCAATTCCGGTATTACGCGCAAACCGTGCCAAATCAATGATTACATCTTCCATGTATTCTCTTGGATTTTTCGCACCCTCTTTGCTAATGAGGGTCAGGTAATCAATCAGAACGGAATCAATTTTTTGACCCTTCTGGGCTGCTAGGTCTGCCTGTTTGTAGATTGACCGCATAATCCCTGGCCAAGTGGCTCTTTCTTCAAAGTCAATGAAGGTGGGAAGACACATCAGACCTTCACGGCTCATCCGGATAAGGTCTTTACTTGCCCACTCGAAGTCTGCAAAAGCTGGGCTGTCTAGCTTCATCTCACCATGGTTTGAATCAGTGCGGTTCAGTGTAGAACCTGGACGTTGACGCAATGCGTGTTGAATCACATAAAGGGTATGCTCATAACCGCAACCCATTTCCAGTGGGTAAATCAACTGCTTGAAGCCCTGCTGAGCAATGTTGTAAGCCCAAGTCCTGGCCATACTGGATTTGTAACCACCATTAGTGCCAAGGATACCAACCACATCACCACGATGAATGTAGATTTTTGCCTTATCGAAGCACTGCATTCCCGTCTTGATGTTGAGTACGCCTGATTCGTTGTCCAAGATACGCTGGCTCAGGTCTAAAACAGCCTTATTCATGACCGCTTCTTCATTTAGGTCAAGCTCTTCTGTTCTACCAGCCGCACCCTTGACCGAATCCATGTATAGAGTGTTGTAAGCGGCTCCCAAACCTTCCTTGAGGAAAGCATCCTTTGCCTTGGTAATCGTACGTCTCAACTGAAACTGCTCATCAGCCTGGATGAGGTAGTTGATTGACTCTTCAACCGGCCCATCCGTCAGGCAATCATCAGCCTCACAGTTTTTGTAAGCTGCATAAAAGTCCTCATCACATGCCTCCATCCACTGGCCAAACTCCTTACGGGTTGGGGGTTGGGTGCAGTAATTGAATATCTGGAAGATGCTGTTAAGCTCCAGCCGTTCAATCACACCCTTGAGTTTTGATGAATCACGCTGGAAACGTTCCAAGGCAATTCTCGCACGTTCCATTTCTTCTGGAGTGTCATTCCCACAAGTGATTTTGTGCAGAATGTTGCAAAAGAAGTTTTGCTTAAGTTCTAGCTCTCGCTGTAATGGTGTTTTTTCGTCTGACATTTATTTACCCTCTGCTTCTTTCTCTTCTTTCTTCTTTTTGCGGCTTGCCCATTTCTCCTTAGCAGCCGCTCTAACGGCTAGATTAGACTCTCGCTCATCATCCAGGTAACGTTTCACGTATGGCCAGCACCACTGAGCTTTTGGTGTCCAGGCTGCCTCCACTTCCTCTGGTGTGACACCCAGTGCAAAACTCAGGTCTTCAGGGAACGTGTAATCATAGTGAAGATACTGGATGGCAATATTCAGCAAGATACCCTGTTCGGCAAAGCTGCACTTGTCAAGGTTGGGAATTAGGCCGGTGCCGAAGCGGAACCATGGAAAGTCTTTATTCACCTTGGCCATTATTGCACCTCTACTTCTGGCTTAACCCACACGATGGTTGTATATCTCTGGAAGCCGTGACGGGTCATGTAGCGGTTGACGATGAGGTAGGGTGGCATAGGGCATCCCAGTTGCTCAGACTTGGCCTGTACGGTTTCCTTCAGAAGGGTTGGGGTGATAGGGCAACCATCCGCAACCAACGTTCCTACGGCTAATCTGATGGCTTTCTGTTGGTCTGAGGTGATGGTCTGTTCGAGTTTTGTATATCGGCTCATTTTGTTCATTCCTTTTGTCTGGCTGAATCGTCGTGGGTGACTCTGACCCTGTGTTGAATTAATACTGTCTGTCGGGAAGGTTGTAGATAATTTTTCTTAAGAATCTTTTCCCTACACCTGTGGAATGGAAAGTTGGAAACTTGCCGTAACTTTGTTTTTCAAAAAGTGGTATGTGGTGGTCTGTGGTCAAAGATGGGTTACGCTCGGGTAAAAACTTTTTTAGAGCTACTTTGGGCATATTGTTGAAAGCCACAAAAAAGGAGAGAAGGTGAATATGTGTTTTCAACACTTAGGAGGCCGGTGCCGGTTAGGGATTGAGGCAATGAAAGCCCCTGGATTGGGGGTGAAACATATAAGTCCAATGGAATCAATGGTGCTACCCTATATAAGAGACTAGAGCTTAGAGACTAGAACCAGAGATAGAAATTAGAACCTAGAGCGAAGATATAGAAGCAGAGCGTAGATATTAGAGCGAAGAGGTTAGAGAGTAGAATCCTAACTATTAAGGTTTACAGGATAGGGCTTGTCAACTCTACTCACTCGTTTACTCCTCTCGCTCCGCTTCGGAGCACTCGCTCATATAGTTATAAAAAATGTTAAATCTGGTTCATGTCCAGGAACTCTTAAGCTGAAATCTCCTCCAAACCCCCTCTTTCAAAATTACGATTCCACGTTTCCCAACTTCCCGATTCTCTATTGGGTAATAAGTAATGTGGAAAAAGGTATTAAAGATGAGCGAGTGGGTAGACCCTGAGATGGCCTTGCAGCTTTGGCGTGATCAAAACTGGGGTGAGCTTTTTGTGTTAATCACTCCATTGATTCGTGGCGTCTGCTACCGAAAAAAGTTTCCTGTGCTGGACTATGAGGATGCTGTCCAGGATGCCTGTTTAAAGGTCTTCCGGAGGCTCCAGGACCACTTCGACCCCAAACTTGGTAACATCGTGGCCTATATAATTCAGGTGGCCTCTCACGCCATGTATACGCACTGTATGATGCAGACCAGTCAGACTCAAATGTTCAAAACAGAACAAATGCCTGAATGGTTTGATGCTCAGTTTGATGATGATGATGACGAAGCTATGGATGATTTCATCCGCTGCATCCGTCTCGTACAGAAAAAGGTTTGCCGTAAACGCAAAGTGGTTTTGGAAAAAATGATTTCAGCGTTTTTGGAATACGGCCCTCTTAATCAGATAGAGATTTCTGAAAAGGTGGGTATGAAGCACAGCAATTTGAATAAGCTGATGGGATTGATTAAGCAAAAATATAGGAAACAGAAGTAATGTTATACGACCCAACCGAAATCCAGGAAATTGAAAATCAGGTCATAGCTGAACACAACCTAGGCAACCAGGATGAAAAGTGCTATTTCCATGAACCGGTTGCACAAATCCTGTACGCAGCATGGCTCAGAGACCCATCAGATAACCGAATCGCCCTTTACTGCTTGCCCTTAATCAAGTCCATCATGGTCAGCAAGCATAACTTGCTAGCTTCAAAAGACTCATCTGAGATTTTTCAAACATGTTGCGTTGAACTGATGGAGGAGCTTCCCAAGTATAAGAAGGAAAAAGGACGAATCTATACATACATGACGATGATGATTTTTTACAAAATCTATGACCTCACAAAACCATGTAAATATACCAGCATACCTATTGAAGACTATGATGAGCCATACTCAAATGAGGCAATTTTTCAGTTCAATGACTTTATGTCATTTTTGCAAAAATTGAAGGTTTCACAGGGTAAGACCAGCACCAAAATATTGACATCCATGATGGAAATCATTCAATCAAAAAAGATACTTTTTCAAAAGCAAGACCAATTGATTGACATGATTTGCACACAAACGAAGCTGCCTGATGTGCTAGTCAGGCAATATTTTTATCGAGTTTTGGAACGTTATTTTCACTCAGTATTAGATTAGTGGAATTACTAGACATGCAAATCATCCTTCACACCGAAACAAAAGAACTGCTTGACCAGCTTCAGGAAATGGGCAAAGACCGTCAAATGCCTTACGCACTGTCTCTGGCTGTCAATCGTCTAGGCTCAAGGGTTCAACAAAATCTGCAAGCAATGATGCTGTCAGATTTGAACGTACGTAGGCCAATGTTCATCAAAAACTCAGTGCGGTTTGAAAAGGCTGACCGTAGCAGTTACAAAGATGGCAAGTTCACCGCAACCGTCAGATTAGGTGTTAAAGCAACGTGGTTGAGTGACTTTGAAACAGGTGGTGAGCATCAACCATACATGTCATACCTTGGTGAGAAATGGTTGGCAAAACCAAACCGTGCTGTGTTTGGAAACAGTATTATAGGTAAAGACAACCCATTAAATCCAAACAACCTTAATTTAACACAACAACATGGTACGGGTTTGCGTGGTGACCAAAGGTCGTTCCTGATAGTCAGCAAACGTGGAACACCACTCATTCTACAGCGTGTAGCTAGCAAGATGGGCAGTAAATCTGGTCGTAAAAAAGGTGTCACATCATATGCCAGCAACTCAAGCACCACAGGGTTACGTCTGTTGTTCACGTTGATTAAACATGCACACAGACCAGCAAAGATACAGTGGTATAACACAGCCTACAACACAGTAGAGCAAGAGGCTACAGGCATCTTCACAGATGTTATCCATCAACTAATAGAAGAAAGCAAGCGGTCGCCCCGATGATGCATCGTGCTACACACCCCAGCAGTGCTCGGGAGTGCCCTGGAAAACTCTTAGGTTCTCCTGGCCACCCCCGAAACATGGGTTTACGGCGCAGGGTGTCTTTTGTCTGTGCATAACATAAAAAACACATAAGTTAAGAGAATAGAAGGTTTATAAATGAAGCAAACTGAGGCTGCAATTTTATTAGGTGTTAAACCCAAGACTTTGATTAGCTGGGCAAAGCTAGACCCACCTCTTCCTGTTACAAAAATCTCAGCAACTGAAGTTGATTATGACGCACCGGCCATTGTCCAATGGTATGCCAATTATGAGGTTCAAAAATATGCACAAAAGAATGTTTACTCATCGGAAGAAAAGAAGCTGGCGGAAACCAGAGAGGCATTTGCAAAAGCTGAGCTTCAAGAAATCAAGCTGGCCGAAATTAAGGGTGAGCTTCTTCCAGTCAAAGAGGTTCAAACCGTCTGGACTAGTCAGGTGTTGGTCATCAGAAGAAGCCTACTTAATCTCCCGCACCGGCTGGCTACCGCAATAGAGGATGGGCTGAGCTACCAGGAAAAGAAGGATAAGGCACAGCAAATCATAGATGAAGTGTTGGAGTTCCTCTCCAGCACCAAGGAAAAGAAATAATGTTTGCGAGTGCCAGAGCCTTGATGGAAGAGGTAAAGCTAGCATTTAAGCCCCCTGAAAGGCTTCTGATAAGCCAGTGGGCTGCTCAGAACATAACCATCAGTTCCGGTAATAACAATGGTATGCGTTATGACCCAACGTATATGCCTTATCAAAATGAGTTTCTTGATGTTATTGCTGACCCGACGATAGATAAGATTTGCATTGAGGCTTCAGCACGTATTGGTAAGACCTTCTGCGTCTCAACCATCCTGGCCTATTTCTCTACTCATGACCCAGCCTCCGTGCTTTACGTCCGTCCCACTGACTCAGACATTCAAAAGTATTCGAAGGAAGAGCTATCTGCACTCATCCAGACCACTCCAGGACTGCGGAAGGCTATTGACCCAGGCAAAGAGACGTACGACCACAAAATCTTTCCTGGAGGCTCTCTGAGGCTGGTTGGCTCAAACTCAGCAGGCAAGCTGGCCGGTTATGGAGTCAGAGTCTGTCTGATGGATGAGATTGATAAGTATGAGCCCATTCCAGGGTTCGGTAACCCAACTGACTTGGCTGAAGAGCGTACGAGTGAGTATGCGCTGTTCGGCAGGAAGATTGTATATATCAGCACTCCCACCATTAAGGATGAGGAAGGTAAGATTGATTGGCTGTATGAAACCAAGAGTGACAAAAGAGTTTATGTTGTGCCTTGCGTCTACTGTGGGACTGAGCAGGAATTAAAGTTTGAGAATGTGCGGTTTGACCATTGCCGTGAATCCTTGGACTCCATCTATTACGAGTGCTGCCACTGCAAGGGACACATCAACGATTCCCAGCGGTTGACCATGATGAGAAAGGGTCACTGGCTCTGCACCCGTCCAGACAGAGCAGGCTTTGCCGGATTCAAAATCAACCGTCTGTATAGTCCCATGGCAACCATGGAATCCATCGTGAAGGATTTTCTAGGTAAGAAAGATAACTATCTGATGCTTAAGCAGTTTGTGAATGATTGCTTGGGTGAAGCCTGGGATGAGAACAAAGAAAATAAGGCATCCACGAATCAGCTTTACCAGCGTAGAGAACATTACACGGCTCAAGTCCCCAAAGGGGTTAGCTTCCTCACCTGTGCGATTGACGTACAGGGTAATCCTGATGCAGATAAATCCTGGTTGGAATACGTGGTCATGGGTTGGGGCAAGGACAATGAGTCATGGGTCATAGAGCATGACTTGATTTACGGAAGTCCTGCCGAACCAGAGATTTGGCAAGAGATGATGACCCGTATCAACAAACAATACACCACTTGGGCCGGAACCCTCATGGGCATCACCAGGACTGGGATTGATACACAGGGTGGTTACACCAAAGAGGTTCATGAGTTCATCAAGGGTAAGCAGCCCAGAGTCATAGGGCTGGAAGGTAAGAAAAACAAGCCTGGAGCCCCACTGTTCAGCAAGCGTAGGAACCGGAAGATAAACAGTTGGGAAGTGGGAACGGATTCCGGCAAGGATACGATATTCAGCATTCTATCTATCGACAAGCCAGGGCCTAATTGCTGCCACTTCCCAGATACGTTGGATGAGGAGTATTTCCTTAGCCTGCTGTCTGAAAAGAAAGTGGAAAAAATTATTGGTGGGGTGAAGGTTAAGAAGTATTACCAGACTCGGAGCCGTAATGAAGTCTTGGATATCACGGTTTACAATTGGTATTTGTACAACCATGTAAAGAAATACCGGCCATCACTCCTGGAAGAAGGATTGAAGGCTCTGGATGAGGTTGGTATGCCTACGTTGACCCAGGTTGTTGATGTTCTGAGCCTCAATTCTGCACCGGCACAACCCATCCAAACCCCTCCGGTTACCGTCCCAACCCCTCCAAAACCACCTGAATTGACTGCTAGAGAGAAGTATTTGCAGGGTCTGAAGGCATGGAAAGCCGGTTTTCAGCCCCGCTAAGAGAATTACTAAAGAAGGAATCCAATGTCTGATATTTTTGATTATAACTTATTCCAGCTTTTGCCAACTCATGAAGACCTTTGGAGACATACGGGGTTTTATCAGGGTGATGATGTCATCTTCTCTGTTGACCTTCCAATCCTCTCAGATGTCTCCGGTAGCTACACCTTGTATTACGTGTGGGCACGGCAAGGGGTAAACGCTTTCGTGTGGCAATCAACACCCGTTGTTGGAGACCTACAGGGCTTCAGTTTCAACATTCCAGCCGCTACAACCGCTGCCTATATTCCAGGTAATTACTACATCACAGCCTATCTGATTTCACAGACTGATGGAACAAAGCACACTATCGGTCAGCGTGAAGGAACGGTTAAACCCAACATGCTGTTTGTGGCTGACCCTCGGAGCCCCAACCGTAAGGCTCTGGATAGGGTAGAGCAGGCTTTGGCTGAGGGTGCAGGCAGTGACGTAATTGAGTATGTGGTGGGTGGAAAGACCATTAAAAAGTCTAGACCGCAGATGCTTCAATTGAGAGCTTACTATTTAAATAGAGTTAAAGCTGAAGAAGGCAGGGCACTTGGTCAGATTAAGTATTATCTATAAAGCGAGTTAAAGATGAGTTTACTACAAACGTTAGGTATTAGAAAAGACCCTGCCATTAATGATGCTGCTCAATATGCCAAATTACTTCAATCGGTAAGGCAGCAAGTTATTGATGAAGGCAAACAACTAACCCCAGAAAAGAAAGCCTCTTTTGCTCAGTCATACAAGAGACTCTTTGAAGCGGCTCAGTATTCCCGTACGAATAATTCTTGGACGGCTATTGACTGGTCTCCCAATGAAGAGCTTTACAATGACCTGTTGTTGCTCAAGATTCGAGCTAGAGACCTGTTTGCCAATGTCCCATGTGTGAATAACTTTGTTGTTCTGCTTCAGAACAACGTGGTTGGAAACAAAGGTTTTGGCTTCCGCTCTCTTGTAAAGAACGCAAAAGGCAGTATTAACAAGACGGTAGCAAAGCAAATTGAGGATGCGTGGGCTGATTGGTGCAAGAAAGAGAATTGTGAGACTTCCAATCACTACTCTTTCAACAGAGTGCTTGACCTAGCTCTTTTGAGTCTGGCCATTGACGGTGAAATCCTTATGCGTAAATACCCTGGAATGGGTAAATACCATTTCAAGGTTCAGCTTTGCCACTCTGAGCAGTTGATTATTACCCAGCACAACGAGTATCTGCTAGGCATCAAATCTGATGAGTTTGGTTGCCCCGTTACTTATGCGATTACAAACCGTCACCCCTCTGATGGATATCTACGCTACCTGTACATTCCGGCAGAGCAGGTAATCCACTCTTACATCCCTTATCAGGTGCTTGCCAACCGTGGCTTGCCCATGATTTTTCCCAGCATGACAACTCTGAGAATGCTACAGGAATACCGGCAGGCTGAGCTAATCAGTGCTCGGATTGAAAGCTCAAGGTTCGCCACCTATAGCCAGCAGCAACCTGATGACATTGACCCTGAAGTCCAGGCTGAGGGGTTCATGATTCCATCTTTCAAAAAGAGCACCGTTGAACCTGGAACGGCTGAAATCCTACCCCCAGGTGTGGAGCTTCATTACCCCCAGTCCACTCACCCAACCAGCCAGTTTGGTGAGTTCTGCCTTTCTCTTCAGAAGGAAATTGCCTCCGGTCTGAACCTCAGTTACAACAGTCTGTTTAGCGATTTTGAGCACACCAGCTTTAGCAGCATGAGAGCAGCTTTCATCCAAGAGAAAGCCATGTATGAGAAGCTCCAGCAGTTGCTGATTGAAGACGTTTTAACCCCCATCTTCAATGATTTCATTGATTGTGCTTGTGCCTCCGGAGCCCTCAAGCTCCCCCCTGTTATGGGTAGTTACGATTACTACAAGGCATGTGAGTTCATTCCAAAGGCTGTCGAGTTTAGCAACCCTCTTCAGCAGTCTCAGGCTGCTTGGACGTTGGTTGAGAACCGGCTGATGAGCCGCACTCAGTTCTGTCTGTCTCAGGGTTACACGTATGAAAACGTGTGCCGTGATATCCGGCGTGAGCAGGAGATTGAGAAAGAGCAGAACGTTAACTTCCTCATCACTCCGAAAAACTCGGTTATCTCTCCTGCCCCTGCTGATGATGTTAATACTCCGGTCGCTGGTATACCCACAACTAGTGAGTAATGAGAATTACTAACAAGGGTATACGAATGAGAATTAATACAAAACAGCACAGGGTTTTTGCCATTGAACACACAGACGCTGATGGAGGTAATTATATAACGGCTAGTTTGAGTTCTGAACTGCCTTTTCAGCGTGAGTTTGGTATGGAAACCCTGCTTCATGGTAAATCCAATGTGGATATGTCCAGGGCTTCCAGGCCGGAAGGTCTGCCTCTGTTGGTCAGTCATGAAGACAAAATGCTTCCAATTGGACGTATCAAAAATATTCGCATTGATGAAGACCGGAAGCTCAGAGGTGATTTTTATTTCTCTGGTAGGCCGGAAGTCCAGGCACTAAAGCAAGACATCATTGATGGAATCATTACTGATACGAGTATTGGCTATCAGATTAAGGATTATGAAGAAACCCCCAGTGAGATAGCTGGGAGACCTAACAATTTCAACGTTACACGTTGGATGCCCTATGAGGCAAGCCTAGTTGCGGTTCCTGCGGATGCCACCGTAGGAATTGGCCGGAACTTTGGTGTTGATGATTCAGATATAGATACAGACGGAGACAAAATGGAAATACCCCCAACCCCTGAACTAGAAGAAGAGAAGTCTATTAAAGAGCTTGGCTTGGTTGATGGACTGGTTGATATTGGTAACGATGACAACCTAGAGAACAGTGCTGAACCTGCTGACAAGACTGATGAAGCTGGCCCAGACGAAGAAGAGGATAAGGCTAACGTCATTGACGTTGACCCTTCAGAACCTGAAGAAAGCACTTCCGGTGAGACCAGTCCTGAAGAGAGCGAAAACGCTACAGATGTCAGATGTGATGAAGAAAAGATGATTAACGGAGATAAGGACACTCCACCGGTTATCACTGTTGAAGACGATGGTGATGAAGATGATGGAGTACCTGACCCTACGGATGTCCGAAAAATGGGCAAATCAGAATTACTTAATACATCTGAAGTATCTGCACTACGCACTGTTGCACTAAACCTCAAGACTCGCTCAATGGAAGAAATTGACGCGATTATCTCAAAATCAACGCTGGATGAAGCTAGAAAGCTGCTTCTAACCCCAGAAGCTCCAAAGTCAACAAAACAACTTTTCATATCGGAGAACCGAAAAATGCTAGACATCAACAAACTTAATCGTGCCTTTACTGACCTCGTTAAGGGCAATTCCCAGGCTCTTGAAGGCGACAACGCAGAACTGAAGGAATATGTTCGCCAGACCGGAACCAAGTCCTTTGAAATTGACGTTTTCAAGGATTTCAACCGCTCCCTCAACAAGTCTGACCTTGAGCAAATGAAGCGTGACATGACGACTTCAAACGCTTCCAGCGGAATCAATCAAGTGGCCATTGGCTACATTGATTACCTGTTTGCCCGTACTGCATTGCTTAAGGCTGGTGCGACTGTCAAGACTGGTGTTGGTAGCTTGGACTACATCAAGGTTACTACTCCTGTGACTGTCTCGGCACAGAATGAAGATTCCACCGCTCCAGGTTCTACCGGAATGACCTTCAGCAAGGTTCCTTACCTGCCCCATGAGATGGTGGCTGTGGTTCCTGTCAGTCAGGAATTGCAAAAGGAGAGCACCTATGACATTCAGACCATCATTCGTCAGGACGTTTCAAAGGCTTTCGCAGTCTATATGGACAAAATCGGTATCAACGGTTCCACCGCTTGGACTAACCCAATCAGTGGTGTTCTGACCCCCGGCAACTATCAGCAGTACATTCCTTCTGCCACCGCCTCTTCTGTCCCTGCTTTCGCAGATGTCAACCAGCTTAAGGCTATCGTTGACCAAGTGGCCGTCAACTTGGATGACTGCTCTTACCTCTGCTCACCTCAGTTGTTCGGATTGATGGAAACGGTTGCAAAGGGAACTTCGATTTACGTTCCTATCGCTGACCACACTCCTTTCAACAACATCAACGGATACAAGGCTTTCACCTCTGCCAACGTTCCAAACAACGTTGCAACCGGTGGCCAGTGCTCCCTGAGTGGAACCACCATGACCCTGACGACCGCTCCTACTTCTGGTTCAGTTGCTCTCGGCATGACCATCACCGCAACTGGTGTTCCGGCCAACGCTTACATTACCGGTCTCCTCTCCGGAACCTGGAATGCTGTTGGTTCCACCTACTCCATGTCAGCCGCTCTTACCACTGAGTCTGCTGAGAACTTCTCTGGTGTTCAGTATGGTCTAGTCTTCGGTGACTTCACTACAACTGAGTTCTGCTTCCAGTCACCTCTTCAGGTTCTGGTTGATGACATCACCATGTTCTCCAAGGGTGTGACTAACCTCTGCTTCCGTCAGTATATTGACTTCGGAGTCAAGCAGCCCACCGCTATTTCCTATAACCCTGCTTACCGTCTGGTCTAATAGCTGGCAGTTAAGAATTGAGAGCCTCCAATCCCCAGGTTGGGGGCTCTCAAACTAAATGAGGTATGGATGTCGCTAGAAAGCCTTAACAATATCTTTGAGTCAGACTTGGCTTTTGTCCTGTCTGACGTTGGTTCTCTGGTTGTTTACGGCTCTTACACCACTCATGGGGTTCTGATGAATGAGCCCAAAGACATTCTACAAATGTCTTCCAAGCAGTATGCCGTTTTGGATGTTGAAACAACCCTCACTATTCAGACTGGTTCTATCGGCCCCATTGTTTCACCTTATGCCAATATCACGGTTGATGGTGTTCTCTATCAGATTCACAGACCACTTTTGCTAAGTGATGGTCTAGAAACCAAGTTGTTCCTTTCTTTGGCACCTGTCTAATGTATTCCAATGCCCCTGCAATTCTAGCTCAAATCAAGGCTGACATTACGGCTCCGATTACGGCTCTACTCCCAAACGTTCAGCTTCATTTGGATGAAGACCTAGAGATTGTCTATACTGATTTACCATGTATTGCTATTTATCCGACCGAAGAACGCAATGACGCTGACTTTAACAATGACAATCACGGGCCGTTCAAGAAAGAGCTAGCTATCCGTATAGAGATACGCATGGCTGGCACTCCAGCCTCTGCACTCTGCACCCCCATTATCAATGCCATAGCCTCTGCTCTCCAGGCAGACCCCCTATTGGGTGGACTTTGCAACAACTTTGACTTTGAGCCAATTACCTGGGCAACCGGCCATCTTGGTTCCGGTATGGCCAGTGGTGCAGCTTTAGAGATGCTTATCAGATACATTACTCCACTCCCCTAATTTCTGGGGAAAACAGAATTACTCATAGAGGCTCTTAATGATTATCAAGTCAACCAAGACAAATCTTTTAGTAAATGGCGTTTGGCTACCATTTAACGTCAATGTAACCGTTTCAGACGCTGATGGAGCCTCCTATTTGGGTCATGACGGAGTTGTTGAAGTGCAAGACCCCAGAGCAGAAGTTATCGCTGAAATCCATCAGCTTGAACAGCAAGAAAATCTCCCTCTTTCATAAGGAAAAATGACAAATGTCCGTAGTTGGTACCCTTAATCAGTCTTTCAAAATTGTTGGCCCCGCTCAGGTTTACTTGGTGGCCTACCCTTCCGGTGGATACACCGGAGCCTCTGACGCTCTCAAAGTCACCAATCTGAAGTCTCAGTTCTTCTCTGATGCTGCCACTGACGCAGACCGTGTGCTGATTCCCAGCCCATGGGCTGATTTGGATGCAACTGGTGTTGACATTGAGATGAAGTCTAACCCAATCCAGTTCGACCCAAACAACGGCTCCAAATACACGATGGCTTATGGTCCAGCTAGCTGCACCGTTAGCTTTACCTTCCATGATGCTGATGCCAACCACATGATTGATAGTTTCAGTGCTCTTAGCTCTGATACGTTCACTACCTCTGCTGGAGCCAGCATTGCAGGACGTAAAACCGTCATCCTTGGTCGTCAGTCTGTGCCCCTACAGGTTGCGATGCTTATTCGCTACCCATCAGGCATCATCAGCCCAACTGGAGTAAACGAATATGCCAACATCTACATTCCCAACGCTACCCTCAACCCTGATTTCAAGCTGAAGATTGACAAGAAATCTGCTGCTACTTGCTCTGTTAAAGCAGAGGTAATCAATGAGCAGACCCTTCAGGGGCTGCAACCGATGGCACCCTTTGCTCTCACCGATCAGGTCACTGCTGCGGCAACCTCGTAACCCATACAAGCTGGTTCCTCCTACTCCTCATCCAGCTTGGAACATGCCCCCCAACGTGGGGGCATGTTTTGTTTAGAGAGAATTACTAGGTGAGTCAAAGGAGAAAATATGTCTGCACCCCTCAACGTCACTGGAGCTACCGGAGCAACCGCACCTCAAAAGGCTTTCACCGTTCAGATTAACAAAGCAGGCTTTCTTGCTTCTGTTCAGCAATACCTTGACCTCAGCCCTTTTAAAGCAGAAGTGCTGGTCATCAAGAAACTCTCTTGGCCAGGATGCCTGTTGCCTCCAACCTGCTGGACAACGATTGCAGACCTTGAGCAGATGATTGCTTTGGTCTGCTCTGCTGTGGAACTTGCCAAGCAGAAGCTGATTGCCCAGGCAGACCCAACCGGCAAGCTCGGAGCCAAGGTGGATAATGAGCTTGCGCTGACCACGGCTGTTCAGATTCTGGGCTCCTACGTCCAGTTTGGCGGCTTCATCGGAGTCCTAGTGGAGCATCTGAAAGAGGAAATCCTAAATGGAATGGTGAGCCTGTGGGTTGACGGGCAAGCCGTTTCTTGGATTCCCTTAGCTGAAAAGATTCTTGGGGTAGCTCTCTGATGGGCAAACCTCAGAAACCCAAGTCTGAAAAACGTCAAGAGGAAAAACTAGAGCCCCCGATGATAACCAGGGGCTCTGAGCGGAATATGTGGGTCAAGCCTAAGAATCAGAAGCCTCAGCAGCCTCCAACCTATGAGCCATAACTTATTTCTTTTTCCTGAGCAGGGGTGAGGCTGGCTTGGTCTTACCAGCACGAGCCTTAGCCAGAGCCTCCATAGCTTTAGGGTTGGCCTTCCGATTAGAGGTTTTGATGTGGCCATTGCTGGTGCCGTAGGTGTCTTTGTAGGATGCAAGCTGAGCCGTAAGCTCTTTCCCAAACTCTTCCTCCATCACAAGCATTCTGAAGGCTCTGAGAAGCTCAGCCGGATTCTCTCCCGCAAACCGCTTGGTGATGCCTTTTGCAAACGTCTCAGCAGCCTTTGCAGCCGTGCTGGCTCTCTGTCTGACCACCTGAACCTTAACCGGCTTGAGAGCCTGAAACTCTGCCAGAGCCTCAGCAGGGCTGATGTTTTCGGTATCCAGAGCATCCAGGAACAGGGGGTATTTGGCCAAATCCTGGTAAAACGCTCTGTCTAGGGCTCTACCAGACTTGCCAACCAGAGCGTTTAGCATTCTAGTGATAGTGGCTGCTGGAACCGTAGCCTTGTCCAATTGATACTCAGCCTTTACCTCTCTGCCCTGACCTAGCATGTATTCGATTTTGCCCATCATACCCCCTCATCCGGTTCATCCGGTCTGCCTGACATTCCCACCAAGTCAGTATTAGGTCAAGGGGCTGGAACCTCACCATTGTTCTGATAGCGGGTCAGACGGTTGATGTAGGTGTTCAGGTCATCCTCAGAGTAACGAATCAACCTAGGCCCTACTGTGACGAATCTAGGCCCCTCTCCGTCTGCTCTCCAACGCTTCATCAAACTGGCACTCACCCCCAGGACTTTTGCTGCTGATTTTGTATCGAGTAACATGAAACCGCTCCTGAGTTTTTAATACTCGGAGCGGTTTCAGTTCAGAGAGGGTCAGCTAAGGTTTTTTCGAGCCATTCAGAGCAGCCGCAACAAAACCACCTACCTTGCTGGCGTTTTGCTTCTGCTTGTCCTGCATCAGATGTGCATAACGCTGGGTAGTCCTGATGCCCTTGTGGCCAAGCAGTGGCCCCACTTCCTCCAGGGTCATGCCGTTGCTGATGGCCATGGAAGCGTACGAATGCCGGATGTCATGGATGTGGAAGCTGTCTAACCCAACCTTGGCTCTGACGGCTTGCCACACATCGTCAATTTCCCAGCATTTCCCTCCCTTGGTGCCCTTGAACACTCTGCCCTCACCCTTGATGCCCTGGAGAAGCTCCACAGCCTCCAGGGGCAAGTGAATGACCTTCTGACCGGCTTCCAGCCCTGTCTTGTGAAGTTCAGCCGGAATGGTGATGGTGGCAGCCTGAAGGTCAATCCAACTCCACTCCATCTCCATGACTTCATCTTTTCGCATACCGGTAAGCAGAATGAGCCGGAGCCCCGCAACCGCTCCAGGCTTGCCCTCCACCTTGCCCAACTCCATAGCTACAGCCTGATAGTTCCCAACCATCATGTACTTTTGCCGTGGTGGGAGCTTGTTCCGTCCAATCTCCACGCACGGGTTAGGGGTCTTCCGCAAACCCAGTCCCTTGGCCCATTTCATGATGCTGGAGAGAACCTCCACCATTGCGTTTGCTGCTGTGGGAGTGGGGTGCAGAGAATCAAAAACCTCTCTCACATCAGACTCACTGAGCCCTGAAACCAAGATGGAGCCTAGCTTTGGGAGGATGTGCAGTTTGATGACGTTCCGGTATTTCTTCTGCGTCTTGGGCTTCAACTTGACCGGTATGTACTCCTGGTCGTACTTGGTAACCAGGGTTTCCATGGTCAATGCGTTGGGGTCTGCCACTCCCTGAAGGTCGCGGGGCTTCTGATGCTCTGGCCCTTCCATCTGACCCTTGAGGAAGCGGAGCCTAGATTTTGCTTGCTCCAGCGTCATGGCCGGATAGCTACCCATCCGCACCTTTCCCTGTTTCCCCTTCAGGCAGTACTTGTAGAGCCAGCTACGGTGGCCGGTCGGGGTCACATCAAAGCCTAGTCCCCTATCTTCCGTGTCCCAGGCAACGTACCGCTTTTCTCTGGGGTGCAGACCTTTCAGGGTTGTGAGGGTGAGCTTGAGAATCATGGGCACCTCCCAGGAGTACAACTGGAGCACCACCAGGATAGACCTTATGACCTCTTGCTGTCCCTAGAAATATTTTGCACCGTTGATTCTAAAACTACTTAGCTTCTACTGACCCCCACTGCCTCAAGCTCCATGACATTATTCATGTCGTGGGCGATGCCTCCCGCCAGACTGCCCAGGCTTTCCATCTTCTGGGCCTGGTTGAACTGGATCCTGAGATCACGCTGCCTTTGCTCCGCGTGCTTGCGCTCGGTCACATCGCGC
>Ga0181520_10002133_pt1 | contig 37742 bp, 30 predicted proteins | sample PEATcosm2014_Bin_29_FD_132451 | JGI IMG/M metagenome (GOLD analysis project Ga0181520, IMG submission 132451) | Peatland microbial communities from MTU Mesocosm Facility, Houghton, MI, USA - PEATcosm2014_Bin02_30_metaG | ecosystem: Environmental > Terrestrial > Soil > Wetlands > Peat | place... | reverse complement strand
TCGACGCGACGTCGGTGTGCCACGCGGCGCGCGGGGTGACACCGGCCAGTTTTGTGAGCTTGCCGACCAGTTCGACGTTCGCGGCATCGGCGTGGGGGCTTTGCGAGTACGCGCTGGGGAAGACGTCGAGCGCGATCACGCGGCCCTGCCCGAATGAGTGTTCCCAGGCGGCGGGCTTACCATCCGCACCCGCCATGAGCGGCTTGCCGCCGGGCAGGCTGCCGGCGCCCGCACCCGCCACCGATGCCAGCGGCGCAACCGTCGCCAGCGTGTCGAGGGCCTTGACGCCTTCGACCGATTTCGGCTCGAAGTCGGCCACCTTCCAATTGAGGTCGGCGAAGGCCGCGCCGCCAACGTTCGGACGCGCTTTCAGCCACGGGTCCTGCCACCCGCACGGACCGGCGAACACCACCGTGCCGCCCGAGCGCGCAAAGTCCGCGAGGTGCTGCAGCGACGTGTCGCTGACATTTGGAGAATACGGGACGAAGACGGTGCGATAGTCTTTCAAGCGCTCGGCGAGGAGCGCGTCATCGAGGTAGTCGAGGCGAACGCTGTTGAGCCGCAGCAGCCACCCCAGCTCGCACCGGGCGTGGACGATGGGGCTGTTCCACCACTGCCCGAGGGTATCGAAGTGCGAGAGCACGCCGGCATCCTCAGACACGAAGAACGCGGCATCGGGTTTCGCCCGCTTGAGCGTCGCCCCACCGTACTTCGCGTCGAAGGCGTTGACCTCGCGGGTCGCGCGGACCAGCGGATCGAACTGCGGCATGTGCTTGCCGTCGAAGTCGATGATGAACCACCACGGCGGCGCGCCCGGCTCGTTCCAGCGTTTCGCGTTCAGACCGGCGTCGGAGTAAGGCTTCCAGGCGAAGTTGTTGACCACTTTCATGCCGTGGGCGATGAAACCCCAGACCTGCGTGGCCGGCATCTCGGCAGGGAACTTCGGCTGGATGTAGATCTCCATCCCCCAGACGGGCTTCTGGTCCGCGAAGGCCTCGTAGATGCCCATCATGTCGATCGTCTCGGCCGGTGTGCCAAGCGACCCCGGCAGGCCGCAGGGGTACTGGGTGTCGATGCCGAGGGCGTCCAGGCGGCGGGCGAGGCCGAAGGAAGTCTGGGGCACGAAGTCGGGCCAGCAGAAGTGGTTGCACAGGAGAGTATCGGGGTTGACGGAGTGGAACACCTTCGCGATCCGCGCCACCGACCGCAAGTACACATCGCTCCGCCAGCGCAGCCAGTCCATGCCGCGTCCGGGATCAGCTTTCAGGAAGGTGCCCTGCTCGGCATTGAGCTTGTCGGCGGCCCCAAGCCAGTCAACCCGCTTCTCCTGGTCCTTTTCGACGGCCACAACCTTCTCCCGCACCATCCGCTCAGAGATGATCTGCTCGATGTCATCCCAGGCCTTCACCGGGCGTCCCCACGCCTGCGAGACCGCCTCAAGCGTCCCGTACCGGGCCTTCACCCAGTTGCGGAAGTCCAAGTCGGCGGCTACGGTCGGGCAAAGCGCCCCCTGATACAGCACCATCTCCTCGCCGGTGATGTGCATGAGCGGGAAGACCGGGTTGCCTTTCAGGTCCGCGGCGAGCTTGCGCCACATCGGCTCGATCTTGCCCCACGCAGCCTCGGAACTGAGGTCGGCATAGCCCTTGTGGACCGGGTTCTGGTCCGCCGCCGCGAGATCGTCGGGCGCAGTCCAGGGGCGTGGGCCGTCCCCGAGGGATCGCATTCCCCCGGCGGCTAGACGATAGGTGGCGTCGTCGTTGATGCCCTCGCGCGAATAGCGGAAGCCCAGGGCGCGCGCTTCGATGTAGTCGGCCACCGGGTAGCCGCCCCACCAGCTTCCGCCGGTGTTGACCATCATGTTGCCGGAGCCGAAAAGCTCGCGGTTCGGGCGTGCATCGGTGATCGCGAAGCGCGCGACCGATGGGGCCCTCATCATCGCGCAGGAGATCGTGCCCCCGGCGGGGATCGCGCCGTCGAACTCGGCAAGGCCGTCGAGCAATACCTGTCCGCCGGATTCCACCCTCGCGAAGGCGATGTAGGCGTCGGGGCGCAGGCCGGAGAGCGGCACGGGCACGGTCATCGTCGCCCCCGGCTGCCAGTTGGCGAGGCGCTCGCGGCGAACGACGCGCCTGTCTTCCTTGTCCCACCGCGCGATGCCGACCTGCAGGTCACCGGTCAGCGGGCGAGCGCCGGCATTGCGGATGGTAAGCGTCGCGGTCGGTGTCTTGCCGGCAACGAAGACCGGCAGGGCGCGGGGAGATTCGACGTGGACCTGCACTTGCTCGGCAGGGCGGACGTTGAACTCGGTCGCCTTCTCCCCCGCCTCGACTTGCACGTCGTCGACGAAGACCGACCCCTTGTCCACCTGGATGCGAACCGCCATCTGCTGCGGCGGCGTGGTCTTCGGCACGTCAATCGTGCCGGAAAGGCGCACCCACTGGCTGGAAGCCCCGGTCGGCAGAGGGACCTCGGCCCGGGCGGTGGCGCTCTCTTGCAGGAAACCCGCACTCATGTTGCTATTGTCGGGGAGGCAGTCGAAGCGCACCCGGCCCGTGGCCTCGCGCGGGAGGACCCAGACGCTGAAGGTGACCTTGCCGGGCGGGAGGATCTGCCCCGCGCCGCAGACGACCCCGACGGGCTTGTCGGTCGCGGTCAGGCGCAGGGATCGCTTGCCCGAATGCGCCGTCCCCGGTATCTGGGAAGCGGCATCGACCCAGTCGAGGCGCTCGCGTCCGGGGTTGATACCGACCGACCACCAGCCTTCGGCTCCGGTGGGCTGCCAGAAGATGAACATGGTCTTGCCGTCACCCCAGTGATACTGCATCGGCTCCTGGCCCTGCAGCATCCTGGTGGTGCCGACCTTATCGGGAAGCTCAAAGCTCCCGTTGCGGATGAGATTTTGCGCTCCGGCGGGAGCGAGGACGGCCAGCGCGAGAAGCAAGGCGGTGTGGCGCATGGGGCACTCCTGTAGCATGAGGTTCAATGGTCGCGGATTGTTCGCTGCCTCGGCAAGCTAGTCCTGCGTGCCGTTCAGTTCGTCTCGATCAGCGACATTGGGGGCTTGCCTCGGACACGCGGGGCGTCTACTATGGGCACACACGGAGGACGGCCAACATGACCAACCAAGCGCCCAACCTGCTCCCGCAGCCATGCTTCGCGACACCCTACGCAAGCCCGACCGGCTGGCGCGAGTGGACGCCTCGCAATTTCATCCGGCCCGAGTTCGGGGCTGAGGGCGATGTCGCCCACATCGCTGCGGGTGGCAAGCCGTATGTGCACGGCAAGCTGCTCCAGGTGATCCCGAGCGTCCGGCCGGGGCAAGCGTTCCATGTTTCCGTGCGCGTCCGCAAGACCGGCCCGTGCCTCGCGCGGATGCGGATAGCGTTCCAGGACGAGGCGGGCGCGTACATCGACAAGTTCTGGGTGGAACCGGCGGAGACAGATGGCGACTGGACCGTCTGCTGCGGGAAGATGACGGCTCCGCCCAGGACGACGCAGATCGAGGTCGAGCTTTGTTTCACCGGGCGCGGGACCGACGAGGCCTGGTTTGCGGAGCCGAGGATCGCCCTCTCGGAACCGGAGCGAGAGACCACGGTCAGGGTCGCCATCGTCCATCGACCGCACGTGTATGACGACTACGCCGACGCGCTCGCCGGCTACTTGCCGCTCATCATCGAGGCAACGAACATGGGGGCGGACTTCGTGCTGATTACGGAGCTGCTGTCCTGTCACGCGAGCACGCAGGAGACCGCGGAGCCTCTGGGCGGGCCGATGTCGACGACGCTCATGCAGGCAGCCCACGACAACGCGATCCACGTCGTGACCAGCATCCCCGAACTACACGATGGCCTCGCCTACAACACCGCGGTGCTCATCGACCCGCAGGGCGACCTCATCGGCCGGTACCGCAAGGTGCATCTTCCTCCGCAGGAGATCGACGCCGGCACGACCGAGGGCGACGACTTCCCGGTCTTCGACACCAAATTCTGCAAGGTTGGACTGATGGTCTGCTATGACTACTTCTTCCCCGAGCAGACGCTAATGCTGTCGAAACGCGGGGCGCAGATCGTGTTCCTGCCTATATGGGGAGGGCACCTGCAGCCTGGAATGTGGGATGCCGTCACCCGCACGCGCGCCATCGACAACGGCATCCACCTCGTCGCTTCGGGCATAGACGTACCGAGCCGTATCGTCAGGTCGGATGGCAGCATCGTTGCCGAGCGCAACGAACCGGGAGTGACGGTGGCAGAGCTACCGCTTCTCGACGGCCAGGCCCCGCAGCCCCGGGTCTGGCCTTTCAGCGGAACGTGGCCCTGGCGCAACTGCTATATGACGGAGCGGCGCAATGACGTGTACAAGGACATCGCGCGCGGGGCGAGGTAGGAGGCACAAACGCCGCCCCGATGAGGGGACGGCGTTCGTTGACTTTGTCTGGCGAAGCGATTACAGGCCCAGGCGCGCCTTGTAGTCCTTCAGCAGGCGAGTCTGATAGACATCGTTCATGAACTTCTGGACATCCCCGGCATCCTTGCTTTTGGCCTTCACCAGGGCTTCGTAGGTGGCGACCCCCGCCCACTGTGCGAAGCTGACCCCGGGCACCGCGCTGAGGATGCGGCCCATTTCGTCGGACCCCTTCTTGGTATCGCCCTGAGCCAGTAACACCAGCCCGTTCGCGAACACGCCCTCCGCGATGTCGTTGAACAGCTTGTCGCCGACCTTGGCGCGCCAGGCCTTCACCCACGGTGCGGCGTCAGACGGGCGGTTGAGCACCGCCGTGAGCGTCAGGGCGCCTGTTTGCAGCGCCGCCTTATCCAGGCCGGTCGGCGCCGGGATGTCCCCCGGCAGCCCGTTCAGCCAGATGTGAGCCTTGGCAACCAGCGACGGAACGGCATCACTGGCGATAACGCCATACTGAACGCCACCCTTTGCGAGAGCGAACGGCGCGACCGGCTTGCCGAGCTTGGCTGCCGTGGCGTCGTCGACCTCGGTGATGTCCAGCTTCGGCGCAACCTCCTTGAGGAGAGCCAGCCCCTCGGCCTTCTGCCCGTCTCGTCGGAGCGCCAGGGCTTTGTACACCTTGAGGGTATCGACGTCACCCGGCGCGGCGTCGGAGTTCTCGAGCGCCTTCTTCAGCCACGCGTCGTACAGGTCAGCCTGATTGTAGGACTTGAGGAAGTCGAGCTGGGCAATCACCACGTCAGCACTGGACGGAACCGCATCGCGTCCCGCCCAATAGCCATAGTGGGACCCGATGAGGGTCGCAGCGGCTTCGGCCCCGCCGGCGAACACCGCGGCGAACATTTTCTTGTTCGGCGGGAGTACCGCTTTGCCGTCCTTATCGAGCACGGCAAACGCGGGGAAAGATCGGACACCGTAAGTCTGGCACTCCTCCTCGTTCTGATCGGCGTCGAACTCCAGGAGGACATACGTCGAGCTGATAACTCTGAATGCTGGATCGGAGAAGCTCCCGGCTTCTACCTCTTTGCTACCTGGTCACCCATTCAAGTGGAAGTAGGTGAAGATCAGCTTCCCGCTCTGACTCGCCTCCTCTTTGGCTTGGGCAAAGTCGCCTGTGAACCCAAGCGGCATTGCTGAGACAGATACAGCAATTGTGAGCAACAACGCACTGCAAAGTATAAGACGTTTCATCCGTACGTCACCTCCCCGAATTCGGTGAAACGGAACTATAGTATTGTGCCCCTGTGTCTTCCTGATGTCAATAGGAACCGCAAAACAAGTTTCCGTAACGCGTTTGTGAAGCAGGAAGTCCATCTCCTATAGAGAATAGTAGATACATATAGATCGTTCAACACGGTTTCATCGGGAGGGAACGACATGAAAACACAGACACTGCTGATGTCACTCGTCGTGATGGCTGTCGTAACGCCGTTGGCCACATATTGCGAGGGGATTTCCATCACCGAACGCAATGCGCTGACCGACACGATGCTCTTCAGAGATGATCCGCAGGTCACTTTCAGCCTCAATATCAGCTCCAAGACCTTCACCAGCCCTCTGCCATCCCCTGAAGTCGCCGGCAAGCAATTGGCCGCCCACCCCGGAGATCCACATCTGGAGTACCAACTCGCAGAAAGTCTCAACAATACGGAAAAGTACGATGAGGCTAAGCCGCATTACGCGGCGGCTGCAGAGGGTTTCCGCCGCAAGGCGGCTATCGCTCCGCTATCCAGCGCGGAAACCGCAGAATTGGCATGGGCCGTCGAGAGAACAAGCGACACCGAACACGGCATTGATGTAGCCGAACGAGCTCTGGCGGCTCATCTAGCCCGTCCTTTGCCGATCTACAGATACCTGTCCGATGCGTTCCAGACGGTCGCGCTCAAGCCCTTTCTCAAAGGCAATGACAAGACCACTCAACTATCGGTGTCTATGGTAGCGGAAGTCCTATCCAGCAATGGTATGACCGACAAGGCCATCGCGGCCTGCAAACCGATGCTGGATAAGGGAATGCAATATGCTGACCTGGCCTTGGCCGAGCCGGAACCCTCGAGTGAAGACTACGCCAACCGCGCGTTCTATGAGTGGTTTTACGCGCTTCTCAAGCTCGCAGCACAGGCGCAGGACCAACACGCGGCCCCGGACACAGCGATCACAACAGCGCTCGGCGGTCTTTTTCAATCGAAGTATCTTGCCAAGGCCTATGAACTCAAGGGGATTGATCCGGCAACGCGGGCCTCGTTCTCACTGTTGCGGCTTATCTCGAAAGCGGGAATCCAAGCGCTTGATGAGACTCCCGGCAACCCCTCCGAAGCCACGAAGCAAGCGATAGCGGATGAGAAGGCCTTGCTCACAAAGCTCATCCATGATACTACGCCGCCGCCGGCCGAAGCATACGACGCCCTGGCATTGATGAATTTCCTGACTGACGGCCGCGATAGCCCTGAGGCGCTGGACGCGGCCACCAAGGCCCTGGCGATCAATCCGACCCTGAATGTTTCCTTCAACTTCGTGATGTATAGCTTCAATACTCAGCAGAAATGGCAGGAAGCCATTGATCTCTGCCATCGTCGCCTAAAGGCTGACGACCATTCGGAGGAGACCTATCGCTGCCTCGGAATTCTCTCTGCCAGGCTCGGGAAGTTTGCGGAGGCCGAGCAGGCAGCTAGAGAGGCCTTCGCCTGTCCCGGAGGAGAGCAGAACCCGAAGACGCAGCTTCTCCTGGGTTCCGTACTGCTCAAGCAAGGCAAAGTGGCGGAGAGTATCGGGCTACTCGAGAGCGCGTTCACTGCGGACGGCACGAATGCAATCGCCGCGTACCACCTGGCGATCGCCTACTATCTGACCGGCAAGACACCAGATACGCGGAACGCCCTCGAGGCGGCGCGCGCACACCCAATTGGCGGAGCCGAAGCTGGCGAGTTCAACGCGAACGTCGACAAGCTTTGGGAGCGCATCACGCCGCACGACGCCCCGCCGCCGCAGTAACGCGCCTATCCAGACGCGACACCGTAGCCGTGCCAGACCATCAAGGAGCCCGCACGTGACCGCCAAAGAGCGCTTCCGCGCCACCGTTTGCCGCCAGCCCGTTGACCGGCCCTGCGTTGACTACGAGGCCAACCCGGATGTCAGCGAGGCCCTCTGCCGACATCTCGACCTGTCGGACCTCGAGGCCCTCCGGCAAGCCCTCGGGTCGGACCTGCGCAACCTCGTCAGCGCCGCTCCCTACACCGGCGAGCCATTCCCGCCGATGCCCGATGGCGCCCCGCGCGACTACTTCGGCGTCCCCGACAGCCGGGGGACCTACTCATCGACCGTCTACCGGCCACCGCTGGCAAGCGTCGAGACGGTCGCCGAGGTGGAGGCTCACCCATGGCCCTGCGCCGGCGACTTCGACTACTCCGGGCTGCGCGCCCTGTGCGAGGCCCACGCCGACTACGTCACCTGCGGCGGAGCCTGGAGCCCGATGCTGTGCACCGCGATGCACCTCACCGGCATGGTAGAGTTCCTGGAGTTGATGGCGAGCAAGCCCGCCGTCGCCGAGGCGATTCTGGAGCACCTGTGCGAGTTCTTCTACCGTTACAGCGAGCGCTACTTCGAGGCGACGCGCGGGGTGCTCGATGTCTTCTTCATGGGGGACGACTTCGGCATCCAGACGGGGCCGATGATCAGCCCGGCCATGTTCCAGCGATTCCTGCTCCCGCGACTGAAGCGGCTCTACGGCCTGGCAAAGGACCACGGCCTGCCGGTGATGATGCACTCGTGCGGCGCGATCCATCCGCTGATCCCCGACCTGATCGACATCGGCCTCGACATCCTCGATCCCATCCAGGTGCGCGCGGCGGACATGGACATCGAGGGCCTCAAGCGCGACTTCGGGCGCGACATCACCTTCCACGGCTCCATCGACACCCAGCAAACCTTGCCGCGCGGCAGCGTTGCGGACGTGGAAGCCGAGGTGCGCGCGCGACTGGACCTGTTCGCCGAGGACGGAGGCTTCATCTGCTGCGGCAGCCAGCACTACATGATCGACATCCCGCCGGAGAACATCCTGGCGATCTACCGGACGTGCGGGACGCTGAAGGTGTGATGTGGCGGCCTGAGACGCGATAGCCGCGGGCGCGGCAGGGGGTAGGAGGCGGCGTGTCCCGGGAGGGTGATGAATGAGTGAGAGCCATCCTGTCTGCCGTGCTTATCAGCGCACTCCTGGCGGCTCTCATGCTTGCGGCTCTGGGCCATCAGCACGCGACGGGCTCTGTAGGAGAGCCGGTGCGCGTGGACGCCATCGTGTGCTGCGTCTGGGTTCTCCTGCTTGGCGGGCTTGGGCTCCAGGTGGGCGCGCGCCAAGTCAGACGCACCCACACCGGTGCCAGGGCTCTGCTGTCCTTCGCTGGCTTGGTTCTGGCCGCTCTGACAGCAATCCTGTTGCCACAAGCGACGGCCGTCTACAGCCACCAAGGCTCGGAGGTTCCGACGGAGATACCTGTCCTATTTGCGGTGGGTCTCCTTTCATATGTGGCTGGAGTCTGCCTGGCAGCAGTGCTTCACCTGGAGGTCCACCTGTCGGATCATGCGCAGGACGCGCTCGCCCGGGCCGGCTGGATGATTGCCGCGGTCGCGTGCTTCTGGGCGATGGTGATGTTGTTCACGGCCCGGGAACAGAGGGAACTCCTATTCTCAATGGGCGTCGTCCCAGCGCTTGTGTACGCGATCGGGCGAGCGGCCCTGACCAGGTCAAGCCGGGCGTCCCTGGCACCGACCCAACTGGAACTGGAGACGGAGAACAACTGGGACCTCGAGAGCCCCGTTTGGTTGATGGCAACAATAGCGGAATTTTGCGCATTCCTCGGCTGGACGATGGTCGGGTCCTGGCTCACCGGTCTCCGGCTACCGATGTGGCTGAGTTGGCCGCTCGCGTTGGTGTGCGCCTATCCGGTCTTCGTGCTCGATAAGACGCTGGTCGCGGTCGCCTATCGCCAGGCGCGGGCGAGGCGTACGGACCAGGGTGACGACGGCCGGGATGCTCTGTTTTTCCGGCACGTGTCACTGGTGCACGGAACGGTCTTCGTCCTGGCCGTCGTGGGGTGGATATGGGTGTTGGCCCGGCAGTCCGGCTTCTGATGACGCTGGGAATTCGGGCTGACGCGGGCATGCCATAGGTGGCGCGGACGCGGGGCCGGGTACCGGCGGGGTGTCCTGGGACGGCAACGACAGCATGGGGCATCCCGTGGACACGGGGATCTACTCGTACTTGATATCAGCGCAACATGGGGTTGGCGCCTTAGGGTGCAATGACCAGGACAAGTCTCCCGCGCTTCAGCTCAACATCCCGATGCTGACCAACTGGGTCTTCTCTGTGCCTAACATGACTGTCACGTCCGACCTGACCCATTCCGCCAGCCAGGACGGCGTCGACTTCGCGTGGAGCATATATGACCCAGCCACGATCTTCGTCGGTGGCGGGAGTCACAGCCCGGCCACCGCCATTGCCCACACGGACGCGACGACTTTCCAGGTCAATCCGACCGGGTGCTTCGGGGATTGGACGTACGTTCTGAGCGAGAATGAGAACGCGACACAGGCGGCGAACAACCGAAACGGCGCGGTGAAACCCGCCCTGCAGGTGGGCGTCACGATGCCCATCTGGCCAAACGCCATCGACATACCTGGGCTGAACTACGGTGTTGACTGGCCGAACGTGGACGCCCGAGTGGCCGACGCGGTCGCTAAGCAGTCGACAGGAGACGGCGCATCGCATTACAGCGCGCTGGAGGACCTGCCCAACGCTGGCCAGGCCTACAGTGACCTCTCCAAGTGTGCGGTCTTCCACTACTGCGGTCACGCGGACCCTAACGCCATCGACCTCAGCGGTTGGAACATCTACAATCAACTCCATGGCGGGTTCCCTGGAGCCCAGCAAGACAATGACCCGGCCAGCTTGGAGTACTGGCTCGCAAACATGCCCGGCGGTGCACTTCGCCACTGCCTGTTCGCATACTACGAGGGTTGTCATAGTGGAGCATCTGACAACGACGCCAACCTGCTTGATATGACGATTACTAAGGGCGCAACGTGCGCAATGGGTTTCACCGACGAACTCGAAGACGGGCCATGGTCCGTGCTGTTCGACGGCAACTTCTGGCAGTACACGGCGCGCGACGACTGGTATGTGCTCGGGGCGGCCACGCGGGCACTGGGTGACGTCATGCAGCAATGGGGAATGGGGCACGGTTACGAGAGCCTGGTCGTGCGCGGCGATACCAAGCTAATGCCAGCCAAGTTCGGCGGATAGGGGTGAGTTGGATGGGCTTTAGGCACCATGTTCGCTTCCGGTGCATCGTAGCGGCGGCGATCACCGTGGCCGCGATAGGGGGCGGCGTCACGGCGTGGCGTGCGAAGGCCGGCCAGGAGGAGGAACTGGGGCTCGCAGCTAGGTTCCTTGGCATCCCATCGAAGGCGCTTCAACTCGTTCCTCCAGGGCCAACGGGGCAGGCAACCTCGCATTCAGCGACAACAACGCAGCCACCATCCGCCATAGCCAGGGGCAGAACCTTCACGGTCCAGTATACAAGCGGGGCCTCCGGCAGCAAGCCAGAGAGGGTGGAGCTTGTCGCTAGTGAAGCCCTCGACTTCGTCACGGAGGCGTATTGGGTTGACGGGTTGAACGCGCGAGCGACCGCTGGCGAGGGGCGCATGGCACAGGTTGACCTCCAGACGAAGGCGCAGGAGTTTCTCGAGGGCCACAACCCCCTGCCTGGAGCGTTAGCCCGCCTGGCGCGAGTTCTCCCTATCCCGAAAGACGCACCGGCGATGTACATGTTCGAGTGGGAACTGCACGGGGGGCAGGGCAAGGCGCCACAGGGGAAGGCGCTGGTGACCGTCAGCGCCGCAACGGGCCGCGTTGTGATGTACCGATACTGGCCTATGGACACCAGCCAGTTCGGCAAGGTCGCGGTGTCGCGGGAGAAAGCGGTCGTGATAGTGCGCGCTCTGTTCCCCGCGCTTCCCGCCGGTACCCAGCTTAGGCTGCGATATGCGGAACTCCTTGATCGCTCTGGGTGGACAGAGCTTGGACGGCCGGTCTGGCAGATCGGGTTCACGGTTGAGTACCCACCCGGAAGCCGTCTCCTTCCCGCTGACCGCTTCCCTCCCGGCGCGGGCCCCCTGCCGGAACCCCGCGCCTTTGGTGTCGACGCGATCACAGGCAAGGTGGTCCACAATGACCTGCTCAACAACCCACTGCCGCGCGTAGGCGCACCGGCCGCCCCATGAGGGCCGTCCCCAACGCCGTCTGGCCCTGTCGCGACTGCCCACGGAAACAGCAGGGGCACCTCGGCCGTCGCCGGCTCCCCGTAGGTCTACCCCACCTCCACCACCGCATGTATCTCCAGCCGGGGGACCGACACGCCGCCCTCGTAAGCTCACTTCGTCGGCGTGTCGGCGGGGGCGATGGCAATGGACTCTGGAGCACCCTTGCGCGAAAGGGGAGTTCCGAGAATGAGGATACCCCGAACTTGGGCGCTGACGTTCGGATCGGTGATCGCTATGGCGTCGCAATGCTCGTCGTTCTGGCGCTCCACACTATTGGAGACCTGAGGATACTCGCGTACATTGCTGAAGGAGATGCTACCATAACGCCGGCCACGTTCGGGAACTGAACTATGCGCAGGTATGCAAGGATTGCAGTTAGCTTGGTGCTCATCGCCTTGGTGGTTCTCGTCGCCATCACGTATGCGGCCGAGTACACACTTGCGTTCCGTGCGGCCAAGCTTCTCGGCGTGCCCCCCGGCAATGTCCGGTATCAGGGGTTCCCTGGCTTTCCGACCATAAGGTTCAGCTTTGGGTATGACGTTAAGATGTCGAGCGATTCCTCTGCGGCACTGGGCATGACGCTGCTGGGGCAGGTCATCGCGGTCTACCTAAACCAAGCCGACGCTACGCCCTTCCCTGTGGCGGCACTGGACGACCCGAACGCTGCGCGGCTTCCGGCCCAGGATTTCATCAGCAGGTTCTGGGATGTTGACCCCGCCAATCTCGTGGTGGAGCGGATCACCGGAGTGGCAGGGGGCACGCGGTACCTTGACGTGGTGGACATGCGAACGGGGCACACGTGGCGTCTCACGATACGTTTCCAACGAATCGCAGCCGGGACACGGGATCTGAAGCCGCAGTAGCCGTGCCTGTGCGATGTCGCGCCGGGTGTCTGGTCGCCCTGGCATGGAAGCCTGCAAACGAGGTGCGACATGGCTGGGTGCAGATGCTGTGGACCCAGCCTGGTAGCAGCCCTTGCTACGCTACTCGCCACGATCTGCGCAGTCCCATGTGCCTGCGCAGATGATATCTCAGCTTCGCGCGACATTCTGGGTAGGTTTCTACGATGTGACGTAACCCGCCTGAAGCTCACGGTTGTCAGCCGCAAGGGCACACGAGATCTGTTCGGCGACACGCGACAGACTATGCGTTCACTATCGACGGGAGTGGGGCCGACCAGGCCAAAGAGGCGGGGGACGCAACTGTGGATTGGAAAAGGGGGTACGTCGTCCTCCTGACGGCCACCAGTCGGGTCGAGCGTGCGGGGAAGGTGCGGCGCGATGAGCGCGTGATCGCACGCCTCCGACCCGAGGCGGAGGACGTCGTACGGCAGGAAAGCCCTCTCAGACTCGCGAACCTGACGGAGCCTGTCGTTGTGCTCTCAAACTCAAGGATCTACTACTTCGCGTGGCAAGAACACCTACCGGGCAGTCGGGTTCTGACTGGAGGCGCCGTGCTTGTCGGATTGGCTGCCAGCGGCGAACTGGTCGGCTACGCCTTGCGCATTGTTCCCCCTCACGCGAGCTTGAGCAGCGTCAAAGTGAGCGAGACTGACGCACAACAGGCAGCCGCTGAATATGCCCGATCCTTGTCCAGCGGCCAGCCACCCTCATTCGCTGGTGCGGGCACGCTGATCCTCTCCAGCCCGATGGCACCGAACGGCGGGCCCATCTGGCGGTTTGACTTGAGTGTGAACGGCCAGGTGGTTGACAACATCATTGTGGATGCGATGACGGGCAGCGTACTGAACCCGCCAACCGGGGCCTGCAGCCCTATCGTACCCAAGTAGGGCCGCGAGCGCTTGTCCGGCATCTACGTACAGCGCCAACACAAATAGCCCTACCCCACCTCCACCACCGCATGTATCTCCAGTCGCGACAGCGTCACCACGACCTCGCCGCCTTCGTAAGTCCACTCCATCGGCGTGTCGGCGGGGGTGATGGCGACCGACGCCGGTTCCGTCTCGCGCGGGATGCGGAGCGTGATGTCCGTCACCGGCGGCAGTTCCTCGACGATCACTCGCTTCGGCGACAGCATCTCCCCCGCGCCCCGGTTGATGAGGTTCACCAGCAACTTCCCCTCACGCTGACGCAGGATGACCTCCAGACGCGGCGGGCCATCGACCTTCACGGCCCAGTCGATCCCCAGATTGTCGATCACACTGCCGATGAACCGGCGCAAGAGCGGGTAGTGGCCCATAAAGTAATTGCGGAAGAGCGGCCCGTGACAGGCGACGACGGCCCCCTTCCCCACCTTGCGGATCGTGACCGCCGGCTGGTCGGTCATGTCCTTGCTCGGGTCCTGCTGGCTCATGGTGTAGGCGAGGGCCTCGGTGCCCGCGTTTAGGACCACCGGCTGCCAGGGCCCGGATACCGGCACGGCTTTGCCATCAACCGGGAGATAGCAGGCCTTCTCGCCTTCGTCTTGGCTCGGCCCGTCGCTCTCGCCCGCCGCCGAACAGCCGATCAGGTCGGGGCATTCGGTGGCGAGGTGCTCGCCGCTCATCAACACACAGCCGCCGTCTGCCGCGAAAGCCTCCAGTGCGGCGAGGACCTTTGCGCTCAGGCGCGTTTGTTCGGGCACGACGACCAGCTTGTAGGCAGCGATGCGGTCCAGCGCTGATTCGATGAGGATATCGGTCGAGATGTGGCTCTCGAGCAGCGCGTGCAAGGCCCCTTCGAGCGGCTGGGCGGCGCTGCCATAGTTGTAGAGTGGGTCGTTGCAGGAGTAGAAGTGGTCCGCGAGGTGCAGGATCGCCGCCTGCGGCAGCGACTTGGTCCCGAAGCAGGCTTGTTTGCGGGCGCGGCAGAAGTCGGCGACCTCGGCGAGCAGGTCCTGGTGCCAGCCGGTCAGCCAGCCGGTGCGCTGCGGGGTGTTGTAGACCATCACCGCGCCGCCAAGAGCGACCACCTCGACCAGTTCCTGGCACAGGTTCGTCGCGGTCTTCATCGTCCACGGCGGAGCGTCGCCCATGTTGTTCGTCTTCGTGAACCCCCAAGCCATCAGGTGCCAGGTCATGCCCCGACCGTCGAGCAGCCGCCCCTCGACCGCCGCACGGTCCGCGCCCCACACCCAGTCATAGTCGCCGCTGAGGTAATCCACGGTCGCCGTCACCGGGTCCGGCTGGCGGATGGTGTACATCCAGTTGCTGCAGATGAGGCACTCGGGCTTGCGCGCGTGAACGGCGTCGGCGTAGTGGGTGACATGCTCGACGAACAGGTCGCGATGGAAGGCCAACCACGCGTCCCAGTTCGGCTCGCCTGCTTTCAGGGGGATGCCGGCGAGGCCGGTGCGCGCCGCAAACTCGGCCTTGCAGTCATCGCACCAGCAGGGCGCCGAGGCCCAGTTCTCGCCATCGACCCAGAATCCGTCCACGTCATACTTAGCGACAAGTTCGAGCATCTGCGGGATCATCAACTCGTCGTCGTAGGCGCTCAGACGGCAGGTCATGTTCGTGTCACGGCTGCCATCGGCGTTGACGCGCCCCCACTCGGGGTGAAGCTCGACAGCGCGCGAATCCCACACGCCCGAGTAGTGCATCCCTAGTTTGATACCGAGCTGCTTTGTGACATCGCGGTAGACGCGCACCTGGTCGCGCACCACGCCGGGCGAGGTGGAACCGACCTCGGTCGGCCAGCTTGTCCACCCGGCATGGCCCTTGCAGTCGCACTGCACCCAGTCGGGCCGTACGCGCGACAGCATCTCGTGGAGGTGTTCGTGGGTCATCTCTTTGCCGAGGACGGTGTCCTGGGCGTTCGCGTGTTGATCGTAGTGAAGGCCGAAGAAGACGCTCTCGTGCCAATTCGGGCGCGCAGTCATGTGAGGCTCCTTGCAGGGAATGAGCGTCTGATTCGCCGCAGGAAAGGCGGGGACCTGCAGGGAAGGTCATACCGGACAGGCATAGCTGCAGCACGGAGCGTTCGGCACTTGCGAAGGTACCTCCCGCACCTCATCCTCGCCGTCGGTGTCATCGTTCGCCTGGCCGCGGCCCCCCACGAGGGCCATCACGGCGACGAGATGGCGTTCGTGCGCTGGTGCCAGCAAGTGATGACCTTCGACATCGGCGACTTCTACGCCAACACAGATTGCAACTACCCACCGATCTGGGTCTATCTGCTCGCCCTCATCGGCCACGGGATGAACGCCCTCGGCCTCGACATGACCCCGGGCGGGCCGACGCTGCGGGTCATGCTCAAGCTCCCACAGATCCTCGCCGACATCGGCATCTTCTATCTCATCTGGTGGCAGTTCCTGCGGGCGCTGTCGTGGCGGGCGCAGGCGGCCTGGAGCGCGGCCATCGCGCTGAACCCGGCGCTGATCTTCCTGTCGGCGATCTGGACCCAGATTGACCCGCTCATGGCGCTTCCGCTGGTGGCGGCGGTCGTCGTCTATGCTCGCGGTCGGCCGGTCCTCGCCTTCGTCTGTGTGGCACTGTCGCTGCTCGTCAAGCCGCTGGCGCTGCCGTGCGTGCCCATCGTATTCATCGCGATCTACCGCCGATACGGCTGGAAGCCGGTGGCATGGTCGATAGTAGCAGGCTTCGCAGTCACGGTGGCGGTGATGCTGCCGATGAACCTCCACCAGTCGCCGCTGCTGCTCCTCGACCTTGCGACCCGGTCGTCGAAATGGTATCCGTACACATCCCTGGACGCGTTCAATGTGTGGGCGCTGGCGGGCTTCTGGCAGGATGATCGGCAGGTGTTCGCGGGGTTGACGTATGCTATATGGGGATATGCGCTGTTCGGGATCGCGTACTTGAGCATCCTCCCGGCGACGTGGCGGCGAAGCGATGTGCGCGGGCTGCTCGGGGGGATGACGCTGGCAATGCTATGCCTGTTCCTCTTCCCCACCAAGAGCCAGGAGCGCTACATCTACCTGCCAGCGGTACTGGGGCTTGTGTGGGCGATACTGGACGCGTGGGTGTTGCCGTATGCCGCGATTCTCACCGTGACGACCTTCCTCAACGTGCACTATCGCGTCCGCGTCCCCGGCGAGCGCACTCCCGGCATCAAGCTGCTGGCGATGCTGCACAACACCGGGGTCACAACCTGCGTGTGTCTCGCCGCGAACTTGCTCAGTTTCGGCGCAATGTGGGCGCGACAACGAAGGACATCGGCGTCAAACGCGGAATGACCCGGCAGCTTCGGCTCTCTGCCGGAATGCGCCTCTGGGAGGTAGTCCCTGATGTCAGACAAGATCCGCGTGGCCCTGATCGGCGCGGGAGGGATGGCCAATGCCGTCCATTACCCGTCTCTTGTGGAGTTCGATGACATTGAGATCGTCGGCCTGTGCGACCTGATGGAGGACAAGCTCCACGCCACCGCCGACAAGTTCGGGATCGAGAAACGGTATACCAGCTACCCGAAGATGCTCGAGGAGACCGCCCCGCAGGCGGTGTACGTCCTCATGCCGCCGCACCACCTGTTCGATATCGCCGTCGATGTGATGAGCCGCAAGCTGCACTTATTCATGGAGAAGCCGCCCGGCGTCTATCACGAGCAGACGCACCAGATGGCCAACTGCGCCGAGGCGAACGGCGTCATCGCGATGGTCGGGTTCAACCGCCGGTACATCCCGCTGATGCGCCTGTGCCGCGACAAGTGCCGCGACAGGGGCGGGGTCATCACCCAGGCCGTTTCGAGCTTCTACAAGTGGCACACCGCAGGCCCATACTACAATGGCGCGACCGACATCCTCAATTGCGATGCCGTGCACGCGGTCGATGCGCTCCGCTGGATCGGCGGCGATGTGAAGAAGGTTGTCGGCCACGTGCGCAATCAGGGTCTCAGCTTCGACACCGCCTTCAATGCGCTGTGCGAGTTCGAGAGCGGCGGCTGCGGCGTGTTGCTGGCGAATTGGCGCGTCGGCGGCCGCATCCATCAATTCGAGATGCACGCCGAGGGCATCTCATGCTACGTGAACCCGGACTTCGACGCCAAGGTATTAGTGGACGGGGGAGCCATCGAGACTCTCGACTCCAAGGAGGTGGCGGGGAGCGACGCCTTCCACAAATACTATGGTTTCTACGGAGAGAACCGCGCCTTCATCGACGCTGTGAAAACTGGCCAGGAGCCGGAGAGCAGCATTGCAGACGCGGTGAATACGATGGAATTGGTAGACCGCATCTACCACAATGCGCTGTAGAACGAAGGGCATCTGATCGGGAACGACAGAGGGGCGGCCCCGACTGATGGAGCAGCCCCTCGTTGCATTCCTCTGCGGCCGTTGCAGTTAGCCGTCCCCCTCCCGGCACGGCAGAGGTAGGGCCGTTGCCGTGCTCCCCCTCTCCACTCGTGGAGAGGGGGCCGGGGGGTGAGGTGCCGTCGCCGTTGATTCCGCGTTCAGCGTTCAGCGTTCACCTCACTCCAGCCCCAGTTCCTCGAAGTGCACGATCCGGCGCAATTCCCCGTACCGCTCGTAGGCTCCGTCCACCGTCATCGCCTGCAGGCCCCCCAGGGAGAACTGCTCAACACACGCCGAGGCCATGACCGTCCCGATCGCCATCGCGCGGCGCAAGTCCGGCTCCGCACAATTGTCGCTCAGCGCCAGGAAGCCGATCAGCCCGCCGGCGAAGCTGTCCCCCGCGCCGGTGGGGTCTACCACGTTCGGCAGCGGATAGCACGGCAGCGAGAACTGCCCCTCTCGCGAGACCAGCGACGCCCCGTACTCCCCCTTCTTGATGACCACATACTTCGGGCCGAGGTCCAGTATCTCTTGCGCGGCCTTTGCAAGGTTCGGCGTGCCGGTAAGCTGGCGAACTTCGGCGTCATTCATAAGGGCCAGATCGACCCGCGCGAGGACCTTAAGCAAGTCGTCGCGTGCGCTTGTGATCCAGAAGTTCATCGTGTCGCACATCACGAAGCATGAATCGCCCAGTTGGTCGAGCACCGCCGACTGCACCGAGGGCAGGATATTGGCGAGGAAGACGTATCGGGTCTCGCCCCAGCCTTCAGGCAGCACCGGGTTGAACTCGCCGAAAACGTTGAGTTGCGTGTCGTGGGTCTGTGCCTCGTTCATGGCATACTCGTACGAGCCTGCCCAGCGAAATGTCTTGCCGCCGGGGACCTTCGTGACGCCCTTGAGATCGACGCCACGACTCGCGAGGGTGTCCAACGCCGCCTGCGGGAAGTCATCGCCGATCACGCCGACGAGGCGCACCGGGGCGAACAAACCTGCGGAAGTCGAGGCGTATACACCGGCGCCGCCGATAGCGTTATCGACCTTGCCGAACGGAGTTTCAACGCTGTCCAGAGCGATTGAGCCGACGATCAGAACCGGCGAAGACATGAGGCACCTCGGAGCGATGGGCGATGAATGTTGAACGATGAGTTAGCGGCAACGACAGAGGCCGAGACGGGTGATGGCCGCCAGCCAGACGATGCGCGGGAGAGCCTTCAGACGCGGGAGGCGCGAGGGCTCCTTGGCGGTACGGTAGAGCCACTCGAGGCCGGCTTGCTGCATCCACTTCGGCGCGCGTTTCTTGCGGCCGGAGATCACATCGAAGCTCCCCCCAATGCCGATGCACACCGGAACATCGAGTTCCTGCATGTACCGCTGAATCCACTTCTCCTGCCGGGGGATGCCGAGGGCGACGAAAAGTACCGCGGGATTGGCAGCTTTGATCTCGGCGACGATGCCCGGCTCGTCCTCGGGCGTGAAGTACCCGTCGCGACAGCCGGAGACCGCGAGGCCTTCGACGCGCGCCTGCAGGTTGCGCGCCGCATCATCCGCCACGCCTGGCGCAGCCCCGAACAGGTACACGGACCGGCCATGATCGCGGGCGACCTGGCACAGGCGCTCGACGAGATCGCAGCCCGGGCACCGATCGCGGATCGGCAGCCCGAGTATCCGCGCCGCAAGCACCACCCCCGCTCCGTCGGGAGTCACCAGGTCGGCGCTGTTGAGAATCTCGCGCATTTCGGGGTCGTCAAGCGCCCGGATGATGCCCGAAGCGTCGGCGGTGACGATCATCCGCGGCGTGCCCCGCTCGATGAACCCCGCAGCGCAGACTTCGGCATCAGCCAGCGTGACGCAATGCAGCCGCAGGCCGAACATGCGGGCTTCGGGAGGGAGGCAGACATCAATGGAGGCGGAGGTCTGGGTCATACGCGACTTAAGGCAGGCGCTCCTTGCAGTCCATTTCGTTCGGGAGGGAGCAGTCGAAGGCCTGGGCCAACTCCTGACACCGCTCGTAGAAGGACTTGAAGGACGCGTCTTCAAGCCACTTCGCAAGCGGAGCCTTGGCGACAAACACTGACATGAGGTCATACAGGCCTACGCCGCGCTCGTCGGCACATTGCTTGAACACCGCCTGCACTACGCCCTTGGGGTCATCCCTGCGAGCTTGGACTATCGCATCCGTGTCACACTCGGTCTGCGAGGCCAAGTCGGTCGGGTTAGCCGACAGCCAGCACTCGATGTTGCGATCCGGTGCGCCGACCACTGTCGTGTCTCGGTACGCCACGGGCACACGGCCGCGTTCGCCTTCCATCGCCTTGTGCCAACCGTGATTGTCGGCATCGACGAGGATGGCCGCACAGTCGCACCCGCCCACGCATCGTCGAAGCCGTTCCATTTCGGACAGCAGCTCACGCCGACGGCTCTTGCCCGTCTTCCCGCGAAACTCACCCGACACGGGATCCGCACCAGAGCACCATCGACGCAGGAGGCCTCTCAGCACAGCATCGTGAGTGTTGTCTTCCCCAAGCAGCGCTACTCGCATGTTAGCAGCTCCCGGTAGAGCATCTCGCCCATTGACATTGTCTCGAGGAGCTGGTCAACCTTGGCTGGGTTGGCTTGCTTGATCTCGGTGCCGTTCTCTCCATTTCGCAGAACGAAGATATCCTCTACCGCATCGTCGAAGAAATCGAGCAGGAAAGGGCTATGGGTTGTGATGATCGTCTGAGTTCGCTCGCTCATTTCCTTCAGACGGTCGAAAAGCTGGTGAAGACGTCTCACGTACAGCCCATTCTCAGGTTCCTCGAAGAGCACAAGGGACGGTGGCGTCACTGTCCGTCGCGTTCGCAGCGTCGGCTGCAAGGCAACCATGCAAAGGGCCATGTACAACAGCGTCCCGTCGGACAGGGCTGCGAGGGGGCCCGTTTCGGCCACCCCCTTGTGCTTCACCTCGACGACGATACGCCCGTCTCGGAGGTGTATGCAGTTGAAGTACTCGACCGAGGGATCCACTTCCTGCACCAAGCTCAGGAGACGCCTGTAACTCCCCTCATCCTCGTTCTTCATGCCGTACAGCACTGCGGCGAAGTTGTCGCCGGTCCCTGATAGAGCTGCCAACTCCATGAGGCGAGCGTCCGCTCGAAGATGCTCGGCGGCTATGTGGTAATATCGGAAGCGGCTGATATAGCTCCGAAACACATGCGTGTAGTAGGCAAGGCTCTTCTCTTGGGCGAGCGTCGTTCCGCGCCTTGCCTGAGGGCGCTCGCTGGCCTCTCGTTCCGAGCCGTCCTCCGAGTACAGCTTGACCGCTTGGCCGTCGTCGTGGATCAGGGGATGCCAGCGCGCATCTTTGCTATCCCCGTTCGCCCCACGCCACCAGAGCTTCTCACTCTGAACACCGAGGTCATCTTCACAGAAGGGGTCGTCGCGGGCCATTATGGGACGAGGGGCAAGGGCAAGATCGTACTGGAACTCGACACCATGTGCAGGTTCTGCGACGCGCAACCCGAACTCAACTACCTGTCCGCTGTGATGCCGACACACGACCTCACTTGCCGTGCCACAGGCCTCATTGCCTGCGTCATCCAGGCTGTCAAGCCTCGCTGTGGCACTCAGAAACCGCAACGCATACGCGAGATTCGTCTTCCCGGAGTTGTTCGCCCCGGTCAAGACTGATAGCCTCCCAGGCTTCCAGGTCACATCGTGGAGTGTCCTGAAGTTCTTGACCGTCAGGCTGGTAATCATGGTCTCATCTCTCCCGCCACCGTGGCCTGCGGGCCACTACAGTCCCACAATCCTCGCATTACACGGCATCGCGACGCTCCGCAGCGCATTCCGGGTGTCAACGATCAGACCCGTCTGCGCTGCGATCCAAGGCCAGTCGTAGGCGGTGTGGTCGGTGACGATCACGACGCAATCCGCTTCCGTGAGGCCCTCGGCGGTGAGGGCGATACTTTCCAGGTCGCGGTCCTCTATGCGCAGGCGCGGCACGTGGGGGTCGTGGTATGTCACCTGCGCTCCCTTGCGGCAGAGCGCATCGATGATGTCCAGAGCGGGACTTTCTCGCACGTCGCCCACGTCGCGCTTGTAGGCAACGCCGAGCACCAGCACTTTCGCCCCGCGCACAGGCTTGCTGTCGTCGTTGAGGGCGTCGGCGACCCTGGAAACGACATGATGCGGCATGCCCCGGTTGATCCCGTCCGCCACCGAGATGAACCGCGCCTCATAGTCGGAGGTCTTCAGCTTCCAGGCCAGGTACAGCGGGTCCACGGGGAGACAATGGCCGCCCAGGCCCGGTCCGGGATAGAAGGGCATGAAGCCATAGGGCTTGGTGCTCGCGGCCTCGATGACCTCCCACACGTTCAGATCGAAGTGCGAACAGATCAGGGCAATCTCGTTCGCGAGCCCGATGTTGACCGCCCGGAACGTATTCTCCAGCAGCTTCACCATCTCCGCCGCGCGCGTGGACGATACCGGCACCACCTGGTCCACCGCGCAGGCGTAAAGCGCCGTCGCCACTTCGGTGCAGTCTGGTGTCTCGCCGCCCACGACCTTGGGAGTGTTGCGGATGCCGAAGCGCTCGTTGCCCGGATCGATGCGCTCCGGCGAGAAGGCGAGAAATACGTCCGTGCCAACCTGAAGGCCGGCCTTCTGCAGGCGCGGCAGCAGGATCTCGTCGGTCGTTCCGGGATACGTCGTGCTCTCGAGCACCACAAGCATTCCCGCATGGACATAGCGGGATACTTGTTCAGCGGCGCTGAGAATGTACGAGATGTCCGGGTCTCGCGTCTTGCGCAGCGGCGTCGGAACGCAGATGATGACCGCGTCCATCGTCTGCAGCGCGCTGTAGTCGGTCGTCGCCCGCAGGGAGCCTGCAGCCAGCAGGCCCGCGATATCCTCGTCCGCGATGTCGCCGACATAGCTGCGGCCGGCGTTCACGGCGTCCGCCCGGGTGGCATCGGCCTCAATGCCGGTTACGTGGAACCCGGCATGCGCAAACTCGACGGCCAGCGGCAGGCCGACGTAACCCAGGCCGATGATGGCCACCGAGGCCTGCCGTCTCTCGATCAGTGTCAGAAGGTCGGCTTTGCCCATGCTGTTGTTCCCCCCGGTCTTCGGGTGTTATGCGGGGCAAGGCGTCCCTTACGTCCCCGTCTGCCAACTCGACAGATACTTGCTTTGCTCGGCGGTGAGCTTGTCGATCTTCACGCCCATCGCGTTGAGCTTCAGAAGCGCAACCTGCTCGTCGATCTCCATCGGGACGTCGTGCACGTCGATCGAGAGCACTTCCCCGCGCTTCGCCACGAACTCGGAGCACAGCGCCTGGTTTGCGAAGCTCATGTCCATGACGGCGGCGGGGTGGCCCTCGGCTGCGGCGAGGTTCACCAGTCGGCCCTCACCCAAGACGTTGATGCGGCGGCCATCCGCCATCAGGTACTCCTCGACATTCGGTCGCACGGTCCGTTTGCCGGTGGACAGCTTGGCCAGTTGCTTGAGGTTGATCTCCACGTCGAAGTGGCCGGAGTTGGCGAGAATCGCGCCGTCCTTCATCACCTCGAAATGCTCCTTGCGCAAGACCGACGCATCGCCGGTGACGGTGACGAAGATGTCGCCGATCTTTGCGGCCTCGAGGGTGGGCATCACCTGGAAGCCGTCCATCGCGGCCTCGAGGGCGCGCAGGGGATCGACTTCGGTGACGATGACGCACGAGCCCATGCCACGGGCCCGCATCGCGACTCCCTTGCCGCAGTACCCATACCCGGCGACGACAAGGTTCCGGCCTGCCAGCAGCACGTTCGTCGCCCGCAGAATGCCGTCGATGGAGCTTTGGCCGGTGCCGTAGCGGTTGTCGAACATGTGCTTGGTGTTCGCGTTGTTGACTGCGATCATCGGGAACTTCAGCGCGCCATCGGCAGCCATCGCCTTCAGGCGGATGACCCCCGTCGTCGTCTCCTCCATGCCCGCCTTGACCGTACTGATGAGTTCGGTGCGCTCGGTATGGATGACATTGGTCAGGTCGCACCCGTCGTCGATGGTGATGGTGGGCTTGCGGTCGAGGCAGGTGGCGATGTGCGAGTAGTAGCTCTCGCGCCCTTCGCCGTGTATCGCGTAGGTCGGGATGTCATAGTCCGCGACGAGAGACGCGGCGACCTCATCCTGCGTGGAGAGCGGGTTGCTGGCGCAGAGGTAGACCTCAGCCCCGCCGGCGACGAGGGCACGCATGAGGTTCGCGGTCTCGCTTGTGACGTGCAGGCAGGCGGCAATGCGCTGGCCCTTAAGAGGCTTCTGCTTCGCGAAACGCTCGCGGATGAGCTGTAGGACGGGCATCTGCCGGTCGGCCCATTCGATGCGCAATTTGCCGGCCTGAGCGAGGCTGATGTCGGCGACATCGTATTGCATGTTCGATCCTTTCCGGTGCGGTCAGATATCGCTAGCCACAGGCGGCCTCCCATACCTGCAGGCCATCGTGATCCAGCACAAACTCGATAGGTTGGCCGCCGAGGTCCTCAACGGCTCGGCGGACTTTATGCTCGCAGTCGCACTCGCACAAGAGCAGCACGCACCCTCCGCCGCCGGCTCCGCACGCCTTCCCGGCGATGCAGCCCTCCGGCCTCGCGACGCTGAACAGCGCTTCGATCTTCGGGGTCGTCATATCCTCATACAAGCGCTTCTGGTTCTCCCAGTTAAAGGCCAGTATTTCCCCAATGCGGCGCAGGTCTTCTTTGAGGATCGCGTCGCGCATGTCCAGCGCCGCTTGCCGCAGGTTCATCAGGGCGTCGGTGACTTCGCGGTCTCCGCTTTCGTATGCCCCCATCACTCTCGCGATCAGGTTCCCGGACAGGCGCGACTTCCCAGTGTAGATGAGCAGTAGGTGCTTCTCGAGTTCCAGTAAGAAATCCCGCGACGGCTTGAGCGGCTCGACCTCCACCACCGGGTCGTGGAAGGTCATGAAGTTCAGCCCGCCAACAGCCGCAGCGTACTGGTCTTGCTTGCCGCCGGGGATCCCCATCTCCTCGATTTCGAGGGCGTTCGCCAGAGCGGCGATCTCCATCCGGCTGCGCCCGTCGCCCTTGATGCGGTCGAGAAGACCGACCAGTGTCACGCCCATCGAGGCGGACGAGCCGGTGCCCGACCCTGGCGGTGCATCGCTCCGCGTCGTCAGATGCGCCCCCATGTCCAGCCCCACCCGACGCACGGCGGCCTTCAACAGGTCGAGGTTGCCGTCGTACTCCATCGCGCGTATGTCTCGCGCCACAATGTAAGTGTCGTAGTCGCCGGACTCAAGCCTGTAGTTCCCGGCAGGCCCAGGCGTCAGAGTCGCATAAGCGTAGCGTGATGCCGTGGCGTTCACCACAAACCCGCCCACCTGCGTACTGAACGGCGGAACGTCGGTCCAGCCACCGGCCAGATCGACCCGCACTGGTGCTCGCGCGCGCGTGACCTTCATCTGATCGCATCTCCTCCCTTGCTTCACTGGTTGAGCAGGTAGGCTGCCACGTACTCCGACACCGCCTCCTGCCACGAGCGCAAAGGGGCCAGGCTCAACTCGGCCAGCCGCGCGCTTTGCAGGGGCGAATATGCCGGGCGCGTGGTCGGGCTGTCCCACTCGGTATGCGGGATCGGCACGACCGGCACACGCTCGAGCCCCGCCCTATCAAGTGCAAAACGGGCCAGGTCGGCCCACGAGCATACGCCGGCGTTCGTCGTGTGCAACACCCCGGTAGCATCGCGACGGAATGCGAGCTCCCACAGCCGCCTCGCCAGATCGTGGGTGTAAGTCGGAGACCCGAACTCATCCGCAACCACGCGCAGTTCCGGCCTGTTGCGCGCCGCGTTCACGATGGTCGCCACGAAGTTGCGTCCGTTCGGGCCGTACAGCCACTGTGTGCGCACGATCAGGTGATCGTCGAGAGCGGCGGTGATCCTCTTCTCCCCCTCCCATTTGGACTCCCCGTAAGGACTGAGGGGATGGGGCGAATCATATTCAGTATACGGTCTGCCGGCGGACCCGTCAAACACGTAGTCGGTGCTGAGCGCCATCATCCGGGCACCGACTTGCGCGCACGCCGCGGCCACATTGCCCGAGGCCACCGCGTTGTGGCGGAAGGCCAGTTCCGGCTCCCGAGTGCAGCCGTCGACATTCGTCATAGCCGCACAGTGGATAACGACATCCGGGCTGCGATCAGTGACGAGCCGCAGCGCCTGTGCCGGGTCCGATAAGTCGCCATCGTCGAGGTCTATACCCGTGACGGTCACGCCCGTCGGGGCAAGCTCGCGCAGTGCTGTCCCCAGCATCCCCGCCGCCCCGGTAATGAGTACCGATGGAGCCTTTTGCGCCACCGTCGCACCTCTATTCAGTGTGTGAGAGCGTACATCACGATGTTGACCCCCATCTTGAGCGCGGCTTCGCAGACCTCCGGCGGGTCATGGTAGACTTCCGGGCCTTCCCAGCCGTTCTGGAGATCCGTGTTGTAGCTATAGAAAAGCACTACGCGTCCCTGGTAGACCACGCCATACCCGTGCGGCGGCCCGCCGTGGTGCTCGTGGACCTTCGGCAGGCCGTGCGGGAAGTCGTAGAAAGAGTGGTAGATCGGGTGGTCAAAGGGCAGTTCCACCAACGGCATGTCGGGCAGGATGCGCTTCATCTCCGGGCGGAAGGACTCATCCAGCCCGTAGTTGTCGTCTACATGCACGAAGCCGCCCGAGCAGATATAGCGCCGCAGCCGAGCCGCCTGCGTTCCGGTAAATCGTATCCGACCATGTCCGGTCACGAACAGCATGGCATAATGGAAGATGTCGTCCGAGTCGAGATCGACGACGTCCGCCTGCGCCGCGATGTCTACGGTCGTTCGCTGGCGCACTGCGGCCAGCAGATTGGGGACACTCGTCGGGCTTGCGTACCAGTCTCCACCGCCGCCGTACTTCAGCCGGGCGACCTTGATCGGCTCAGCACCGGACTGGCCGGCGCAGGCAAGGACAGCAACGACCACTGCGGCGAAAGCCCACCTCATCGCAACCATCTCCGACGCATCCCCCAGTCCAGCGCGCAAAGCGCCAGCAGCACGAGCAGTCCCGGCACCTCGCGCGCAACGTGCCGCGCCGTCAGATTCGATGCCACTCCAGCCGGCAAAGCGATCTGTTTCGCGAGACTGTCGACCTCGGATGCAGGCACATACACCCCGCCCCCGAGGTACGCAAGCCGTCTGAGCAGGGCGCTATCCTGGCCGCCTCCGGTTGGCGCGGCGGTGGCACGCACCACGAACTCCGCCGTCGCCTCCCCCAGCTTCACGCCCGCCTTCGTCGCGACAACCCGCACCCGGTGACTGCCCGACGCAACCGGCTCGAGCACGGCCTCGAAGCGCCCGGTTTCCCCCGAAGGGCTTGCCATCGCCCGTGGCGTCGTTTCCGCATCCAGGTACACCGCGACCTGTGCGTCGGACACCGGCCTGAAGGCTCCGTCCGTAACGTAGGTTACAACGCGGATCGGAGTGCCCGGGTCGTAGCTATCTCGGTCGCATACGACGGCCAGCGGGGTTCCGTTGACCGGGCTTGTCAGCCAGTCGACGATACGATCCCACAGCGCATCGTACATCCGTCCGCTCGCCTCGGTCGCATCGGCGCTGAACTTCCAGCGATACGTGTCCGTGCCGTCCAGGGCGAGCGTGCGCCCCCGGCCTTCAGGCCTGATGGCGAGGAGCGGGCCGCCGGCCGCGCGCATGATGACGGTTGCGTCCGGACGCGCGGTCGCCCCGGCAGACCAACCGGACATGAAAGGGACGCCGCCCCAGTTGCCCTCCGCGCGAAGCCGCCTGGCAAGAGGGGCGTCGGAGACGGTTATTTCCGGCCGACAGGGCGTCTCTGAACGGACTTGCGCATCCAATAGAGGACTTAGGCCACCCAGCGGAGAATTTGGGGGCAGGTCGCGCCCGCCACCAACAAACGCCAGGCCGCCTCCGGCCTGCACGAGATCGGCCAGCATCCGCCCTTGCGCCGGGGTCAACAGTCCCTGCTGCGGTCCCATCAGGACAGCGGCTTCCAGCCCGCGCTCGCGGAGGACGGGGTCCAACGAATTCAGCGGGTGGGGTGCGAGCCCGTCCAGCCAGAGTCCCTCTGACTTCGACTTGCGCACGACGAATGATAACCTCAAGTCTGGCCGACTGGCGAGGTGGCGGCGAAGGGTCGCATATTCCGGGCTTGGGGCCGCCGCGATGAGCAACAGGCCCGGCTTATCGGGCAGAACGCGGACCGCGAAGTCGCGCCGATCCGGGCTCCACGCGCCATTCCCGGAAGGCGCGACGGCAAGACTATACTGGTGAACGCCCGGCTCGCCTGCGATCACGGCGAAGGTCGATCCCCCGGTCGGGGGCAGCGTAATCCGCCGGCTCTGCAGCTCGCGGCCGCTCTCGGCGAGAGCGATTCGCGCCTCACCCGAGAGCCCGTGAGCGTACAGCGCCGCACCGACCTCGAAGGTCGCGCCGGAGCGCACCACGTCCGGGTGCGAGATGTGTGCGATACCGGCAGCGGGTGCGCGAGCTTCGGTGCAGCAGCCCACGGTGAATAAGCGGACTCCGGACTCTATGGCGGGGGCTGCGATGTCCTCCGGCTCCGCCCCGGCTGCGTCGCGTCCGTCAGAGAGCAGCACCAAGGCCTCCGGGCGGGTGCCGGCGAACTGTGACAGCGCGCTGCGGACTGCTGCCGCCATACCGACAGGCGGTTGAGCCGTGTCGGCCTGCCAGGCGTCGGTTTCGACAGCCTCGGGGCCGCGACTTGCGAAGACGGCTAACTCGCCCTTTCCAGAGAGAGAGGATCGCAGCCGCGACAGCGCCATCCGGGCATCGCCGAGCGCCTGCGCACCGCCAGCCGCCAGTCGCCCAGGCGTCACCGCCAGTACCGCAACATACAAGGGGCGGCCTCCGGAGACGCTGCCAGGCGCGAGAACCGGGTCGAGGATCATCAGCCCGATGACAGCGACCATCAGGACGCGAGTGACCGTCAGCGCCGCAGCCAACCGGGCGTTTCCGGGCAGCCGCCGCCAGGCAAGATACACGGCGACCAAGCCGGACAGCACAAGAATCACGTAGGACATTGGGGCCTCGCCGTTTGGATGGGACCAAGACGGGGTAGGGACGTATTATAGCACAAACGGGGTCTAGATCACGGGGCCAAACCGTGACCGGGTTACCGGATACACGGCCCAAATATGACGAGTCCAGGAACGGTCATTACAACGGATCGTGGAGGATGTGTATGCCCGATCTCCGCAACACAGTGCGTGAAGCCGAGGGCCCCTTCCAGAGGCTTCTCCAGTCCATACCGGGCTTCGACGGCTATCGCGAGCGCGAAATCAGACGCGCAGCCGACAAGGTGCTTCGCGATTACTTGGTGAATCTTGTCGACGAGGCGCGGGAGCGCCTCCGAGGTTTCATCAGCGACCAGACGCGGGCCGGGAGGTTTGGCGCGCTTGACGAGTTGGATCGCCTCGCCGGGCAACTCACGAAGCTGCGGGATAACATCCGCCTCGCCGACTACGGCTACACCGGTTTCTTCGACGCGGTCAAGATCAAGGAAGCCGAACTCGACCGCATGTATGAGTACGACCTGTCTCTGCGCGACCAGATCGGGGCGATTCAGAAGGCTGTGAGCGAACTCGCGAGTGCGGGCGAGGACGACAGGGCGGGGCGCATCGAGACGGTCGGCTCGGGGATCACCCGGGTGCAAGAGATGCTGCGAGAGCGGGGCGCAGTGACAGCCTCGCTGGTGGCCTGACGCACAATCAACAGGGTCCGACGACATGCACACGGATGATTTTCGCAGGGCACACGACGAGGCCCTGCTGCGCGCTCAGCCCGGGCTTTGGAGAGAGGGAAACGGATGTCGGTTCAGTGGGGACGTTGCGGCGTCTGGGGATGTCGCAACAACCATATCGGCCTACTTCATAAGATAGTCCGCACAGTCCAGGGCGTTCGCTTCTACAAATGTGTTCGCTGCGGCGAGCTATTCTGCAGCGAACATGCTGGACGCGATCCGCGCGTTCGCCGGACGCGGGCGTTGCGACAGCGGAAGTACATGCGGTGCCCGAAATGCGGCGGAGAGAAGAAGCTCCAGCGCCCCGCCCCGGTTTCTGTGCTGGACGATGAAATGTAGGGGGACCCCTTGCTTGCCTCACCCATGCTCAAACCGGGCGACAGCATTCGCGTCGGCCATGCCACGTATTCCGTGGCAGCCCAATACTTCTACGATTCCCCCACCTTCCGCTGGTATGAATGGTCGGCCTACGATGCCGTCAACGCGCGGTGGATTCTCGTGGCGCAGATCGGGGAGCGCCTGTGGTCCGCCGAGCGGGAAGCCGCCGCGTCGGCGATCCCACCTACTATCGCCGACATCGGGCCGGAGGGCGCCTTCCATCTCGACAATGACGGTGATGTCCGGTTCGAGAGCCGGACCGCCGCAGGCAGCGCCTTCAGCCGCGGCCGCTTCTGGTATTTCGCAAATGACGGCGCCTGCATTGTCATCGTGGTCGAGTTAGGGGGTGAAGCCACCAAACTGACCGCCACCACGCTGGAACCCACCCGCTACGAAATCTACCCGGCGTAGCACTCCACAACTGGCAAGCCCCACGCTCACCCAGTGCATCGGCACGGCACTCCCCCGCACTTCGGACAGCCCTCCCCGTATTTCTCGGTCACGGCCTCCTGCACATCGACGCCGGCAATCGAAGCCAGCGTGAACAGCCACGCCGCGCAGTCCGCGAACTCCCCGCGAAGTTGCTCCGGCGTTCCCCGGCGCAAGGCGCGCGACAACTCCCCTACCTCCTCGGCGAACCACATGAAGGTGCCCTCAAGACCACGGCCATTGTCCTTCTCGAAGTAGATGTCCTCGATCAGCCTCTGGAACTCTTGCAGTGTCATAGGGACTCCCTGGCGCCCTGCTTGTAATGGGTTCAACAGCGTCATCATACCACGATCCCCGCCGACACTGCATCCCCGCTCTGTGTATATTGTGTGGAAACGTGGAATCTGTTACAATGGCATGCACTAGGAAGGGACTTGGCGAGGCCGCGCAAGGATCACGTCAGTTGGACCCGTATTGTCCACATTCTCGCCCAGGTTCTCATATCATTTGTCGTAGACGGAGGCGACGCCCATGTTGCGACGACGTGGATTTACACTGATTGAACTGCTGGTTGTCATCGCGATTATTGCCATTCTCGCGGCGATCCTGTTCCCGGTCTTCGCCAGAGCCAGAGAGAAGGCTCGTCAGACGAGTTGTCTCTCCAACGTCAAACAGCTCGGACTTGGCATTATGATGTACACTCAGGACTACGACGAGAGTTTCCCACCCACCTATCAGTGGGTGTCCCCCGGCAACAACTGGCCGCTGCGCAAGTGGGCTCCGACCATCCTCCCCTACGTCAAGAACACCCAGATCTTCGTCTGCCCGTCCGACCAACCGGCTCAGGACAACGGCACTGACGCCGTCGGCCCGATCAGCTATGGAACCAACGTGAACCTGATGCCCGGCGAGCGCGGCGCTTTCGCCCCGGTCGCCCTCGCGAAGGTAGCCCGGCCTGCGGAGTGCACGTTGCTCTGTGATGCCTATCACGCGGCCGACTACTGCATGGATGCCAACTATGTTGTGGCTAACGGGATCACCTGCGAGGGTCGGCCCGCAGGCCTCCTTGGTAACGGCCAGGACGTCTCCTTCCACAATGGCGGGTACAACGCCTGCATGGTGGACGGACACGCCAAATGGGCTAAGGGCGGCACGGATGACATCGACAGCACGAAATGGGTCATCAGCCCGTAACTCCCACACCGCCTGACCCGTAACACAAGTGGCCGTCCGGCGAGGCGGACATGCTTGTAGATGTCCATGCTGGCAATCGTTCTATAAGGGGCACGGCCTTGATGGTGGCCGTGCCCCTTTTTCACACAGTATCTCCCTCCTGCCGCCGTTAAAAAGGGACAGCAGCACTCCACTGCCACGTGCTCGTCCCAGACCTCCAACCAGCCGCCGGTGTCGGCAAGCGGCGTCAAGGGCCCGTTCGAGGCCGCTGCCCGTGCGCATTGATGATGTATTGCGGAATAAGTCGTGTATATTGTGCGAAAATGCTGAATCTGTTATAGTGACGGTCAGTAGGAGGGCTCTGGGCGGGGGCGACACTGGCACCACATCATAGCAACTCCACCGCGTTACCGTCCAGGTCCCAACATCACCTGTCGTAGACGGAGGCGATGCCCATGTTGCGACGACGCGGTTTCACCCTGATCGAACTGCTGGTCGTCATTGCGATCATCGCGATCCTTGCGGCGATCCTGTTCCCGGTTTTCGCCCGCGCGCGTGAGAAGGCGCGGCAGGCGAGTTGCGAATCCAACCTCAAGCAGATAGGCACGGCTCTTATGATGTACGTGCAGGACTACGACGAGCTGTTCCCCGACCACTGTGGACAGTCTACTGGGAATTGCTGGGCGGTATCGATCTATCCCTACGTTAAGAACGCACAAGTTTGGGCCTGTCCCAGCGATCCTTCCCTTGGGACATTTGGCATCTGGCGTAACTCCGCCAACGGGACGATGAACCCATTCAGCCCGCCGTTGCCTCGGGGGTACTGTTGGAACCTTAACTGCGACCTGAAACCCCTCGCCAAGATCACTGCAGTCGCTCAGGTCCCAGTCGTGGCCGACGGCGACGGCATCGGCTGGATGGCTCCGATGAACCCGTGCATCGGGTTCACAAGCTTTGGAGCGTCGCAGGCGTGTGCCACAGAGTATGCGCAGATGGACCCGCGTCACAACGACGGCGCGAACCTGGCATTCGCCGACGGCCATGTGAAGTGGTATACCGGGAGCTCGATTCTCAGCGGCTTCAAATCGCAGTCGCTCCTCCCTAACTAGGCCTCAGCCTGTCGCACCCCAAAAGCACTCAGGCGTGGGAAATCCGAAATGAAGCGCTGGAGGGAGGTCGGAAGGCCTCCCTCTTCTGTTTTGAAGGGACGTTTCGCGAGATCGTGCGTGTCGAGGCGTACATTGTAAGTGTAAGGCAGGTGTTGCTCTGGCGGTGTCGAAGGCTTCGCACGACGGCGCACAGGGGTGGGCGCACGTGGGCCTCGCAGGAGGTGGCATCGGCGTGAAACCAATTCCGTCGCCGATTGGTCGTTTCCGTGCCGAAGCGCGCTTCGGCGCGGCCTCCTTCGCGGCAGTGTGGCTCGCCTTGCTTGCGGCGATTCCGGCGGGAGCGGCCGATGGCGCGGACCGGGGGAAGGCTCTGCTGCAAAGACTCTCGCAAGGGCAGGCGACGCGGATTGTGGCGTTCGGTGACTCGATCACGGCAGGCTGGGGCGTTGCCGACCCGGCTCGCGACACCTATCAGGACGTGTTTGCCTGGGCGCTGCAAGAGCGCTTTAGTAAAGCGCCGATCGAACTGGTCAGCATCGGGATGCCGGGGAAGACCAGCGGCGATGCTCTGCGGGTTATGAGGGCCGAGGTGGTGGACCGCAACCCCGACCTGGTCATCGTGCAATTCGGCGGCAATGACAAGGGCTGGGGGCGCACGGTCGGGCAGTACCGGGCCGATCTGAGGCGGGTGCTGCAGGCGATCGCCGAGCAGACCCGTGCGGCGGTGATCTGCTGCGTGCCGCCGATCGTCGACCCCAATCTCCACAACCCGTTCGCCGACACGGCCCGCCAAGTTGCGGCGGAGGCGGATGTCGCCATCGCGGACTTCGACGCCGCGATCCGCAGCGGCGACCACGACTTCCGCGGCCCCTTCCCCTACACGGAGCACCCCGACGATTTCACCCATGCGATCCTCGCCCGCGAAGTCATGGCGGCGTTCGATCGCCTGACCGGCGTCCCGGCAGGCGTCACGGTGGAACTGGTGGGAGGCGCGCGCACGGCGCAGCTCGGGCAGAGCCTCAGCATCCCGCTGCGGGTCATCAACCCGGATCAGCGCCCGGTGGTCGCGCATGTGAAGGTCGATGTCAGCGGGAAGCTCACCGTGCAGGACGTGAAGCTTGATGCCGGGGCGACCGCAGAGGTGAGCGTCGAGGTTGCGTTGCCTCGCGAACTGCCTCTCGGCCGCGCCTACAGCCAGGAGATACGGGCGACTGCGAGCACCCCGGAGCAGTCTTCGTTCGATGTGAAGTGGCTCACCCTTGCGCCCATCGCCCCCGTGCAGACGGCGACTCAGACAGGGCGCGCGGAGCGCACCGCCATCGGGGGCTCGTGCGTGGTTTCCGGTCGTGAGCTGTGGCGGGGCCCGGCGGATTCCAGCGCGCTATTCTCCATCCAGGAAACGCGCGAGGCGCTTCAGTTCGACATCCACGTCGATGACGACGACATCACTCTCGCGGACCTGAAGGACCCCGCGCAGGGGGATGCTGTCGAGGTCTACCTCGATGCGCGCAAGGCGGCGGATCAGGGCAAGCCGGTGTACGGACCGGATGTGGTGGGCTATCTCATCATGCCCCCGGCGGACGGCGGGGGCTGCAAGTGGCGGCTCCTGGACGGCCAGACAGGCCCGCTGAGCCGCGCGACCGTCACAGGCAAGCGCGTGCCAGGCGGCTACGAGGTGCAATTGGCCGTGCCGCTGGAGGCGCTCAAGGCCGCCCGAGGCGGGGACTGGCCCGGAATGGGGGTGGACGTGGCGATAGACGATGCCGACTTCGGCGGAAGCCGCAAGTGTCAGCTTTTCTGGTCCGGGACGGCCCTCGACTACGTCAGCGCCCGGTACTTCGGCGGCCTCGAGCGAGCGCCGTGTCCGCCCGGTGCGGTGAGGGCCGTCGTCCGCTGATTTCGGACGATTGCGGCCGCCAGGGCAGTCGCGCGGGTTCCTGAGCGGCCTGTAGGAGCGGTCTCCAGACCGCGATTGCCGTCGATCTGCGGCCGCTCCCACGACACGGCCAGATCGCACTCTGGAGAGTGCTCCTACAGGGCTCCGCGTCACGGCGCGACGGCGGCTGTCGCGGCCACGAGGTTTGCGCGCATGTCGAGCAGCGCCGGAGCCGGCTCGAAACGAATCTGGCGGATGGGTTGCTCCGGTCGCGGATTCTGCCACTCGCGCACCAAGCACCGCAGTGGCGGCCGGTCGATGAGCCACGCCGGGCCGCCGGTCTCCTGCGGGAGAGCGTCGGCGCTTTGCGGGAGGGCTTCCAGCCCGTAACGAACCGGGATGCGCGCCTGTGTGCCGTCGGCATAGTCCACGACCCACTCGCCGAGGGGCGTTCCCGGTGAGCTTGAGGCCTCGGTGTTCATCGCCAGGTACAAAGCGTGGCACTTGCCCCCGACCGGGTAGACTTGCCGCCGCTCGGCGAGGGCTTCCGTGAGATCGTGGCGCTGGCCGCCCTTCTCCAGCAGCAGGCGCACGGTATCCCCCGGCTTCAGCGCGCGCAGCGCGTCGGCTTTCGAGCCGGCGCCGCCTCCGTGGGCGGAGAGAACGTAGCCGTCGGCGGGAATCGGCATGTCGCCGACTTGGTCGCGGACGTCAGCGACCTTCCCGTCGCGGACGGCGATTTCCACCCCGTACTGGTTCGTCCCCGTGTGCCCGTTGCCATAGCCCGGATGGTAGAGCACAAGCTGGTCGGCCCCGCGCCCGCAGTCCTCGCCGTCGATGCGCAGGGCCTGCCCGCCGGGCAGTTGCGCCAGGAGCAGCGCCGGCGCATAGCCCCCGATCCAGTCGCCCCTGGCGTCCATCACCGCGATGCGATCTCCGGGCCGCAGGGCCTGCAACTGATTGCCCTTCGCGCTCGATGGCCCCAGGTGGGCCGAGAGCACGAATCCCCCTGCCGGTATCGCACGATCTCCAGAGCCGTAGCCGCTGCCCTCCAACACCAGCCCGCCGGCGGAGACGCTCACCTCGGCCCCGTAGATGTTCGTGCCCGTGCTCGTGCGCGGCGCGCAGTACAGGATGAGCTGGTCCTCGCCCCGCCCGGCGTTCACGCCGTCGAGCGCGAGCCGCACGCCGCCGGGGAGCAGCACACTCGTCGCGCTTGCGGCGCTGTCGGCGAGGGGTTTGCTTACGCCGGGCAAAGGCTCCAGGCGCACGGGGCTGGTGGTGACCAGCGGCACACCGAAGTGCTGTTCGATGCCGGCGCTCGGCCAGGCCACACGCCGGGCTCCCTTCGGCGAGAGCAGGAGGGCCGCCGCGCCGGGGAAATCGAGGCTCTTGCGCCGCCAGAGGACTGCGTTTGTGGCCCGCTGGGCGGCGGACGATAGAGCGGGTTCCGGGACGACGACGTTGGGCGCTGCTGCGGCATTCCAGGCGGCCTGCGCGTAGAAGGCTTGTACCGGGCTGTAAATCGGCGAGGCAAAGCACCCCGGAGGCCCGGCCCAGAGCGTGCCCAGCGTCGGGATGCTGCGCGCTTTGGCATATCGAACCAGCGAGAAGGGGCTTTGCCACGGGCTGGCCCACATCTCGAAGCCTTGCTTGCGCAGGTAGTCGAGGGCTGGGTAGGCGGCGAGGGGGTCGTAGAACCAGTAGTCGAGGATGACGTCCTTCGGGACTTTGGCCAGCGCCGCTGCGGTATTCTGAGGCGGGCCGCCGTTCGCAGGACCGACGGGCGCGCCAAGCTGCTTCTCCAGGTCGGGGGCGAGCAGCATGTCGTGCCAGATGACCGTCTTCACGCCGCGCGCCTTGAGGAATGTGTTCACTCGCTCGATGTGCCGGGCGATGAGGCTGGTGACGTCATAGCCGTCCTTCGAGAGCCACGTGAACAGCTCCCAGGCCTCATCCATGCCGCAGTGGAAATACTCGATTGGCCCGTAAACCTCCAGCATCTCCGAGAGGATCGGGTAGACAAACTTGTCGTAGGTTTCGTCGTTGCGGATGTCGATGCCCCCGTGCTGGGTGTAGGGGTCTTTTTTGTAGGCGCGGTCGAGGTGGCCGAGCATGTTCAAGTAGCCGATGGGCTTGAGGCCGAGGCTGCGACCGTACTCGATGACCTCGCGCGCCTGAGCCTTGGTGAGCCTGCCGCCCTCGGCGATAGACGGGTCGAAGTCCAGCACCACTTGCGGGCCGAACTCGAGGGCGAAGTAAGTGATGTGCTGGCGGGCGAGAAGCTCCAGGTTGCGCTTGAACTCGTCGGCGCTCGGGGTCCATGCGCCCTGGATCATGAACGCCCGGAAGGGGGTGTCGGGCCAGTCGCGCAGTTTCGGGATCGTGACCCGGTACTCGCCCGGGGCCCGCTGGGCTTGCCCCAGCAGCGTGGCGAGGGTATGGACCGCCCAGAACGCCCCCTGGGCACCGTGCGCGCGCAGAAGCAGCTCGCCGGCGGAGGGCTCCACCGCGTACTCCTCGGGATGAGGCAACTCCGCCGGGGCGAGAGCGAGGCGGATCGCGGTCCCGCCCTTGTCGCCGACGGCATTCGGGCCGAACAGCGCGGTGAGTTCCCGGCGCAGCAGGGCGGCAGGCGCGGCCAGCTCCGCGGACGCCAATACCTGCACGGGAAGGCGCAGGTGCGTGTCGGGGACAAGCTCAGCCTGACGCGGCTGCGGCCACAGCAGCGAGAGGACGAGCGGCAGAGCGGTGAGTGGCATGGGGTGCCTCCTGAATCGGACCTGGCTTTGCGCTGGACATGAAACTTCCCTGTGGCGGCCAGCTTAACCTTGTGGCAGGGCAACACCCTCGCGCGCACGCGATCCGCGACAGGATTGTCGCGGCCACTGGAGTTCCCTTATGAGCCAGTTGCAAAAGTCGCGATGTAGGTGCATTTCGCCCCAGGGCTGAATCTTGGTTGTGCGAGCAATCAAAACCAACCAAGGGGCGAAAGCATGCTGAAGGTAGCACAGATCTGGAGC
>Ga0181520_10002131_pt1 | contig 37771 bp, 19 predicted proteins | sample PEATcosm2014_Bin_29_FD_132451 | JGI IMG/M metagenome (GOLD analysis project Ga0181520, IMG submission 132451) | Peatland microbial communities from MTU Mesocosm Facility, Houghton, MI, USA - PEATcosm2014_Bin02_30_metaG | ecosystem: Environmental > Terrestrial > Soil > Wetlands > Peat | place... | reverse complement strand
GGCGGCGCGCCCGCGGACAGCAACGGCAACGCCACCGACGGCAACGGCGGCACCGGCAAGACCGTGGACCAGCAGGTGGCCGCCCAGGGCAGCGCGGCGGACACCGCGGGCAGCGCGGCCGGCGGCGACGCCAGCACCAAGCTGAACGACAACAAGCAGACCGCCCCCAGCGCCAGCTCCAGCGACGGCGCGGTGAGCGTGGCGGCGGCGGTGGGCGTGAACGTGGACGTGGCCACCAGCACGGCCACCATCGCCTCCGGCGTGACCGTCCAGAGCGGCGGCGAGCTGACCGTCGCCAGCACGGCGCGGATGGGCGCCCAGGCCACGGCCGACGGCAGCCAGACCGGCAACACCGGGGTCGGCGTGGGCGCGGCGGTTGCGCTGAACGTGGGTACCCTCACCAACCAGGCCGTGATCGACGACGGCAGCAGCGTCACGGCCAAGGGCGTCTCGGTGAGCGCGCTCATGCCCAGCACCGGAAGCACCTCGGACGCCTTCGGGGCGTCCGCCACCAGCGGCGCCGGGGCCACCAACGTGGGCGTGGCCGGTTCCCTGGCGGTGAACGTGGTGGTCAACACCGTGGCAGCGCAGATGGACGGCCAGACCACCGGCACCAGCGTGAACGCCGGCGGCGGCGATGTGCAGGTGGAGGCCGCCAACGCGGCCACCAGCACGGTCAGCTCCGGGGCCACCGTGTCCGGCAGCGGCTCCAACGCCAAGGTGGGCGTCGGCGCTTCGGTGGGCGTGAACGTGGTGGTGGACACCACCACCGCGGAAGTGGGCGACGGCGTCGCCCTCACCGGCGTGGACAATCTCGCCATCACCGCCAACGCGGGCTACACCCTCAGCACCAGCGTGACCGGAGGCGCCTCCGGGGCGTCGGTGAACATCACGCCCCTGGCTTCGGTGGCGGTGGACCTGAACACCACCACAGCCAGCCTGGGCAGCTCGGGCACCGGCCTGTCCCTGGCCGGGACCCTCACGGACCAGGCCACCGGGACCGACACGGTGACCACCACGGCCACCGGCCAGACTTCCGGCAACGTGGCGGTGGGGGCCTCCCTGGCCGCCACGGTCGCCATGGACCACGTGAACGCCAGCATCGACCGGAACGTGACCGCCTCCACCGGGATCACCCTGGGGGCCGCCTCCACCACCGCCCTGACCACCACCGCCTCGGCCAGCGCCAAGGGCGCGGCAAGCAACAGCGACTCCAACGGCAATCCCGAGCCCGGCACCACCCCCGACGACCAGAAGGACACGGAACTCACCTCGGCCGAGGGCAAGAACTCCGGAACCTCCGGGCTCGACCTGAGCAAGGAGAACGACTCCACCTCCGCTACCACGCCCAGCACCAACTCCGACGCGAGCGGCGGCACCACCTCCGGCGCCAAGGTCAGCGTGGCCGCGGCCATCGGCGTCGGGGTCGCCGAGAACCAGGCCGTGGCCACCACCGGCGCGGGCCTGACCCTCAACACTTCCGGCACCCTGGGCGTCCAGGCCACCACCGACACCAACTACGCCACCAACGCCACCGGCCTGGCGGTCTCCGACAAGACCGGCATCGCCGCGGCCGTGGCCCTGACCGCCACCCTGAACGAGACCCAGGCCGGATTGGGCGTGAACAACACCGTGGCCCAGGCGGGCAGCATCAACATCGCCGCCACCTCCACCCAGAACCTGGATCCGGCCTTCCTGACGACCCAAGCCTCCGTGGCAGTCTCGGGGGCCAGCGGCGGCAATGTGGCCGTGGCCGGCGCGCTGGCCGTGGTGGCCAACGACAACCAGACCCTCGCCGACATCGGCGAGGGTGCCCAGATCGGCACCGGCACGCCCGTGGGCGACATCGCCGTCACCGCCAACGACACCAGCCGGCTGTCGGCCGCGGCCGTGGCCGGAGCCCTGTCCAAGGGCAGCAGCAGCGAGGCCGGGGTCGGCGCCTCCTTCGCGGTCCTGCTCTCCGACAACCAGACCACCGCCGAGGTGGGCTATGGCACCGTGGGCACCGTCTCGCACATCGACGCCAACTCCCTGACCGTAACCGCCACCAAGGATCCGGTGGACTTCGCCGTCCCCTTCAACATCGTCACCGACCCCAAGAACACCCAGTTCCTGGAGACCCTGGCCAACCCGGCCACCTACCTGAGCCAGGTGAACGACTACACGGAAGCGGTGGCCGGCGCGGCCTCCCAGGGCACCGCGGCGGTGGCCGGCTCCTTCTCGGTGAACGTGTTCGGCAACACCACCAGCGCCTACCTGAACAACGCCAACGTCACCACCACCGGGGTCGCGCCCGGCGGCAACGGCCTGGGGGTCCAGGTGGCCAGCCAGGCCACCACCGACGCCATCACTGTGGCCGGCGGCGTGGCCATCGCCAAGCAGGCCGGGGTGGGCATCTCCAATGCCGACGTGGTCAACTCCGACCAGGTGCTGTCCGCCATCGAAGGCAGCTCGAACGTGACCTCCGCCCATTCGGTCCAGGTGGCGGCCAACGCCAGCCAGGACATCGTCAACGTCGCCATCAGCGGCGGAGTCGGCACCTCCAGCACCGGCGTGGGCGGCGTCCTGGGCGTGATCGTCACCATGAACCAGGTGGAAGCCTCCATCGGCGACGGCTCCAGCGTCAAGTCCATGGGGGACGTGGACGTCACCGCCGGCAACGACACCCTCTCGATCATGGCCGCCGGCGGCATCGGCGCCGGCAGCTCGGCGGGGGTGGGCGCCTCCATCGCCGCCAACACCATCTCGAACGTGACCACCGCCAGCATCGGCAAGGACGCCACGGTGGATGCCGCCCAGACCCTGACGGTCTCGGCCAGCGCGGCCGAGACGGCCGTCACCGGCGTGGTGGCCGGCGCCGGCGCGGGTGATGTGGGCGTGGCCGGGGCGCTGTCCCTGGACACCATCCTCACCGACACCGAAGCCTCCATCGGCCTGGGCGCCAAGATCAACACCGACCCGGCCTATTCCGGCAATGCCGCCCAGGCCGTGGCGGTCACCGCCCAGGACACCACCACCATCGTCGGCGTCGCCGGCGGGCTCGCCGGCGGCGGCGACGTGGGCGTGGGCGCGGCGGCCGACACCGCGGTGCTGGACAAGACCGTCAAGGCCTTCGTGGCCGACGATGTGGACGCCACTGATCCGGCGGTCGTGAAGGCCAACGCGCAAGTGGCGGTGGGCGCCGACTCCACCGACAGCATCGTCTCCGTCACCCTCGGCCTGGCCGGGGGCGGCGATGTGGGCGTGGGCGGGGCGGTCTCCATCGCCGTGGTGGAAAACCATGTGGACGCCTACATCGGCCAGTCCGCCGAGGTGACCTCGGGCGGCAACGTGCTGGTCACCGCCCAGGACGACATCACCGCGGTGCTCACCGCGGGCGGCGCGGCCGGGGGCGGCGACGCCGGCGTGGGCGGCTCCATCGCTGTGGCCACCCTGCTGGGCCACACCCTGGCCTGGATCGGCCCGGACGCCCAGGTGACCGCCAGCGGCAACGGCGGCGGGGCCCCGGTCTACACGGCCGACGGAACCAGCACCCCGCTGGCCAATGGGCTCGCGGTCACGGCCAACACCCAGGAAAACCTCATCACCACCGTCGCCAGCGGTGCGGGCGGCGGCAGCGCCGGCGTGGCCGCCACGGTCTCGGCCAACGTCATCGCCAGCGATACCGAGGCCACCATCGACAGCGGTGCCCAGATCAACCCGAACAACACCGGCGCCAATCCGGACCAGCAGGTGCTGGTGCGGGCCATTGACGACACCAGCCTGGTCAACACCGCGGCCGGCGCCGGCGGCGGCGGCGCGGCCGGGATCGGCGCGGCGGCCAACGTCGGCGTGATCGCCAAGACGACCATCGCCGAGATCCAGACCGGCGTCCAGATCAACGCCGTGCAGGCGGTGGAACTCACCGCCAACAGCCAGGAAGTCAGCGTCTCCACCACCGCCGGGTTCGCCGGCGGCGGCAGCGCCGGCGTGGGCGGTTCCGTGGCGGGGGTCGGCGTGGCCGACACCACCAAGGCGATCATCGACGACGGCACGTCCTCCACCGGCGCCACCCAGGTCGCCGTCACCGGCGGCGACCTGGACCTGCACGCCAACGACCTGGCCACGTCCACCATGATCACCGGCTCCGGCGCCGGCGGCGGGGCCGCCGGAGTCGGCGTGTCCCTGGCGGTGGCCGTCAACACCAGCGAGACCCTGGCCAAGATCGGCAACTACGCCGAGACCAGCGCCTACGGCACCACCAGCGTCCAGGCCAACTCCCTGGAGAACCTCAACACCATCACCGTGGCCGGCGCGGGTGGCGGGGCGGCCGGTGTGGCCGGGACCATCTCCGTCGAGGTGCTGACTTCGGATACCGAGGCCGGGATCGGCCAGAACGCCCAGGTCAACCAGAGCGGTCCGGCCAGCGCGGGCCAGTCGGTGAATGTGCAGGCCGACAGCCAGATCATCACGGTGGCCGCGGGCGGCGCGGGCGCCGGCGGCGGCGCCGCGGGTGTGGGCGGTTCCGCCAACGTCACCTTCGCCAAGAACACCACCACGGCCTACGTCGACAACGACGCCCAGGTGCACGCGGCCCAGGACGTGAACGTCCAGGCCACCGACTTCAAGAGCGTCAATTCGGCCACCGTGGCCGGCGCGGGCGGCGGGGCCGCCGGCGTGGCCGGGGCGGTGTCGGTCATCGCCGTGGGCTCCCTGCTGGACGATCAGGCCAACAGCGGTCTCAACGGCGGCAACACCACCAGCTACGCCGACAGCCAGACCACCACGGGCGCGGTGGGCACCCAGATGGGCACCTCCGCCCAGGACAACCAGACGGCCGGGGTCCTCGCCAGCCAATCCGGCAACCTGGCCATCAGCGGCCAGATGGGCAGCACCACGCAGATCCCCCACACCAATACCCAGGCCTACATCGGCTACGGGTCGACCGTGACCGCGGGCGGCAACGTGGCCCTGTCGGCCAGCGATTCCACCCTGGCCATCGTCGCGGCCGGGTCCGGCGCGGGCGGCGGAGCCGCGGGTGTGTCGGGCTCCTTCGGGGTCGTCCTGCTCCATGACTCCGCCGAGGCGTTCATCGCCGACGGCGCGAACGTGGATGCCAAGGGCCAGATCTCGGTGGACGCCACCACCGGCGAGCAGGTCTACAACGTGGGCATCACCGGCGCGGGCGCGGGCGCCGCCGCCGTGGACGGGGTGGTGGTGGTCAACGTCATCTCCTCGGACACCGAAGCCTATGTCGGCGCGGCGAACCTCAACCAGAATGCGGCCTACCAGACGCCGAACCAATCGGTGTCGGTGAACGCCGACAGCAGCAGCATCCTGCTGACGCTGGCGGCGGCCGGCGGCGGGGCAGGGGCGGCCACCGTGGGCGGCGTGCTCAACACCAACGTCCTGACCAAGGACACCGAGGCCTTCATCGCCGACGGCGCCAACGTCTCGGCCCAGGCCAACGTGGCGGTCGCGGCCGCCTCAACGGAAGACGTCATCAGCGGCGGCGTGTTCATCGGCGGCGCCGGGGCGGCGGCGGTGAGCGGCGTGGCCGCGGCCAACATCGTGGACGACACCACCCAGGCCTACATCGGCGCGTCCCGCCAGGATGCGGCCGTCTCCGGCGCGGTGGTGGATTCCCAGGGCAACGTGACCCTCTCGGCCACCGACAGCACCCTGATCGTGGCCGCCTCCGCCGTGGGCAACGGCGCCGGCGCGGCCGCCGTGGGCGGCAACGTGGGGGCCAACGTCATCGACAACGACACCGAGGCCTACATCTCCGACCTCTCCACGGTCAATGCCCGCGGCCACGCGGCCGGCGTCTCCGTCTACGACGGCGGCGTGGGTTCCACCAGCAGCCTGCCCGCCGTGCCCGGCGGGGGCAGCGGACAGGTGAACGTCTCCGGCAGCAACAGCGACGACGCCAACCTGAGCCAGGGCGCCTCCGTCAACCTCACCACCAGCAGCGGCGGCACCCAGAACACCAACCAGGGGATGTCGGGGCTGACCTCGAGTTCCGGCACCGGCGGGCTGGACGCCCCGTCCTCCGCCTCCGGCGGGCTGGACGCCCTGACCCAGGCATCCGGGTTCCAGGGGCTCTCGCTCTCCGCCGTCTCCCAGGAGAAGATCATCCCGGTCACCATCAGCGTGGCCGGGGCCGGCGCGGCGGGCATCACCGGCTCGGCCAGCGCCAACGTGGTGGCCACCAAGACCGAGGCCACCATCGGCGACAAGGTGCAGGTCAACACCGGCACCGCCGGGGCCGCCGCGGTCCAGCTTACGGCGGCCGACAACACCCTCCTGGTCCAGACCGCCGGCACCATCAGCGGCGCCGGGGCCGCGGCGGTGAGCGGGGCCGTCAACGTGGGCATCGTGGAAAAGACCACCCTGGCCCAGATCGGCGACGCCAAACTGGCAAACGGCGACCAGACCGTGGTGAACGCCAGCGACCTGACCGTCCAGGCCAGCTCCGGCGAGCAGGTCTACACCATCGGCGCCAACCTGTCCGTGGCCGGGGCCGCCGGCGTGGGCGGCGCCGTGGGCGTGGACTACATCCAGAACCAGACCACCGCCGACCTCGGCCCTGGGACCACCGTCACCGCCACCGGCAACCTCTCCGTCAAGGCCGACGAGGACTCCGCCATCAACATCTACACCCTGAGCGGCGCCGGCGGCATCGTGGGCGTGAGCGGAGCCCTGTCCGTGGGCATCATCGACAACACCACCGAAGCCTACGTGGCCAGTTCCCAGACCGCCCCCACCACCTTGAACGCCCGCGGCACCACCGACGTGGCCGCCAACTCCCAGGAAGACCTCCAGACCGTCACGGTCAGCGGCGCCGGCGGCGGCGTGGGCGTGGCGGGCGCGGTGGCCGTGAAGCTGGTCACCTCCACCACCGAGGCCTATCTCGGCCCGGACGCCCAGGTGAACCAGAACCCGGCCCTGTCCGGGCCCGGCCAGAACGTCGAGGTCAACGCCACCGACACGGTCGGCCTGACCGGGGGCGGCGGCGCCGCCTCCATCGCCGGCTTCGCGGCGGGCGCCACGGCCGAGATCAATATCGTCCGCAACACCACCGCGGCCTACCTGGGATCCGGCTCGGACGTGAGCGCCGGGCAGGACGTGGACGTCGCCGCCAGTTCCACCAAGAGCATCCAGTCTGCGGCGGCCGCCGCCAGCGGCGGGTTTGCCGCCGGCATCGGCGGCGCGGTGACGCTGGCCTTCGTGGGCTCGGCGCTGGACACCGCCTCCCAGAGCAGCATCTCCAGCGGCAACAACAGCACCGCATCCTCCACCGATAGCCAGATCGCCACCGACAACGTCAGCGGCCAGCTGGGCAATTCCCAGGCCGTCCAGGGCGTCAAGAGCCAGGTCTCCTCGGGCACCGCGGGCCTGAACGTCGACGCCATCAACAGCACCAGCACCGTCTCCTCCAACGCCACCCAGGCTTCCATCGACAGCGGCGCCCAGGTCACGGCGGGCCGAAACATCGGCGTTTCCGCCCAGGACGCCACCCAGATCAACCTGGTGGCCACCGGGGCGGGGGGCGGCATCGTGGGGGTCGGCGGCGCCTTCGCCACCGCCGTCACCGACAGCACCACCAAGGCCACCATCGACAGCGCGGCCCAGATCAGCGCCGGCGGCGACGTCACCGTGCAGGCCGGGGCCGACAGCGGCTCCGGCTCGTCGGTGAAGAGCTTCGCCGGTTCGGGCGGGGTCTACGGCGCCAGCGCTTCGGTGGCCGTGCTCACCGATGCCAGTCTCACCCAGGCCTACCTGGGCAGCGGGGTGGACGTGACCCAGGCTGCGGCCCTCACGGTCGAAGCCAACACCGACCGGCAGGCGGACGCCCAGGCCTACGGCGCCAGCGTGGGCGGCCTGGCCGTCGGTGCCTCGGTGGCCACCGCCACCTTCGCCGGGGAAACGGACGCCTTCATCCAGGGCGACAAGACCCATCCGCTGACGGTCCAGGACACGGCCACCAGCCTGAGCGTCGAAGCTTCGGACGCTTCCAGCGCGACCACCATGGCCTTGGCCGGCAGCGCAGGCATCGTCTCCGGCTCCGGATCGGCCGCCACCTCCGTCGTCCAGTCCACGGTGAACGCGTACCTGGGTCCGGATGCCAATGTGAGCACCACCGGGGATGTGAACATCTCCGCCATGGGCCAGGCGGCCACCCTGGCCCAGGCCTACGGCGTCAGCGCCGGCAGCGTCGCGGTGGGCGTGTCCCTGGCCATCGCCGACACCAGGCCCCAGGTGAGCGCCTACGTGGGCGCCGGCAGCACCGTCAACGCCGCCGACCTGACCGTGGCCGCCAGCATGGAACTGCCGGCCCAGGCGCTGAACGGCGCCAGCGGGCCCTATTCCGCCGAGGCGGACACGACTTCCGCTTCCGGCGGGCTGGTGGGGATCAACGGCGCCTCGGCCACAGCCACCAACGAGGCCGCCACCACCAGCTACATCGACACCAACAGCACGATCAACGTCAACGGCTCCACCCAGGTCACCGCCACGGACAGCACCAGCCAGTATGCCTCCGCCCTGGGCGTGGCCGCGGGCCTGGCCGGGATCGGCGCCGATGTCGCCGTCGCCCAAAGCACCTCGGCCACCACGGCCCTCCTGGGCAACAACGCGACGGTCAAGGGCGGATCCCTGTCCGTCACGGCCACCGGCACCGACGCCGCCAGCGCCTACTCCCTGGCCGGCAGCCTGGGCATCATCTCCGGTTCCGGCTCGGCCGCAGCCGCCACCGTGGGCTCGGGGGCGAGCGCCTCCCTGGGCACCGGCACCGATGTCACCACCACCGGCGACGTGAACGTCGCCGCCGCCGAGACCGCCAGCACCCTGGCCAAGGCCGTCGGGGTCAGCGCCGGCGCCGCCGCGGTGGGCGTGTCCATCGCCATCGCCCTGAACAACCCCACCGTGACCGCCTCCGTGGGCGCCAACAGCACCGTGACCGCCCAGGACCTGAATGTCACCGCCACCCAGTCCATGCCGGCCGGCGGCTATTCCGCGGAGGCCGAGAGCACCAGCGCCTCCGGCGGCCTGCTGGGCATCAACGGCGCCTCCAGCACCGCCGAGAACACCGGCACCACCACCAGCTACATCGATACGGGCAGCACCATCAACGTGACCGGAACCGTCGGCGTGACCGCCAACGAGACCACCAGCCAGTACGCCTCCTCGACGGGCGTGGTGGCCGGCATCCTGGCGGTGGGTGCGGACCTGTCGCTCGCGGAAAGCAACACCACCACCCTGGCCTACCTGAACGGCCAGGTGGCGGTCTCGGGCACCACGCTGGCCCTCACCGCCTCGGGGCAGGACACCAATGTCGCCTACGCCCTCTCCGGCAGCGGCGGCGTGGTGGCCGGTTCGGCCGCCACCGTGACCACCAGCAGCACCAGCGACACCGAGGCCTACACCAGCGCCGGCACCAGCACCCAGATGATCAACGTGACCAACCTGGACATCCAGGCCAGCCACGACGCCGTGTTCAACGGCGAGGTCGACAGCACCAACGCCGCCATCGCCGGGATGAGCGCCGCCAACGCCATCAATACCGTGAACAGCACCGTGGTGGCGCAGATCGGCGCCAGCGGCGAGGTCTACGCCAACAACATCGCCATCGCCGCCGCCAACACGGTCGACAAGGACTGGCTGCTCACCCCGGCCGAGATCAGCCAGGCGCAGGCGGACGCGGGCAACGGCAACGCGCCGGACTATGCCGGCGTGGCCGACTGGAACGTCAATTCCGGTTCGGGCGGGCTGGTCAATGTCCCGGCCGGATCCAGCGTCACCACCATCACCGCCACCACCACCGCCGCCGTGGGTGCGAACGCCAACGTCGCGGTCGGGGTGACCCTGCTGCCGGACGCCGCCCCCGCGCTGGGCACCTTCACCATGGACGCCAGGAACACCATCATCGCCCACGACAAGGTGGAACTGGATTCGGGCGGCGCCATCGCCTTCGCCGAGGCCCAGTCGAGCGTCACCGTGAACGCCACGGCCACCGCATCCTTCGGCGGCGGCTCCAGCGTCGACGTCCGGCAGGGGGACATCGACGCCGGCGCCATGGCCACCGTCGACATCAACACCCTGGCCGACGCCGACACCTACGGCCTCGCCGGGGCGCCCGCGGGCCAGGCCTATTCCTTCTACACCGGGACCAACCAGGTCCTGGTGGGGTCCCTGGCCACCCTCATGGCCGAGACCGGCGGCATCAACCTGTATGGGGGCGACAGCAGCAGCGGCGCCCCCACGACCATCAACGCGGTCAGCGCGGTGAACCTCTGGAACAAGACGGCGATCCCCATCGCCACCACGCCCGACGCCGAGACCAACGTCAGCAACAATCCCAGCGTGGTCATCCAGGGGCCCACGGTCACCTTCACCTCTGGCGACGTGGTCGTCCCGGGAACGGGCACCGCGCTCATGAGCGCGGGCGACATCAACCTGGCCGCGGACCGGGGCAGCGTCTCCGCCACGGCCACCGGCATCGGCAAGAACATCTACCTCGAGGCGCTTGCGGAAGCGGCCAGCGACATCAGCGAGCTGTTCGGCGGCAGTTCGGTCTCCTTCGACATCACCGGCGGTTCCAGCAACGTCACCGGCACCGGCGTGGTGCAGGTGAACGGCACCATGGCGACCGGCATCAAGCGCAACGTGACCCTCAGCCTGGACGGCGTGCTCGATGGCACCGACGCCAGTGGTGCACCGTTATGGTATCTGGTCACCTCCACCGGGAGCACCCTGGCCATCGACCTGAGCAAGGATGTCCAGTACGGGATCGGCATCGGCCAGAGCATCTACAGCCGGATCAGCTACCTGCAGAACCTGGCCAACCAGTACGCCGGCACGGCGGCCGGCGACGCCTACAATGCGGAGATCGCCTTCCTCACCCAGGAACTGCTCAACCAGGGCCTCGCGGCCTACGTCAACGGCAACCTGGTCCTGGGCACGGGCGCCACCGCCGGCATCAGTCCGCAACAGGCGGCCCAGACCCAGGCGAACGCGGTCCAGCTCCAGGCCACGACCGTGAATGCCTCGTACAACACGGCCAACACGACCGCGACTGCGGCACAAAGCACCTACACCAGCGCGAAGGCCGTTTCGGACAGCGAGAGCAGCGCCCAGACCTACGTGCAGGCCCGCTCCACGGACATCCAAACCTGGATCACCACCTACAGCAATTCCAACGCGACCCCGGCCCAGATCGCCGCCGCCCAGCAACAGGTCGTGAACGATGAAACCAGCGCGAAGCAGGCGGATCCCAAGGTGACGTTCACCACGCCGACCCCGGCCCCGCCGGCCAACCCGACGATGGCCAACCTGCCCGTGCCCACCACCCAGATGGTGACCAATGCGACCAGCGACTACAATGCCTATCACGCCACCTACCTGACGAACCTGACAACCACGTCGACCGACTACAGCACCTGGCAGACCGACGCGACCACGGCCTCGACCCTGTATACCCAGTACAGCGGCCTGAACACCGCGTACCAGAATCTGGAAACCTACATCGCGAACCTGGGGAATGCCCCGGCGCCCGCCGGCCCCACCAACAACATCGTCACGGTGCCGGTGATCAATGCCCAACTGGGCAGCATCCACGTGAAGGGCGACGTGCTCCAGGGCAGCGGCGAACTGCTGGCCCCGGGCGATGCCCACGTCGACATCATCAATAACACCCCGGACTCCCTGGTCATCCAGGACATCACCGTGGACACCAACGCGGCCCAGGTGACGATGAACGGCTCCCCGGTGAACACCAACGCCGACATCACCGGCAAGAACCTCGGGCATGTCGCCGCCAACTTCGGCAACATCGTCACCGGCGCCACCGGCGCCGCGCCGGAAGTGACCATCGAGAGCCTCTACAATCCGCTGAACCAGACCATCCAATACAACGCCCCGGCTCCGGAACTCACCCTGACCGGGACCATCACCAACACCCGCGGCCCGGTGACGGTGCTCAGCAACGCGGGGTCGGTCTATTCCCAGGGCAGCATCCTGGGCGGCACCGTGAGCATCACCGCCGCCAACGGCGACTTCGTGCAGAGCTACGTGGACGGCTTCGACAGCATCGGCGGCGACCCTGCGACCATCTACAACAACTCGGTCAACGGCAACCCCACGCCGGGCGGGGGCATCACCGCCAACGGCAGCATCCTGATCAGCGCCCGCTACCTGAACATCAACGGCACCATCCAGAGCGGCATCTGCGACTACGACCTCACCCTGCCCACCCTGTCCAACCTGCTCTTCACCGGCACGCCCACCCTGCTGGGGGTCGATCCATCCGCGGTCACCAAGTACCAGCTCGCCTACGAATACCAGACCACCCCGGGCTCCGTGCCCGCCACGACCACGTTCCTGAGCAATGATGGCCAGCAGGTGAACTACAACGCCGTCACCCAGCAGCTCACGGTCAACCTGGCCTGGGTCCAGGCGGACCTGCAAACCGCGGCCGGCAAGTCCAACAACCCGCAGGGGCTCTACCCCGTCGTGCTGAGCAGCAACAACAACATCGGCGTCGCCTACGACGCCATCAACAACCAGTACTCCATCGCCGGCACCGAGGTCAATGGCGGCAGCATCACGCTCTTTGGCCAGATCCTCAATACCGCCAACGGGACCAGCTCGATCGGGAGCGGCAATCTCAATGTGCTGGACGGCTATGGGCGGATCAACATCACCAATCCCACCAACATCCCCGTCGTCCTCAACACCCTCGACACTGGCACCGGGGTGGCCGGGACCATCAACATCACGGATATCCAGTCCATCAATCCCACCACGGAGGCGGTCAATGCCATCAATTCCGTCATCACCCGCAACGCCAACGGCGTCATCACGGACCAGCAGCAGACGATCGTGACGACGCCCGCCACGGCGACCTCGCCGGCCACGGTCACCTACGGGCCGATGCTCAACATCGGCGACTCCGGGGTCGTGACTTCCCTGAACGCCACCAATTCGACCCAGGCGACCTACCATCCCCAGGCGGGGCTCGCCTACGTCTATTCCACAGGCTTCAATTCGTCCACGGAGACCTTCTACAGCTACAGCGGCACCCAGTTCTTCGGCTCCTCCTCCCTGCGCCTGGCCGGGCAAACCACGCCCATCGGCTCACTGGTCGCGGGTCCATACCAGCTCACCGACCAGCAGATGGCCGCCGGCAACTACCTGGCCACGGTCGCCAACAACAACAACCCCAATCCCAACCCGTCGAACTATTTCTACACCACGGGCCCGGTGACGACGCCCACGGCCCCGCCGGTCTACACCGTCACCGATTCCTACACGAAGGCCAACTGGTGGGACCTGGACATCACCCAGACCTACTACATCGATTACAACATCGTCCAGGCCAACCAGACCATCACCGCCAACGTCATCAAGGCGGACAATCCGATCAACATCAATTTCCTCGGCTACAGCAACGGTTCGGTCAACGTCAAGTCCGCGGCGAACGTCATCCTTGACGGGCCCATCCTCAACAAGAACGGCACCACCACCATCGTCGCGGGCAATTCCGGCACCGGTGTCACCAACGCCGACACCAGCATCGTGCAGGGTACCGCCAACGCCCAGATCACCACCACGAACCTCAACCTCACCGCTTCCGGCAGCATCGGCACCGCCGCCGCGCCGGTGCGCATCTCCGCCGCCGGAACGGTCAACGCCGCGGCCGCGGACGGCAACGTCGAACTCCAAGGCGTCATCAGCAACATCAACGTCGGCACCATCACCGCCGGCTCCACCCAGTCCGGCGGCCCCGACCTCGACCACGGCCAGGTGGTGCTGGCGGCGGACCAGAGCATCAGCGGCACGTCCAGTTCCCTCCTCCAGGGCTACGGCATCGACCTCACCGCGGGCAACGGCAGCATCGGCGCCACCACGCCCGACGGCACCCTGAACATCCAGGTGGGCTACACGGACGACCTGGCCGGGCGGCTGGTCCAGGGGCTCCAGGCCCAGGCCACCGGCAACATCGGCATCCAGTCCCAGGCCTGGGCCGGCAACCCCAATGCCGACCTGCTGATCAACACGGTGGTCGCCACGGGAGGCAACGTGCTGCTCGCCACGCCGGGCCGCATCATCAACAACAACCCCAACCAGACCATCAACACCCAGACCTACAACGCCCTGGTGGATGCCTGGGACAGTGTCGGCCTGGTCGCCGGCTCCGCCCAGAATATCGCCCAGCAGAACCAGGTGATCACCGCCTACAACAATTCGATGACCCAGAACTACCAGACCTACTGGCAGATCCGCAACCTGCAGGCGAATCCCGCCGTCTACAATCCCAGCTTCGTCTATGTCTCCTCGGCGGCCGAGGCCGCCACGCTGACGGCCCAGGGATTCAACGTGGCCACCTTCGATGCCAACAAGACGGCCGAGTACCATACGTTGAACACCGAAGTGGGAGCGCTGACCACGTCCTACGTGCCCGGCTACAGCTACCAGGCCTCGGCGGCCGAACAGGCCCAGCTGCTCAGCGGCTCCTCCTGGACGCCCGCGCAGCTGGCCCTTTCCATCACTCCCGGGCTGCTCAAGGACATCACCAACACCAACCCCGTGGTCCAGGCTCCCAACGTCTCGGGCAACATCGTCACCCTGCAGGCCGGCACGGCCATCGGCGAGACCCAGGCGCCGGTGGTCATCCAGATTCCGGCCCATTTCGACCCTTCGACCCTGACCAGCACCCAGAAGGAGGCCCTGGCCGCGGCGGAAGTGAACGACGTGGTCTACACCACCTCCATGGACAACGGCGTCCTGGTGCCGACCATCAACATCTATCCGCGCTCTCCGGTGGTCTTCGCCGCGACCACCGCCATCAACGCCACCGTCGCGGCCGCTGCCCTGGCCGCGGCCCAGAGCGATCCCAGCCCGGCCAACGACGCCGGCAACCTGTTCCTGGCCTCCCCGGGCGACGCCCTGCTGGGCACCATCACCGCCCAGGGCGACGCGCGCATCAAGGTGCTCGGCTCCATCATCAACGCCCCCACCGGGTCCGACATCAACACCGGCGACCTGGTGCTGGAGGCCGCCAACGGCGGCATCGGCTACCTGCAGGGCAACGGCACCACCGGGGCCGTGGAAGCGCTGACCCTCTCGCCGACTTCCAGCAGCGCGACCCTCACGGCCCGGGCGATGGACAACATCGACATCTACCAGGGTTCCGGCGACATCTCCGTCTACACCATTTACTCCCGCCAGGGCCTGCAGCTCACCGCCAACGGCGGTTCCATCCTGAACGCCTTCGGCACCTCGGACCTCAACCTGTCGTCCAACACCATGGAGCTGTTCGCGCCGAACGGTTCCATCGGCACTGCCGCCAATCCCCTCAACGTGGCCGTCAACACCACCGGCGGCTTCACGGCCGTCGCCGGCCAGGGCGGCGCGTACCTCAACGTCCCCTCGGGCTACAGCCTGGTGGTGGACGGGATCACGTCGAGCGGGGCGGTCCAGCTGGATTCCTACGCGGACCTGACCCTCGACGGCACGGTGGCGGCCCCCGGCCAGATCGGCCTGGTGGCGGGCGGGACGCTCACCATGAATCCCGGCTCGCTGGTCCACGACACTGCCAGCGCCGTCCTGGTGAACGCCGGGACCCTGGACATGATGGACAACGGCACCCAGGCCGCGGGCATCCTGGCCGACCTGGGCCCCATCGCCATCACCACCGAAGGCAACGCCACCATCACCGGCATCGTCTCCGGCAACAACACGGCCAGCGCCGTGACCATCACCTCCACCCAGGGCGCCATCCTGCCCGGGCACCTCTCCGGCAGCGGCCGGCTGGACATCACGGCCAGCCAGCCCAACGCCCAGGTGACCCTCAGCGCCGCCCAGGGCATCGGCGACGATCCCCTGGACTTGAACGCGCCTACCCTGCAGGCCACCACGGGCGGCGTTGCCGAGCTGAACGAGACCGGCGCCGTGAACGTGCTGGGCATCTCAGCCGGCGGGCAGGTCACCCTGACGGCCGGCGGCAGCGTCAACGGCGGCGCCATGACCACCACGGCGGGCGGGGTGGGCGTCACGGCCACCGCGGGCAGCATCGACCTGACCGGCATCTCCGGGACCGGGATCAGCCTTTCGGCTCCCGGCTCCGTGACCGGGACCAACCTCGCCGGCGGCGCCGGCCCGGTGAGCGCCACCTCCACCGGCAGCACCGTCAGCGTCAGCAAGGTCACCGGCGGGGCCATCACCCTCAGCGGGCAGGGCACCGTGGCCGGGGACACCGTGAGCGGCACCAGCATCAACGCCACCTCCGCCAGCGGGGACGTGACCCTCAGCAACGCCTCCGGCACCGGCGAGGTCAGCCTGACCGCCCCGGGCAACGCCTCCGGCACCAACCTCTCCGGCAACGTCATCAGCCTGAGCGGCCAGGCCGGCGCCTCCGGCCAGTCCCTCACCGGGACCGGCGCCCAAAGCCAAGTTACGATCACCTCCTCCGGCGGCACCGTCAACGCCAGCCAGGTGACGGCCACCACCATCGGCCTCAACGGCCAGGGCAACGTGACCGGCGACACCCTCAGCGGCACCGGGATCACCGCCACTTCCACCGGCGGCGACGTGGACCTCAGCAACGTGACCGGCAACACCGTGAGCCTCAGCGCTCCCGGCACCGTGACCGGGGATGGGCTCAACGTCGGCTCGAACCTGCAGCTGGCCGGCAGCCAAATCAGCGGCAGCGTCACCGGCGGCAGCCAGGTGGTGGGTGGCTCCATCACCGGGTTCGGCGGCGGCAGCGCCGACAGCGTCAATCTCACCCTGTCGACCCCCAGCGGGTTCGCCTTCTCCAGCTTCTGGTGCCAGACCGCGGCCGTGAACCTGCCCTCCGGCTGGCTCTCGTCCGACAACACCCTGGTCGCCGACCGGGCGACCTTCACCAGCCCGGCCACCTTCATGATCGTGGACCAGCTCGACCGCAGCATGCAGGACTGCGACGTGCAGCTTTACCCGCAAGGCGCGGCGTTCAGCTTCCTGATGACCGGCAACAAGGTCTTCACCGACGCTTTCGTCATCTACCGCGGTCCCATGTATGAGGCCATCGCCCCCACCGGCGAGGACCGGGGCGGGACGGAGCAGGCGGAAGACGCCCTGGACCGGACCACCACAGACCCGCTGCTGAGCAAGACCTTGAGCGAACCGGAGGCCGCCGGTACGCCCGTCCGGACACCGCTGATCTCCTACTCGGGATTCCCCGTTTCTACAGAGGAAGAATAAAATTGGACACTGGAAACGCAGCATCCCGGATGAAGCAGAGTGTGGTCCTGGTGATGGCGGCCCTGGCCGCGGCCCAGGCCGTGGCCCAGGTGCCGGTGATCCCGCCGTCGGCGGACCCTGGCGCGATCCAGCGGCGGCAGATGGAGGAAGAGCAGCGCAGGCGGCAGGAGGAGCAGGAGCGCCAGCAGCCCACCGCGCCCATCGACAAGGGCGCCCTGGCCAGGCCGGCCGAGAAGCCGTTGGACAACACCACCCGGTTCCTGGTGCGGGAGATCACCTTTTCGCCTTCCAAGATCCTCACCCGCGCCCAGCTGGATAAGGCGGCCGCGGCATACCTGGGCAAGGAGGTCACCCTGGCCGACCTCCAGGAACTCACGGCCGCCATCAATGCGGTGTACCAGGCCAGGCACATCGTCACCGCGGAAGCGATCATTCCGCCCCAGGACGTCACCCAGGGGGTGGTGCACATCCGTCTGATCGAAGGCAAGGTGGGGCACACCACCGTCAGCGGCAACGCCAGTACCCGTGCCAGCTACATCGAAAACAGGCTGCACCTCGAGCCCAAGTCCCTGGTGGACCTGGACCAGCTGGAAAGCTCCATGATCCGCTTCAACCGCACCAACGATGCGCAGTTGAGGGCCGCGCTCAATCCCGGGACCGACCCCGGCACCACCGATTTCCAGATCGACGTCACGGAACCCAAACGGGACGACCTGCGGGTGATCCTGGACAACCTGGGCAGTCCCGCCACCGGGCGGACCCGGCTGATGGCCGCCTACGTGCGCCACAGCGTGTTCGGGCGGCGGGACGACTTCTCGGTTTCCGACACCGCATCCACGGGCGACAACAGCAGCGCCATCGGCTACGGCATGCCGGTGAACACCTACGGCGGCCGGGTGGACCTGGGCTTCAACCTGGACAAGACCGCCATCAAGAACGGCGGGCTGCAGTCGCTGAACATCACCGGCGAATCCAGGGCCTGGACCCTCACCCTGCGCCAGCCCACCTACCTCACCCAGCGCGCCCAGGTGGACTTCATCGTCGGCGCCCAGCGGCGGGACAGCACCAACTGGATCGACGAGGTCTTCCTGAACGACACCAAGACCCGCAGCAAGAACCTGGGCATGGAAGCGCAACTGTTCCGGGAAAAGGACTACTGGTTCGGCAGCTGGACCCGCTCCTTCTGCACCGCCACCGTGCTCACGCCGGTGAAGCTGATCATCGACCGCGGCTCGCTGCGCTACAACCACGACTTCGGCCAGGGCATCACCCTGAACAGCAGCTACACCTGGCAGGCCGCCCCGATCAAGTCGCTGCCGTCCAGCGAGCAGTTCTTCATCGGCGGTGACGCCAGCGTGGTGGGCTACACGGTGGCCAGCGAATCCGGCTACAACGGCCAGGTGGTGGATTTCGACCTGCACCATCCGCTGGCCGTGTGGACCTGGTGGAACCAGAAAGTCACCGCTACCGGCGTGTTCTCGTTGGACTACGGCACGGTCACGCCGTACCTGCCGCCAGGTTCCGAGCTGCTGGCGCACGACCACCTGGCCGGGCTCGGCTGGGGGGTGAACGCCGCCATCGGCCAGCGGGCCAACGCGAGGGTCACCTGGGGCTACGGCATGACCAGCGGGGTCTCCACCCTGCGCGACAAGATCCTGCTGTTCCAGGTGACGAGCGGGGTTTTCTAGCGTGGCACCCTCATCGGAGCCACGGTCGATCCGGGCGTGACCTGGTCGGTGGAGGCAGGCGCCGGTCAGCCCCGGCCCGGTAAAATCCTCTTGGCCAGGCCGCTTTATGCGGTTTAATGCTCAGAGGAGGTGGTCATGCTCATTGCCCTCGCCGGCGCCCCGGCTGATGCCGGGTTCCGGATTCGCAAGGTCCTCCAGGCCTTCGCCGCATGGGCCGAAGCCAACCTCCTGCCGTCGTGACCGTGCCTGCGGGACTGCGCCGCGGCGCCAAGCGGCTCGTTGCCCTGGGATCGGCCTTCCTGCTGGCCGGGGCGCTGGCGTGGGGGCAGGGCCCGGCAACGGATTCCCTGCCGCCGGTGCGGGTCGACCCCGCCGCGGCGCTGCGCCACCTGAACCAGATCATCCTCTGGTATCGCCATGGCACGGCGGGCATGCCGGTCATCGGCCTGCCGAGCGACATGATCTACCAGGACAATGCCCAGGCGCTGGGCGCCCAGGCGGTGCAGCTGGCCTTCCAGTCCGCCCAGGCCGAAACCAGGCTGCTCGCCGCCCAGCAGAAGGCCGGCGCCGGGGCCTCCACCCAGGAGCAGAGACGCGCGGATGCCAAGGCCAGGGCCACCGCCCAGATCGCCCAGCTGCAGGCCCAGATCGACCAGTTGAACGCCCAGGCGGCCAAGGCCCCGGAGGCCCGGCGCGCCGGCCTGGTCATCCGGCGGGATGACTGCCAGAGCCAGCTGGACCTGCAGAAGGCCCTGCTCGACGCCATCGAGAACATGTCGGCGTTCGTGGAAACCAACAGCGAGATCACCGGTGGGCTCGAAGGCGCCATCAACCAGCTGGCGCGGACGCTTCCCGAAGTGCTCGGGCCGGCCGCGAACCCCCAGAAGAGCGCCGCGGCGCCGGCGGCCGGCAAGACCGCGCCGGATTCGGGCGGGCTGATCAGCGAGGCGCTCGCCCTGTACGACTCCATGGCCGCCGCGCACCAGATCAGCGGCTTCATGAAGGAGACCAGCCGCGCCATCGAGACCGCCGACCGGCTGCGCGCGCCGCTCCAGGACGCCATGCGGGCGACCATTCAGCAAAGCCAGGCCTGGGCCGGCCAGCCGCTGTCCACCGATTCCAGCCAGGCGCAGGCCGGGCGGCAGGCCCTCCAGGAGCTCACCGAGCGGTTCAAGCAGCTGACCGGGGCGCTGCTGCCGCTCAGCAAGGAACTGATCGTCCTCAATGACAGCAGGACCAACGCCGGCGAGTGGCGCGAGGCCATCGTCCATGAGTCCAGGCACGCGCTGCGCACGGTGCTGATCCGGGTTTCCGGGATCGTCCTGGCGCTGGCGGCGATCCTGGTGCTTTCGGATGTCTGGCGCCGCATCACCTTCCGGTATGTGGTCGAACCGCGCCGGCGCCGGCAATTCCTCATGCTGCGCCGGGTGGTGATCGGCTTCCTGATGGTGGTCGTGCTGACCCTTGGCTTCGTCAGCCAGTTCAGTTCGCTCGCCACCTTCGCCGGGTTCATCACCGCGGGCATCGCCGTGGGCCTGCAGGCCGTCCTGCTCTCGGTCGCCGCCTACTTCTTCATCATCGGCCGGTACGGCATCCGGGTCGGGGACCGGATCAGCATCGCCGGCATCACCGGCGACGTGGTGGATATCGGGCTGGTGCGCCTGTACCTGATGGAACTGGCCGGCACCGGGCTGGACCTCTACCCCACCGGGCGCATCGTGGTGTTTTCCAATGCCGTCCTGTTCCAGGCGTCGACCCCGCTGTTCAAGCAGATCCCCGGAACCGAGTACGCCTGGCACGAAGTCGTGGTGATGATCGCCCCCGGCGGCAACCACAAGGCGGCCGAGGCGAAGCTGTTGGCTGCCGTGAACGCGGTCGACTCGGGCTACCGGCCCGAGATCGAACGGCAGCACGCCGCCGTGGAGCGCCACATCGGCATGCAGATCAAGGTGCCGCGCCCGGAGGCGCGGGTCCAGTTCACCGAGGCCGGCCTGGAACTGCTGGTGCGCTATCCGGTCATGATCCGCAAGGCGCCTGAGGTGGACGAACAGATGACCCGGAGCATCCTGGCCCTGATCGAATCCGACCCGGAACTTAAAGCCGCGGTGGCGGGCAACCTCGGCATCCGCTCGGCGGTCAAGGGATGAGGCTCACCGTGCCGGCGGCCTCCTGGAACGCCTCGATCTGGTTGAAGTTCATGTAGCGGTAGATCTCCCCCGACCGGGCCGAGACCGCCAGCATCTGCGCCTGGTACTCGGCCAGGGTGGGGATCCGCCCCAGCAGGGCGCAGACCGCGGCCAGTTCCGCCGAGCCCAGGAAGACCCGGGTGTCGATGCCCAGGCGGTTGGGGAAGTTGCGGGTGGAGGTGGACATGGCGGTGGCGCCCTTGCGCACCTGGGCCTGGTTGCCCATGCACAGGGAGCAGCCGGGGGTCTCCAGGCGCGCGCCGGTGCGGCCCAGGATGCCGTAGTAGCCCTCCTCCTTGAGGATGAACTCGTCCATCTTGGTGGGCGGGGCGATCCACAGGCGGGTCGGCAGGTCGTTCTGGCCCTCCAGCACCCGGCCGGCGGCGCGGAAATGGCCGATGTTGGTCATGCAGGAGCCGATGAAGACCTCGTCGATGGGGGTGCCGGCCACCGCGGACAGCGGCTTGACGTCGTCGGGGTCGTTGGGGCAGGCCAGGATCGGCTCCTTGATGTCGGCCAGGTCGATCTCGAGGGTCGCCGCATACTCGGCGTCCGGGTCGGGGGCCAGCAGTTCGGGCCGGGCGATCCAGGCCTCCATGGCCCGGATGCGCCGCTCCAGGGTCTGCCGGTCCTGGTAGCCCTGGGCGATCATCCACTTCATGAGGGTGATGTTCGAGGTCAGGTACTCGATGATCGGTTCCTTGTCCAGGCGCACCGTGCAGCCGCCCGCGGAGCGTTCGGCGGAGGCGTCGGTCAGTTCGAAGGCCTGCTCCACCTTCAGCATGGGCAGCCCTTCGATCTCCAGGATGCGGCCGCTGAAGACGTTCTTCTTGTCCTTCTTCGCCACGGTGAGCAGGCCGGCGCGGATGGCATAGAGAGGAATGGCGTTGACCAGGTCGCGCAGGGTGATGCCGGGCTGCAGCTCGCCCTTGAAGCGCACCAGCACCGATTCGGGCATGTCCAGCGGCATGACCCCGGTGGCGGCGGCGAAGGCCACCAGCCCGGAGCCGGCCGGGAACGAGATGCCGATGGGGAAGCGGGTGTGGGAGTCGCCGCCGGTGCCGACGGTGTCGGGCAGCAGCAGGCGGTTCAGCCAGCTGTGGATGATGCCGTCCGCCGGGCGCAGCGAAACGCCGGTGCGGCTGGTCATGAACAGCGGCAGGGTGTGCTGCACCTTGATGTCCACCGGCTTCGGGTAGGCGGCGGTGTGGCAGAACGACTGCATCACCATGTCCGCCGAGAAGGTGAGGCAGGCCAGGTCCTTCAGCTCGTCCCGGGTCATTGGGCCGGTGGTGTCCTGGCTGCCGACGGTGGTCATGTGCGGTTCGCAGTAGGCGCCGGGCCGCACGCCCACGCCTTCGGGCAGGCCGCAGGCGCGGCCCACCATCTTCTGGGCCAGGGTGTAGCCCTTGCCGGTGTCCCGGGGCACCGGGCTGGGCCGGAACAGGGTCGAGGGCGGCAGGCCCAGGGCCTTGCGCGCCCTGGCGGTGAGGCCGCGGCCGACGATCAGCGGGATGCGGCCGCCGGCGCGCACTTCGTCGAACAGCACCTCGGACTTCACCTTGAATTCGGCGATCAGCTCCGAACCCTTCAGCGCCTTGCCTTCGAAGGGGCGCAGCTCCACCACGTCGCCGGTCTCCATGCGGCTGACGTCCAGTTCGATCGGCAGGGCGCCGGCGTCCTCCATGGTGTTGTAGAAGATCGGGGCGATCTTGCCGCCCAGGCAGACCCCGCCGAAGCGTTTGTTGGGCACGCAGGGGATGTCCTGGCCGGTCCACCAGAGCACCGAGTTGGTGGCGGACTTGCGGCTGGAGCCGGTGCCCACCACGTCGCCCACGTAGGCGACCGGGTGGCCCTTGGCCATGAGCGCGGCGAGCAGCTTGATCGGGCCCAGCCTGCCGGGCTCGTCCGGGGTGATGCCGGGACGGGCGTTCTTGAGCATGGCCAGGGCGTGCAGCGGGATATCCGGGCGGCTCCAGGCGTCCGGAGCCGGCGACAGGTCGTCGGTGTTGGTCTCGCCGCCTACCTTGAAGATGGTTACGGTCAGGCTGTGCGGGACTTCCGGGCGGCAGGTGAACCATTCGCCTTCGGCCCAGGAGCGCAGCACCGCCTGGGCGTTGCCGTTGCCCCGGTCGGCCAGGGCCTTCAGCGGGTCGAAATAGTCGAAGATCAGCAGGGTCTTCTTCAGACCCTCGGCGGCGATGGCGCCGACCAGCGGGTCCTTGAGCAGGGCCAGCAGCGGCTTGATGTTGAACCCGCCCAGCATGGTGCCTAGGAGCCGGGTGGCCTCGGCGCGGTCCACCAGCGGGCTGGCCAGCTCGCCCCAGGCCAGCCGGGCCAGGAACTCGGCCTTCACTCCGGCGGCATCGTCGACCCCGGCGGGCACCCGGTGCGTCAGCAGCTCCAGGATGGCCTGCGCCTCGCCGGCGGGGGGCCGCTGGACCAGTTCCATGAGCTCCACCGTCTGCTGGGGATCCAGCGGAAGGGGCGGGATGCCCAGAGCGGCCCGTTCGGCGGCGTGTTGGCGGTATTCAGCAAGCATGGCTGCTCCTTCGGGTTGATCAGGAAATAAAGCTTACGCCATTCAGGGTCTGTTGAATTTAACCAATCATTCAATTGCAGTGGGTACAATCTGGCATATTTTATCTTTGAAGGGACTTTTCAAGTCCCGACGCTTGGGAGAGGTGGCATTTGCGGAAGATCTGCGAACCAGAACGGGTCTGCACCAAGGTGGTCGCCCACTACCAGAACGGCAAGGTGGTCAAGGGCCTGACCACGGATTTCAACCCCTACGGGGAACGCTTCCACATCTTGGAGGCAGGCGCGGGGAGCCAGGAAATCGTGGTGGCGGAACTCAAGGGCGTCTATTTCGTCAAGGACCTGGATGGCGATCTGGGCCACGCGAAATCCAACATCTTCGATCCCGCGGACCAGACCCCCGGACGCAAGGTCCGCGTCCTGTTCAAGGATGGCGAAGTCCTGATGGGCTACACCCCGGATTACCTGGCCACCCGCCCGGGCTTCTTCGTGCTGCCCGCCGATCTGCGCTCCAATGCGGACCGCTGCTACATCGTCAGCGCGGCCACCGAGCGGATCTCGCTCATCGGCGCCTGACCCAGGTGACGGGCGGCAATTTATAGGAGATGTATTTTCTTGAAAGGGTGGAGTACCCTTTCTGGTGGGATGCCGCCTGTGGTTGAAAGTTTCAAATTAACAATTAACTGTTTGTCCAAATGGCAGTCCCGCTGCGCGCTGCCAGCCTTGCTGCTTGCGCTGGCTGCCGTGCCGCTGTCCGGGCAGGGCCTTCCTGCGGTTCCGGGTCTGGGTTTCCTGCCCGGCGGCGAGGACCGGCTCACGCTGCGCGGCAACGTCCACCCTGCCGTGCGCGACCTGATGCCCCTGGACCGGGCCGATCCCGGCCTGCCGATGGAGCGGATGATCCTAAGCCTCCGGATGCGGCCCGAGGCCAAGGCCCAGCTGGAGCAGCTGCTGGTCGACCAGCAGGATGCCGCCTCGCCCCGCTACCACCGGTGGCTCACCCCGGACGAATTCGCCGCCCGTTTCGGGCCCAGCCCGTCTGATCTCGCCACGGTGAGCGGGTGGCTGCGCGACCAGGGCTTCACCATCGACCAGGTGGCGCGCGGCGGCATGTCGATCCAGTTCTCCGGCGACGTGGGCCGGGCGGAGGGGGCCTTCCGCACGCCGATCATGGAATACCTGGTCCAGGGCGTGAAACGCCAGGCCAACGCCGCCGATCCCAGCATCCCCGCCGGCCTGGCACCGATGGTGGCCGGGGTGGTCAGCCTGCACAACATCCCGCGCAAGGCGGCCAACTCGGGCCTGCGTCCGCTCGCGCCCCAGTACACCTACAGCGACGGGAGCCACTACCTGGGCCCCGGCGACTTCGCCACCATCTACGATGTGAACCCCCTCTATGACGCCGGCATCGACGGCGCCGGCGTCAGCATCGCCATCGCCGGGCGGACCCATCCCAACACGGCCAATTGGCAGACTTTCCGCACCACCATGGGGCTGCCGGACAACCCTCCGGCCTTCATCCTCAATGGGGCGGACCCCGGCGACCTGGGCTCCGACGAGGACGGGGAAGCCGATCTGGATGTGGAATGGTCCGGCGCCGTGGCCCGGAACGCCTCGATCGAGTTCGTGTGTTCCAAGAGCACCACCACCGATGGGATCGACCTGTCGGCCCAGGACATCGTGGACAACAAACTCGCGGACATCATCAACGTCAGCTTCAGCCTCTGCGAAAACGCTCTCGGGAGCGGGAACAGCTTCTACAACAACCTCTGGCAACAGGCCGCCGCCGAGGGCATCTCGGTGTTCGTCGCCTCGGGCGACAGCGGGGCCGCCGGCTGCGATTCCCCCTCCAGCACCTCCGGGACGGTGCAGGGCGTCAACGGGATGGGCTCCACGCCCTACAATACCTGCGTGGGGGGCACCGAGTTCAACGAAGGGTCGGGTTCCTACTGGTCCTTGGGCAGCAGCCCCAGCTTCGGCACCAGCTCTGCCTTGAGCTATATTCCCGAAGTGGTATGGAACGAAGCCGCCGCCAGCGGCGCGGACGCCGGGCTATGGTCCTCGGGTGGCGGGGTTTCGGAGCTCTATCCCAAGCCCTCCTGGCAGGTGGCTCCGGGCGTGCCCGGCGGGGATCACCGGTATGTGCCCGATGTCTCGTTGTCCGCGGCGGGCCATGACGGCTATCTGGTGTATTCCACCGGGTCCCAGGGGAACGGCTTTTATGCGGTGGGCGGGACCTCGGCCTCCAGCCCCTCCTTCGCCGGGTTGATGGCGCTCATCGTCCAGAAGGCCGGCGGCGCCCAGGGCAATGCCAATCCGACGCTCTACCAGCTCGGCAATGCCCAGTACACCACCGGCATCGGCGTATTCCACGACATCACGGCCGGCAACAACAGCGTGCCGGGGGTGGCCGGGTTCAGCGCCGGCACCGGCTACGACGAAGCCACCGGCCTGGGGTCCGTGGACGCCACCGCGCTGCTGAACAACTGGGTGACCAGCGTCACCACGCCGGTCAGTTCCGTCGGCCTGCTGCCCGGGAGGTCCGCCGTCTTCACGGCCCAGGTGACCGGAGCGACCAGCCCGGGCCTGACCTGGAGCTGCACCGGAGGCGCCAGCATCATCGCCGGGACCCCCTCCACCAGCGCCACCTTCTCCGCCTCCACTGCCGGCACCTACACCGTCACCGCCACCAGCGCCGCCGCGCCCATGCGCAGCGCCAGCATCACGGTGCTGGTGCATGAGGATCTCATGGGCTCCGGGACGACCGTCACCGGCCTGGATATCCTGGATGTGCTGGGACACCTGGGGCAATCCGGAGCGGCCGCCGACGTGACGGGCGATGGCGTCGTGACTTCGGCGGACCTCACCCTCATGCTGCAACTTCTCGGGTGGCAATGATGCGACGGCGGAACCTCCTTTGCGGCGGCGCGGCCCTGCTGGTCACCCTCGGCTGCGGCGGCAGGGACGGCGGCAGCAGCGCCCCGCCCAGGAGCACCACGCCGGCCACCGAGCTGCTCTACCAGGCCAGCCTCGCCGACACTTCCGCCTGGCGGCTCGAACTGGACCCGGCCAGTACCGGCCAGCATCTGCTGCTGGACCTGCTGGCGCCCGCCGGCACCTCGGGGCAGGGGTTCACCGTGGTGCTGGGCACCGACCCCGGCAACGCCGTCTGGTCCACGGTGGACGGCAGCCACTACGCGGTGCAGAGCCTGTTCAGCGCGCCCCTGGTCAACCTCGCCAGCGTTTCGGGCGGCGAACTGCGGATCGTGTTCGGCCAGGCGCCGGGCACGGCCGTGAGCTACGCCGGCCCGGTGGTCCAGGTCGCCCTGGACCTGGCCCCCGGGGCCACCGTCGGCGACGTGGTGCTCACGGCCAGTGAAAGCGGCACCCTCGGAACCAGCTCGACGCCGACCCTGGTGACGGTCTCGGTCGGCAGCCTCCAGGCCGAATAAGCTCATTCGAATTTCGAAGGGAACGGCGGGTTCGCTTGACTCGCCCCGGCCCCATCGAGAATAGTCAAAGTCCATGCTGCGCCTTCCCGTTCCCTTCGCCTCTCCCGCCGGCCCAGCCGGCCGTTTCCTGATTACCGGCCTCGGCGCGGGGGCCTGCCGGCAGTAACAGCGCACGCAGCAACCCACCCGCCCCGCACCCCAGAGGTCGCGGGGCTTTTCCTTTTGGAGCTCGCCCATGTCCACCAGCCCAGAATCGGAGGCCCTGGAAGTCTTCCAGGGCATCCTCACCGCCCCGGTCTACGACGTGGCGGTCACCTCGCCCCTGGAGGAGGCGCACCTGCTGTCGGCGGCGCTGGGCCACCGGATCTGGTTCAAGCGGGAGGACCTGCAGCCGGTGTTCTCGTTCAAGCTGCGCGGCGCCTACACCATGATGGCCCGGCTGGGCGCGGACCAGCTGGCCCGGGGCGTGGTGGCGGCCTCGGCCGGCAACCATGCCCAGGGCGTGGCCCTGGCGGCCGGCAAGCTGGGCTGCAGGGCGGTGATCGTCATGCCGGTGACCACCCCGGCCATCAAGGTGGAGGCGGTGCGCCGGCTGGGCGGCGAGGTGCGGCTGCACGGCAACGCCTTCGACGACGCCGCCGCCTATGCCCGGCAGGTGGCCGAGGCCGAGGGGCTCACCCAGATCCCGCCCTTCGACCACCCCGACGTGATCGCCGGGCAGGGCACCGTGGCCATGGAGCTGCTGCGCCAGAGGCCGCGCGGGCTGGACGCGGTGTTCATCCCGGTGGGCGGCGGCGGGCTGATCGCCGGCATGGCCACCTGCCTCAAGCGGCTGCAGCCAGGCATCCGGGTGATCGGGGTGGAACCGGCCGATTCCGACTGCATGGCCCGCAGCCTGGAGGCGGGCCGGCCGGTGCGGCTGGAACACGCCGGCACCTTTGCCGACGGCGTGGCGGTGCGCCAGGTGGGAGGCCTGCCGTTCCGGCTCTGCCGGGACACGGTGGACGAGATGGTGCGGGTGAGCACCGACGAGATCTGCGCGGCCATCAAGGACGTGTTCGCCGAGAACCGCACGGTGCTGGAACCTAGCGGAGCCCTGTCGGTGGCCGGGCTGCGCAAGTGGGCGGCCGGAAGGCAGGGCCTGGACCTGGCGGCGGTGCTGTCCGGGGCCAACCTCAACTTCGACCGGCTGCGCTTCGTGGCCGAGCGGGCCGGGTCGGGCGAAAGCCGGGAGGCGCTGTTCGCGGTGACCATCCCCGAGCGCCCCGGCAGTTTCCGGGCGTTCTGCGAGCTGATCGGGCCCCGGGCGATCACCGAGTTCAACTACCGCTACTCGGATGCCACCACCGCGCGGATCTTCGTCGGCATCCAGGTGGCCGGGCCGGGGGAGGCCGAGGCGCTGATGGCCACCTTCCGGGCCCACGGGCTGGGGGTCATGGACCTCAGCGACAACGAGATGGCCAAGCTGCACCTGCGCCACCTGGCCTGGGGCTTCACCCCCGACCCGGAGCTGGAGCGGGTCTACCGGTTCGAGTTTCCGGAACGGCCCGGCGCGCTGCTGCGCTTCCTCACCTGCATGAGCGTCGGATGGAACATCACCCTGTTCCATTACCGCAACTTCGGCTCCGACATGGGCCGGGTGCTGGCGGGCATGGAAGTGCCCCGGGAGGATGAGACGGCGTTCCGCGCCTTCCTGGAGGACCTGGGCTACGCCTGGACCGACGAGAAGGACAACCCGGCTTACAAGTTCCTCCTGGCCTAGGGGGAGGCTCTGACGTACAATATCCTGTACCTGGGGAGAGTCCCGCATGGATGCCATCAGCTATTCCAGTGCCCGCGCCAAGTTCGCCGCGACCATGGAACGGGTGTGTACCGACCACGATCCGCTCATCATTACCCGTGCCAAGGCCCCGTCCGTGGTCATGCTCTCCCTGGAAGACTACCGGTCCCTGGAGGAGACAGCCTATCTGCTTCGCAGCCCCACCAACGCCCGCCGCCTCCTTGCCGGCATCGACCAGCTTGAGGGGGGAAGCGGCCTTGAGCGGGAATGGCCCGAATGAGGCGGGTGTTCGCCGATCAAGCCTGGGAAGACTATCTCTTCTGGCAACAGGAAGACCCCCAGAAAACCGAAAAGATCCATGCGCTGATCAAGGATATCCGGCGCGATCCTTTCAAGGGGCTGGGCAAGCCTGAACCTCTGAAAGGCTCGCTTTCAGGCTACTGGTCCCGGCGCATCACCGACGAACACCGGGTGGTGTACAAGATCTCGGGCGGAGACCTGTTGATCGCCCAGCTTCGCTATCACCATTGACCGTCACTCGATCCGGTCCTTTTCCCGGATCTCCACCCGGCGGATCTTGCCGCTGATGGTCTTGGGCAGCTCCGTCACGAACTCGATGAGGCGGGGATACTTGTAGGGCGCGGTGACCTTCTTGACGTGCTCCTGCAGCTCCAGCACCAGCGCCTCGCCGGGCTGGGCCTTGGCGGTCAGCACGACGGTGGCCTTGACCACCTGGCCGCGCAGCGGGTCCGGGGCCGCGGTGACGGCGCATTCCATGACGGCCGGGTGCTCCAGCAGGGCGCTTTCCACCTCGAACGGGCCGATGCGGTAGCCGGAACTCTTGATCACGTCGTCCTTGCGGCCGACGAACCAGTAGTAGCCGTCCTCGTCGCGCCAGGCGGTGTCGCCGGTGTGGTAGACGCCGTCGTGCCACGCGCTTTCGGTCAGCTCGGGATCCCGGTAGTAGCCGCCGAACATGCCCACCGGGACCTGGCGCCCGGTGCGGAACACGATCTCGCCCACCTCGCCCACCTCGCAGGAATGGCCCTCGTCGTCCAGCAGGTCGGTGTCGTAGCCCGGCGACGGCAGGCCCATGGAGCCCGGCCTGGGTTCCATCCAGGGGAAGGTGGCGATGGCCACGGTGCACTCGGTCTGGCCGTAGCCTTCGCGCACCTTGAGCCCGGTGCGGCGCAGCACCTGGTTGTAGACCTCGGGGTTCAGCGGCTCGCCGGCGATGACCGCGTACTTCAGCTTCGCCAGGTCGAACGGGGCGAGGTCCTCCTTGATCAGGTAGCGGTAGATGGTGGGCGGGGCGCAGAAGCTGGTCACCCCGTACTGGGCGATCACCTTGAGCAGGTCCTGGGGCACGAACTTCTCGTAGTCGTAGACGAATACCGCGGAGCCCGCCAGCCACTGGCCGTAGATCTTGCCCCACACCGATTTCGCCCAGCCGGTGTCGGCCACGGTGAGGTGCAGGCCGTGGTCCGCCACGTTCTGCCAATAGGCGGCGGTGAGGATGTGCCCCAGGGGGTAGGTGAAATCGTGCTGCACCATCTTGGGATGGCCGGTGGTGCCGGAGGTGAAGTAGAGCAGCGAGATGTCTTCGTTGGCGGGGGCGGCCGCGCCCGTGGGCCGGACAAAACCGGCGCCGGTCCGGCCCAGCTCCTGGTCGAAGTCGATCCAGCCGGGCCGGGGCCCGCCCACCGCCACCTTCACCTGCAGGGACGGCGACAGCCCCTGGCAGGCGTCGATGTGCTCCAGCACGAGGGGATCCGCCGCGGCGACGACCAGCTTGATGTCGGCCGCGTTGTTCCGGTAGATCAGGTCCTTGGCGGTCAGCAGGTGGGTGGCGGGGACGGCGATGGCGCCGAGCTTGTGCAGCGCCAGCAGGCAGAACCAGAATTCGTAGCGCCGCTTCAGGATCAGCATCACCGGATCGCCCTTGCCGATGCCCAGGGAACGGAACAGGTTCGCGGTGCGGTCGCTGGCCTCCTGCATCTGCCGGAAGGTGAAGCTGGCGGACTGGCCGTGGTCGTCGCACCAGACCAGGGCCACCCGGTCCGGCTCGGTGCGCGCGTATTCGTCCGCCACGTCGTAGGCGAAGTTGAAGCCCTCCGGCACCTTGACGGCAAAGTGGTCGTGGAAATCCTGGTAGGAAGTGAATTCGGTCCGTTCGAGGTAGCGTTCGAGCATCATGCTACACGATCACGGCGATGAGCTGGGCCGGGGCGTCGTTCAGGGCGGTGAGGCTGTGGGCGACGCTGGAATCGAAATAGAGCGAGTCGCCGGGCCCCAGGACCAGTTCGTGCTGGTCCAGCAGCACCCGCAGGGTGCCCGAGAGGACATGGTGGAACTCCTGGCCGGGGTGGCTGTTGAAGTGCTCCGGGCCGGGGTCGACGGTCACCAGGAACGGCTCCGCCCGCTTGTGGATGAAGTTGTAGGCGAGGCTCTGGTAGCTGTAGTCCTTGCGCCGGTCCACCGAAACCCCCTGGCCCGCCCGGGTCAGGGCGTAGGTGTGCAGCCGGGGCTCCTCGCCGGTGAGCAGGGTGCTGAGTTCCACCTGGAAGCGCTGGGCGATCTGGTAGAGGATGCCCACCGGGATGTCCACCGCGCCGCTTTCGTACCGGTGGTAGTCGGCCTCGGCGATCTGGAATTCCCCGGCCAGCTGGGCGCCGGAGACCCCGAAGATCTCCCGCAGCTCCCGGATCCGGCTGGCGACCTGCTTGATCTTCTCCTGCATGGCTGGCCTCCTGGGAGCTTCGCATTCGATGGGGGCCATGGTATCCCGGTTCGGTGCCCGCGTCCCGGGTCAAAACGGGTCTCAAACCGCCGGCCGCGGCCTCCGGAACAGCGCGAAGGCGCAGCCGGCCGTCGCCAGGATGCCGATGGCCCCGCTCACCACCAGGTCGACCGCCGCTCCGGCCCCGTTCACCAGGGAACCGGCATAGAGGCTGCCGATCGGAGTGACCCCGCCGAAGGCCAGGTTGAACACGCTCATCACCCGGCCGCGCATGGCGTCGCTGGCGTTGATCTGCAGGGTGGCGTTGATCTGGGCGGTGCAGGTGATCTGGCAGAAACCGGTGGCCGCCAGCAGGGCGCAGGACGCCAGGAAGCCGTGCTGGAGGCCCACCGTCAGGCTGAACGTAGACATGCCCAGCCCGCCGAGCAGCAGCATGTTCAGGCTGGGCCCCGACCTGCTGCGGGCCGCCAGGGTCAGCGCCCCCGCGGTGGAGCCGATCCCCAGCGCGGTCATCAGGAAACCGAATTGCCGGGCGCCACCGTGCAGGGGCCCCCGGGCGAAGATCGGGATGACCACGCTGTAGTTCATGACGAACAGGCTCAGCAGCCCGATCAGCACGATCGGCCAGAGCAGCTGCGGCTTGGAACCCAGGTAGCGGATGCCGCCGGTGATGGACGCCGCGTATTCCCGCAGGTGCAGCTCGGCCCGGGCCTGGGGCGCGGCCGCCAGGTCCAGGCTGGCCAGGGCCCAGATGGCGGCGAGGTAGCTGATGCCGTTGAGCAGGAAGCAGGGGGCGATGCCGACGGCGCCGATCAGCATCCCGGCGACCGCCGGGCCGAGGATGCGTGCCAGGTTGAAGACCGTGGAGTTGAGCGAGATGGCGTTCATCAGGTCGTCCCGGCCGGCCAGTTCGATGACGAACGACTGCCGGGTCGGATTGTCCACGGTGTTGATGCAGCCGAGCAGCAGGGCCAGGACCAGCACGTGCCAGTACTGCACCCGCCCCGACCAGACCAGGCCGGCCAGGATCAGCGCCAGCAGCATGAGCGCGGTCTGGGTAGCCAGGAGGATGCGCCGTTTCGGGTAGCGATCGACCAGGGGCCCCGCGGCGAACGACAGGAGCATCACCGGCAGCCACTGCAGCGCGGTGACGATGCCCAGCTTGAGCGGGCTGCCGGTGAGCTGGAGCACCAGCCACGACTGGCCGATGTTCTGCATCCAGGTGCCGATCAGGGAAACGCACTGGCCGGTCCAGAACAACCGGAAATTCCGGTGGGAGAACGCGGGAAAGGCCGACTGGAGGTAGGGGCGCAGGGAGGCCGGCATCATGATTTTTTACCCTATTCCAGAAGCCGCAATAAAGCTATAAGCGGCTCGGCGGCCAGGGCAGGCTGTCCGGCTCCTTACAAGGAGGAATCCCCGGTCTACAATAAGATGTTCAAGCGAGGGCCCCATGCCGTTAGCCAAGATTGAAGAAGCCATCGAGGATCTCCGCCAAGGCCGGATGATCATTCTGGTGGACGACGAGGACCGGGAGAACGAGGGCGACCTCACCCTGGCGGCCGAGCACGTCACCCCCGAGGCGATCAATTTCATGGCGCGCTACGGGCGCGGCCTGATCTGCCTCAGCCTGACCCCGGCCAAGGCCGAGCAGCTCCGGCTTTCCCCCATGGTGCATGAGAATTCCTCGCCCCTGGGGACCGCCTTCACCATCTCCATCGAAGCCCGCGAGGGCGTCACCACCGGGATCTCCGCCTTCGACCGCAGCCGGACCATCCGCACGGCCATCGCCGAGCAGGCCAGGCCCGAAGACCTGGTGCACCCGGGCCACGTCTTCCCGCTGATCGCCCGGGAGGGCGGCGTGCTCAGCCGGACCGGGCAGACCGAGGGCTCGGTGGACTTGGCCCGGCTAGCCGGGTGTTCGCCCGCCGGGGTCATCTGCGAGATCATGAAGGAAGACGGCCTGATGGCGCGCATGCCCGATCTGGAAGTGTTCAGCCGCGAGCACGGCCTGAAGATCGTCGCCGTCAAGGATCTCATCGCCTACCGGATCCGCACCGAGCGGATGGTTACGCGGATCGGCGAGTCCGCCATGCCGCTCCGGGCCGGGAACTTCCGGGCCATCGCCTTCAAGGACGGCATCACCGGGCAGACCCACATCGCCCTGGTGAAGGGCCAGATCGATCCGGAAAAGCCGGTGCTGGTGCGGGTGCACAGCGAGTGCCTGACCGGCGACGCCTTCGGCTCGCAGCGCTGCGACTGCGGCGACCAGTTGCAGGCCGCGCTGCGCCGGATCGAGGCGGAGGGCTCCGGCGTCGTGCTCTACATGCGCCAGGAGGGCCGGGGCATCGGCCTGGGCAACAAGATCCGCGCCTACGAGCTCCAGGACAAGGGCTACGACACCGTGGAGGCCAACGAGGCGCTCGGCTTCAAGGCCGACCTGCGCGACTACGGCATCGGCGCCCAGATCCTGCGCGACCTGGGGATCCGGGAGATGCGCCTGCTCACCAACAATCCCAAGAAGATCATCGGCCTCGAGGGATTCGGCATGAAGGTGGTGGAGCGGGTGCCGATCGAGGTCCAGTCGGGGCAGAGCAACCACCGCTACCTGCTCACCAAGAAGCTGAAGCTCGGGCATTTGCTGAAGCTCGTTTAACGGGCCTGGCTTTGCTCCTGCCTGGAACACGGGTGAGGTATCCTTGAGATCCATCGGGGGGCCAGCCATGAAGTCCGAAAAAAAACCTACAGATCCCCGCCTGGCGGCGGCCGCAGAAGTGGTGCGGCTTTACCGGGCCTCGACCTTCCAGGACGTTCCCGAGGAAAGCGCCAACCAGGTCTTCGATGATTTCGAGAACGCCCTTGAAACGCTTTCCAAAGTGTGGGGCGACGAACCGTTTCCCAAGTAGCGGGAAGGCAGCCGTAGCGCTAGGGTTGAACAATGAACGCTGCCTACCTGCGCTGGATGCTGCTTTTCTTGTTCCTGCCCCAGGCCCTCTGGGGGCAGGTTCCTTTGGAGAAGATGAGCCTGGCGAACAGGCTCATCGCCGGGGAGATCGTCCGCCGTCCGGACTTCACCTTCCAGACCACCACCCAGCCGGCCCATGTCCGCCTGGTCACCATGGAGAAGCTGTTCGACCATCCGCGGCTGGCCGCGGCCATGTGGCGGGAATGCCAGTTCGTGCCCAAGCTCTACGCCTTCGCCCTGCCGGCCCGGGGCCTGATCGTCGATGACGCCAACGGCCTGCGCGGCACCATGACCCTGGCCTACCGGGAGCCGGGCGTGCGGGTCTACCTGATCGAGGGCCGGGTCGAGCGGGGGCGCATGGGCAACCCGTTTCCGGTGGGTGCCAAGATGGTGGTCATCTACAAGTATTCGGAAGGCCCCAAGGGGTTCCAGAGCCACCTGCAGACCTGGACCACCCTGGACAGCGCCCTGCTGGGCGCCTTGACCCGGCCGTTCCGCAAATTCATCCAGCGCCGCCAAGAGCAGTTCATGGGCTACATCATGGGCAACATGGCCAAGGGTGGCGAGTTCGCCGAAAGCAGCTTCGACGATTTTCTCGGGCCCATCGAGCGCGAGGGAGACCCGGTGGCGGTCCGCCAGTTCCATGAGACTTTCAAAAAATAACCTTGAATTAACGGATCCACACTTGGGAATATCCGTGCCATCCTGGGCTGCCGAAAACGCGGCGCGGGAGGGTGGTGGTGATCAACAAGGTGGTGGCATCCGCCGATGAGGCCGTACGGGATATCCCGGACCGGGCCACCCTCGTGGTGGGGGGGTTCGGCCTCTGCGGGATCCCAGAGAACCTGATCGCGGCCCTGGTGCGCAAGGGGGTGAAGCAGCTCACCTGCGCCTCCAACAACGCCGGCGTGGACGACTGGGGCCTGGGGCTGATGCTCAGGAACCGGCAGATCCGCAAGATGATCGCCTCCTACGTGGGCGATAACGCCGAGTTCGAGCGGCAGTACCTGGGCGGGGAACTCGAGGTGGAGTTCGTGCCCCAGGGCACCCTGGCCGAGCGCATGCGGGCTGGGGGCGCCGGCATCCCCGCGTTCTTCACCCCGGCCGGCTACGGCACCCTGGTGGCCGAGGGCAAGGAGGTCCGCGCCTTCGACGGGCGGCCCTGCCTGATGGAACGGGCGCTGCTGGGCGACTTCTCGCTGGTGGCGGCCTGGAAGGCCGACCGGATGGGCAACCTGGTGTTCCGCAAGACCGCGCGGAACTTCAACCCGGTCGCCGCCGGCGCCGGCAAGGTCTGCATCGCCGAGGTGGAGGAGCTGGTGGAGCCGGGTGAGCTGGACCCGGACCAGATCCACACGCCCGGCGTCTTCGTGCACCGCGTCGTGGTGGCGCCCCGGCAGAAGCGCATCGAGAAGCGCACCGTCGCATAGGAGCCTGTTGGCCATGCTCACCCGGGACCAGATCGTGCTGCGCGCGGCCCAGGAACTGCGCGACGGCTACTACGTCAACCTCGGCATCGGCATGCCCACCCTGGTGGCCAACGCCATCCCGCCCGGGATGGAAGTGGTGCTGCAGTCGGAGAACGGCATCCTGGGCCTGGGGCCGTTTCCCCGGGAGGACCAGGTGGACGCCGACCTGATCAACGCCGGCAAGCAGACCGTGACGGCGCGGCCCGGCGCGGCCTTCTTTTCATCGGCCGATTCGTTCGCCATGATCCGTTCCGGCAAGATCGACCTGGCGATCCTCGGCGCCATGCAGGTCTCCGAGCGGGGCGACCTGGCCAACTGGGTGATCCCGGGCGCCATGGTCAAGGGCATGGGCGGCGCCATGGACCTGGCGGCCGGCAGCCGGCGGCTGGTGGTGACCATGGAGCACGTCTCCCGCAAGGGCGAGCCCAAGGTGCGCATGGCCTGCTCCCTGCCGCTCACCGGTGTGGCCTGCGTGCACCGGATCATCACCGACTACGCGGTGATCGACGTCACCCCGGAGGGCCTCGAACTGGTGGAGCGCGCCCCCGGCGTGAGCGCGGCGGAAATCCAGGCACGCACCGAACCGCGCTTGATCTGCCGCGGTCCGGTGCCGGAGATGAGGTTCGGTCAAACGCCCAGGTAGGCCCGGCGCACCATGTCGTTGGCCTTGAGGTTCTGGCCGGTGTCGGTGAGCACGATGTGGCCGGTCTGCAGCACGTAGCCGCGGTCGGCAACGGACAGCGCCATCAGGGCGTTCTGCTCCACCAGCAGGATGGTGGTGCCGCGGGCATTGAGTTCCTTGATGATCTCGAAGATCTGGTCCACCAGCACCGGCGCCAGGCCCATGGACGGCTCGTCCATGAGCAGGATCTTGGGATTGGACATGAGGCCCCGGGCGGTGGCGAGCATCTGCTGCTCGCCGCCGGACAAGGTCCCGCCCTTCTGCTGGGCCCGCTCCTTCAGCCTGGGGAACAGGCTGAAGGCGTTGTCGATGTTCTTCTCGATCTGCTCCCCGTCGTCCAGGATGTAGGCGCCCATCTCCAGGTTCTCGGTGACGGTGAGGCCGGGGAAGATGCCCCGGCCTTCGGGCACCATGCTCAGGCCGTGCCTGGCCACGATGTGGGCCGGGAGGTGGCTGATCTCGTGGTCTTCCAGCAGCACCTTGCCCTTGCGGGGGTGCAGCAGGCCCGAGATGGAGCGCAGGGTGGTGGTCTTGCCGGCGCCGTTGGCGCCGATCAGGGCGACGATCTCGCCCTGCTCGACCCGCAGGGAGATGCCCATCAGGGCGTGGATGTTGCCGTAGTAGGAGTGGACGTCTTGCAGTTCAAGAACGCTCATGGCTGTCTCCTCACGCCGACTGGCCGGCGGCGGTGGCGCCCTTGCCGAGGTAGGCTTCGATGACCTGGGTGTTCGACGCGATGTCCTGGGGCGTGCCTTCGGCGATCTGCTCGCCGTGGTCCATCACGTAGATGTGCTCGGAAATGTTCATGACCACTTTCATGTCGTGCTCGATCAGCAGGATGGTGATGCCGAGCTCGTCGCGGATGCGCCGGAACAGCATCAGGGCATCCTCGCTCTCGGACGGGTTCATGCCCGCCGCCGGCTCGTCCAGCAGCAGCAGCCGGGGCTGGGAAGCCAGGGCCCGGGCGATCTCCACCCGGCGCTGGGCGCCGTAGGGCAGGCTCTTGGCCAGCTCGTTGCCGACGTTCTTCAGGCCCACGTACTCC
>Ga0181520_10002130_pt1 | contig 37781 bp, 22 predicted proteins | sample PEATcosm2014_Bin_29_FD_132451 | JGI IMG/M metagenome (GOLD analysis project Ga0181520, IMG submission 132451) | Peatland microbial communities from MTU Mesocosm Facility, Houghton, MI, USA - PEATcosm2014_Bin02_30_metaG | ecosystem: Environmental > Terrestrial > Soil > Wetlands > Peat | place... | reverse complement strand
GAATAACTCATCTTCGTTAGCGGGACAACTGGCTGCGAAATTTTTAGGGGAGATGAAAGCGATCGCCCAGGCGGCAGTGCCGGATCTGGTCAATCGATTATCCGTTGATCCGCAAACTGGCCAGCCGCGAGAAGCTGATGTCGAGGTGCGGGTGGCAATAGCGAAGGCTTTGGGGCAGATCGGAGGGCCGGATGCGGTGGCGGGAATTGCCGGGGCGTTAATGGATACGGACCAAATGGTGCGCCAGGCTGCGGTGGAAACGCTCGGTGGCAAGAAGGCGGACGTGCAAACAACACTGTCGAATTTAGTGAATCAATTGTCAATTGACCCGCAAAATGGCCTTCCCCGGGAATCAGACGCCGATGTGCGGATAGCAATAGTAAAAGCACTTGGTGTAGCTGGAGGATTGAGTGTTGTAGCGGTGCTGGAGAATACGGCCAAATCAGATCCAGTAGAAAAAGTACGTTGGGCAGCAGAACGTACATTAATAAGCGTACTGGTCGCAATTGGGGTAGGGAAGAAAGACAATTCGTTCTTTGACGTTAGAACGAGATTCAAGGGTAACGCGGCGGCGGAATTTGTTCTGAAACAGGAAATTGTGAAAGTTAAAAAGGATATGTTCAGGGCCGATCATTTCTTTCTGGGTGTATCCGGGGCGCCGCGGCGTATTTTGAATTTTGGGCTGAGGTTGCTGCCGTGGGTTACAACCTTTGGGCCGTTTGCCGCATGGTTTTTCACGACGGCAATGTTTCATGTTGATTTCAACATCATAGGGATGACCCAGCTATTTGCCGGTGGACTGGCATGGCTGATTCTGGGAATCATTATCACTCGGCTCCTTCTGAAAGATGTTGTGACCCCGGGGCTTGTTCTTGGAATTAATTTTATCTTCGGCGCTTTTCTGGCTCCTTATGCCTGGGCAAGGCGTACACTTAGGGAAGCGGGGCAGGAAACGGATTCTTCTTGGAGACAAGGACTGAAGTACGGGGTGATTGGCTCGACAGTGGTATGGGCTCCCGTCGCTTACATAGTTGGTTTGGATCAGCGCGCAGGGTGGGTGGTTCTTTTTGGCCTTGTGCTTGTTTCGGCTGTTCTAATGCCTCTGGTTGTGTGGTTACCGAGGGTAAAACGAAAGGCGATTTCCGGAGCTGATGGGACAATACAAGGTACTTTGCTACAGGAATACGTTCAGTTGGGGAAGGGAAAGCCGGGGGCAAAGATCAAAACATGGGTCAACACTATCCGTTTACCAAGCGTCCTGCGGCGGTGGATCCAATCGCTTGCCGTTCTGGGTCTTCTGGCGATGGTGACGCTTGGTGGAGTTTTTGGATATAGACAATTCTTACCTTCGCCCAACCCGCCCGCAGCCGTCACCGCGCCGGCTCCCGCGCCCTCGGCCGCGCCGGCGCCTGTCCAGCCGGCTGCGCCCGTTCCTGCCGCGGGACAGGCTCAGGCCCCGGCGCCCGCGCCGGCTGCTGCGCCTGTCAGGGCTGTGACTTTGACTCAGGAAGGCGGCAGATGGGCCTGGAAGGCCGACGGCCAGACGATCCTCATGCGCCAGGGGGTCGCTTATCAGCCAACTGAAGGGAACAACCATATTTTCAATGCCTACATCTCCCCTCACCGGCTGGATTATCTGTATGCCCAGCTTCTGCCGGATGATGAAGCGAAAAAGATCGACCCCTCTTTTAATGGAAGAAGCCATATCGATGACCTGAAGAGAATGGGCATCACCGCGATCCGCATCTATCAGGCGCCTGTCGAGAATGAACGTGAGATCCGGAATTTCAAGCAGGTGATGGACCGGGTCCACGCGCTTTATCCCGAATTCCAGGTTTATGTCAGCGACTTTTATGGCCTATACGAACCCGCGCACGCCGGGAATATCGAGTGGATGAAGAAACGGGCGCACGCTTATGTGAGCCTGTACGGAGACCGCCCCTGGCTGGCGGCTTTCGGGGTGGGCAATGAGAATGACCGGTATACGCAGAAGGGCGATGCCCATAAGCCATTGATCAAAAGATCTTATGGCGATTATTACTCGATGATGGATCAGATCGCCGGCGCCATGAAAGCGGAGATGGCCGCTAAGGGGTGGACGCGCCCGGTGTTCCTCGGGAACGGATATTTCCATCCGGAGGAAGCCGCCGGTCTCCGGGCCCTGACAAATTTCGACGGCGTGGCGTTCAATCTTTATACGTCGCCTGACGGCCTGGGCGATGTGGTTTCACGCTTCGACGCATTGAACCAGGGCCGGGGGAAGCCGCTGGCGATGTATGTGGGAGAATTCGGCGAACTCGGTCCCGCTCTGGCGCGAATGGGGCCGGGGCAGAGGGCGGCAGATCTCGATGTCCGGACCCAGGTCCTCGATTCTAAGGCCATCGCGGGCCATGCCGTTTTCGAGTTCAGCAATGAACCCTCGAAAGTGATGGATGAGGGGCCCGGCGCGGATCGGTATGGCGTCGTCGGCGACGACGCGGTCGGTCAGGTATTGGCAGCGCACCGTGAGACGCCGACGAATTCTTCACCCTGGACGCAGGGCGCCCGACGGAGCCTGGCCCTGCCGCTGCAGGTGGCGCTCTATCCTGCGCGGTTACTGCAGGAACTGGCGCACGCCGCAGCCGCCATCCTGACCGGCGCTCAGGATGTGAAACTCGATCTTCTAAACCGTCAGCCTTCTATGAGCCACCGGGGTGGGAATGAGCGGGCGATCGCGGTTGCGGGTCCTGTTGCCAATATTCTGGCGGCATTGGCTCTGCTTATGTTGATGCCGCACAGTCTGGCTCTGCCTCTGGCCATGCTCGCGAACGGGCTCATCGTGACCAATCTGATCGAAGGCATTGCCAGCCTGATTCCCTATGAAGTCAATGGTCGCAAGTCTGACGCGTTACAGGTTCAGGAAGCGATGGCGGAATCACGTGCCCTGAATCTGAACCGGGACATTGAACGCTACCGCGCGCTATGGGCCGAACGCCTGCCGCTTGCCGCGGCTGCCGGAGCGCTGGGCAGCTATGCGGTCTATCTGGCAAACCCTGTGGCCGGCGTGGTCTTTGCCGCGCTTACCGTTATGGCGCTCTCCGCCATGGCCCGCATACTTCCAAATAAGAAACACCTTGATAATCTCGCGCTCGCCTGCGCCGCGTAACGGGCCCATATAATCGCGCGATAGGACTATCTGTACGTTTTTTTAGCCTGCATGTCCTATGGCGAGATTTTTATTATTAGCGCAAACTGATGTTGTCTCCTGGCAAAGGAGTAGAAAAAGTCATTTTTCGCACAGGAGTAAATTATGAAAGCTGCTCAAATCAAAAAGTCGCCTTCAATTTTCTTGAGCGGTATTCTTCTGGCGTCCACCCTTGAGGCTACGATGCCCTCTGACCCCGTCATGTCGGACGTCTCACGCGGGTTCACGTATGGGAATGCTGCGACAACGGTGTGCTCTTCTTCAGCCATTCAAACCATCACCGCATCTTATTCGACCTGCGCATTGACATGCCGCCCCTGGGCGGCACCACTCCCGTGCCTCCCCATCGCAAAATACCTCAGTCAATTATTTTCTGGGTTCCGACGGGATCTTCTGTTAAAGTGGTTGGCGAAAAAATCGGGAAAAAGAATCTTTGAAGTGGAGATTGCGGTAACATCATTTTTTGGCGTAGACGAAGGAAACGATCTCGAACGGATCAATCGGGGGAGAGAAATCGCCAGCTATCTGGCAAACAGTTGGGACAAATCTGATGAAGCAACAACCGGCATGAGTCGCAAAAAATTCCTCAAGGAATTGATTGACTGGATCCGCGGCGTAGGGATCACGGCCAGCGGGGAACATCGTTTCACGCCTCTGGCTCTGGCTGTTGTTAATCTCTTCCGGGGTGGGGATTTAATGGATCCCCGCCACCTTGGCCGCATGGCTAGAGATGATCCCGCTTTTCGCTGGATGACGGAGACGAACCTTCTCTACGCCAACCCTTTCAGTGTCGAGCTCCCCTGGATTCCCCTCCGCAGGCCTATTGCCCGGTTGCCACACGCCCCGGTCATTCCGCCCGGTCGGCCCATACGTTGGCTTGATATTGGTTCAGCGCCCAAAGCCGACGGATCACCCACACTGAACCTTCTTGCCCGCACTTTTAAGCGCTGGTTGCCTGAACAACGGTTTGAGTTCATCGGGACGGATATCGCCTTTCCGCCCTGGGTCATAAGGGATGGAAAGATCGAACGGTTTAAATGGGACGCCATCGATGAGCCGACAAACCGGTTCACTCTCCACGGGATTCATTTTTGGGATGCGCGTAATCCTGTGAATGATATTGGCTCGCCCCAGTTCCTTAGCCACTCGTTGGATGATCAGTTTGATTTTATTTCAATGTGTGCCGTTATCCACCATTTTGGAATGGGTCAGCCAGCGAATAGTCACTGTCTGGATCGGGATTCCACCGGGCCTATCCGATGGGTCGAAGATAACGGACAGGACATCGACGCCCCAGCATTCGACTTAATAACTGAGAAGCAGAAGAAAGCCATAAATAACGCTCTGCGGCACTTGAACCCGGAAGGGGGCATATTCTTCTTTTACCCGACACTCCACTATGAGACAGGTGAGGTGGGCGAGGATCTTTACTGGGTCATCCAGAGAGAAGGAGAGAATTCGTACCGGCTCCTATCGAATGGAATACCCCTCCGTCCGGATACTCGTCGCATGGAGTCCGAGAAGTGCGTGATGAACGGTTCTCACGACGAGCGGTTCAAAAATCCTGGGTTCGAACAGCGCTATCCCGAATGGTCGGCGGCCGCAAAAACCGAACTTGGCCGCTGGCTGCACCGGGCTGACCTCCTGGTGTTTCGCTATCAACGGCGTGGAAACGGTATTTGGGCTGGCATTAGCCGTCTTGCTGCACGCATGAATGATTCTAACGCTTCGCTACGAGAATTGTTTGAAGCATATCTGGCGCTCATCCCCGCGTCGGAACACCGGAAAGCCAAATTACTGAGCGGAGTTGAGCGGTTTGAAAGCGATCAATTACGATTTAGAAGTGATCCCAAGCGCTCAGCATAGGCCCAGAAAAATCTGGGCTGTTCAGTCCCAAACATTTAGCCTTCCGTTCTATTGTTCTACCGCCGCCACCACGCTACATTAATATTGAAATGAGAATTATCGTCCTCCGTCGGTTTATCCGCGCCGTCTGCCTGTTTATCATAAGCTCGCTTATCATCCAATCCATTGAGGTCAGTTTCGGGTATCAAGTTATAGAAGTCGCAGCGTATCGTAACGGTGTCTTTATATCGAGACGTCCTTGCGAAACGCGAATCGAAACTGTTCTTGATGAACAGGCTCTCTCCGCCCGCCTCATCGAATCCCCGGAACACATCATCAGCCCCTTCGTGCGTGAACGGCAGACTGTAACGCGGAACACATCCGGCCTGTTGCAACTGATAAGAAAAACCGTCCCGCTCAGCAGAAGAGTGAATGATCGGTTTCCACCTGATCGTCGCGCAGATTTAATTCTTGGAATTGGCGCAGGATTTAAAAATGATGGAGGCCCGAGCAATTTAAGCATTGCTGTCGCTGAAAAGTGTGCCGCATTGGTGCGGGAGGGTGTTGCGCCTAGAATCATGCTAAGCGGAGGATCAATCGTCAGAGGAGCTTCCGAAGAAGAAAAAATGCGGGACGTTTTAAATGAAATGGGAATTATGCGCGATATCGTTCTTGCGCGTGCCCCAAATCGTTCTGCCAGCAGTCATCTTATGCCGGAGTATGTGGCGAGAGCTTTTGGTGAACACTGGCCGCAGCGCGTAATAATCGTGGCCCACCCCTTACATCTACCGCGCGTTCTCTGGCTTTTTGAACACGCTTTCCCTGAAATCGAGTTTTATCCAGTAAATGCCCGAGAAGCATATGACCCTGAATCGAATCAACTTAGACTGCATAATTCTTTCTGGTTTACCGTATGGAACGGACTCGCTTTTTGCCATCATCGCATGTTCCCGCCCAAACGAGCGGATGTATCTCATTTGGCTGCAAGGATTGAGGCCCGCTCCGATGACGTAATTGGCTCAGTGGGGCGTGCCGGACCTCATCTTAAGGTCACGGCCTCGGTCTGGAGCAAGAGCGGTGTCCTGACGGGTTTCGTGGCCCCGCTTGACACATTTGGGAATCCGCTGAAAGACAAGAGCAAGTTTCTTCCCGTTGAGTTGACATACGATGCTCCAACCTCTGATGAAATGGTTCGTTTGCAGGAGCATTTGCAGACGATTCGGTGGGCCCTGGAAGATACCTTAGCTTCTCCAAGCAAGATGCCTGAGCTGTACCGCACATTGATAACAGCTTTTTCTAATAACCTTCCAGAGTTTAACCTGCAATGCGTTAGTATCCTGCGCGGGCCGCCATTGTTGGACAGTGAAGGCCGGCAACTATTGCTGGGTTGTGCGACTAAGGATCAGATATTTTTGCATGGATCGATGCTTCGCAGTCCGGTCTGGCTGCTGCATGAAATGCTAGAGCAATTTTTGGGAAACCAATTGCCATCGCGGAATGGGAAGGTCACGCTATCATGCCAGACTCCAGCCGGGAAGTCTTTCAAAGTCCGTGTATCCGCTCATAAGCTGGCACGAGGATTTGGCCATCGCGCTCGTGAAAGCCTCACAGATAATACCCCGACATTGACACGAGAAGACCGCATTCTTAAGAAGCTTGGGGATACCTACGGCAGGGGTCTGCAAGGATGGCTTTCTTTCCGGCGTTTCCTCCTTGATGGTGTCGAATTTCACAATGACAGGGGTACGCAATTTGTTGAAGAAGACAATCTGCATAATTTGGTCGATGAGCATTCCGCTGTTTTGGTGGAACCTCATCCTGATGATATCGCGCTGAACATGGGTGCGATGGCGCAGGCCTATGCGGGGGTTGTTGGTAGCGGTGATGAAGGAAGATTATCGATGGTCACCATTACGTGGGACCCAGAGGGTGTTCGCGATGAATGGGTTTATCACTTGCTTACGGGAAAATCCCTGAGTAATCCACTGACGCCGAAAGATAAGGCAAAACTGGAGAACCTGAAGCAGCGCATTAAGCCGGATGCCTGGCGACAATTCAAGCGTCACGTTCGTTTTGACGAGGGGCTTGCCGGTGCCCAATGCCTTATTGGTTCAATGCGCGCCGCGGATGGCCAGTATGAATCCTTTGGTTTGGATCTTGAGGTGGTAGACCGCGTAGTCCGACCTTCCAACGGCAAGTTCCTTTCATATGTGAGCAAGTTTCGTTCGCCTGTGCAGGAAGAATTTGAACGCGTGGAACGGTATGTCGAACGGCATAATGACGCGAAATTCTTTTTTCTGCCGTCACCCTTTGACCGGCACCAGCATCATTTCGATGTGACGCGGATGTTCTTGCCTGCCATAGCCAGGCATGCACCTAAGGCGCGTGTGATTTTCTATGAGAGCATGCGGGGCTTCAATGACGAAAATCTCATGCCTAATTTGCTCTACTTTTTTGGAGTTGGGGGACACGAACAAAAACTGGCGAACATTAAAACTTCATTTGGGAGCCAGATGGAACGCAACGATTATGATGCGCAGTTGAGACAGCTGGCCCATCAACGAGCCTTCTTGGAAACCAGCATTTCGTCGTGGGGGCTTTCGAAAGAAGCAGACGATGCGGAACGGTTTGTCTCTGGGACGGTCCGGTTTCACGTGAATCATCTGCAGTTAATTGGAAACGCTGCAAAAGGTCCGATTGAAAGTCCGGACAAGCAGTTCTCCGCACCAGATACGGTGCTTGTCATTCCTCTGGAACTGGAAGATTTTTCCGAACAAAATATCGGGTTGGTGATGTTGTCCAAAACGTCCGGTGTTGTGTTCACCGATGAAAAAGCTTCGCAGACGATAAAATTGGGGATGAGAACCCGTTTGGCAGCCTTGCTGGAACATGCCGCGGGGGGCATGGGGGTCGGTCGAGATCTGGTTGTAAGGCTGGTGGTGACCCGAGATATCCCAGAAATCAACGGCCGCAGAGGATCAATGGCTTATGATCAGGCGACTAACACATTTTATGTCCATCCGGTAATGCTTACCGAAACTGTGCCGCTCGATTATGCGATGCTGGTGGCGGATCATGAATTGATCGCTCATGCCTATATGGGTCTGGGTGAAGAGGCCGCTCAAGACTTTTCCGCGCGATCGGCATCGCAATCCCGCGACGTGCTTCAGGCAGTCGTTTCCCTCCTTTCGTCAGCTTGTCCCGTTGTTATTGATCCGTCCTTTTTACGATTGATTTTAGCCGCGGCTCCTCCGGATGCCTATCCGGATCTGCTGGGGCGGCTGCGAAACCTGGCGCCGTTGCCAGTTAAACTTCTGGCCATCGATTGGACGGAGACCATTGTCAATTTTGATCCTCAAACAAAAATCAAAACTCTTATTCCGGGAGCAGTGAAGCTCCTGCGAAAACTAAGAGCCGTAGGAATCAAGGTGCGGATTGTCACGACAAACGAGGCCGAGGATACGAAAAAGACTTTGAGTCAGTTTATTCGCGACGGTTTGATGGAAGACGGATTAATTGACGGAGTATTAGGCGGCCCGAAAGGCAAAAAAGATCATCTCAAAGCGCTGATCGGTCAGGGTTTCAAGGTCGATGAGATGGTCATGCTGGGAGACCATCCCAATGATATGAGAGATGCCGAAGCCTCCGGCGTAGCCAGGATTGGCATTAATCGCGATCCAGCGCAAACCGAAGAGTTCCAGCGGCATTCTCCAGCCGCGCTCATTTCAGGCCTGGAGGATACGGAAAATGTTGTCGCTCAAATTCTCGGCGCGCCCGCACGGCAAAAGGCCGCAAATCTTTCTGATCTGGTTGATAAAGCGCTGGAAATCCATTCTCATGAGGAGCGAACCGGCCTGCTGCGGGCGAAAATTTCTGAAATAACAGCGGATAAATACTTCACGGAAAAAGGCATTGCATACCTCCCGGCAAAGTCCGGACGATTGATTGTGATCGGCGACCTGCACGGCGATCTGTCCACTTTGGAGCGCCTGCTGAATCAGGCCGGCTACACCTCGGAAGGGAATTCCAAGGCTTCTGATCCGGTCTACCTTGTTTTCGCCGGTGATTACGCGGACAGAGGAACACAGAGCTTAGCCGTGGCATTGAAGGTGATGCAGATGAAGGTCTCGGATCCGGACCATGTCATTCTGCTGGCAGGCAATCATGACCTTTTCGGGTCTGCAGTGGTTCATGCCGCTGTGGGGCACGGCGAAAGAATATTCATGGATGAGCTGATCGGCCAGCTGGGACCCACAAAAGGGCAGAGCCTTTACAACAAATGGTTTGGTCTTATGGAAACGGCGCCGACACTGCTGGTTACAGCCTCCGGTATTACTGTTTGTCATGCCGCGCCGCCTTCGACGAAGGCCGGATTTGATGCTGATGCAAGCCATCCGGGTCTTTTGTCGATTGCCAATGACGATTTCCAGCGCCGCCAGCTGGCGAATAACCCCATCCGCCTGCCCGCAAATGCGGGGGAGGAAGAATACGGGGACGTGATCAACGGCGCAGATGAAATGCACGAAACAATCATGGATCGTCCCGGGTATTATTGGATCGGCCGACAAGGAATTGAAACGTTTCTCAAAGCTGTAGGCGGTCACATCCTCGTTCGCGGGCACGATGCCACGGCCCCTGCGGACAAATCCTTCTTCGATCACCGAGTCCTGACGGTTATTTCCACCGATTACCGCAGTCATGATCATGGGTATCCGGTGGGGAAAGAGATTGTGGGCCGGTACGCCGAATTTGACCTGAGCCGTAATTATGACCAGATCGATCCCGCCCAAGTAGTACGATATTCCTGGTCCGGAGAGATCAAGACTCGTTCAGGGCAGGCGCTTGGTTCTTATGAAGTCCGTGAATGGAATCCTGGTGGCCGAGGAGCGTGGGTTCCTTACGCCGTCCTGCGATTTCATCCCGAGGATGGAATGACCGCGGCGATTTCCGTGGATTCGGAGTTGGATGGGAAACTGCATCCGGTGGATCGGCGATTTAATTATGCGGTTTACAAAGACGGGGATAATGAGTTGCCTGGCCATCCCGCCATTCACGAACAGAAGATAAAAAGCGTTCAATGGCATCTCCAAAACCTGGGTCTGCGGTTTGGGGGGGAGCGAATCGTTGCGGCTTCCGTTGGGAACGAAGATCTCTTCTGGGATAAAGGCGTAGTGACTTATAACGGCGGTAAGTTTTATCACAATATCGGCGAAGATGTCCGAACTCGCGCCTACCCGATGCTGGTGGTGTGGAAGAATGGCCGCATAACGATCGAGCCGGATGTGAAATTTGATTCATTAGGTGAAGAAGGGTACGCTAGGGTGCTGATTGGCGGTTCAGACCGCACGGAGGATATAGAGGACGCAACATTTGTCCAGTTGATCAAGGATGAAAGGGGGTTTGTCGACCCTGCTGACAATTCCGACTGGTACAGTGATCTGCGCCACCTATTTTCGGTACCCGCTCTGAGACACGCCGATTTCCCTGACATTCCTCCCGATGATGAATTGATGAGTGGGGCCATCAATTTCGGCATGGACCAGTTAAACACTGGAGACCGGAGGACGAATGTTCATTCAGCGGCAAGCGGGCCCGTGACGCTGGATCTGACGGTTCGTTACAAGTCGCGCGATGGCAATCCCGGCGAATTCCAACTGACGCCTGATGAACTACGCCCTAAGTTGGCACAACTCGACTATGTGGAGGTCCCCGGCAGGCCGCAGAATCGAGGGGAATTCCACTTTATTAGTGACGGCCGCCGTGTGGAAATATGTTTACTGGAAAACCACTACCCTTTCAATATGGTCGGCATCACGAAACAGGGGGAATTCGTCAATGTCCTTATGGGCGGTCTTTCCGGACGTGCGGGTCCGACCATAAAAGAAGCCTATGAAATGGCCAAACAACTGGGTCTCGAGCGTGCCGGCATTGTCGATCAGGGCGGAAGCGTCCGGCTGCTGGTCGGTGACCAGTCAATTATCACGCCAAACCGGTCTGCGAAATCCACATCCATCATTGCCTACACGGTTCCGTTAGCGGTGATGGACGGTCTCGGCGAAGTGATTCCCGCCATTAAAGCGGCCTGGGATGAGGAACTTCGCGCCAGCATTTTCAACGCCAATCACAAGAAAATTGTCAGCGCGTTCAACGCGGATGTCAGGGCGATTCAATTCAAAAAGGTTGGCGGTTATGTGGCGGGGCTTACGCCATTTGTTCAGCAGGGGACGGACAAGGTCAAAAGCAGCCCGCCGGGGTCATTTGATTTTCGCAATATACCTGCGAGAGCCAAACTCTTCGCGATAAACCTGGCGGGCAAACTGGGGCTGGTCGCTTTCACAAATGAGCCCGGGTTGCTCTATCACACCCTGATAATTCCGGATATCAATAATGAAAATCTGCCAGCTTCTCCGGTGACTGCAGAAGCGTTGCGTGGCATGCTGAAGATCCAGAAAAGTCCGGAAGGCAGGAACGTCCGTTTCTTTTCAAACAGCCTGCATGGCTGGGCCATGGTCAATCATCTGCATTTCCATGTTTTTCCCATGGATCAAGTCGAGGACTACCTGACCGATTCTGATCTTCCGATGGAAAAGGGAGGTCTGGAACGGGTTGCAGAAAGCGACGGTGTCGTCATATCCCGTCTGACAGGCTACAGCGGTCGAGCGGCCGTCTTTTCAGGTTCGAATATAGAGAAGTTGACGGAAGAAGCGGCCCAGTTTGCCCGGTTCCTAGATAGGAAGGGAATCGCTCATCACGTTATTATTTCTAAAGGAATCATTTATATCATTCCCCGCCGCGTGTCAGCATCGATGGGGTCTGAGCGATGGGAAAGGAAAATCGGCGCTCTGGAGTTCGCGGGGATCATTCTCCTGAATCGAAAAGAAGACTACGATGATATCACGCCAGACCAGATCGCAGAGGAGATTGAGGATTCGTCCTATAGCGAAGCGTGGCTTAAAGACACCCTTGATGATTACCTGGCTTCCCGCAGGCTGGGCTGGGTGAATTTTCGTGCCGAAGCTGATTTGAGGGGATGGGGGGGGAGGGTTCCAGGGATTCAATTATTTATTGATCAGAACCCTTCCCATCTTTTAATCCGGAATCCTGCCGGAAAACCGGTGCTCAACAAGTCGGACCTGGATGTCGACATCCAGGTTATGCTTGGGAGTCATACCCTTTACGAAGGAAAGGAAACACTTCAGATCCCCGCGGCATTAGCAGATCAATTGGAGCGGCAGCCTGAAATGGCCGAATGCCTGCTGTCCTATCATCGCAGTGTAGAAGCAGGTTCGTCCGCATCCCCTGATGAGCGTCTGCAGGATTTCGCCAGGCAAGCGGCCTGGGAATATTACCAGGCTTGGCGTCTTGCACAGGATAAAGTGGCGGCGGGAGAAGGGATTACAGAAATGAATTTGAGCGTGCCCAGGGCGCACCTTGGAGGAAATAAGGTTGATATCCTTAATCTTCAATACACCGTGCCCCAGGACTCCGAAGTCGGCCAGAATCTGGCCAAACTGATCACAGATTTTAAGACCGCCCTGGCGAGGGAAGGGATAGCGGATAAAGTTGAATTGATCGATTCGTCCCACCTTCATATGAGCATTGGCGGCGTTGCCCGTAAAAAAAGTTTCACTGATACGGACGAAAATCGGTTTCGGGAGGCGGCTTTGGATGTGACAGGAGAAAAACCCCAGTCACGGATAGAATTTGGGCGCGTGTACTTTTATGCTCCCGCTGCGGCGATCTGTCTGCTTGCCCAGCCTAAGGACGGAGGCGCCGTGCGTGCGATGGCTCGGCAGTTGCACGAAGAATTCATCGGTGGCCAGCCCCTGAATAATTTCCACATCACGTTGGGATACTTGAGAGAGCCGATGTCGCCGAAGGAGTATCGATCATTCATGGCGATTATCGACCGGTTCCGTGACACGCTGTTCGGTATGGTGAAGATGGAAGAACTTGAAGCAATCCGGCTTCGTGGGGTGCTGGACACTCCCAGGCCGCTGGGTGTTTATAAATTAGGGACAACATATCGTATTCAAGCCACAGCGTTCCCGGTTCTGGGAACAGGAGTTGTCGGGCGGGAACCGACCAGTATCCCTCAAAAGGTTCGCCAAGCGGGGAGAATCTTGCGGGGGTATCTTGCTGTACAAGAAAAGCTTTCAGACGATATCGACGGTATTGTCATATTCGGGAACGATCTGCTTGCAGTCCCAATAAAAATCGCAGACCTGTATGGCAGATTAAAAAACAAACCATGGATCATTGTTTCAGGCAAGACAGGCAGGGGCACACGAAAGGAATGGAGGGTGGTGAATAAAACGGAGGCGGAGGGAATTCATGACATTTTGGTAGACTCCGGTGTTTCCAACGACAAAATTTATTTGGAAAAAGATGCGACCAATACAGGTCTGAATGCCAAAAAATCCTTGGGAATAATGGTAGATAAAGGTCTTGATCGGAAAAAGGTAATAGTTGTTCAGACGCCGATGCAGCAACTCCGTGCGGGACTTACAGCTGCGCAGGAATATGGCGCGGATACGGAAGTTATCAATTGGGTCCCTTTTATCCCTGCCTTTGACCGGGTTCCTGATGGAGAATGGAGTAGGGCCGAGTGGAACCGCAGAATTCTCTGGGATGCCGCAGGTGAGGTTTTCCGGATTATCGATTATCCGTGGCAGGGATTTATGAAAGAGCCTTATTTAGACAATGCCCAATGGAGCGAACTGCTCCAGGCAGCCATCGTCGTCGGCGAATTCCTGTTGAAAGATTTCAGCATCCCGGAAACGGAAAGAAGAAAACTGCAGAGTATATGGCTCCCGACTATTGTTGAGACATTAGCGTCGGGTTCCCTTGGGGAAAATCGAATCCCGGCGTCTTGCGGAACTCCTTCGCCAATGGTTCTTAAGCGAGCGGCCTAGCTTCTTTCCCCGAGCTTTAAAGGCCCAAAAAGTCGTGGGTCTTTTGATGCGAATTTTGGACTGTTAGTTGCATTGATATGCAGATGGTTTTGAGCTAAACTGGTTCTGCAATGAACTCTCTTCGACGCGCGCTTCTTTTTGGGATCTTCTTCGCCGTGCCTTCAACTCAGGCCCTGGCTGCCAGCCTTGACGTCTATGCCACAAATGTCAGTAATTTAGCTTACGTTCAATCGGCGCCTTATCTGGCGTGGAGCGCCTCGTCCATTACATACAGTGCTACGAATAATGTGTGGGTGTCCGCAGATCAGTTACTAATGATTGTTACGGACCAGCAATATGCTCCGGGCGGAACGGCATGGCACATAGAGGTTTTTACCGATAACCGGCACCGTTATATGCTGGCGAATTCAACTTTCAGCCTCCCGGACACAACCTTAAATCACAGCGGCGGAACGGTGCAAGGTAATTATGTGTCGTCTTATAACGGACATCAGTCGGCCGTATCGATAAGTACAATTGGGTATCCCTCGGGAGATCCCTATACGGTCAGCGGCGGATTGATTTCCGCAGACGGTTCAAGCCGTGTCCCTTTGATCTGGCGGATTTATAACTGTCCTCCAGACTCAAGCGATCCGGAGAACTCCGATCCCTGCAGCCTGGGACGTACTCCGAATCTATGGCCCGGGCAGATGCACGAAAATCCCGCACCGAACGGCCGGTGCACCAACAGTAATGGCAGCAGCTATACCTTTTATTCTCCTTTTTGCCCGAATGACTGGTTCTTTCTGCAGGATACGGCGGATGTTTATTTGAGTGGCGACAACGCAGGCCAGTTTGTTTTCACTCCCGGAAATCCGGTAAAGACAAACTGGTATGAAACCCCGCTCAGCAATTACGGGGGGGAATATGTTGTTTGTCCATATGGCACTTTAGCCACCACAGGCTGGGATCCAGGATGTTCGGAAAATCCTGCGGGATGCTGCGGTCCGTGGTCGCCGCATTACATCAGCGGTAAGGCCACGCAGTATTTGTATGTTGAGGCAAACTTTTCCAACGCGACCAGACAGGTTTATTCGACGACGATTTTTGTGCAACTGTTCCTTAACTGACCGCTCAACAGCTCCTTTTACCCTGTCACCTGAAGCTATTTGCATCCGTGTCTAGGCTTGATACAATACCGGAGTGAAAAAGCTTACACGTCAATGGGTATTATCGTCGGAATATCGCCTTAAGTCTGCTCGGGTTTTGCGGGAAGCGGAGCGCATCATTAAGGAAACGGAGGAACTTCTGCGTTGGTTAAAACAAAGACTGAGTTGACAAAGATTGCGGAAGCGTATGTGAAAAAACTCCGTGAATACCGTGTTCACGTGGAAAAAGTGATTCTGTTTGGGTCTTACGCGCGTGGAACGCAGCAAGAGAATTCTGATATTGATCTGGCTTTTGTGTCTGAGGATTTTGACCATATGAATATTTTGGAACGGCAGAAACTTTTGTCCCGATGCCGCGAAGGGCTGATCCCTACAGACGTGCTGGCTTATTCTCCCGCCATGCTTGAAAAGAAAAAGCACAACAGTCCTGTTGTAGACAGCATTCTTCAAGAAGGAATCTCGCTCTACTCCCATCCCCGCTGACGTTTAGCGTTCACTCCCTACCTTCCCATCGCTTCTACCCCAAACCCAATACCTATCACCCAATACACAAAACCCGGTCTTCACAACGTTTTTTAAGACCCATATTTATCAGGTCCAACCGGGCAAAAAATCCTGGGCTGTTCAGCCACCAATATTTAGCCGATAGTTCTATTGTTCTACCGGCGGGATACAGCTAAAACATATGTGTAGCAAAAGGGTGAGGGGGTCCGCCTAAAGTCGTTATTCCCGAGATCTGTTATCGGGAATCCAGTATTTTTCATAGAGCACAACTGGATCCCCGATAGGGGCGCTCGGGGATGACTGTACGAGGGGGGAAACTTATGAAAAATTTTGATTGCATCAAGTCTGTTATTGCCGTTACTCTCTGCGCCGCGCTCGTTACGACGTCGATGCCTGCTAACAGTTCGGGACTCGGGGTTCGTGAAGCGTATCTTGTTCAGGGAAATTATCTTGCGCTTCACGCTTCACGTTTCACGAACAACGCATTTTGCGTTGAAGCTCTCAGCCCCCGCGCAATCGTCTCTCCCCATTTTCTCATTCGCCCGTTTATGCTCGTACGCAGGCCGCTCACTGAAGATCTGACTGCAGGTCGTCCTGCAGCGCGGCCAGAAGGAAATCTGCGCGTCCCCATATTTGCCGTATCCATCCTTGCTGCGCTGATGGCTCTTGCGGGGTGCGGAGGCGCGCCGGTCTATGAATATCCCATCACTTACGGAGGTGAAGTAACTGCGGCAACCAACCCGGCCTCCAGTTCGGCGGTATTCCCCTGGCAGAACCCGGTTTATTCTTCAGCCAGCGACCAGGAAGTGGGCCCGGGTAATGCCTGGGAAAACCAGTTAGTGAATTTCAGCCCGGTTGATGTCAGTTCTTATAAGTTCCTCGTCCTGCATATTCAAAGTGCCACTCCCGGTCTGAATATTGCCATAAACCTGGGAGGCAAAGACATTGTTGTCCGGAGCCTGACAGCAGGCCCGGAAGACGTTATTGTGCCCCTGTCGATGTACCCGGACCTTACCACGCTTGGGAGTTGTCTTATTGAATATGGCGAGGCGTTTGGCCCCATTCCTGCAGGAGGGCAAAAGGATCGTTTGAATCAGACCAATAACGGATCGCTCGTAGTTAATTCCGTTGAGTTCGCGATGTCAGATCCAAGTAAAACCGCTGGCGTAACCCAGACATATGTGTCGCAGGAAACTTCAAGCGCTCCTCAATACGGCGGGTTCAGTTTACGCAGGAAGCTCCCTCCCGGCATCACCGGAATCATTATGCTGGCATTAATGCTGCTGCCTCTGGCCGCCTTCGCGCAGGGCGGTGATACTTCGGCGGCTGTTCCCTGGTGGGCTCAAAACTACGGATGGGTCATATTCGGTGGTTTTGTGGTGGCTGGCATTATTAGTGGGCTGGTGTGGTATTTCAGCACACATCAAAGGTCGATACGTGTTAAGATCGAAATCCATCGAATTCTTACAGAAATAATTGGGTGCGACAATGCAGATACAGTCCGCAGCGTTTTCCCGAGAATATTATTCGGCCCACGGGAAAATCTCCTGGATGCAGATTTCTTAATTGGGTGTTTAAAAAGTGCTAGATGCAGACTTGGACAGGGACCAGTATATAAGGGGTCTACGACGTACAACGGTGAGCTTGTCGGCGAATGGGATGATAATGCTTGGGTCGACGATGACAAAGATAAGCGAGACGCTATAGATGCCGTTATCGCTGCACTGAAGACGCCCAATGTTAAACAGAAGCTGGCTGAGGCCCGCCCACGGTTTGCTCTCGGCCAAGCGAGGGAGGGCGCTGCGAGCTCCGAGTCCAACTTCCATCTTCCGAAGGTCATTGCGGAGTTCCTCGAATTCCTTCAAGAAAACGGCCTGAACGATGTCGTCTGGTTCGGTGACGGGGTTCGCAACATGGTTGAAGGAAAGGAAGTTCAATACCTCCTGGTTACTTTTATTGTGCCGTTCAGCGATTCCGACGAACATCTCAAAAGCAATTCGCAGGAATGGAACAAGGTTCTGGGGCAGCGGCTCAGGGCGCGGATGGACGGATTTGCCGACGCCCTCGGAACAACGCTCTGGAATTTTCAGCATGCCAAAGCCAGTTTTCAAGGGTTGCTTATCCGGTACGCAGGGCCGTATTGGGATGTCCAAGCTAACGAAGTGGGATCATGGACATATGATTCCCATCTCGGTGTTGTTTTTGACGCCAATGGGCGCCTGCACCGCTTGCCGTCATCGGAGACGTTCAGCCCGTTTGCTCTCCTGGCGAACGGTTCCCTTTTATCCTTTACAGAGGAACCGTTAATTGCGCGCACAGAATTGAATGAACAACTGCCGATACATCGCAGTGGTTTGCCGCCAACAGGATTAACAACTTTGCTGGTGTTAGTGATGACGCTGGGATTTGCAAATGTCGCCTTCGCGCAGGGCGGTGATACTTCGGCGGCTCACGACATTCTGGCGTCCATCCCCGCGTTGGGATGGGTAGGGATTGGTTTGGGTGTCGCCGGGATCATTGTCTACGGTTCGTCCGGAAGAAGAATTACAGAAGTCGATCGTTTTATAAATCAAACGTCTTTGTATCTTTCCTCTGACTCTAATGACCAAGTAAAATCCCTTATTGATCGATTTGGCGCTGATCCGTTTATCCAATTAGCTCAAATTTTCAGGGGAAGTGGCGCCCAGGATATTTTCAATTACAGCTTGCCCCATATCGCATCGCAGATCAAAAGTATCGAAGATCTTTTTAATCTGAACATACTGCTGCAAGGTCTCCTTATGGAGATTCGTGAGCAAAAGGAGTTTTGTGCTCATAACGCAGACATAGCGGAAGGATTTTTCCCTTATGATTCTACTCGCCCCATAGTTGATTCAGATAAGAACTGTCTCCGGAGGCTTGAGGCCCTGGCAGTAGATCTAGAATCTCCACATATTCGAGAAGAATTGCGCGAGGCTCAGGCACGATTTAAGGAACATAAGCCACCCACAAACCAACTGCCAACTAAATTAGGCGGGTTCGCGTCCACCAGGTTTCTGTCCATCCTGGGCGGGCTTGTTCTGGCAAGTCTCGCCTTCCCTGCGCTGCGGCATCTTCCTTTATGGGGATGGGGCTTGGCCGTCGTTGTAGTTGGCGCCTTTGTGTGGGCGCGGTACACATTGGAACTGGGTGTTCGGCTGAACAACGAACGGCAAGCACGGCAGACTGAACAGAAGGAAATTCGCGGTCTTGCGGCGAAACTGCGGGATGCGCTGAATACCCCGGCCCTGTGCACCATGTCGGCGAACCTGAAAGCGGACGTGTTCACCGTTTACGACCACATCTTCAGGCCTTCCGTGGCCGCTCAGGTGGGCTCCATGCGCGCGAAGATGGCGCTGGCAGCGGCAGCGTAAGGGCTCCTTGACTTTTTGTCCATTTAGATGTACATATATTTGTACATAAGGAGGAAGAATGAATCAGCTTTCTGTGTCTCAAGCCCGCAATCAAATGACCCAGTTGGCGGCCAGGTTGGGCGAGAGCCAAACTATCGAAGTGACCAACCGCGGCAAGCCGGTGCTTGCCATACTGCCCTGGTCCCTGTACGAAGCACTGGAAGAAACCATTGATGTGCTCAGTGACGAGGATCTTCAGGGCAAACTTCAAGCCAGTATTGGGCAATTAACTCGCGGCAGGATTATCCCCTGGACGAAAGCCAAAAGAGCTCTCCATTTAGAGTGACATACACGCTCGCCATAACTCCCGTCGCGCAAACCATGCTGGCGGAAATCCCGGACAGGCGTATTCAGCAAAAAATCGCGCAAACCATTGATCGATTGAAACAGGATCCAGAAAAACAGGGAAAGGCCCTTATCGGTCCTCTGATGGGTTTCCGGAGCCTGCGAGCCGTTGGACAGCGTTATCGGATCATTTATAAAGTGGAACGATCTAGGGTGTATGTGGTTGTGGTAGCTGTCGGCCTCCGCAAGGGGGGAGACCGTAGCGATATATACCTCAGGCTCCAACGTCTCGTTCATCTGAAGCTGCTCTGAGGAGAATAGTAAGTTCGCGGGCTTGCGGCGAAACTGCGGGATGCGCTGAATACCCCGGCCCTGTTCACCATGCCGGCGACCCTGAAAGCGGACGTCTTCACCGTCTACGACAAGATCTTCAAGCCCCCCGTGGCCGCTCAAGTGGGCTCCATGCGCGCGAAGATGGCCATTGCAACGTCGGCATAAATAGTTTCTTAATGGTAGTCTATGAGCGAACGGATCACTGCTACCGCTTAAAGTAGGTCTCGACAAATAGGTTCACTTGGTCATCAAACCGATAATTTGTGCTATATTATTTTTGGAGGCTTTATGAAGAAATATCAATTTCCGGTACTCATTGAACAGGATGAAGATGGCATATATGTAGGCATGGTGCCTGACTTAAAAGGCTGTCATACGCAGGCTCGCACATTATCGGAGTTAGAGAAGCGGCTCAGAGAAGCTATCAGGCTTTGCCTGGTTATCGAAAAAGAAACCGTTTCGCAGAATCGCTTTATTGGAGTTCATCAACTCGAAGTCGCAGTTTAATGAGTAGACTTACCATCGTTTCGCCAACCCAGATGTCCAGGATCCTGCGGCATCTGGGTTTTGTATTAGTTCGACAAAAAGGCAGCCATGCTTATTTTCGCCATACCGATGGCCGAGCCACTGTCATTCCCATGCATAGCGGCGAGGATTTGGGGCGCGGGTTGATCCGTGCCATTCTGCGCGATGTTGAAATCTCTCCAGAGAAATACGAAAAACTTCGATCAGAAATCTAATCAGGGAAACCCCGTAAATTTATTTTCTACGTAGCAGAACCTGAAAGCGGACGTGTTCACCGAGATTGCTTATCCATGCGTAATTTGCGTTATTGCTTAAAGTTTAATCGGATTAAATGTAAAGTATGGATATGTTTGAAAGAGAGTTTTAGAAAAACAGGATAGAAGATGCCTGGAGCGCGGCAACGGGACCGCATCGATGTGATTGAGCGCAAATGGAACGCCGCCGAATTCGATCCGTCGGCCTTGAAAGTTTTTCGAAGTTATTACCCGCAAGGAAAGAATAATCTGGTTGTTCCTTCGGCCCCGCAGGTCTATGCGAAATCGTTCAGCGAACATGAAATCACCGTATGTTCCCCCGCGCATCTGGCCAGCGCCCGCACTGCGTCCTGCTGAAAATCCTTATCTGGCTGCGCGTTGTCCATTACTTACAGTGCGGCGAATAATACGTGGGTGTCCGCAGATCAGTTACTAACCCTAATACCCAATCCCCATTCCCCAATAACCCAAAACCCATCCTTTTGCCGCCACGTTGCGCCACTTTACCGATTTCCTGGACATCCACTTTCCTATTGAAATTACGATAATTATCATTTAAGATAATTATCGTAATCGTATTTATGGGGAGGAGCAGGGGTGAGATTCCGCGCGTTTGAGCAGGCAATGAAAAAGGACGTTTTTACGTTCCGGGAAGCCGCGCTCGTCGGGCATCGGGAACCGTTGGCGGCGCTGCGGCTCAATCTGCATCGCTGGGTGAAAAATGGATATCTCCTGCGGCTCCGGCGGGAGGTGTACGCGTTCCCGCGCAGGCCTTTGCCCGCCCCCGCGCTGATTTCCGCGCTCTATCCCCCGGCTTATATTTCCCTGGAATCGGCACTCAACCAGCAGGGATTTCTTCCAGATGTCCCGTTCGAGACGACTCTGGTGACGCCGCGCGCCACCCGCACCTTCCAGACCCCGGCCGGGAGGTTTCATTTCCACCGGATTCAAAAGAAGCTTTTCTTCGGGTACGATCCAGCGACGCTATTGGCGGAACCGGAGAAAGCTTTGCTGGATTATTTTTATCTGCGGGGCTCCTCGATGAAGGATGTGCCGGCTTTCTGGGAAGAATCACGGTTTCAAAACCTGGAGCGGCTGGATTGGCGGAAAGGCGATCGCGAGGCGGCCCTCTATCCCGCCGGCCGCGTCCAGAAACTTTGGAAAGGTCTGAAAAGGTATGCAAAAACTCATCACACTGCTTGAAGGGCATTCCGCCCGCTCCGAATTGGAGCGCTGGAACCTTTGCCGCGAATACCTGCAGGTCATTATTCTTAAATCCATTTTTGGGTCCAGTTTCGGGCGCTCGCTTGTTTTCCAGGGCGGGACGTGCCTGCGCATCTGCTATAACCTCAAACGCTATTCGGAAGATCTGGATTTCTCCCTCGTCGATAAGGCCGGCTATTCATTCCCTCGATTGCATGCCGTGGTGCTCAAAGAATTATCCCATCAGGGGTTCGATGTGGGGGGAAGCGTATCGGAAGACAAGGTTGTCCAAAAGGCTGTCTCCACACATCCGGCGACCGCCCGCTCTGCGGTGTCGCGGGCGTTTGTGCGGATTGGCGGCTTCCCTCGGCAGTTTGGATTTTCCATGCCGTCCGGCCAGAAGCTGGCGATCAAACTGGAGGTCGATGTTCATCCTCCCGAACACGGGGTCAGGGAAACCTTCTTTGTGTCCCGGATGAACGAAATCTTCCCGATCCTCAAGTATGATCTGCCGACGCTTTTTGCCGGCAAAGCTCTGGCGCTCCTGCTCCGGCCGTATGAGCGGGGCCGGGATTTCTACGATCTCATCTGGTTTCTTTCCCGGCACGCCGCCGGCAATATGGCTTACCTGAAATCGGGCCTGGCGCAGGCACCGGTGGGAGGTAAGATCCACCATTCCATTGAAACGTGGGAAGCCGCGCTGACAGAAGTCGCAAAAAAGGTAGATCACGTGAAGCCTTCCATTCTCATCAAAGACCTCCGTCCCTTCCTCGAAGATCCTTCCGATCTCCAATGGCTGAAAGACTATCCGAAGGTGTTCCGACAGCTCATCCAATACCCACAAAAACCATAGGCTGGTTGGTCCCCAAAATTTAGCCTTCCGCTCTATTGTTTCACCGATGGTGGACAGCTAAAACATATACGTAGGAAAAGGGGGTCCGCCTAAAGCCGTCATTCCCGAGATCTGCTATCGGGAATCCAGTTTCTTTCATAGAGCACAACTGGATCCCCGATTAGGGCGCTCGGGGATGACAGCAAGAGAGAGGGAACATATGAAAAATTTTGATCGCATTAAATCTATTATCGCCGTCAGCCTCTGCGCGACGCTCGTCGCTACGTCCGTACTGGCCGAGGCGACCCGGGGCATCGGAGCATCGGAGCAACTGAGCAACGCCGTTTCACCGATGCAGGCTGTATTCTCCCAAGAGGCGTTTGCTTCCCGCGCCGTCAACGTTCGCCGGTTGATTGCCGCAAATCTCACTGATCGTATTCGTCTCACAACAAGCCGTCTCACTGGATTCAAACCGTCTCCCCGGCAATCAATGCAGTCATTCCCGCGGATTGTAAGCGGGAATCCATCTGTTTACCGTAAGCCCATCCTTCGTGCTTTAGCCACAATCGGCCTTGCAGCCTTTCCTCTGGCCGCCTTCGCGCAGGGCGGGAATGCGGTTTCTTCATCATGGTTGGCCGACAACTACGGTTGGGTAATACTTGGCGGAAGAGTTACAGGATTATTCATCATGGGGCTAGCGTGGTATTTCACTCCTTATCAGCGGCTGCGCCGTTTAGCGGGTATTTCCGGCGACAGCTATTGGAAAGGTGATAGATTGAAAACTCGTGACCCTGATGCGGGGAAAAGACAAACCATTGACCGTGCAATTGCCGCCCTGGAAAAGGTCGATTTTTCCGCTATCCGCGCCAAACTGGGATTGCCTGCAGAAGAGGCGATCTCCGAGGCGGAGTATATCCGGCCGATCACCTGGGTCCGCCGCCTCGCCCGCGCTTTGGGGAAGATCCTGCATTTTGAAGTCGGGTACGAACTGGATCGGATTGGAGAAGCCCGTCGAACGCTTCGTGATTCGGGCGTTGTGGTTCCCGAGGATGCCAGTTATCGCGATATGCTGGGTTTGATTTTTGAAGCGGACCGGCAACGGGGTCCTGACGGCCGGCTGTCATCGATCCTTCTCAAGTCCGGCGACCTGGGCGGGCTGGCCGTCCGCGAAGAAACCTTCAACGCGTTGAAAAAACATTTTCTGGTGATCCCCGGCGAAGAGGTCCCGATCACCGCGCAGGCTGGCATGGAGCGTTGGGGGCCCGCGAACGTGCCAAGATGGACCGATAATTTCTGGCATGATTTTCCTGAGTGGACGAATGAGGGAAGGGACCTTCTTTCCAGGGCCGACCCGAAATTTGCGGCCTGGTTCAACAGCATGAATCCGGCTACGAACAGCCAATACGAAGCCGCATTAGAAAATTTCAGGAGTCAGGTCCCGCCCGCTTTATCGGACGAAGCGGTAGAACTGGAGCAGTTTAATGCTGATCAGTTTGAGGCCTGGCAGAAACGGAATGAGAACCCACTCGGCCGGCTGTCGCCTGCGGCTTCGGCGGTATGGTCCCAATTTCTCGTAGCGGCCCGCCACCGCGACGGCTACCTCCAGGCCGAATTATTTCTCCGTCTTAACATTGATCGGCTGAGCCAGCAGGTGTTGTTGGCCCGGATCGGCACCCGGCAGGAGGTCATAGATGATTTTGCAACAGATCCCGAGGAATACAGAGCGCTGGTCGCCTCGCGCGGTGACCCGATGTTGATGAGCGAACAGGATTTCGTTAAGTTCTTTGTAACGGGCCACTGGAAGGGTCCGCACCAGGGGAGCCTGCGGGGAACCTTCACTCAGCCCCGGGTCGACAAAAACCTCTCGCCCTTTCAGGGTGTTCTGGAGCAGCTGCTTTATAACGGCGTCAGCCGTATCGCCGTTTTATATGCGGCAGTGGGCATCCATACGGCGGGTGCGGGAGAGGAGCTTGCCGTTGACATCAAATTCATGCCGGAGAAGGATTGTGAAACCTTTGTGTGGGCGGTTTTGGAATACTTCACGCGGACACACGACAACGGGGGTGCCGTTACCGATCACCGTCCGCTTGCCCGCCAAGCCGCGTGATGCGACTCCCTTTTGTCCTTGCGGTGGGCCCAGTTTTCAGATAGGACTATTGGGAGGAAATTTTTAGCCTTATGCTCTATTGAGTTATTGATATATCGGTGACAAAATTAATGTTGTCATCCCTGTATGTTGTCCGACGGGATTTATTAAATGGAGGAAGTCATGATTCGACGCATCTTATCCTGCATTCTCAGTTTCGCACTTATTTTTACCAGCTTTCCTTTCCGTTCGATGGCAGCGCCCGCACCAGGGCCGTCGCTGGCCGGCGGGATTGTTCCTCCCGGTTCCATCGGATTTCTTGCCGAACGTTTCACCGGCTCTTCCAATAAACGCGTCATCCTTATTCAGGACCTCCACGCCCATCTCGACACCCAGCGGAAGATCGCGGCGCTGTTGAAGTTCTATGAATCCAAAGGGATGCTGCAGCATCCGATCGGGTTGGAAGGAACCAAAGGAACCTGGGATCTTTCTAAACTGAACGCCTTCCCCATCGAAAAAAAACGAGAACCGTTCTTTAATTATCTTCTCGCCGAAGCAAGCCTCACAGGCCCGGAATATTTTTCACTGATCACTCGCCGCCCGAGATTGCTTTATGGGTTTGACAGCATCGACGACTATAAGGCGCAGCGCCAGTTGTTTAAGGTAACACTGGGCCCCCGCCGTATCGTAGTCAGCCAGATGGCACGTGTTTATGACCTCCTGGTCAAGCTCGAGAATAAGGAGTTCAAGGGCAATCTGAAGTCGTGGCGGAAAGATACGGAACTGTTCGATCACGGCCAACTCGCCGGAGACCTGTACCTGAAGAAACTGGTGTCCCTGGGAAGCCGGATCAATGTCATGCCTGCCGCGCCATCTCTGCAGAAAGCGCTGTCTGCCAGGAATTCATCAGAAATAGCCTCCCTGTCGGCCTCGGATGTCTTTTATTCCGATGTCCGCAAGTACGGTCAGGAAGTGGCTCTAGGGCTTTGTAAGACGCCGCTTCAAACAAATATTGTTAAAAGTATCTATGCCGCGGACCTGTTGAAGCGTCTTTTCTCCCAACAACTCACTTTCGAGGAAATCCACACGATCGCTATGCGTCAGGAAGCGACTGTTGCCATGGCTCAGGACCTGATCAGGGTCTCCGGCCAACCCTCTTGGTTTAATGCTTCGGCTTTGCTCGAGCTGATCCGCGCCTCCACCGATTTTTATGTCGCGGCCCTCATGCGCAATGCCCCCATGGCGCGCAACATCGCGGCTCTTTTCAATCAGGCGCTTTCCACCCCTAAAATTCCCAGTGCGAAAGAAGATACAGCGATCGTTGTCGCCGGAGGCTTCCATACCGCGGGCATCACGCAGGAACTCAAAAAGCAGGGTATTTCCTACGACGTCATCAGCCCTAATATCACCGCCGAATTTACTGCAGCAGACGAGACCCGCTATGCGGAGCGCATGGCCGGCGTCCCTGTTTCTCTCGATGGCCTGTCTTCACCAAAAGTTGTGGCATTGTCTGAAAGTTATATCGATACTCCGCAGATCAAAACCGCCAATCCCCTGACCTCCGAAGAGGGTAAGGTTACTGGCGGCTCCTGGTTCGGCGATACCCCTGCAGTCCTGGCCTGGGAGCACTTGATGGGGATCAGCGACGGACAACAGTCGCTTGAAGGCGCTTTGCCCGCGCATCTTTCGTCGGCTTTCGACACGGGATCGACTGTTTCAATGGTCCGAGGCGCGGACCAGCAGTTCCCGACCAACGTTCAGGGGTCGGAAATCCTGCGGGCGATTGCCCTTGCTGACCGACAATACCAGGGTCTGGGCAAAAGCGAAGCCTTGAAGGAAGTTCACGTTGTTTCGGGTGATGTGGAGCCCGAGGTGCTGGCGAACTTCCCAATGGACATCGAACCGGATGTTTTTTACAAACAAGGGCTTTTACGGGTCCCTCTGGCCAACGGCGGGTATGCCCTGGTTATTCATCAACAGGCCACATCCGAACTGTTGGACCTCATCGATAACCGCTCCGATGACGCCGCCTTGACTCTATTGGGATACTATCTGACCTGGCACGAATATCTGGAATACAGCGGTGTGCCACACGAAGAGATCGTCAACGACAAATACGGTCTCGGCACGGAGCACCTGGCTGAAGAAATGGACGCTTTTGGCGCTCAGAAAGCGCTGCAGCGAGCTGCGCGACGCGTGCAGGATCAATCCATCGAAGCGTTGAAGGGACTCATTGCGAATATCGGCTCGGGCCGAATCGTCTCGGATGTTTTGGCGACGCGAAAGGCCGCAATATTCGTCCCGTCGCTTCAAGGGGCCGGTTTGAATGAAGCCGATAAAGAATTAATGGCGTTATATTTTCAGCAGGCGTCAAATCCAGACGTTCAACGCCGGCTGCTTGCTGTCCGCGAATTGATGTTCAAGCAGGGGGAACTGCTGGCTCAAAATGCGATGGCGAAGACGGGTGCGTTAGTCCGGCAGCCGGGCCGAACGGAGACCCCGGCAGAAGCGGCACGACGGGTTCTTGCCAATCTGCAGCGTTGGCGCCGATGGGCGTTGACGTACGCCGAGGCTTATAAAAAAGATAATCCCGACGCTGATGAACGAAATATTCAAGAGACGGAGAAGGGCATCATCCCCGAAATCAGGGAGGATATCTACGTGCCGCTGATAGACGCGATGAGCAGGATTATGGAACTTGCGGAAAATGGCGAAATTCATCCGGATCAAGTGAAGTTGAAATTAGGCCGCCATGGCCCTGAAGCCGAGGTGTCCATCGAAGGCCGGCCCGCCCGGATCGGTTTCCTGCCGATTAAAGGCAATCCCTGGCAGGTCGGTCATATCTTCGTCATGCTCGAAGCCATTGCCGAAGGGAAACTGGACAAAGTGGTCATTATGGTCGACAACAGCGATCCCGACAGGAAGCCCGATTTAAGCTCCCTTACGGTTCGCGAGCCGATTACGATGGAATTGCTGAAAATACTGGAACCATTCATCGAATATACCCCCATATCCAAAGAAGAGCAGGACCTGCGGACGGCGGATGGTGAAAGATCAATTTTCCGCTTGATGGAATTCAACCGGAGTGTCCCAGTGGAATGGTTTTATATGGTCGGTTCTGATCACCGTCACTGGGATAAAGGCCTAAAGGCTGCGGAGAAAGGTTTAGAAATATCGCAGATGGCCGAGGTTGCCGAGAGGGATCGCGATACCGCGAAAAAACTGCACGATTACATGAGAATAACGAAGCCCGACGGTTATGCAGACGAAAAGCTTGGAGTCATTTTCATTCAGCGTAAAGGTGAAGAATTCGAGCCGGGGTGGATTAAGAAGCTCAAGATGCTGTCTGGTATTGGAGACATATCCGTGATCGAGCAGCCGATGGACACGTCCTCTACCCGCATCCGAAATCAAGGCCATTGGTGGGCAGTTCCGTATGATATTTGTGCGATGGCCGGCGCATTCGGATTCTGGGATGCGGAGTTTGCCAGTCATGTCCCACAGCCGGTACTCAATGAAGTATTAGGTCTGAATTCCGGGCCTGCGATGGACGGACATTCGGTCCGATTATATTCTTTCGGTATCCCGGTATTTTTGCCCTTTCTGATGGCGATGATGCCTGCGCAATGGCAGTCTTTGCTGTTGATCGCAATTCCTCCCATTGTGATCGTTGGCACGGTGCTGGCGATTGCTTGGTATGTGCGATTTTATAACGCCATCAAAGCGAAATTTAACCAAATCATGAACGACGAATGCGGCCCCGAAGCCAGTATCGTGACTGCCATGGGCAGCGAGCTCGCCGCAAAACCCGTGATGGACCTTGCTGCACCGGAAGACAAGGTACTTCGAGTACCGGTCATTGGGATTTTCCTGGGAGGATTGATTAAGGGGCCGGATCAAAAAGAACGCGAGATGCAGGCACGCGCGATTCTGGCGGCTCGCGAAGCTGTCGGCGGCGCAGCTTAACGATGTGTAAAAATATGACTCGAAACCCGATTCAATAAAAAATGACAACAACTTGGCTCATTTCCGTTGGAGAATTGCGGGGGCCCATAAAAAGCATGGGGCTTTCAGCCATCAAGATTTAGCCTTTGGTTATATTGATCAAAAGGCGCTTGTTTGCAAGAATAGTATTGCTCTCACGATGACAAACGGCCAAGTCTGAAGGGGAGTTGAGGTTAGGGGAGCGAAGCCGACGAGAAGGTTTCGAACAGGGAGGAAAGATGGCCGCTCATGTAGTAGTAATTGATGACGATACCGGAATGTGTGAGTCTTTGAAGGACCTGCTTGCACTCGAACAGTTCGAATGTTCGACCGCAGAGAATGCAAAGATGGGGCTTTCGATGATCAAGGCGGAGCGCCCGCAACTGGTGGTGCTGGATCTGCAGTTGCCCGATATGTCGGGCTTTCAGCTTTGCCAGATGCTGAAGAAGGACCCGCTCCTGCGAGATATCCCCGTAATCATGATCTCGGGAAGGTTCACCGAAAAGGAAGACCGCCTGCAGGGATTTGATCTCGGTGCAGACGAATATTTCGCGAAACCTTTTGATCCGACATTCTTTGTGGCGAGGATAAAGAACATTCTGCGTGATACCGCAGATCCGGCGAGTCAAAACTAAGGTATAGATTTAATTTTCCCGCCACTGCTTTTCTGGCGGGCCCGCCAACGACATAGTGGCGGGGAGGTGGGGGAAAACCCGCCTTTGGTCACCCGACAGGGTACCAGGGGCGGGTTTTTTTAACGGCCCGTAATATGCCTGTAACATTCATCGGATAGCCTTAGGGCGACGGTATACCGGCGCCATATGCGCCGGGCTGCAGACTGGAGGGCATCCGAATGGAATTACAATTCTTTTGCAAAGCCTGCCATGGGCGTATGACGATCATGGATATCCTGCTGGAAGGATACATTCTGACCTGTTCCCGCTGTGGACGGCGAGAGCATCTCGTGGCGCAACTGGCGACAGTGCCGGTGTGTTATCAATAAAACCAGGGCCGAGAAACGGCAGTAACTACAGGGCCCGGCTTCATAACAGAAACTTAACTGGTAACTCTGTCCTCGGCACTGAAGTTGATTTTTCCCGGAAGGCACCCCCTCCCCCTTCCGGGATTTTTTTGCCTTATTACGTCATTCCCGCATGTAGTTAGCGGGAATCCAGTTGTATAAAAAAGTCTGGACCCCCGCTTACGGCCTGCGGGGGCGACGGCGGGCGGAGATTTTCTTCAGGGTTTTCCAGCTGTCCAATACATCTTTTTCCGTTCGGAGCTTCTTTTCCCCAAGCAGTTTGCGGTGCTCGCGGGTATAGCCGAAGACATGGGGATGTCGCAGTGTCAATTTGCGGTTAAGCTGATGGACCACATCGTCAATATTAAAAAGACCTTTTTCCTCGGCGATGCGGGCGTGAAAAACAACCTGAAGCAGGATATCGCCAAGCTCTTCCTTGAGGTTTTCAAAGTCTTTTTTCCGTATGGCATTCTTTACTTCGTCGGCTTCCTGATACAGGTATTTAAGCAGCATGGCGTGCGTCTGCTTGCGGTCCCAGGGACATCCCTTGGGGGAGCGCAGTCTGGCCATAACCCAGATAAGTTTATCGAAAGATTTCATGATTGTCAGGGAGGTAAAAATGCACGCGGAGAGACTCGAACTCTCAAGGGTTGCCCCATACGGTCCTGAGCCGTACGCGTATACCAATTCCGCCACGCGTGCTTGAATCGTAAATCCCGGCATCTTTCCGCCGGAGATGAAAATCAATTTTATATAATTCTCCTCTCGATGAAAAATGCGGAGAAAGAAAAAGCCGCCCCTCCGGCGATTTCCAACCGATCAGCAAGGCACGACTACCATATTCTCGATTCTTATGAGGCGGGGATAGTCCTCGAGGGGCCTGAGGTAAAATCTCTGCGCATGGGGAAAGCCAGCCTGCAGGACAGCTTCGCGCGGGTCGAGCGCGGGGAAATCTTCCTTTATAACATGCACATATCGCCATACAGCTATGCCCATCATATCGATTTGAGCCCCACCCGGACGCGCAAGCTTCTGTTTCATCAGCATGAGATCCATAAGCTGGAAGGTAAGGTGCAGGAAAAGGGCCTGACTTTGATTCCTCTTGAAATTTTTTTTAGTAAGCGGGGCATAGCGAAGATCCATATCGCCCTCGCAAAGGGAAAAAAAGGGCCAGACAAACGGTCTGATCTGCGCAAGAAAGATCTGGAGCGTGAAGCGCGCAGGGAATTTCGGGGCAGGACGAAGTTTTAGGTAGAATAAAAAAAACATCTCAGGCGGAGGGGTGGGTGAGTGGTTGAAACCGCTGCTCTCGAAAAGCAGTGTGGCTGAAAGGTCACCGTGGGTTCGAATCCCACCCCCTCCGCTGGTGATGTCTAATTTATAATAATAAAAGTGGTGAATCTGTGAAAAAAATCATCAAAATTCTGGTTGTTATTGCCGCCGTATTTGCTGCGTTGCTTATCGTAGCCAGTGTGGCTTTGCGCATCGCTCTGCCGCCGGAGAAGGCTAAAGCGCTGGTAGTCAAACAGCTGGCTGCTCATCTGCATCGTGAGGTTCAGGTGGGGGATGTTTCCGTGGGGGTTCTCCGCGGGCTGGTAGTTTCAAACTTAAAAATATCCGAAGCTCCGGATTTTTCCAAAGGCGTCTTTATAGCCAGCGATCAGTTCTCCATCAGGATTTCCTTGTGGCCGCTCTTATTCAAACGCGTAGAGGTCAACGAACTGTCCCTTGTCCATCCCCTGGTTACTGTAATCCGCAACGCTGATGGGAAAACTTTCAATTTTTCGGATCTAATGTCGCCGTCTTTGAACAAACCTTCTCCCGAGGTGGGAGAAGGTGGCCGAAAGCCGGATGAGGGTGCCCTCACCCCCACCCTCTCCCGAGAAGGGAGAGGGAGTTATTTTGATGTTTCAGAGGCCTTTGCTGCCGTGCCTCCTGCCGCCTCTCCTGCGGCTCCTGCTGTGCCGGGGGAACTCCCTTTCTCGCTGCTTGTTTCCCATGCCAGTATCCGCAACGGTGTCGTTCATTTTGTCGATCGTTCTCCTGCCCGGCAATCGCTAGATATCGCGCCTCTTAACCTTAAGCTTTCCAATGTCAGCCTTACTGAACCCTTTGGCATTCAGGCGGCTTTAACTGCTGCCGCTAAAGGTCTGACCATTGATCTGCAGATGTCCGGGCAGGCAGATATAGCTGCAGGGTCTGCCGACTTTAAGAAATTCCGTATCGCAGCCGGAGGCGCCACGATTTCCCTGACGGGCCGTGCCGAGCGGCTGAAAACTAATTCTCCCTCGGCAGACCTGCATCTGGATATAAGGCAGTTGACTCTCGCGGCTCTGCGGCCGTTCGTAGCGCTGCCTGCGAATCTTCCGCTGAATAAACCAATCAGCGTTAGAGCGGACGTAAAGGGCGATTCCAAACGCATGGATATAACGGCCCAGGCCGCCATCGGACCGCTTCAGCTTTCGAGCAATGGACAAATCACCGATCTAGCATCTGCCCGGCCTCAGATAAAAATGCATCTGGAAACGAACACCTTTCCTGCGGCGGAGACGGCAGTTCTGGCAGGGGTTTCGCTGCCGAAGGATATAAAAGTTGAGGGGAATACACAGGTTTCTGCTGATGTCTCCGGCACTCAGGCAGTTAGCCACATTGCCTTGGAAATGGACGGTCATGACCTGGGCATAACAAAGACCGGTCAGTTTGAGAAAAAGCGGAGCATGCCGCTTGAACTGCAGGCTTCCGGTGATTGGACCCAGGATAAACAGAGTCTGAACCTGACCGCAATTAAAACTACGCTTGGTTCAATGCATCTGGACGGAACTGCTTCCTTCCTTCTTGGAGGTAAAGCTCCCATCTTCAGCGTCAGCATGAAATCAAATACCTGGTCTCTCTCTGATCTGGCTGCGATGGCGCCGATGCTTGTTGAATATCATCCGGGAGGAAACGCGGTTCTGGATGTCCGTTCTTCCGGCACGCCGGCCCAGCCGAAAGCGAACGGAACGCTTCATGTTTCGAATGGCTCGGCACGCTATGAGAAAAGCCAGCTTTCAGGCATGGACGTCCCTGTAAGTTTCACAATGGAAGATGTGTCCATCCCGAAAATGACAGGACAGCTGGATGGCGCGGGGTTCTCTCTGCAGCTGGCAGCTCACAAGCTGATGACATCTCCCGATATCCAGCTTAACGCAAATTTTACTGCGATAGACCTGAACAAACTTCTACCGCCTATCGGAGGCGCGCCTGCGAAGCAGGCCTTGTTGCCTCTGAGCTTTATTGCCACAGCCTGGGCTGAGCCTGTGCCTGGCGCGACGCCCCCTATGAAGCTTTCCGGCCATCTGACAGTCGGAAGTATTCAGCACGATCTCTATCAGGCTAAGAATCTTGATTTCACATGGAATCTGTCAAAAGTGACGACTGATCTTTCGATGGTCACAGGGTCGGCGAATCTGCGCCAGGGCTCGGGTGTGGTGCAGAATATAGATAAGCTTGCTTCGCTTTCTAAAGCAGTGCGTATCGCTCTGTTCCCTCTGTTAACGCTGCAGAAACTTGATAGAAACGGCGCTTTGCATGCGCTCGGCGTTCCAACGCTGCAATCGGTGAAGTTTGACAGTATTACCGGTGACTATGTGTTCAATAATGGCATCATGGACATCCGTTCATTTGTTATGAATGGGCCTGATGTTGCCGTGAATACTACTGGGACGATAGGTTTAAGCGGCGCGCAGCCGCTGAATGTGCAGGTGGAAATGAAGCTGGCGAAGGGCAGCATAGGCGGGACGCTGGGGCAGTTCATGCAGGATGAAAATGGTCGCCCGACGCTCAAATTCAATGCTACCGGAACGGTGCCATCTCCGAAAGTTCGTGCGGACGTTGCGGATGTGACGAAACGTGCGCTACAGCAGGGAGCAAAACAGCTGCTTCAGGGAGTATTAGGCGGTGGGCAGTCTTCCGGTCAGGGGCAGGGGACGAACCAATCCAATCCGGCAGATGACATTCAAAAGGCCTTAAAAAATATTTTCCATTGAGGTGTCCTTGTTTCAAGTCTCGTCAGCGGAGGGATGCAAGAGTGGTTGAATTGGCACGACTGGAAATCGTGTAGGGGTGAAAGCTCCTCGAGGGTTCTCCGCCACTGAGTCACTGGCGGACCCGCCGAAGAAGTAGTGGCGGGGAATCTTATATAGGAGTGTAACGAGCGGAGAGGTGCGTGAGCGGTTGAAACGGCACGACTGGAAATCGTGTAGTGCCGAAAGGTACTCGCGGGTTCGAATCCCGCCCTCTCCGCTCGTTACATCATTTCTCCCTCCGCCGACGAGAATAAGAACGAAACTGACTTTGTTATAATAAACGTTCCAAATCGATTTGGGGGTGTAGTTCAGCTGGGATAAGGATTAGGCACGTTGCTGGGGGTGTAGCTCAGCTGGGAGAGCGCATCGTTCGCAACGATGAGGTCGAGGGTTCGAGCCCCTTCACCTCCACCAATGCGCCTGACAAAACCTCGCCAGAAATGGCGGGGTTTTTGTTTGGGTAGGTTTGAGGTTCAATAGGGTCCGTTTCGGACTGTAGCACTTTTGTAGCAGTCGGCTGCGGTTTGCGGGGCGCGGCCAGTTCAATAGATACCTTTAGATGACCTGCGGATAAATGACTGTATCGCTGGGTCATCCGCAAAGTTTTATGCCCCAGAAACGCGGCGATAGTCTGGACATCGGCCCCGCGCATAGCGGCATGACTGGCAAAGGTGTGGCGCAAATCGTGAAAGTGGAAATTGATGAGCCCGGCCTGTTTTACCGCTTTTGTAAATTGGTCACGCAGCCAGCCGTCCCGAACCATGCGGACACCATGACGCTTGAAGATGAACCCTTCCCGTTCACTCAAGGGTGTCTTTGAAAATAAATCGATCAACTCGCCAGTCATAGGGACAAAGCGGCCCTCGCCGTTCTTTGATTGGCGGATACTTAGCCATCCCCGGCGTAAATCAATATCTTTCCATTCCAGATTCAAAATCTCGCCTTGCCGCATGCCGGTATGTCTCGCAATAAGAATGATCGGAGCCAGAGCAGGATGAGCGGCGTTCATGAGCCGCTGAAATTCTTCATCTTCAATGAAACGGACGCGGCGATTATTCAGCTTTGCCAGTTTTAGCCCCGCCAGCGGGTCATGAGAAATCATGTTCCATTCAAGGGCTTTCCGAACGGCAGACCGGATGATGGATATTTCCCTGTTTACCGTTGCAGGGGAAATCGTTTTATTGCTTTTTTTGTTCTTAGGGTAGGCTTTGCATTGCATCCGCCATGCCCGATATTCATCCACTAATGGACGAAGCTTTGATAGCGGAGTTTCAGGCGGGATTTTTTTGTAGATGATTTGGATCTTGTAACGGCTGTCTGTGTAGCTCTTAAAATTCTTTACCTTGAGATGGACGTCCATGTAACGGTTCAACGCTTCCGCAAGCGTGCAATCTACATTGAAAAGCCCATCCCCTTGTTGGCCAATCGCTTTGAAATACGACGTAACCCAGCGGTCCGCCGCCCGGCGTTCTATGCACTTGGTGCTTTTGCTGACCCTTTTCCCATTATGGGAGAATGCCAGCCACCAAATCTTTCCGCGCTTGTATAAGACCATCGTTTTCCGCGTCCTTTACGGTCTTTGATTTAAGACCATCGACCAGCCTGTCTAAATCCTGCCTGTCAAATCGTAACGCCTTAGCCCTCAGCTTTACAAATGGAATTTCCCGCCTGTGGACCAGATGATATAGCGTAATCGGGCTCAATGCCAAATACGCCGCCGCCTCTTTGACGGTGAGCAACCGCTTATCCATTGGCTGCCCGCTTTTCTAAAAGCTTTTGGACATCAACATTCAAAAACAAATTGCGTCGGCCAGGTCCAACGCTTCTGATTGTTCCATCTTTAATCCATCGAGTGAGAGTTCGTCTTGAGATGTGAAAGATTTTGCAGGTTTCTTCTGAAGTCATCGTTTCGCGCTCAATCCGCAATGTCGTCTCGTGTCTCTTCATGGCTCCTCATGTCCATCTAAAACACATAAACCGCTTTCAATCTTTTCCCTTCTTGGTATTAGGCCGGGGAAGTAAGCCTTAGGTTTATGATCTTCTATGGGTATACCAAGGGGGCGGTTGTTAGATTTAAGCGGTCAATTCAGAACAGAGCCGCCCCGGATTATTGTTTGCCTCGTATAACCACAGAATGCAATTTCGTCGGCTTCTCTTCTTGTTTTGCGAGGTGACGAGAAACGGTTAGCTGACCTCGGCGACGCATTTTCATTTATCGCGGTGTATCAAATCTTTGTCTCGTATCGAACCGCTTGAAAATAGACGGTCTTTCAGCTCCCGCATAGAATTGAAATAATCCTTAGCCGGAAGCCGTAAATCAGAAGTCCAATACGCCTGAACAAAACCTTCGCAACGTTGTTTGTTCCCAAAGACGAAAAAAGCTTTGCTACCCTGCCAATTAAGACGAGCGAGTTGTAGGCCAGCGGCCATAAGTGCTGTGGCTATCTGAAGATCGCAGGTTTGAAATTCGTCGTGGTTGGTTAAGTTCTGCATCTCGTCTCCTCTGCTGAGATTTTAAGAGGAGTCAGTGAGATTGTCATGAACAGATTCGATAGCAACGAATTTGTTCTGAATCTCAGACGGTGGTTTTTTTATTTTTAGTGTTGTTTACTTCCGGATGGGCTTGACTACGAAGGTACTCGCTTACATCATTTGAATCGAGCTGGTCTAGATCGTCTTTGATCTGTTCAATAGCTATAAGTTTGAATTTGTTTTCCAAAAATGGCTCTAAGTTCAGAGCGATATGATGACAAACTAATCGCACGATTTTTTCACGCCATGCACGCTTCGGCGGTCCTAAACGAGCGAACGCTACCGGCACAGCCTTTAGCAATTCCGGACGTATCCATAACGCGGTCGACATTCGTACGTCACGCAATTGACGCTGAAATTCTCTGACAGCCGAATCGCCTTCTTTGCGTTTATTTTCGAGTGCGAATTGACGTTCCGAAAGTCCTGACCGTTTGCTTTTGGCTCGGTAGAATCGCATATAGGCAACAAAAGCGTATTCCATATCCTCAAGAGTCTTGTAGGGAAGTCTGCCCTTATGGAGCTTATGGGGGGTACACCAAAACTCATAGGCTCCATCGCGTGCGATGCCCTTGCTCCACCTCTGACGGAATGTTTCGGGGAACTGATCCCAGTGGCGATCAATTATTTCGGGGAATAAATGACGGTATGGACCCGACAGGATGGCTGTTTTTTCAGATTCCATTTCAATCTCACATTTAAATTCGAGGAAGCGATACAACTGATCAAAGCGGTTACGGTTGTATTCTCAAACTGCGCTTAGTGCCCAATAAGACGGTGCACCCAGCAAGCCGTATTTTTCCGTTCAATTCGTTGGAACTCCAGCCTTCCGTTTGATTGAAGGCTTTTAAATCTATTGCCGTAAATGTCTTCGTATTCTATCTCTATGTAAACTTGTTTGTCCCTCAATTGATCTGGACCGCCACAAGCAAACATGATTTGCTGGTCTGGGTCCCCAACCTCACTACCAATGACTGAATCAATATCTCCCGTGTGGCATCCATCTGCATAAAAAGTCTTTAGGCCCTTCGTGTGAAATTTCTTTATAAATGCTGGTCCATTCCCTGCGTTAATTATCCGGAGTTGCCATGCTGTCCCTTCAAGTCGAGCTTTAAACATCAGAACAGGCATCTTCTCTTCCTGTCGTAACTGCTCAGATTCTTTGAGTTGCCTTTTGGAAACCAGAAGAGAAAACAGAATCACAACAGCAGCAACAGCTTGTACCACTGCTGCGATTGCGATGATTAAATCGGTATTGCTGCTAATCCATGATGTTATAGGACCCATGCCTTATTCCTCCAAATTAGCCCGCTTTCCTATTGGACTATCATACCGCTCAAGATTGTCCATTAAACACTTGTTTCCCGCTCAACGAAAATTAGATCGATGCTTCGATGAGCCCTAAGGCTGGATTTTGACAGGGTTTTTCGGTCAACGCCCCTGTCTAACCCTATCTGGAATTATCTCTCAAATAAAATAAAATTAACCGTGCGCCGAGCACTCCTTCTAATATTCTTTGCCGCTGGTCTTACCTTTGCGTCGGAGGTCTACTTTTCCCCCGAAGGTGGAATCCGTGACCAGCTCATCCGTCGTATCAATGCCAGCAAGAGCACTATCGATATAGCGGTCTATAGCTTT
>Ga0181520_10002127_pt1 | contig 37810 bp, 31 predicted proteins | sample PEATcosm2014_Bin_29_FD_132451 | JGI IMG/M metagenome (GOLD analysis project Ga0181520, IMG submission 132451) | Peatland microbial communities from MTU Mesocosm Facility, Houghton, MI, USA - PEATcosm2014_Bin02_30_metaG | ecosystem: Environmental > Terrestrial > Soil > Wetlands > Peat | place... | reverse complement strand
TCCAGATTCTCCTTGATGTGTGCTTGGCGGCTCACCTCTTGGAGTTTCTTGGATGGACTCCCGGAAATGTCAAACTGTTACTGCCACCCCGGCAAAGCCGGGGGAACTCCCGGTTGGATTAGACATGCCGGTCCGTATTTACCGGAAATTTACCTCTGAACCACGGGAAAAGAAAACCCGGGAGATCTTCCTCACAAGACACATTTGGGGATTTCAGCTAAAATGCGGCTATGAGGTTGTACTCCTCATTGACTCCTCCGTCGTGTCCTCGAAGTTTTTCGCTTTTTAGTGCTGCGGGGATTCTTACCAGCGTTGAGCATAACGGGCATGGCGTTGGGATCGGCTTCATTACAACCTATTCTGTACCACGTGCTTATGTTGCCGCCTTTGCGTCCAGCGGCTGAGTTGCCCAGGCAAGAGTTCGCTGAGTCATGATCGAGACGAATGCGGCCAGGTCAAAAAGGCCGTGATCCAGTGCAGCGCTTGAACCCTGGAGGGCTACCTGGAATCTTCGCTTTGAATCATCGCCAAATACGCCCGTGTGACGTGCCTGGTGTTCCATATCCGGAACACCGGCGCCGACTGCAGCCGGTGGCTATTCCACCCATTCACCCGTTTCTTCTTATCTTGAATTCATGCATACTGATTCATGCATTCCCAGTTATGGAATTGTTACGACCAACGTTGCACCGGTCTAGCACAAAACTGGAATTGGCTCTGTGCAACTAATTCAGGATCATGAGGATACGTTGCCGCCACTCCGCAGAGTAGTCGGCTTGGACGCATTCGGAAAGTTCGCCCATTCATGATCGAGACCAATGAAACCAAGTCGGAAAAGGTCGTGATTCAGTTTGGCGCCAGAACCATCAAAGGCTACCTCGAATCCCCCGCCTGGAACACCATCGAAGAGGTGCTCAACAACGCACCCCAGAGCACTCTGGATACCTTCAGAATTCGCCGTCTCGATACCAATCTTCTCGAAGAGGTCTCAATCAAGGATGTCAAGGCCGTCTTCTATGTCAACAGCTTTGACGGAGACTCGGTTCGCAATCATCTCAACTTCCACACCCGCGCCCCCATTGTTCATGGAATCTGGATGAGGTTTCAATTCCGCGACGGAGAGGTGATGGAGGGAATCGTTTATAACTCCATCCGCTATCTGGTTGACCCAGGATTCTTCGTGCTCCCCACCGACCCGGGCAGCAACAACAAGCTGGTCTATGTAATGAAAAGCTGGCTCGTCGATCACCGTGTCCTGGGCTTGCGCAAACTCTAAGCCGTCGAAACTGCCCCCCTGAGTATCGAATAATCCAGTATCTCTGCCGCGACCCCTGCCCCGGTCAGATTCCTCGACTGCATTTCCTTGCGGACTAACCTGCCCCGGCATCGAATCCGGCAACTGCTCGATAGTGTGATCTCCGATGGCATCTCAATCACAAACTCGAAATCGCGATCGATCAGTGCGCTGTCCGACAACGATAGATAAAAATAAACTCCGCGATTGCTCAGGTCTCGCGTGTAGGCCGATATCTCGTGGCTCCCGACGACCACTGTAAGTGGGGCGCTAATCTTGAAGCGTTGGCTACCCCGCCGGTCGTTTTCTGCTGCAAATTCTTCAGTCATACACACCACTTCATTCAAACCGTTTATGCGTGTCGTTGAGTATTCTCTGTTATGCACTTGCCCACCCTGCACAGCTTGAGCGACAACCGGACTCACTTCGCGAAAGTAGTGGCGATTCCTGCGAGCAGAGTTTTGAGTGGTTGACACATCAAAATCCTTGCAATTTCAATGCCAAAGATTTTTCGCCATAACTCTTGCATTAATAGACTTCCCAGGATGCTAACATGCAATCTCTTGCATATCTCATGGGTAGAAGCCGGACTCCAAGCGTGCGTACCTTCCTTGCAACCCCCTCTCTTGCTAGCGATTGCGATCCTTTGAAATACAAAAATAGGGCCACGGAAGAACGGAGAATCAAATCTCAACTCCACCCTTCTTGTGACCCCAGTTGCGCTGCGCCATGGCAACTTTGGCCGCGCAGCTCGATCAATTCATCTGATCTTGACTACATCCATGCCATATCCCGGTGTCGCATTTCACTGTTAGCTCAAGGTTTCTGTTGGCCGCCTGCCGGCCTTCCTGAACAACGCCAGCGCCATGCAAAGAAGCCCGGTGCCTAGAAGAAATAGCGATCCCGGCTCCGGCGTTGCCGTCAGAGTTGCGGCGCCTGCCACCAGGTTCCCATTCCCTCTTTGAATTGCATTGTTGGTGTACGTACCGGCCTTGTCGGCGAACAAAACCTGCCCGTCGCCTTGAGAACCGCCGCGCTTGCTTCCATTCAAACTGCCAAATAGCAGATTCGGTTGGTTGCCGCTCAGGTCGACCAGCGCGCCTCCCGCCTCAAGAACCCCATTCGCCGAGTTGCCCCTGTCCTGCACATCGTCTATTGAAAAACCAACGTCTCCCGCCTGCCTCAGACCGTCTGCACCTGTCCCTGAGGCAATCGCCGCCCCGTGGTGTGCATTGATGTCACCCTTGGTGGTAACGGCTGCTTCAGCGGAGCCCTTCGCCAGACCTTCATGGCCGAAGTCAAGAGCAAAATTGCCTGTAACGTTGGAACCATTAGTTCTGTAACTAAAGGAGTCTGCCAAGGCAGTTGGTATATATGCAAGCACGCTACCCAAGGCAAGTGACACAAGTATAGTCTTATTCATCTTTCCCCCGAAGTCCCGACCTTTTAAGGTCACACCACCAGCGCTGCCGACAGAGCTCCTCCCCCAGGGGGATCCCCATCTTTGGTGGCCTGCCCTTTCTTAAGCAACTCTAATGCCAAATATTCTATATTTAGATTCAACGACTTGCGGGAGCTTGAATTCGAGAGTGTGCAATGTTTTGCTTATTTATATCCCCGAAAGGTTCTCAATTGTCTCCAGGCAGGCTTCTCAGGATTCTGCACCCGCAGGGAAGAACTTTTCGGAAATCGACCCGCGCCGCACCAGAACTGCCGGAATTTGAAGCGCCGCAAACACCAGCAGCGCCTGCGGGAAGTTGATGACCCTGAACGCAAACGGCAAAAGCGATACCGAGAAGACGATGAGACAAAAGTCGAGAGCCCAGGACAGCAGGCCCGCATCCCTCAACCGCCTTCTCACGCAGATCGTCCACAGGATGCCGAGAAAGAACGCGCCGCCATCCAGCACCGAGTCCAGTCCCCATGCCAGGACTCCGAATCCCGCGTCCCCCCGCAAAAGATGCAGGACATACCAAAGGCCGGCAATCAACAACGTGTACACCGCAAACTCAATGCTATCGAGTGAAGCGGCTGGCTTGTTCTTCTGCCTTGACGGCAACTTGGACGCGTCCCCCTCGCCGGCGTCCATGGAGGTCTGACCTACACTCACTGTCCGGCTTCGAAAAAAGACCGTCGGGAACTGGAGAACCACAAACAACGCCAGCGCGACGTCGAGATTGATCAACTTGAGGAGGTGCGGCAGAACGATTGCTCCCGACAAAATCAGGCAGTAAGGAATCGAAATCCAGCGTGGCAGTCCCGCATCCATCACCCTGCCTTCAACGCTATAAATCCACACCAGGGCAAAGAGCACAATGCCAATCCGCATCTCCCACAACGCCAGTCCTGGCCCAGCCCCTCTTGCTAACTGGAGCAGCGCGTCAAAAAGCGCTGCAATCAGCAGAACCCGCAGCAAAAACTGAAAACGCCCGACCGGCCTGTTGTATTCGGGATAGGCCTCGCCTGGCGCGCCGGCCTTGAGCATCGGCCCGTCAGACATTGGTTTGCTGGGGAACAGCACCGTCGGAATTTGCACAGCGACAAAGAACGCCAGTGTCTCCAGCCCGTCCAGCATCCCGCGTACATGCGCCCCGCCGCATGCAGCCAAGACAGCCAGAAAGTACGGCCAGAAACACCAGCGGGGCAGTCCCGCATCGGCCAGTCGGCTCTCCAGGCTCCTGACCCAGAAAACGCCCAGAAGAACCAACCCAAGTCTCACCCCGGCCCCCAGGCGCTCGCTGTCTGGATGGGCTTCGAGCAGGAACAGCGCCCCCCCGCACACAACCGCAACAAACGCCGTAGACAGCAAGAACGTCAAGCGTCCAACCTGCTTGAACAAGGCTGAGTCAAACAACGGCTTATTCCTTTCCCTGCCAAAAAGACCTGGCCAACATCCTACCAGCCCGTGGTGAAAGTCGGGCTTTGAAAGGGTACGCCCAGGGCACCGGGGTGCCCCTGGGCCGGGCCGGGCCGACGTGCCGTGAGCGGCTGATAAAAAATGATGAGCTTTACAGGCCGAGAAAAAACTCGATGCGTTGAAGGGTACGGGCTTTAGCCCGTACATAAGCCCAGCAAAATCAACGTGGGCTTCAGCCCCGGAGGGACGTTTTTCGGATCGTTCGCTTAAATTCTTCCCTTTTCCGCAGCCGCTTTAGCCCCTGAATCATGCTTTTCTTCTCCCGCCTCGTCCATCCCGTCCGCTATCTCCCCCATACCGGCCCATTGTCGGTGTAGCTGATCGGCTGCACGCCGCCGCGCAACGCCATCGCCCCGGCGCCCGCCAGATTCACCGTGCCGCCGCTGCTGGTCTGGCCCTTGTTAAAGATCACGATCGTGGCCGCGCCCACACTCGGCTGCAGCGTAACAGTAAACGTCCCCATGGCCAGACTCGCCGGCTCACTGTCGACCACCGCAGCCACAATATTGTGCGCGCTCGCGTCCCGCGCCTGCAGCACGTTCAGAAAGTAACGCTGCGCAGCCCCCGAAGCATCGAGTTCCACCCGATACTGGCCGATTCCCTTGCTGCACCCTGCGCACGATTGTTCGTTGATCACCCGCCGCACCGGCGCCGAAGGCACAAGCGTCGTAAGCCGTAGAGCCTGGTTGCCGTTCGTAGCCGTCAAGTGCGCCGCGTCCTCGAGCTTCGGGTTGGTCTCGAAGTGGATGACGAAAGTATTCACTTCTTTAGCCGCGGAAACTCCCGCGTCGGGGCCTATCGTCACGTTGCCTGTGGTCATCCGGTCAAAGACCAAAGTGGTCTCGAGGTCACGCAAGAAAAGCAGCTCGCGCTCTACATGCACCGCCGCGCCTGTGTTGTACCCCGTATAGTCCGAGGACCAAAGGTACATCGGCGTCAGATCCACGTCGGCGTAGACATATCCCGGCTGCGACTCGAGCCGCAGAACCTCGGTTTGTCCCCTGCCGCGGCTCGGCAGAAGCCCCTGACTCAAGTCTTCCAACGCCGGGGAGAGATAAGTGCCGAACAGAATGCCGTTGTGGGCCAGAATACCTCCCGTACCGTCTTTGGCCTCGTTCTGATACCCGTACCCGGCAATAACGTCGTCGTAGCCGGTCGTCTCCCGCGTCAACCAGCGCCCGCCTCGCCACAAATTGAAGTTGCCGATATCGGTGTGCTCATGACCGATCCCGGCTGTCCCCTTGCCAAGCTGCCACATGAAGTACGTTGACGTGGTGTCCCATGCCTTGCGTCCGTAGAGATACTGAATCCCCGTCGCGTAGAAATCGAGCGGCAGCGAACCATACGGCATAGCGGCGGGCCGTGCGTCCTGCGCCAGGATGAAGTTCGGTGTCGCCATCGTCGCTCGATTCGCGGCGACAGTGTTGACCCATTGGCGAGCGTACTTGCCCACATTCAGCGCGCTCCAGTAATTCGAGGCGAAATTCATGAAGCTTTGGTAATAATTCCGATTCGCGATGAAGCCACCACCGACGAATTGCTCATCGTCGTTGAATGGATTCAACTGGTACGCAGCCGCGGTGCCCGCCGTCACGTTGGGCGTCGGCGCCGGCGTTGTGCTGTAGATAATCCAATACGCCTGTTCCTTGAAGTATTCTGTCTCATTGAAAATATCCCGGCCGTAGAGACTCATCGTAAAGAATGGGATGATTGGATCCCGCACCAGTTCGGATGCATACTCGGCGCCCTCCTGGCCCACGCCGCCCGCGGAGTTGGTGGAAACCGAGGGAACAAAATTCTGGCGCCAGCGCACGTCGATCCCATCCCTCAAATAACCGGCAGCCGCCGGCATATTCTCCCAATGAGTGGCGATACCGGACTCGATGTCGTTGCGCATGTTCCCAATGTTGTAGTTGTCCTGGATCATCTCCGGACCGCCCCACCTCTGTTGGTTGATGCTGGTCAGGTAGTTGTTCCAGCCCGCGCCTGTTCCGCCGATGTTATTGAAGAAATCCGCTCGCTGCTGCGCCGTCAACTTGTCGTAACACCAATCGTAAACAACTAACGCCAGCTCGCCGAGCCACCGCGCCCTATCGCTCCCATTGCTGCTCGGAGCGTATTGATTCGACGGGATCCCGTTGTTCATTACAAAGTGAATGGCAGGCGAGCAGTCAGTGCCAGCTACGGCGTGTCTCCACGCCACATCGAAGTAGTAATCGGCGGAATCGTGATCCGAGGGCGCCGGCGCTCTCGGATTGGCCCTCAGCCAGGCCTTGGCTTGCGCCAGCCGCGCCGCATTCCACCATAGCCGCGGGTGCGTCGTCGGAATCGTCAGCCCAAATCCGGACCCTCCCACCACAGCCGAGGAAACCGTCGTCGTATCACCAGTATTCTCTGCCATCGCCACGGAGTCATCCGCCGCGAGACTCGCGAGAGCGGGCTCCTGCGCCGCTAACCCCACAAGGTCAGGCTTTCTGTGCGCAGCCAACCCAGACAAGCACAGACTGAGGACAACTGCAAAAAAAGCATATGCGTTCAAGCGCTTCATTTGGACTCCAGTGACCGGCGTAATTAAACTAGGTTTCTGACCGCTTGAGGTTGTACCAACTCTGGGTGCCCCAGGTCCCGCTTTTGGGACCTGGGATAGCATAAGCTAAACGCACAAGTTTACACGGTCAGTAACCTAATTAGACGTTTATGCCCAATGATTGGGAAGATCCATTACCTCACAGCCGATACTTCGCCGAAAAGGCAATACCGCCTCTAATTCCCCCACGCCGGCCCATTGTCTGTGTAGCTGATTGACTGCACCCCGGTCCGCAACGCCACCGCCCCCGCGCCCGCCAGATTCACCGTGCCGCCGCTGCTGGTCTGGCCCTTGTTGAAGACCACGGTCGTGGCCGCGCCCGCGCTCGGCTGCAGCGTAACCGTGAACGTACCCGTAGTCGGGTCGGTCGGCACGCTATCCACCACCGTGGCCACAAGATTGCTCCCGGTTGCATCGCGCCCTTGCAGCACATTCAGGAAGTAACGCTGCGCAGCGCCCGACGTGTCCAGTTCCACGCGATATTGGCCCACTCCCGCGCTGCATCCTCCGCACGATTGCTCGTTGATCACCCGCCGCGCCACTGGAGCCGAAGGCACCAGCGTGGTCACTCGCAGCGCCTGGCTGCCATTGGTGGCCGTCAGGTGCGTCGGGTCTTCCAGCGTCGGATTAGTCTCGAAGTGGATCACGAACGTGTTCACTTCGTTGGCTGCGGAAAGTCCCTTGTCGGAGCCTACGGTCACGTTGCCCGTGGTCACCCGGTCGAAGACCAGAGTCGTCTCCAGGTCACGCAGAAACAAAAGCTCGCGCTCCACGTGTCCCACCGCGCCCGTATTGTACTGAGTCTCGCCGGAAGGCCAAAGATACTGCGCCGTCATATCCACGTCGGCGTAGACATATCCGGGCTGCGAATCCAGCCGGCGAACCGTGGTTTGTGTCGGACTCTCCGGCATCAGCCCCAGCGTCAAGTCTCCCACGGACGGGGAAAGATAGGTCCCGAACAGAATTCCGTTGTGGGCCAGGATTCCCTCTGTGCTGTCAGTGGCTTCGTTCTGGTACCCGTACCCGGTAATGGTGTTGACGTAGCCGGTCGTCTCGCGCGACAACCAGCGCCCGCCCCGCCACAAATTGAAATTGCCGATATCGGTGTGTGAGTGGCCAACGCCGGCTGTCGGTATGCCGAGCTGCCACATGAAGTACGTCGACGACGTGTCCCAGGCCGTGCGTCCGTAGAGATACCGAATCCCCGTCGCGTAGTAGTCCAGCGGCAACGAAGTGTACTCCATCGCCGCCGGCTGAGAGTCCTGCCCCAGAATGTAGTTGCTCGCCGCTGGCGTGGTTGAACTCGCGCCCACGGTATTGACCCACTGGCGAGCGTACTTGCCCACATTGAGCGTGCTCCAGTAATTCGAAGCGAAGTTCATGAAGTTTTGATAATAATTCCGATTCGCGATATAACCCCCGCTGACGAATTCCTCATCGTCGTTGAAGGGATTCAACTGGTACGCGGCCGCCGTGCCCGTCGTCATGTTGGGCGTCGGCGCAGGCGTTGTGCCGTAGATAATCCAGTACGCCTGCTCCTTGAAGTATTCAGTCTCGTTGAAGATATCCCGGCCATTGAGACTCATCGTAACGAATGGAATGATTGGATCCTGCACCAGTTCGGATGCGTACTCGGGTCCCTCCTGGCCCACGCCGCCCGCGGCGCTGGTAGTAACCGAGGGAACAAAGTACTGGCTCCAGCGCACATTGATCCCATCCGTCAGGAACCCGGTGGCCGCCGAAATATTCTCCCAATACGTGCCGATGCCGGACTCGATGTCGTTGCGCATATTCCCGATGTTGTAGTTGTCTTGCATCATGGCCGGACCGCCCCACCTCTGTTGATTGATGCCCGTGAGGTAGTTGTTCCAGCCCGCGCCTGTTCCCGCGATGTTGCTTAAGATGTTCGAGCGCTGCTGGGTCGTCAGCACATCGAAGCACCAATCGTAAACAAGGAAGGCCGCCTCGCCGTTCCACCGCGCCCGGTCGCTGCCATTGCTGCTGGGAGCGTATTCATCCGACGGAATCGATTGGGCCAGCACAAAATTTATAGCCTTTGAGCAGTCGCCGCCGGCCACAACGTGCCTCCAGGCAACGTCGATAAAGTAATCGGCGGAGGTGGTGTCCGACGGTGCCGGAGCTTTCGGATTTGCCGCCAGCCAGGCCTTCGCTTGCGCCAGCCGCGCCGCGTTAAACCATAGCCGCGGATGCAGGTTCGGAATCGTCACCCCGAACCCTGACGCCGCCGGAGTTGCGGAAACCGTATTCGAATTGCCGCTCTCTCCCGCCGTGTTCACTGCCGTCACCACGTAGTAGTAAGTCGTGCCGTTGCTTAGGCCCGTGTCGGTGTAACTTGTGCCCGTGGGAGCCGCCACTTGCGTAAACGGGCCGCCGCTGGCCGTCGAGCGTTTCACGTGATAGCTGGTCGCTCCGTTGCTCGCGCCCCAGGTCAGCAGCACCTCGGAGTCGCCCGCCGTCGCCGTCAACCCCGACGGCGGCGCGGGCAACGCAAGTTCCGGCGTAGCCGTTGCCTCTGCCGACAGCGCACTGGCGCCGCTCGCGTTCACCGCCGCCACTTCGTAGTAATACGGCGTGCCGTTGGTCACGGCGTTATCCGTGTAGGACGTCGTCGTAACGCCCGTAATGAATGCCGTTGTGCCCTCGCCGCCAGGCGTTGTACTGCGGTACACGTTATAGGTGCTTGCGCCTGCCGAGGCCGTCCAGCTTAACGATACCGATGCGTTGCCGCCGATTGCCGTCAACCCCGTCGGCTGGCCCGGAACCGCCAAAGCCGTAACCGTCACCGTCGCCGTCTGGCTCACGCTTGCGTTGGCCGAATTCGTCACCGTCAGCGTATAAGTCGTCGTCGCCGCCGGCGAAACGCTCACCGCCGTTCCGCTGGTCACAGCCAGATTCCCCGGCGTCACCACTCCTGTGCCGTTCGAGAATACTCCCGTCAGGCTCGATGACCCGCCTGAGGTGATCGTCGTTGGATTCGCCGTAAAACTGGCAATCGCCGGCGCGCTTGGCGCCACCGCATTCACCGTCACCGTCGCCGTCTGGCTCTCTGTGGCGCCGGTTGAACTCGTCACCGTCAGCGTATAAGTCGTCGTCGCCGCCGGCGAAACACTCACTGGCGTCCCGCTGGTCGCAGTCAGGTTTCCCGGCGTAATGACTCCCGTGCCGTTCGAGAATACCCCCGTCAGGCTCGATGACCCGCCTGAGGCGATCGTCGTTGGATTCGCCGTAAAACTGTCAATCCCCAGCGCGCCTAGCTTCGCCGCATTCACCGTCACCGTCGCCGTCTGGCTCATCGTAGCGCCGGCTGAACTCGTCACCGTCAGCGTATAAGTCGTCGTCGTCGATGGCGAAACACTCACTGGCGTCCCGCTGGTCGCAGACAGGTTTCCCGGCGTAATGACTCCCGTACCGTTGGAAAACACCCCGGTCAGGCTGGCGCTTCCGCCTGCAGTTACTGTTGTTGGATTTGCAGTGAAACTCGTAATCGCAGGTTGTAGATTCACAAAGCTGCCCGTCGAGCAGCCGCTAAGCCCGATCAAAGACAGGCTTAGGAATATTGCCGCGGAGACAAAAGCGTTCAAGCGTTTCATAACTCTCCTGTGACCGAAGCAACTAAACCAATTGAACCTCAAAGTCCCAATCACCGCGAAGATCAATCAACTCCCAGGCGCGGTTTCGACTCTCAGGTCTTGGCCCATTTTTGCGCTTGGCTTGCTTCCAGGTAATGTTTAGGTCATTCAGAAGCGTTTCTATTCCTCAGCTCTTCGGTATTCCAGAGTATGTATCTCAAAAGCCAGGGAAGACTCTTCACGGATTATATCTTGCTGCCGCTACCCCTCCAGACGCGGATTTCAAGATTTCAAAATGTCCCACATTACCAAAGTACTAAAGCCGGATTTATCGTTTCGCTTTTCAGATTACCGCCGGCGCCTTTCCGGCGATTCCTCGCCCGCCGTTCCCGCCACCCCCGCCGTCCAAAGGTTAAACTCCACGCGATATCGCGCACACATCACCTGCCAGCGCATCTCCGCATTGGAAATGCGCGACCGGCCCTCCACCGGAGCAGTCTATTGCGCGCTTCGGAAGCAGATATTCTCGCCGTCCAGCCGGTACTCGGCCGAACAGACATCGCCGCCGCAGATCATCGTTTCCCCAGCATAAAGCTGGCGGCGCGTTATCAATCCCAGCGTGCCGCACCGCGGGCACGACATCACGGCTACGAAAGGATTTTGCGCGTGACCCATCTTGGCCTGGTTTTCCAGCACGAAAACCGTTCCGGGGTCCATTCTTTCCGGTATCCATTCTTCCATGAACTGCAAGTCGGCTGACATCGTGCCCTCCATTGGGTTGATGTAACCCGGGCTGAATCCGATGTCTTGGCGTCGGCCCTCGTCGAACTACTGCAGACTGCGAATGGCGTCCCAAAGTCAGTAAGACTTCGGGCTTGGTTCGATATTTGAAACAGTGTTGCCGCCCACATCACGTCAAGTCAAATGGAATCGAGCCCTATTAGTGACCAAGGTGATACCCAACGCGAAACTGGAGTGTTACTCCCCTACCGGCCGGCGCTCGCCCGCGCTCCATTCTGCGGGCGGCCATACCCGTCGATCGCCCTATACGTCTCCTCGTTGCGCAGAATCGCTTCCACGTACTCCCGTGTCTGCGTAAACGGAATGGACTCCACAAACTCATCTATGCCCTGGTAGGGCCCCGCCGCCTCCCAATCCGCAACCCGGCTGTCGCCTGCGTTGTAGGCCGCCAGCGCGTACTCCTGCACTCCCCCAAAGCGCTCCAGCATCTGTCGCAGATAACGTGTCCCCAGCCGGATATTGGTCTCCGGATCGAGCAGTTGAAATGTCTGGAAGTTTCTGATTCCCTCTTCCCGCGCCATCGCCTTGCCCACCGTGGGCAGCAACTGCATCAGCCCCCACGCATTCGCATAGGAAACCACCGATGGGCTGAACTCCGATTCCTGGCGAATCAGCGACGCCACCATGTAAGGGTCCAGATTGTTCTTCGCCGACTCCGCTTTAATGGTCTCCCAATAGGGCTCCGGAAACAGAATCCGCCAATAGACCAGCGGAATCGCCTTGATCGGCGCAGCCGCCTCATACGGCAAGGCTCGTTTCATCGCCCGCATGGCGCGATACGTCTCCCCGTACGACGCATAGATCTGCGCCTCCGCCAATGCGCTCCACGACCCCGACGCCGGGTCTGCCTTGATCTCTTGCGCAATATATTCGTTCAAACCCGCGTTGGCCAGCAGCCGCGCCCGCGCCAGGTGCGGGCTCTCGCTCGGAAAGCTCTCCACCAGCAGTGGCGGCGTCATCGGCTGCAGCCGATCCAGTTGCGGCGCCGGCGCCGGCTGCGTGTTCCCAAGCGAAGCCAGCCGCGCCCGCGCCATCTGCGCATAGAAGTAGTGCTGGTAGGTGCGCACGATTGCCCGGTAATTCGCCGCCGCCTGCGCTGGATAGTGGTCCTCTGTCTCGTAAAGCCGCCCCCGCCAATAGAGCGCGCCCACCGTCTCCGCGGCCGCCGGATAAAGCCTGATCTGCTCGTCGAACAACTGCGCCGCTTCACCGTAAAGCCTCTGCCGGTAACACAGCCATCCAGCCCGCCAGTGCGCCGCCGCCGCATTCTTGGCTGTAGGGAAATGCGCCGCCAGGTACCGGTAGTACTCCACCGCCGCCGGATAATCCCTTTTCAGCATGTACATGTTGCCGCTTGAGTAAAGAGCCTCGGCCAGCCACGGACTAGCTGGAGACCTCGTCTCCATCTCCGCCACAATCCGCTGCTGATCCCCCGCGTCGTCCCGCTCCCTGGCCAGTTCCATCAGCAGATAAAGCCGCCGCGCGCCACTCTCGTCATTCGTATCTGCCAGCCCCTGCGCCTGCGCCAAGGTCAGTCGCTTCTGCTTCAGGTCGCATGCCGCGGCAGCCACTGCGATGCTGTTCCGCTCGTCAGCGCTCATCGCGGATGTCCTGAGCAGCGCCCGATATTGCTCGGCAGCCTCGCCATAGCGCCCGCCGTTCCAATAAGCATCGCCCAGGCTGCGCAACTCCGCCGCCGTCAGCGCCGCCTCGGCGCCCATCTCTGTCAGCCTGGCCCGCGCCACCTGCGCATCCTGGCTCAACGGATGGCTCAACAGCAGTTGCTTGAATGTGCGTCCGGCCGCATCTCTCTCGCCCAGCGCGTACTCCGCCTGTCCCTCGGCAAGTTGAAAGCCCGTCCGGTCTTCCGCCGCGAGGCCCTTCGCCTGCGCCAGCACCCGTTCTGCCCCGGCGGCATTGTTCATGGCCAGCAAAACGTTGGCCTCCAGCTCCGGCGCATCCTCGTCGAAGATGCTGTCCGGATAGCGATCCGTAAACCCGCGCAGCAATGCCTCGGCCGCCGCCTCGTCGCCGGCTTCATGGCTGGCCCGCGCGCCTAGAAAGTCCGCGTAGTCGGCCAGTTCCTGCCCCGCTTGCCGCGCCTGCCGGAGGCTGGTCTCGGACTCCGCATAGCGCTTGTCCAGCAGGTAAGCGTGACCCAGCGCCAGATAGGCTGCCGCTGCCGCCTCGCCCGTGTGCTTGCGCGCATACGCTGTCACACCCGCATACGCCTCCGGTGTGCGCATGGTTGCCAGTTGCTGCGCCATCGGCCGCAGCTCGGTCGACGCCACAAAGGCTTGCCTCAGCCGCGCCGTCCGCACCGCTCTTGCCGCCCGGCTGGCCGTAACTCCTCTGCTGGCCGGTTTGTGACTCTTGGCCGCCGGCTTCTTTTTGGTCGACTTCGACTTTGGACTGCGTGCTGACAGATGGCCAGAGTTCCTCACAGAGTCATCCGACGACTGCGCCGCCACCGGCAACACAACCATCAACACAGAAAGCATTCCAGCCAGGCAGCGGGCCGCGGCGCGGGAAAAGAAAATCGGCAAGGAAGCAGCCCTCATATCTTCACTTTATTCCGATGGAACCCTGCTCAGACGTTCGCGAACCACTTACGTTACCGCGAAAGCCACACCTAAACCACTCGCCCCGCCATCGCCAACACCGTGTTTGGTTCCCCGCCGGGTCGTCCTTTACACTCTTCTATTGACGGTCTTAGCCGGCAATTGCCGTCCGGCCTCAACTTTCCGCTACGATTTCCGCAACCAGACCCCATGACGACCATCCAACAGATTGCAGGACAAGACGAGCAGCATCCCGACGTGGCCCTGGTTGCACAGGTCCGCGCCGGCGATGTCTCCGCCTACGATACGCTGGTCCGCAAGTATGAGCGTCAGATCTTCCGCATTGCGCAGCACATCACGCAAAACCGCGAAGATGCCGAGGACGTCATGCAGGACGCGTTTCTCAAGGCATACCAAAAGCTCGATCAGTTTCAGGGGAATTCGAAATTTTACACATGGTTGGTTCGTATTGCGGTCAACGAGAGTCTGATGCGGCTGCGCAAGCGCCGCACCGGCAAAATGGTTTCGATCGACGAGGATCTGGAAACCGAGGAAGGCACCGTTCCCCGCGACCTGGCCGACTGGGCGCCCGACCCGGAGCAGAACTACACGCAATCCGAACTGGGACAGATCCTCGAGAAGACCATCAAGGGCCTTCCCCCCGGCTTCAAGGTCGTTTTCGAGCTGCGCGACGTCCAGGGCCTTTCCACCGAGGACACGGCCGAGGCGCTTGGCCTCAGTATTCCGGCCGTCAAATCGCGCCTGCTGCGCGCCCGCCTGCAACTGCGCGAGCGCCTCAGCCGCTACTTTCACAAGAAACCAGGGTCAAGACATGCCGGCCCCAGAGTTGCGAGGGCTGAATCATGACCTGCACAGAGTTCATCGCACTGCTCGACGACATCATCGACGACTCCATCGCCGCCGAAACCAAGGCCGAAGTCGAAAAGCACATGCATAAGTGCGGCCACTGCGAAGTCGTCTTCAACACCACCCGCAAGACCATTGAAATCTACCGCTCCCACCAAATCTACGACCTGCCTAACGACCTCCGCGACCGCCTCCACGCCGCCATCATGGCCCGCTGCAAAAAAGGCTGCTGAAACCGCTAAAATGGGGCCAAAATGGCCGGATTGGACTGTTTTTACGGGCCTGTTGTTTACGAAGCAGTAACTAGATAGAATTTTCAAACCGTTGATTCAAAATTACATATGAGGCTCCAGTCGGTTGAATTACCCCATTTTTCGTTGGGGGTACCCCCCTTACGCCAGAATTGGCCAGTTTGGCGGGTGATTTGGGGGTAGGGCACCGGTTCGAAAGGAGGCATCTCATGCAACCAGTATGCACGGGACTGAGCAAATTTTCGGCAATGGTCGTTGGAGGCTTTTGGTCTGAATATCCCCGCCGCCACAGCTTGTGGACGGTGGCATGAAGTAAATAGCAAGATTTCTGAAGAACCTGCCTGCATCCAGTCCCGGGCCGCCGCTGGCCTCGCCCCCACCCCGTGATTTACCCTCAAACTCGGTATGAAACTCAAGTCTTCGCTTCTCATCCCCGCTCTCGCCCTGGCCTCCGCATCGTTCGGCGCGCTCGGCCAGCAGTCCACGCCTGCCCCCGCGGACCTGCCCGACGCCCCCACGGCCAATGTCGCCGCCACCATCGTCCCCAACGGCCCCATGGTCGTCATGGACACCTCCATGGGCCGCATCACCTGCCAGTTCTACCAGAAGCAGGCGCCCATCGCCGTCGCCAACTTCATCGCCCTCGCCCAGGGAACAAAAGACTGGACCGACCCCAACACAAAAAGAGCCCAACACCACAAGCCGCTCTACAACGGCACCACCTTCCACCGCGTGATTCCCGAATTCATGATCCAGGGCGGCGACCCCGCCGGCACCGGGATGGGCGACCCCGGCTACGCCTTCCAGGACGAAATCGATCCCAACCTCAACTTCGATCGCGCCGGCCGCCTCGCCATGGCCAACAGCGGCCCCAATACCAATGGCAGCCAGTTCTTCATCACCGAGCAAGGCTACGACACCCTCAACGGCCACTACACTCTCTTCGGCCAGTGCGACGACTCGAGCGTGGATGTCGTCAAGGCCATCGCCCGTGTCCCGCGCGACAGCGACGACAAACCCCTTTCGCCTGTAATCCTGCAGAAGGTCACCATCGTTCCGGAAGGCCAGCCGCTGCCACCCGACCCTAACGCCGCGCCCGCACTAAAACCGCCGGCCGCCGCGCCCAAACCCTAACCGCCCGTGATGAAAGTCGGGCTTTGAAAGGGCACGGCTTCAGACGTGCCGTAAGTGGCAGATAAGAGACGATGGGCTTTAGCCCCGAGGGATGGTCTTAGACCGTTTCGACTTTCACCGCGGCCTGATAAGCGCCAGCGGACGAGTCAACCATTTTTTGAAGGGTACGGGCTTCAGCCCGTACATAAATGCCAGCAATAAGCGACGGGGCTTTAGCCCCTGAGGGAATAACAGCTTCACAACCAGGACTCATCTCCATTTCTCCGAGTCCGCAAGTTCATCCAGGAGTTCAAATGTCACTAGCACCAGGAACCTACGCCGTCTTCTCGACCACCGAAGGCAAGATCACCGTCCGCCTCTTCGAAACCGACGCGCCCATCACCGTCAAGAACTTCGTCGAACTCGCCGAAGGCGCAAAGGAGTGGACCCACCCCACCACCCGCAAAAAGTCCTCGGACAAGCTCTTTGACGGCACCATTTTCCACCGCGTCATTCCCGACTTCATGATCCAGGGCGGCGATCCCACCGGCACCGGCATGGGCGGACCCGGCTATCGCTTCCAGGACGAAACCAAGGGCTCCCCGCACAAATTCGACAAGCCCGGCAAGCTCGCCATGGCCAACAGCGGCCCCGGCACCAACGGCTGCCAGTTCTTCATCACCGTCGCGCCCACGCCACACCTCACCGGTAACCACACCATCTTCGGCGAAGTCGTCGAAGGCCAGGACATCGCCGCCAAAATCTCCCTCGTCCCCACCGGCCCCCAGGACAAGCCCCGCAAACCCGTAGTCCTCGAGTCCGTAGTCATCGAGCGTGTCGCCTGACGGCCCGGTAACCGATAAACGGCAAAACCCCCAACCAAGGTTGGGGGTTTTCTGTCACAGCCTGCGTGGCAAACGTCTCTCAAAACACATTCACATCCAGTCCGCCTAAGCCGGCTTTTGCATCGCCGCCGCGGCCGGCTCCGCCACTCGCCGCCGGCCAGCCCACAAGATCAGCGCAACCCCCACAAGCGCCGACCCCGCGCTCGCCAATTGCGCATTCGACAGATCCCAAAGAACCTTCGGGTTGCGCCGGATAAATTCCACCAGAAAGCGCGCGATCCCGCTCAGCACCAGGTACTGCCCCACAATCGCACCCGTAGCGTGAGGCTTACCTAAACGCCGCCATAGCCACCACCCAATCAGCAACCCCGCCCCCAGTTCAAACAGCGGCGTCGGAAACACCCGCACCCCCGGCAGCGTGGGTTCAAGACCATTGGGGAAACTCATGCCCCAAGGCCAATGAAGTTTGGTTTCGATCCCGTAGCAGCCATCCCCTGACAGAAAGCAGCCGATCCGTCCAATGCCGTAGCCGATGGCCGCCGACGGCGCGGCCAGGTCCAGCGTCCGCAGGCCGCCGATCTTCGCCCGCCAGCCCTGAAGCACCAGCGCCGAAATACCGAACGTCAGCCCGCCGAACCACGCGAACCCCGCCGTATCCCACAGCACCTGCCAGCCCTCTTCGCGGAACTCGATCGGCGTGTCGACCACGTGCCAGAGCTTGGCCCCCACAATTCCCAGCACCACGGCAATGGCCACCATGCCCACTGCGTCCGCTGTAACTCCCGCCCGGCGAAATGCTCTGTCCATCACAAACGCGGCCGCTACGGCCGCCAGCCAAAGCATCAGCCCGAAGGTAGGCACGCTGAAATGTCCAATGTGTATAAATGGCGCCATGTCTCTCTAAGTATAGACGCGCGAGAAACCTGAACGCTGCCCCCGCCAGCCCCGCAGAGCCCACCCGAACCGCGTCGGGATGAATGCTCGACTTCCCATTTCACCCGCTAACCTGCCAACTTGCTATCCCCGCGCAAGCGGGGCTAACTTGCTGCCTTTATTCCCAAAAAATCCGTTCCTAATTTCTATCGCGCAAAATCGCATCCATGTCTCGATCCTCTTCCTCTCGCATTCCTCCCTCCGCATCTTCAGGCCTATCCTCATCCCAATCGGAGTATCGTACGATGCGCGCCTCTATCGGACCATATAAACTACTTTCGGCCTTGGATACTAGCGGCGCGCGTCTCTACCACATCGGACAAGCGCCGCAAACGCATAGTTTTCCGGCCAGGGAGAGCAATGGATCGCCGCGATTTCTTGAAAACAACTGGAACCATGATTGCCGCCGCCACAGTAGCCCAGCAGTTGCCCGCCGCCGAAATAGCCGTCAAAGCACCTGCCGCCAAAGGCCGCGTCGTGCTGCCCATCAATCGCCGCTGGCGCTACAGCCCCAAGGCCACCGATGCCGCCCATGAAAGGATCTTCGACGATAGCGGATTCGCGCGCGTGACCATCCCCCATACAAATATCCGGTTGCCCTGGCATAGCTTCGACGAAAAGACCTACGAATTTGTCTCCATCTATCGCCACCAATTCCGTCTGCCTCCCGGCGCTCGCGGCCGCCGCGTCTTCGTCGACTTCGAAGGCGTAATGACTGCCTCCACCGTCTGGCTCAACGGCACGCGCCTGGGCGAGTACCAGGGCGGGTTCACGCCTTTCTCGTTCGAGCTCACGCCGCACCTCGACTGGGCCGGCGACAACGTCCTCGCCGTAGAAGTCGACTCCACCGAACGCGCCGGCATTCCTCCCTTCGGCTACGAGATCGACTATCTGACCTTCGGCGGCATCTATCGCGAGGTCCAGTTGCGCCTCGTTTCACCCACTTTCATTCAGAACATCTTCGCGCAGCCTAAAGACGTGCTCTCCGGCTCCCCGTCGCTCGATGTCCACTGCCTGATCGAGTATGAGGAAAACGCAACCGCGGCAGAAAACGCGCGCGTGCTTGAGGCCACGCTCTTCGATGGCGACCGCGTCGTCGCGACGGCGACCCAGGAACTACCCGTAGACGACAGAGGGACGGTGACCCAAACCCTCCACATGGACAATCTGAAATCCATTGACCTTTGGGACCTGAAGACGCCAAAACTCTACCGCGTCGAAGTGCGGCTCCTGCTCGGCAGTCACGTTCTCGACAGCGACTCGCGCCGCATCGGCTTCCGCGAAGCAAAGTTCACTCCGCAGGGTTTCTCGCTCAACGGCGTCATCGTCAAACTCCGCGGACTCGACCGTCATCAAACCTTCCCCTGGATGGGCCAGGCCATGCCCGGCCGCGTGCAGCGGCGCGACGCCATCGTTCTGCGCAAAAATCTCCATTGCAATATCGTCCGCACCTCTCACTATCCGCAGTCGCGTCACTTCCTCGATGCCTGCGACGAAATCGGCCTCCTGGTCCTCGAAGAGATTCCCGGCTGGCAGCACATCGGCGATCAAGCCTGGAAAGATCTCGCCGTCGACAATGTGGACCGCATGATCCGCCGCGACTGGAACCACCCTTCCATCGTCCTATGGGGCGTCCGCATCAACGAGTCGCAGGACGACCACGACTTCTACACCCGCACCAATGCCCTCGCGCACGCACTCGACCCATCGCGGCAAACCGGCGGCATCCGCTACCTCTACGGCTCCGAGCTGCTCGAAGACGTCTTCACCATGAACGACTTCGGTTTCCCGCTGCGTCCGCCGAATCATCCGCTCTACCTGAACACCGAATTTGTGGGCCACACCTATCCAACCAAGACCATTGACAACGTCGAGCGCCTGCGCGAGCACACGCTGCGCCACGCCCGCATCCACGATCAACTAGCCTCCAATCCTCAATACGCCGGCGGCATCGGCTGGTGCGCCTTCGACTACAACACCCACGGCAACTTTGGCTCCGGCGACCGCATCTGCTATCACGGCGTAACCGACATCTTCCGCGAGCCCAAACCGGCCGCGGGATTCTACAAGTCCCAATGCGATCCGGATGAAGAGGTCGTGCTCGAACCGGCCTTCCACTGGGCGCGCGGCGATGAGAGTGTCGGATTCACGAGCGCCGTCGTCTGCTCCAATTGCGATCATTTGAAGTTCTACGTCAGCGGCAAGCTCATTGCCGAGGCCGATCCCAACCGCGCCGAGTTTCCGCACCTCAAGTACCCGCCCTTCGCGGCCAATCTCGCCAACTTCTCCGGAGGCTGGGGCGATCTGCGCATTGAAGGCTACATCGGCGGCAAGATGGTCATCTCCAAAACCCTCTCCGGCGCCGGCGTAGCCCGCAAGTTTGCGCTCCTGCCCGACGACACTACACTCATCGCCGATGGCGCGGACTCGACCCGCGTTGTCCTGCGCGTCACCGACGAGTACGGCGCCATTCAGCCCTTCGTCAACGATGCAATCCGGTTCGAGATCGCCGGCCCCGCCGAGATCATCGGCGACAATCCCTTTTCTCTCGTCGGAGGCACGGGCGCAATCTGGATCAGGGCCTTCGAGATGGCTGGCAAGGTGCAGTTGACCGCGATCCATCCGCATCTCGGCGTGCAGCAGATCGAGATCGAGATCGCCCCAGCCCCACCGGAGATCGTCTAAGAGCCCTCCCGGCCCACCAACCCCACGCAATCGCCCGCTGACTTGCTGACTCGCTATTGTGCGTGCGCCGATCGAGCTCCTGCATTCGATTGAAATCCGTGGGCACTTCTGCGAACCCCGCCAGTTGTGGTATACGTTTACCCATGTCCCGCACACTTTTCTCCTCCGTGCTTCTCGCCGCGGCTTTTTCCGCCGCAACCCTCATTCATGCGCAGACGCTCGCACCCACGCCCCCCATGGGCTGGAATAGCTGGGACGCCTACGGTCTCACCATCGGCGAAGAAGATTTCAAGGCCAATGCCTCCGTCCTCGCCGGGATTCAGCGCTACGGCTGGCAATATGCGGTCATCGACGAAGGCTGGTACATGGCCGACCCCTTCGGCAAAACCATCGATGACAAAAAATACCTCTGGGATCAAAACGGCCAGCTCATCCCCGCGCCGGACCGCTTCCCTTCTTCCGCGAATGGCGAGGGCTTCAAGCCGCTCGCCGGCTGGGTGCACGCACAGGGCCTCAAATTTGGGATTCACATCGTCCGCGGAATTCCCCGCCAGGTCGTCAAGGAAAATCTTCCCATCGCCGACTCCGGCTTCCATGCCCAAGACGCGGCCGACACCTCCAGTCCCTGTCCCTGGGACGACGGCAACTGGGGCGTCAAGGACAACGCCGCGGGCCAGGCCTACTACGACTCCATGTTGAAGCTCTACGCCAGTTGGGGCCTGGACTTCATCAAGGTCGACTGCATCAGCGACCGCCCTTACCGCCCCACGGAGATACGCCAGATTGCAGCTGCTATCAGGAAGACTGGCCGTCCCATCGTCCTCAGCCTCTCGCCCGGCCCCACCTCTCTCAAGAACGCCGTCGAGGTCGGCAAATATGCGCAAATGTGGCGCATCGCCGACGACCACTGGGACGTCTGGACGGCAAACCACAAGCCGGGAGAGAGCGAGTTTCCATTCGGCATCACAGACGCCTTCGACCGGCTCGCCGCGTGGTACCCCTATGTAACCCCTGGCAACTGGCCAGACCCGGACATGCTGCCCTGGGGATGGCTCGGACCCCATCCCGGCTGGGGCGAGGCAAGGCAGTCGCGCGAAACCCGCGACGAGCAGCAGACCGAGTTCACCCTGTGGGCCATTGCGCGCGCACCGCTGATCCTGGGTGCCAATCTCACCAAGCTCGACGATTTCACCCGCTCGCTCATCACCAACCAGACGATGCTTTTCATGAACCAGAGCCTCACCTACAGTCATCCCGTCGATCCGGCAACCTTGCCCCCGGGCTTTGAGCACGCCCGCGTATGGCGAGGCACCATCGACTCCCCCGGCTCTAGAAATTACGCCGAATTCTTCGCGTTTTTCAACCTCGACGACAAGCCCGTCACGCTCAAGGCAACCTGGAGGCAGCTCGGCCTCGATGCCGGAAAGCACCAGGCCGAGAATGTCTGGAGCGACACCGCCTTCAAGGATTCAAAAGAAATAACCGTGACCTTGCCGCCGCACGGAAGCACCATCTTCCAGGTCCGTTGAATAATTGGCTTGAAGGGTACGGGGCAGGCGCACGGTCCTCCCGATCGTGCGAAACTATTAAGTCCGGGAGATAAGCATTCCCCTGCGCTCTCACCGGAAGAGGCTTATGATGCCGGTACTGCGTTCCGCCTTTATTGCTCTTTCCCGCAATCGTTCTTTGCGTCACTTCTGTGAAAACTCCAGCATCGGTGTGCGCCTCAGCTCCCGATTCATCGCTGGCCTGAAGATCGCTGACGCCCTGCGCGTGGCTGAAGCCGTCAATAAACAGGGCATCGCCGTCACCCTCGACTCGCTCGGCGAGAGCGTTACCTCCGAGGCCGAGGCCCACCGCGCCGCCGAAATCTACCACCAGCTCCTCGACATGATCGCCGCCCGCAAGCTCAACGCCAACGTCAGCCTCAAGCTCACCCAGATGGGACTCGAGCTTTCTCCTCTGCTGGCCGAGACCATTGCCTGGAAGCTGGCCGAACATGCCCGCGCCACGGGCAACTTTGTGCGTATCGACATGGAGGACTCAACGGTCACCCAGACCACGCTCGATATTGTGCGTCGCATTTATGCGCGACCTGAGGCAGGGGACGCGGTGGGCGTGGTAATTCAAGCGTATCTTTACCGCTCGCAGGCCGACATCGAACAGCTCTCGGCCGAAGGCATCCGCGTGCGCCTCTGCAAAGGGGCATACAACGAGCCCGCCGAGGTTGCCTTTCCCCGCAAAGCGGACGTGGACGCAAACTTCGTCCGGCTCAGTTGCCTGCTCCTCGATAGCCCCGTCTATCACGCCCTCGCCACCCACGACGAAGCTATGATCGGGGCCATAAAAGCCTATGCCGCCCAGCATGGGATCGAGCCCAGCCATTTCGAGTTTCAGATGTTGTACGGTGTCCGCCGCGATTTGCAGCGCAGGCTTGTCCAGCAGGGATTCAACGTCCGCGTCTACGTGCCGTTCGGAAGCGAATGGTACCCCTACTTCATGCGCCGTCTGGCCGAGCGCCCCGCCAACGTGATCTTCCTGGCCAGAAACTTCTTCCGCTCCTGACGCTTCATTCCTGGGCGCCCCCGGAATCGGCAATTTGCTCTACAGCCGGCATCGGTCCTCTGTGTCCCTTCGGCAAGGCCCGCTTCCTGATCAGAAAGCTTCCCAGGCATTTCGTGCAGCGCCACGGGTAATATCCAAAAATCGAGCAGATCTTTTGCTGTAGAAAACCCTCGCGGCGCATCCGCTTCATGTGGGCGCAGCCGCACCTTGGACACCGGAATTGCTGCCCCCTGTCTTGAGCTTCTCCCGCCACGGTCTCCGCGACTTGCCCCGAATCGTCAGTCGGCAAAACCCACTCCTTGCCTCTTAGGCTGAATGCCGGAAATCCTCATGGGCGCTTTGCCCAATCGAAGTCCACCCCCGAGCCCATGCCCCCACACTTCGAAGGATTCAAAAACAATCCTACCCAGTAGGACGCTTCCTTAAAAGCAAAGATAACGAAAACTTCGTCTGAAGTCACCAAGCCGACAACCCGCATCTCATGAACTGCCCAGAAGAGCCAACCCTCCGCCGTTCATCCCCTCAGCCGCTGCAACCCAAGCCGCGCCAAATCGGCAACCGCCCTGGCCAGCGTCACCGATCCGTTCAGTGACTCGGGCCGTTCCAGCCGAATGCCAAGCCCGGCCGCATATTTGCGAAAAAGAATGTCCACATCGTAAAGAATCTCGACATGGTCGCAGAGAAAGCCGATAGGCTGCAGAACCAGCGCCTTCACTCCCTCCGCGGCAATTCCGTCCAGCGTGCTTTCAACCGATGGACCAATCCACTCGCCCCCGCTGGCGCCCTGGCTCTGGAAAGCAAACCACCACCGCGGAATCTCCGCCACCAGCGCCGCAACCATCTCCGCCGTGTGCCTTGCCTCCTCCGCGTAAGGATCGGCGCCGGCCCCTGGCCACAATCGCGGCCCAGCTTCTGCCCCCGCCGGCGGCTCAACCGTGCGCTTGGGAACGCTATGGGCTGTGAACAGAACCCGAACCGGCGCGCCAACCTCCGCGGTAAGCTTGCTCAGCGCCGGCCGCAGCCGCTCGGCGAAAGCCTCCGCCAGCAGCGGATGCCGCGCCCACCCCGGCGTGAAATCAATGCGCAGGCCGCCCGCCTCGGCCTCCACGGCGCGCCGGTAAAGCCCCACGCTGGTGCGCGAGTTCTGCGGCGCCATGCAAATCACGGCAGCCTCTTCCACCCCATCGGCCCGCATCTGCCGCACCACGTCGGGTATATAAGGACGCCAGTTTCGCATCCCCACATAAACGCGAACCGCTGGGTGCCCCACCCTCGCGACGTCTTTGTCTTTGTCGCTAGGGTGGGGAGTGGAATTCGCTTCGCCGGTACCGCTAAGCTCCGCCTCGGCAAGATCTGCCTCCACCAGCCGCGCCTGCTCCAGCGTGATCTCCGTCAGCGGGCTCTTGCCAATCAGGCTGTAGCGGTGTTGAATTTCTTCAATCACCGCCTGCGGCAGCGGCCTTCCGCTCACCACGTTGCGCAAGTACTCGGGAATCTGCTCGACCGTCTCCGGCGTTCCATGGGCCAGCAGCAACACAGCCTGTTTAGCCATTCGCCTGCTCCAGCCGAAACTCTCGAACCATGCGCACCACCGCCTGCACATTCTCCACCGGCGTCCCCGGAACAATGCCATGCCCCAGGTTGAAGATATGTCCCGGCCGCCCATTCGCCGCACGCAGTATCTCATTGACCCGCAACTCTAAAACCTCCAGCGGAGCAAACAGCGTAATCGGATCGAGGTTGCCTTGCACTGCATGACCGTGGCCAACGGCCCTCCAGCCTTCGTCCAGTGGCTGCCGCCAGTCCAAGCCGATCACATCCGCTCCCGTCGAAGCCATCTCGCTCAGCAGCCCCGCCGTCTCCACGCCAAAGTAGATCACCGGCACGCCCATCGCCTGCACCGACCGCACCAGTCGCTTCGAGGCCTCAAACGCGTACTCCCGATAATCCGCCAGCCCCAGCGACCCCACCCAACTGTCAAAAATCTGGATCACGTCCGCGCCCGCCTGCACCTGCAATCGGCAATAGTCCTCCAGCACTTTCACCAGCTTGTCGAGCAGCAGCCGCCACGACAGCGTATCGCGATACATCATCTGCTTGGTGTGAATGTAATTCTTCGAGCCGCCGCCCTCGATCATGTAACTGGCCAGCGTGTACGGCGCACCGCAAAATCCGATAATCCCCAGCCGATCCCGGAAATGTGCCGCCACCTTTTGAATCGCGCGCGCCACATAAGCCAGTTCATCCGCTCGGTCTGTCCGCAGCGCGCGAACATCTTCCGCCGTGCGCACCGGATGATGCACCACCGGCCCCTCGCCCGCCTGAAACTCGAACGGCAGTCCCATCGGTTCCAGCGGAAGCAGCAGATCGGCAAAAATAATCGCCGCGTCCACGCCCAGCTTTTCCGCCGCCGTAATCGTCACTTCGGCCGCAATCTCCGGCTGCTTGCAGATCTCCACCAGAGTGTGGTGCTTGCGCACGTCGCGGTACTCCTGCATATACCGCCCCGCCTGGCGCAAGAACCACACCGGCGTGCGGTCCACGGGCTTGCGCAGGCATGCGCGCACAAAACGGCTGCCGTCGAGCAGTATCTGGCTGGTTGCGGAAGAGCTCTCAATCTGGTCCATACTCCGTCGATTCTATCGAATAGCGCTCCTTAGCAGCCCTGGAGAAAGTCGGGCTTTGAAAGGGCCCGTCTTCAGACGTGCCGCAAACGCAATCAAATCAACGATGGGCTTTAGCCCCCGAGGGATGGTTTTAGACCGTTTCGACTTTCGCCACGGGCTGTTAACACCTTCCGCCAATTGCGGAAAGCCGGGGAATCCCGCGGAAAACAGACATTCGCTCCAGGATTTCAGGGCAATCGCATTTGAGTTTTCATGGCAAGCGAACGTCTCAGGCAGCTGCAACGACTCCATCGAAGCGAGCTTTGTAAAAGGGCATGACTTCAGTCAGGCCGCAAAACGACCACAAAAAGAAGCCGGGCTTTAGCCCCTGCCACATTTCGAGCCGCCTTGGGTGCCTCTTTCGACCTTTTCCGTGCCTCGCATGCAGCTTTTCTCCAAATCCCAACGCAGGCTTTTTCAAATGCGATTGCCCTGGCCAGGATTTCGAAGACTCTTTCGCCCCATCGACAAAACCTGCTAAAGTGTTCGCCAGATTTCCAACCTAGGGAAAAGGAGCGCTCTCATGCGTAACACTGCTTTCAGCGGCGTCGCACTCGTTCGCCTCATGGGCATTTTCACGTCACCTGCAAGCCTTCTGCTCGCGGTCTGTGCACTTGCATTTCTCTTCACAGGGCCCCTGGCAGTCGCGCAGGATTCAAAAAAAGCCTCGGTTTTGCCGGCGCCATCCCAAGGTAAAGCCATCGTCTGCATCTATCGGGTCAGCAGGTTCACCGGCTCCTCGTCACATGATGAGCTCTATATCAACGGCATTCATCTGGGCAAACTTCTCAACGGCGAGTTTGCCTTTATGGAAGTGCCGCCAGGGACTGTTGTCGTCGCAGGGCTTCCCAAGGAGTATTACGGCAGCCTCATCATGTCCGCCGGCGCTGCCCTGAACCAAGCCAGGCAAAAAGAAAACGAACGAATTCGGTTCGAAGCTGAAGCCGACAAGACGTACTACCTGAAATGGACCGCAGGGGCGTTCGCAACGGATATCAAAGTCACGTCTGAGGACCCTTCCGTCGGCGCCAAAGAGATGAGCAAACTCCATCTCGCCAAGCCGCCCGAAGAACCGGACACAGCAAAACCGGAATCGAAAGACGCCGGTCAACCGCCAGCCAAATAAGCTCAATCCGGCTGCCGCACAAGCACGCGAGCCACCTTCGACTCACCAGGCGGTGAGAAGCTTGGAGTATGCGGAAATTCAAAGTGACAACAAGCAGCCTGCGCCTGGATTTTTCCCGCGGACAACAGGTTGAAAGGTTGCTGCGTCCAGGAGGCATCCATTCGGCCGGAACCAAGTAGATCTTTTCGATCCGTAGACATTCTGGTTAGCTCTTCAGCAGCCCACGAATGTCCTTAAGCAAGCGAAAAAGGTGATACGAATCGCTCGGCGAAGACTCGAAGTCGAAGTGTTCATAGAATGCTTTTGCCTCATCGTCCTTGGCGTGAACGGCAAAAGCGCGGATTCCTGCAATTTCCGCGGCCTGCAGCGTGCGCAGCATCGCATCCTTCAGGAGTCCGGCTCCAAGTCCCTTGCCTTGCCACTCGACGGCAATCGCAAGGCGGGCTAGCAGCATAATTGGAACAGGATAACGGGCAAGCCCTTTGCTCAGACGCTGTGGGGCATCGTCGTATTCAACTTGCCCCACCACCAGCGTGTAGTAGCCAACAATCAGGTCACCCGCAAGCGCCACATAGGTCTGGGCAGCGCCTGCTTGCTGGTTTTGCAGGGCATAGCGCGATAGAAACCGATTGAGCGGCTCGCGTCCACAGTCGAAAGCTTCGACCACGTGCCTCCGGTCGAGCTTTTCAATTCGAAGTGAAGCCACCTAGCCTCTGCCTCTTTCAAAAATACTGGGTTCGTTCAGCAGCTTCGCCATCCGAGGGGCGGGTCTGGGCGGAGCATCCAGCGCCGCCTGGAATGCCTTCCACTGCTTTGCATTCAGGCCAAATCGCTGACGATCCGGCAACGTCTCCGCGGCTCGCGCCAGCGCGCTTTCCAGCACAAAATCGCTCACCGATCTGCGCTCGGCCTGCGCTGCGCTATGCAGGATGTGCTTGGCCGACTTGGTTAGCCGTAGATCCAGCTTTTCCGTGCGCGTCTCCGGCCGTGCCGCAACCGTTGGCATTTTGTCTCCCTCCGGAATTCGATGGTAACACGGATGCCAGACAATGTCATGACAAAACCGCTGCTATCTCCACCGGAAAATCCCCAGCGCCACCGCAAACGGCGCCACCAGCCACGCCAGCAGAATCGCCACCGGCGCCACCAGATGATTCAGCCCCACCCCCTGCAGCATATTCGCGCGCAGAGCTTCATTCGCCGCCGTAAGCGGCAACGCCCGCACAAACGGCTGAATCACCGCCGGAAACCGCGACGCCGAAAAGAACACCCCCGACAAAATCCACATCGGAAGCATCACCAGGTTCATCAATCCCGACGCCGCCTCCATCGTTTTGGCCCGCGACGAAATCAGCAGCCCCAGCGCGGAAAATGCCATTGACGTAAGTACGCACAAAAAACCAAGCTGCCAAAGCGAACCGCGAAACGGCACCCCAAACACCAACCCGGCAAACCCCAGAAACGCCACCACCTCAATCACCAGCATCACCAGCCGCGAAAGTAGAAACGACGCCAGGTATTGCCAGCGCGGCATAGGCGAGGCCACCATGCGCTTCAGCAGCTTCTTCTGCCGCGCCTCAACAATCGCGAACCCCAGCCCCCATATCGCCGACCCCATCAGGTTCATCCCCAGCAGCCCCGGCACCACAAAGTCGATATAGCGCGAGCCCGTCTCGTGGATTAACTGATTCTCAACACGCACCGCATCCCGCTGCCCTGCCGCCGCCTGAATCGCACGGTCCGCAATCATTCGCGCTGTCCGCGCATCGGGATTGGTATCGTCGTACCGGTAGGACACTCCCTGCGGCTGTTCGACGGCGAGCAGCAGAATAGCGCCCGTCGCCAGCGCATGACTTCCCGCAGCCTCGTCCATCTCCGCCGCCTTCAACCCCTTGTCCGCGGCCAGCGCCTGCGTCAGTTGCGTCGTCGTCGCGCCCACCGGCAGCACATCCGGAGGCCGGTTGCGAAACGCAATCCCCAGCCCCGCCGCCAGCAGGATCGGAAAAATGAAGATCCAGAAAATCGCCTCCGGCTCGCGCGCCAGCAGCCGAAAGCGCGCCATCGTCAGTTGGTACAGGCTGCTCTGCTCCAGCTTATTCATCGCGCAGGTTCCTCCCCGTCAGGCGCACAAACACGTCCTCAAGCGTCGCCGAGTGGGTGCGGAACTCGCTCATGTGCAGACCCTCGGCCTTGAGCGCCGCAAAGATTCGCGGCACCGTGGTGTGCAGCTCGCTCACCGAAAGCTGATGCAGCCCCGCATCCACGCGGTGCGACTGCACCCCCGGAATCGCCGTGAACTGCGCCGCATCGACCACGCAACGAACTGGATCACTATCGGGTGCCCCAGGTCCTGCTTTTGGGACCTGGGTGGAACCCACCGCAAACTCGACAATGTCCTCGCCTCCCACCGTCGCAATCAGTTGCTGCGGCGTCCCCAGCGCAATCATCCGCCCATGATCCATAATGGCCACGCGATCGCACAGCCGTTCCGCCTCTTCCATGTAGTGCGTCGTCAAAATAATGGTCCGCCCGGCCTGCTTCAGTTCATCCACCAGGTCCCACAGATGCCGCCTCGCCTGCGGATCGAGCCCCGTCGTCGGCTCATCCAAAAACAGCAACTCCGGATCGCCCACCAGCGCCGTCGCCATTGCCAGCCGCTGCTTCTGCCCGCCCGAAAGTCCGCCCACGCGCGACTTCCGCTTCTCCTCCAATTGCGCCGTGCGAATCGACTCCTCCACCGGAATGCCGTGCCGGTAAAAGCTCCTGAAAAGCCGCAGCGTCTCCTCCACCGTCAGCTTTTCCGGAAACTGCGTCTCCTGCAATTGGATCCCGATCCGCTGCCGCAGCTCGCCTGCGCCGGTGCTCCAGTTCAGCCCCAGCAGCTCCACCGTGCCCTCGTCCGGCGTCGTCAGCCCCTCGCAAATCTCAATCGTCGTGGTCTTCCCCGCCCCATTCGGGCCCAGCAGCCCAAAGCACTCACCCTGCGTCACTTCCAGGTCGAGCCCATCCACCGCCTGCACGTCCGCAAACGCCTTCCGCAGCCCCCGCAGCAGCAAAGGTGGCCCAGCCTTCGAACCCGTTTTGAGATGATCTGATCGCTCCCTCATCGCACCAGATTACCGTATCTTCGCAACCCCTCGAATAAAGAGTATGCGGGGATTTGGCCTTCCCGCAATTCGCACTACAGGTAAAATAAAACCATGGCGGAGATTCATCGCAGAAAAACACCCACGGTCAAAATCGGGCAGGTTCGCGTCGGCTGGGAAGTTCCGGTCGTCGTGCAGTCCATGACCAACACCGACACAGCCGACATCCCGGGCACCATCGAACAGGTTGCGGCCCTCGCCCTGGCCGGCTCTGAGATCGTCCGCGTCACGGTCAACAACGAAGAAGCCGCCGCGGCCGTCCCTGCCATCGTCGAAGGCCTCTTGAAGCGCGGCATCACCGTGCCCATCGTCGGCGACTTCCACTACAACGGCCACCTGTTGCTCAAGAAATTCCCAGCCACCGCGCGCGCCCTCGCCAAGTACCGCATCAATCCCGGCAACGCCTCCATTGGGAAGAAAGACAACGACAATTTTCAGGTCATGGTCGAGTGCGCCGCCGAAAACCAGAAGCCCGTCCGCATCGGCGTCAACTGGGGCTCGCTCGATCAGTCCCTGCTCACCCGCATGATGGACGAGAACAGCAAAAAAGCCGACCCCGCGCCCGCCCGCGACGTGATGATGGAAGCCATGGTGGTCAGCGCCCTCGACTCCGCCCAAGCCGCCGAACGCTTCGGCCTGCGCAAAGATCAGATCATTCTCTCCGCCAAGGTAAGCGGCGTCCGCGATCTCGTTGACGTCTACACCAAACTCGCCGCGCGCTGCGACTACGCGCTGCACCTCGGCCTAACGGAAGCAGGCATGGGCTCTAAAGGCCTCATCGCCTCCACAGCCGGCCTCGCGCCCCTGCTGCTTGCCGGCATCGGCGACACCATCCGCGTCAGCCTTACGCCCAAGCCCGGCGGCGACCGCACGGAAGAAGTGCAGGCTGCCCAGCAGATCCTGCAATCGCTCGGGATCCGCAGCTTCATGCCGCAAGTCACCAGTTGCCCCGGTTGCGGCCGCACCACCAGCACTTACTTCCAGGAACTCGCCGAACAAATCCAGAGCTACCTCCGCGCTTCCATGCCCGAGTGGCGCAAGAAGTACCCCGGCGTGGAGGAACTGAAACTCGCCGTAATGGGCTGCGTCGTCAACGGCCCCGGCGAGTCCAAGCACGCCAACCTCGGCATCAGCCTTCCCGGAACATTCGAAGAGCCGAAGGCTCCCGTCTACATCGACGGCAAGCTAGCCACAACCCTCCGCGGCGACACCATCGTCGCTGAGTTCAAAGAGATTCTCGACCGCTACGTAGAAAGCCACTACGGGCAGGGAGCCAAGAGCGAAGAACTAGTGGGCGCGCGGTAAGTCCAATTGTCAGGAAGTCGCAGCCGTAAGGAACGGATTCTCGATCCGCACTCCCTCAATGATCTGCCCGTGCTGCAGATCCTCGGAGTAAAGCGTTGCGCAGCCGGCTTCCTTGGCTGCGGCAATAATGAGCCCATCGTATATGGAGTATCCGTACCGCTCGCAAATGCGTAGCGCGGCGCGGTGTGTCTCCAATGCAACCGGGAGGGGCTTTGGGCAAACTCCGACGATGACATCGATAATCTGGCCGATCCTTGGCCAGCCCACATTGAACTTGCGCCGGAGCGTGTTTGCCGTTTCGTTCAGAGCCTGAACGTTTACAGCGCCACCGAGACTGAGAATCTGCTGCGCAATACTTGTCTTATTCCCAGCTTGCGTAAACGCGTAGATCAACACGTTGGAATCGAAAAATGCCGGCAGCCCCATCAATCGGCCGCCGTTCCGGAATTCGACAATTTGGCGGACTCATATGCGCCGCGAGCATTCGCCTCTTCACGATCAAACTTGTATCCGGGTGGCAAGGGGACGCTCAACCTGAGTATCTCCTCCAATGCATGTCTACGCCGCTCGTCGGGAGAAACCTCAAACTTCCCCTTGCCTCTGGGAATCAGTTCAATCTCGTCCCCTTCCTCAATCCTCTGCGCTTCCACCAAAGAGGCAGGCAGTCGCACCGCCAGACTATTTCCCCATTTCGCGACCTTCACCGCTCTCACCTCCAGATATACATTTATCATTGTATATCCATTCCGCTTCAGGTGACGGTCCTCACTGCGACCTGGCCCCACGCAGGATTGAATCGGGCAAGGAGGCTTACGATGGTCTGGAATTCAGTCCGGATAACCGCTTTGCTTCTGGCGGTAAGCTCACCCTTCGCTCACGCCGCTGCCAAGCCCTGCATTCCAACCGACGAAGCCTCCAAGCTCCTTAACAAAGACGTCTGCATCGCCGCCCATGTCTACGATGTCGTAGAACTCCCCAATGGAACCCGCTACCTCGACGTCTGCACCCCGCAAACCCCCGACGATCTCTGCCGCTTCACCATCGTCAGCCTCTGGGAAGACCACGCCGAAGTGGGCGAACTGCGCAAATACAAGGACACGGACGTGAGCCTCCGCGGCCTTGTGCAGCCCATGCACGGCCGTTCAGGCATCGTCCTCAGCCACGTCCGCCAATTCAATGGCGGGCCGCCCAAGTTCAAGCCCAACCCAAAATTGATGCATGGTTTCAGCGCCGAAGAAAGCCGCCCTCCACTGAACGACCCCAACCTGCGCTCCCAGGGCAGCCGCCGCGCGTTCATGAACACCCGCGACCAGGAAGCGCGCCCGGCAAAGTAGCCCCCAACAGCCCGTCGTGGAAGCCGTGCCCTTTCAAACAATGTCGCAACAGGAGTTTTTCCGCAGCCTGTTTAGCCCTGAGGGAGTGATCACTCCTCCATACCATTTCTGAAACTGCTCTAATCGTCCACCGGCTTCGCCGACCCGTGGGGGATGAAACCTTTGCTTGGCAATGCCGCCGCCAACTCGCTAACTTGCCATGTCCGCGAAGCGGACGCTAACTTGCTGAATTTATTACCACAATCCTCGCCGCACCTTCCCGCTAATCATTCAATCCAGGTCCATTCGGCACCCTATTTCTTATCAGCCCCAAACCGGTGTTGCCGACCCACGGGAGATGAAACAGTGCCCCATCCATCGGCAGACCTGAGGCGCACGGAATTTGTACCTTGAATCCACTCGCCCGGACTTGTACCGGAAAGCCGTCGCTCCTGACGGCGGTAGACTGGAGGGGAATGGAACTTCCTCCTGAACGCTCTGAGAAACAATCTTCTGTTGCAGCGGATGAGGCGCGGACTGCGACTGCGGCGACTGCGACCGATGCGGCGCGGGCGGCGGCGCGGTTTGAGGAATCGGTGCGCATCATGGCGCGGCTGAGGGCGCCGGGCGGGTGCCCGTGGGATCGGGAACAGTCGTTCGATTCGATTCGCAAATACACGCTGGAAGAGACCTACGAGGTTTTCGACGCGATTGAGCGGAGGGACTTTCCACATTTGGCCGAGGAGTTGGGCGATCTGCTGCTGCAGGTGCTGTTCTATGCGGAGATGGCGGCCAACGAGGGGCACTTTACGATTGCCGAGGTGCTGGATCATCTGAATCGTAAGCTGGTGAGACGGCATCCGCATGTGTTTGGCGAGGAGGCTTCGCGGGCGGCGGGGAATGAGGCCGTTGTGGATGCGGATGTGGAGGGTTTGGCGAGTAAGGTGCTGCGGAATTGGGAGGAGATTAAGGTCGCGGAGAACAAGAGCAAAGATGGCGCCGGGAAAGGGCCGGTGTCACGGTTGGATGGGGTGCAGCGGGCGATGCCGGCGCTGGCTGAGGCGGCGAAGCTGGGAGGCAAGGCGCAGAAGGCCGGGTTTGATTGGCCGAGCTGGCGCGATCTGCTGCCGAAGCTTGAGGAGGAGACTCGCGAGTTGGTCGTGGAGGCCGAGTCGGACGATCCGGCGCGGAGGCCGGCTGTCGAGGCGGAGCTGGGCGATCTGCTGTTTACCGTGGTGAATCTGGGGCGGCATTTGGGCGTGGATGCGGAGATGGCGTTGCGGGGGTGCAATCTGCGCTTTCGAGAGCGGTTCAAGGAGATGGAGTTGGCGTCGGAGCGGCTGTTGGAAGAGCTTGCGCCGGAGGAACTGGAGGCGCTTTGGGTAAGGGCCAAGAGGAAGCTGGCGGGCGAGGCGCGGGGATGATTGAGATTCGGTCGTGCGCGGGCTTTGAGGAGCTGGAGGCTTGCGTTCAGCTTCAGGTTGAGACGTGGGGGTATGACGCGAGCGACGTGGTTCCGCGAAAGGCGTTTCGGGTTGCGCAGGCGATCGGTGGGCAGGTTTTGGGGGCGTTCGATACCGAGCTTGCGGTCGGGACAGGAGCGGGCAGGGCGGAATCGCTGGTTGGTTTTGTCTTCTCCTGGCCGGGAATGAAGACAGGGGAAGGCCAACCGAGGGCCTATCTGCATTCGCATATGCTGGCGGTCAGAGAGGCTTACCGCAACCGGGGTCTGGGCAGGCAACTTAAGCTGGAGCAACGGCTTGAGGCGCTTTCGCGAGGCATCCGGTATATGGAATGGACGTTCGATCCGCTGGAAATCAAGAACGCTTTTTTGAATATCCACAGGCTGGGCGTGACGGTCAGGAGCTACCTTGTGGATTTCTATGGTGTATCCTCATCTCGACTGCAGGCTGGGCTGCCCACGGACCGGTTGATGGCGGAGTGGCGGCTTGATTCGCCAGGGGTGCAGGCCATTCTGGGAGGTCGGCCGACACCCACGCCGTTGGTCGAAGAAAGAATTCGGATTCCGGCTTCCGTCCATACATGGAAGGCTTCGGCATGGAAGGCTTCGCAAGCGGGCCGGGAACAAGCCCTGGCCGTTCAGTTGGAGAATCGACGCAAGTTTCAAGAGGCATTTTCCCAGGGGCTGGCGGTAGTTGGCTTCGACCGGGATGCGGAAGGAAATGGAGTCTTTGCACTGGGTCCTCTGACCCAGTTGGAGCCGGACTGAACATTCATTGAGCTTTCATTGAATTGAGTTACATTGGAGTGACTTCCCCGAGGGTAGAAAAAATCTATGAGAATCGATGCCATCATTCTGCGCGAAGTGCATCTGCCGCTGGTGCGTCCGTTTGAAACCAGTTTTGGCGTGACCCGCAACCGGAGAATCCTGCTGGCCGAGATACAGTCCGAGGGGCTGACTGGATGGGGCGAGTGCACGGCGGGCGAGCATCCGTATTACTCGGCGGAGTGGACCGACAGCGCCTGGGGCGCGATTACCCAGGAACTGGGCCCGATGCTGGCTGCCGAGTCGCCCGACCACGGCGGGGAGTGCCCGCAGATTTTTCGCCAGGTGCGCGGTAACCGCATGGCCAAGGCTGCTCTCGAAAATGCGATCTGGGATCTGGAGGCGCAGCGCGAAGGCATCTCGCTTTCGAAGCTGATCGGCGGAGTGCAGGAGACAATTCCGTGCGGAGTTTCGGTGGGGATTCAGGCATCGATTCCGGAACTGCTGGGAGTGATTGAGAAGGAACTGGCGGCGGGATATCAACGCGTCAAGCTGAAGGTGAAGCCGGGCTGGGATGTGGAGGTGCTGGAACGAGTGCGTCACCGCTGGCCGGGGATTACGCTGAGCTGCGATGCGAATTCGGCGTACAAGATGCGGGATGCGGATCACCTGGTGGAGTTCGACCAGTTCGATTTGCTGATGATCGAGCAGCCGCTGTGGCATGACGATTTTTATTACCACTCTATGCTGCAGAAGCGGCTGGACACGCCGATTTGCCTTGACGAATCGATTCACAACCGCAGAGATGCGCTGGCGGCGATCGAGATGGAGTCGTGCAAGATTATCAACATCAAGCTGGGCCGCGTGGGAGGATTCTCCGAGGCCATCGCGGTGCACAATGCGGCGCAGGAGCGGGGGATTCCGGTGTGGTGCGGGGGGATGCTGGAGACGGGCATTGGGCGCGCGCACAACATCGCGCTTTCGACGCTGGAGAACTTCACGCTGCCGGGGGATGTGTCGGCCTCGGCGCGGTATTGGGCCGAGGACATCATCGAGCCGGAAGTTCTGGTTTCCGCGCAGGGCGAGATTGCGATCCACGATACTCCGGGGCGCGGGTACGAGGTGCGCGCGGAGTTGGTGGAGCGACTGACGGTGCGCAAGGAGACGATCCGCGCTTTGGAACTGGTGGGGTAGCGGCGGGAGCTTCTGTTTAATGGACGAGGCCTCGGGGACTAAAGCCCTCGCTATTTTTGCGGCATTTGGCACGACTGAAGTCGTGCCCTGACACTTATCCCAGCTCAGGTAGAGTTTTTTCGCGGCTTGAAAAAGCCCGTTTTGGTTGTGATGTCTAATTGTCAGGGCTGAAGCCTTTACCCTTCAAACTGCGCGATCATCCGCCTTCAGGAGGAATTCGATTACTTGCCGATGACCAGAATCTGGAAGGAGCCGGGGATCATGGGCGGGCGAGGGCCACGCATAAAGGCAGGCGCGCCTGCCGGCGGCGGTGGCGCGTTGGGCGCGGGAGCCGGCGTTGGGCCATACTTGGCAGTGATTTCATAGATCCGATTGGTCTTTGGATCGAGGGTCAGGGTCTTGGCGCGCGCAGGCGTGGGAATCGTCTGCTCGACTGAGAAACTGGTGGGCGAATCCTCCTTGACGACAGTGGTTGTGCCATCGCCTTGCGAAGTGATGGCCTCCTTCGTGGCGGGGTTGAAGGTTGCGCCGTCGCACCCGACGCCGATGGGCAGAGCGGTGATGATATGGCCGTCCGTAGCCGAGAGAACGATCATGTTGTTCTTCTCGCGGCAAGCGGCGAAGAGGATGTTGTTTTTGGTGTCAAGAGCGAGGCCGGCGCATCCTCCACCCTTGCTGGAAAGATCGTATTTGCCGACCATCTTCATGGTGTTGGCGTCGATGACGGCAATGGCGGATTTGTCTTCGATATCGACGTAGATCTTGCCCTGGCCGTCGGTGGCCGCTTGTTCGGGAGCGCCACCGATGTCGATGGTGCCCAGGATGGAGCCATCCTTGTCGTCGAGAACGGTGATGTTTGGCGCCGAATGACTGAGGATGTAGAAGTGGTGATTGTAGGCGTCGTTAAGGTAGCCGTCGGGGTTGCCCTCGACGTCGATCTTCTTCAGGATGGCAAAGGTCTTTGAGTCGAACATGGTGACCGGCTTGGATGTTGCGAAGCCGTGGCCGGTTGCGGTGTCGACCGCCGCGCCATGGGCGCTGGCGCCGGGGATATCTCCCACCTGGGCGAGCGTGTCTAGATTAAAGACGCCAATGTGTCCGGCAGGGCCGGAGCGCGCAACGTAGAGATTGCGGCCGTCGGCGTCGGCAGTGACGTAATCGAAACCGCCATCGCCACCGACAAGCTGGATTTTGAGGACCTTGTATGGACCGGCCTGGGCATGGGCCACGCCTGCGGTTGACAACATGACTGCCAATGCGAAAACAAAGAGTGGCTTTGAACTCATGACGGTTCCTCCTGTTGGGAAGATCCTGCGATGTCCTTAGTCCTGGATGTTCTGGGCGGGGATTCCTGACCGCTTCTTCCCGCCTTCGAGAATACACGCCGAACCTTGAACTTGCTTGAACGCCGGCTGGGTCCGACAGTGACAGGCCGCTCCGGTTCGCGGTACCCTCATAGGTACGCGTGTATTGCGGTTCCGTGTATTGCGGATCAAGGAGCAATTCAACCCCACCATGCCTATCCAAACGACCTCGAAAATCTGGCACAACGGCAACCTGATTCCCTGGGAGCAGGCTACCCTGCACGTGATGAGTCACGTCATCCACTACGGCTCCAGCGTGTTCGAGGGCATCCGCTGCTACCGCCAACCGCAGGGTTCGGCCGTGTTTCGGCTTCCCGAGCACATGCAGCGGATGCTTGACTCGGCCAAGATCTACCGCATGGAGTTGCCCTTCACGCTGGAGGAGCTTTGCGCCGGAGTGGTGGAGCTGATCGAAGCCAACGGCGTAGCGCCGTGCTACATCCGGCCCATCGCGCTGCGC
>Ga0181520_10002124_pt1 | contig 37893 bp, 28 predicted proteins | sample PEATcosm2014_Bin_29_FD_132451 | JGI IMG/M metagenome (GOLD analysis project Ga0181520, IMG submission 132451) | Peatland microbial communities from MTU Mesocosm Facility, Houghton, MI, USA - PEATcosm2014_Bin02_30_metaG | ecosystem: Environmental > Terrestrial > Soil > Wetlands > Peat | place... | reverse complement strand
CGGCCCGGTGGATTTTTGCGCGTTGAGGCGGTTGGCCTGGAGTTGGTTCGTAGTTATCATGACGGGCTCAGAGTAGCTGAGGGACATGGGGGAGCTGGAGGGGGTGTTGCGGCAGGTTGTTGACAGGGAAGGAAATAGAAATCGTAATTCGCTGTCACTGATGAAACGGCGGCGCTACGCTTCGGCGCAGGAGCCGGGCATCGGAGCATGATGCCGTTGCTGGACCGCCTGGTATGCCTGTTGGGAAAAGCCCGCCGGACGTGACCGGAGAAGTACCAAGGCCAATGCGGGGGAATGGCCCCTTCGTGGGCGGCGGGAGTTGCCCGGGATAGACGCAGTGAGACAGAAAAATCCAATTGGGGGCGGTTGGATGTACAATCGATGCTGGCCGGGAATAGCTCCAACATCCTGGCGGATAGGCTCAATGACCTTTGCCCACTGGAAGAACATAGCGCCCCCTGCGGGCGTTGTTACTGGACCGGGCAGCGAGCATTCTAGGGAGGTCGGTCGAGACGAAGTTGCAGAGCGCTTTATCCTGAACATTCCCGAAGGAACCCAGCGTGGCGACGTCGTGGCAAGGTTGGTTGGGAGTCTCCTTGCCTCAGGGAGGTGCGTAGAGGAAACCGACGGTCTCGGCTTTGAGGAGGAATGGCCTCAAGAGGTACGAAGGCAGTTCAATTATGGTCGCGGCGACAGGTGGTTATGGGACGGTTCGGAAATGAGCCCGGCAGGGACGCCCCCGACCACGGGCGCTGTAGCTCCGGCGCTTTGGGGGAAGTTGGGAGGCGAGCCCTGAGATCCTTAATTGAAACCTACCCACGTTGGCCTAAGCAGGTTCGGTATGCGTGGCTCGAATTCGGCCTCAGCAAGAGCTTGGGCGGTGCGCCCTTCGCAAAGCCAGCGCAAAGCGCAGACGAGAAGTTCACGATTCTGGAATTCCTGCCGTATCTGGCTTGGTATTTAATCAGGCTGGGATCTTCAAGATTGGCGGATCTGATCCATGGGAAACAGTCCTGAGAGCGCCAGCACCGGGCCGGCCCACCGAGTTATGCCCGGCTACCGTTTGTATGGTCGCGCCCGTGCGTGAGAATGCGCGAGGCCGCCGAAAACGGGTTAGCATTCGCCTGCGGCCGAAATAGGAGGGTAGCCTGCAAGTGAACCTACAGCGTCTTGCCCGGGACTTCGTAGCTCGGGACATCATGACGCCCTCCGACCAGTTTACGCGCGCCGCTAGCGCGGCCGGCGCTGCCGAGGTTTTCGGAAAGGACAAACGCTTCGACGTGATTCCGATTCCCGAGAAGGGGCGCGTGGTTGAGTTTTGGGAGAGCCACACCGCCCAGTCGGGAACGATTGGGATTCAGCACGTCGTAAGTGCCGACACGCCAATCCTCGACCTGGTTGACAGCCTTCGCGACCGGCGCTTCGTATTTGTTGTTGGCCAACACGATGTGGTTGGTCTGGTACATTTCTCAGACCTAAATGACGCAGTCGTCAAGCTCGCGTTTTTCGCCCTTCTTACAGGGCTAGAACACAAGGCCGCGGAGCTGATCCGTGGCTGCGTTCGCTGCGACAATCTGGAAGATTTCGTCGAAAACTCAACGGGTCGTTACAAGAGGGAAATGAAGAAGCTTCGAGGCAAAGGCGCGAACCGGGACTGGGTCACCCTGTTCTCCTTCCCAGACGTGCTCAAAGCGGCGGCCAAGTCTGGGAAGCTTAGGCCTGAACTCGAGGCCAGCCAGGTCGCTGACCTAAAGAAGGTACGTAACAGCGTGGCCCATGCGGCGGGTGAACCGCTCGTCGAGGCGCACCCCGAAGACGTTCAACGGCTGGGCAGGGTGCGCGACCTCTGCATCAAGCACCTTGGAATGGGCCTCGGTTAGGCGCCCGTGAGGCCCCGGCGCGGGAAGTGACCAGCGCCGGCGGGCGATCCTGCGGCGCGCGCATTTTGCCATGACCGTGGACAAAAAACGGTATCTGGTACTTGACCCCGGAGCGGGGATTTACCCCCGCGTTGCCGCCGCCGCGGGGGCGAGCGTCCCACCTGACGGGATGTACCGCTCGCCCGAGGGGGAAAATGCGTCCGTCACCTTTTTCGTCCCGAGAGCAGGGAGCAGAGTCGTCCCGGCCTTCGAAAAGCCGGCTCGACAGCCGACCCGGCAAGCTGGCGGCTTGCGCCACAGAGGAAAATGCGTCCGTCCCCTTTTCTGGGCCCGTCCCAAAGGTTCGCAAGTCAACCCGTTCTTTTGCAACGCACAAGGGCGGACTTGCGGCGCGGGGTGGTGCGTTTACCGGCGCTGCGGGATTGGCCCAGGTCGTGCCAGAGGTTACGAGGACACAGGGCCGGAAAGGAGGGCCTGCATCATGAAAGCTGTCGAACGCATCGTCCGCCACGCCCGGATCACGCGGCAGAACTACCAGCACCTGCCTAGCCCTCCGTTTCTGATCCTGTTCATCAACTCCATCTGCAATCAGAAGTGCGAGCACTGCTTTTACTGGAAGAACCTCAATCGCCGGGACGACCTGACCACGGAAGAGATTTTCGCCCTTTCGCGGTCGTTGGGACGGATTGAGAACCTCAATCTGTCCGGCGGCGAACCGTTCCTGCGGCCGGAATTCGGCGAGATTTGCCGACAATTCATCCGCCAGAACAAGGTGCGGCAGATCTACGTCCCCACCAACGGATATTTCACCGACCGCACGGTTAAACAGATCACCGAAACCCTCAAGGAGCCGGACCTGGACCTGTTCGTCGCGGAGCTTTCGCTCGACGGTTTGGGAGAATTCCACAACAAGTTTCGTGGATCGCCGGGGTCTTTCGAAAAGTCCATGGCCACGTATGACGCGCTGGCGCAGTTACAGGATAGCGACCCGCGGCTGCGCATTCACGCCATCTCGACCGCGACCGATATCAATATGGACGAGATCCGGCGCCTGACGGCCTACCTGATCGAGCGCTGCCCGCGTATGGATCATCACAATCTGGCGCTGATCCGCGGCGACCGTAAGAACCCCTCGCTTCAAGGACCCGGGCTGGTGGCATACCAGCAGCTCTACGAATACGTCCGCAGACTGTGGGCGGCGCGCGAAGAGACGCGCTACGGCTCCCTGATGGAGCCGATGTTGCAATGGGCCAAGGCGAAGACGGCTGCCCGAAAGGAGCAGGTAATTCCATGCCGGGCCGGGACGCTCAGCGCCGTGGTCTATTCGAATGGCGACGTGAGCGTATGCGAATCGCACGCACCCCTCGGCAATCTCCGCGAGAAGACATTCTGGGAAATCTGGCGGTCGCCCGAGGCGCAAGCGCTGAGGGAATCCATCGCCGCCAGGCAATGCTACTGCACCAACGAGGTCTTCCTATGGCCCAGCATTACCTACCAGCCGCTGCAACTGGTGCGGGCGATGATCGGCGCCAAGGTGTGGCAGGGCGCGCCGCCATTGGCCGCGGTTGAGCAAACTCCACAGGGGCCGAACGGCGGAACGGGCGGCGACGGTCTGGTCACGATTCAGCCATCGGGTGGAAGAGCGTGAACCAACCGTCCCGGGTGGCGACTGAAATCGAAGTGGCGTCTCCGGAACCGGCATCCCCCGTCCGTGCGGAGGCGCCGCGCCGCCTGGCGATCAACTTCCTCTACCTTTCCGGCGGCGAAACCGTTGCCAAGGCGCTGACATTCGTCAGTTTCACCTTCATGTCACGCCTGCTTGGGCCGACGAATTACGGGTTCCTGGAATTTACCATCGCGGTGATGGTGTTCTTCTCGCTTCCGGTGGATTTGGGGTTGGGAGCTTATGGCGCCCGCGAGATTGCCCGCGACGGTTCGCGCGCCCAGCGGCTGCTGCACGAAATCGTGGGGCTGAAGGTGGTGTTGGCGGTCAGTTCGATGGCGGTGCTGGGCCTTTTCATTTCCCTGCTGCGGAAGCCGTTTCAAGTCAAAATGCTGCTTTCGGTATACGGGGTAAGCCTGCTGGCCGGCCCGTTCCTGCTGCAGTGGTTTTTCCAGGCGCACGATAAGATGCAGTGGGTGGGAGTGGCTTCCATCGTGCGGCAGGCGGGATTCGCGGTCCTGGTCTTTCTGGTATGCCGGCGGGGAGTTCCGCTGGCCTGGCTCGGACTGGTGGAATGCGGTTCGGTGGTGGCGGTATCGGCCTACTGCATCTATGTGGTCCGCTGGAAGATGGGGTTTGGCTGGCCGTGGCCCGACTTTCGCATCGGCCCGCTGCTTGGCCACATGGGCGAATCCCTGCCGATTGGGCTGGCGGAGCTGGCGTGGGCGTTCATGTGGTATTTCTGCACCGTGCTGTTGGGCCTGGTGTTGTCCGGCCGCCCGCTAGGATGGTTCGGGGCGTCCCACCGGGCGCTGATGGCGCTGCACACTTTCGTCTGGCTTTACTTTTTCAATTTGCTGCCCTCGATTGCCCGATGCGTCTCGCAGCCGCACGAACGGCTTCTGAAACTGATGGACCGGTCGATACGGTTCACCGCCTGGACTGGCCTGTTTCTGGCCGCGGTCCTGACTGTGGTCGCTCACGATCTGCTGAGAGTCATTTACGGATATAACTACGCTCCGGCGGGGGATACGTTTGCCGTTCTGGTATGGATGCTGCCGGTGGCCATGCTCAGCGGCCATTATCGATACATCCTGATCGCGTACGGGCGTCAGAAGCCGTTGCTTTACTGCACGGCGGCCTCGGCGTTGGTGGCGGTGGCGCTGGGCTTTGCGCTGGTTCCGGCATTTCGCGGAATGGGCGCCGCGTGGGCGCTGCTGGCCGCCAATGCCGTGAACCTGGTGCTGGTGTACTTCTCGGTACGATACCTGGTGGTGGAAGTCCCGGCGCAACGGCAGTTCGCCGGCCCGCTGGCATCGCTCGCTCTGGCGGCGATCCCCTATTGGGCATTAGTGCGATGGAATCTCTGGATTGCCCTGGCGGCGGGCGCAGTTACATACGGGGCTGGATTGCTGTGGGCGGAGGGATCGCGGCTGGCTTCGTTTGTCGGGTACATGGCGGGCAGAGAAGTCGAATCCGGCGGCATGGGCGCGGTTCAAATCCAACCTCGAAGCTTGTAGTAGACCAGGCCCGCATATTCGTACACAGCATGGTAGACCATCGCCTGTCCCGAACGGAAATAGTCGAATCCGAACGGCCGTCTGAACTCCGGCACAGGCAGGTAAGTGGTTTCGACCCCCAACTTACGAAACACGCCGCGCACGCGAGGCACGTCCATTTGCGATGTGACTACTACCGCGGATTTCCAACCGTGCTGCGCCATGATGCGCTTCACTTCGACAGCCGAATCATAGGTGCGGCCGGAGCGGTTTTCCACCACCAGCGCGCCGGCAGGCACTCCCGCGCGCTCGAGCCAGGCGGCCTGCAACTCCGCCTGCTCAAAACCGCCGCCGTGCTGGCTGCCGGAACTGACGATGGCCGGCGCATAGTTCTCGCGGAAGAGCTGTAGGGCGCCCAACACGCGCTGGGAGGCGTCGGGAGTCAGCCAGTTGGGGTCGATCTGGCCACTCGACATCAAAACGATTACATCGCTTTTCCGGGCGTCCGGAGACTCGAAGAGCGGGGAGCCGAAATACCAGGCCAGGGGGGTTGCTGTCAGGATCAGGTAGACTGACAACGTGGCCCACAGTAGCTTCCAAACGGGGGAGCGGCGTGCGGCGCCGTACGGTCTCATGCCGGACCCAGTCTTTCGCATAGTGGAACCACCATCATAACCGGGCGCCGGTCGGATGGCAGGCGAAAGCGCCTGCCCCACCTCGCCGGGCCGAGCCTTTCGCATAGAACAACCAATCCGATCGGATGGCAGGCGAAAGCGCCTGCCACCCAAAACTGGCCACATAGTTGCCTCACTGGCTGCGTGCCAATCCTCGAAGGTCCGAAGAGTAGCCCGGAAAGCGCTAACGCGGCCGCTCCCCCCCGAACTGCACCGCTCGCTGTGCGCCAATTCGCCGAGGGCGACCAGGCGGCCTGGGACCGGTTTGTATTCGGCCATCCCCACGGCAGCCCGTTTCATCTGATGGCGTGGAAGAAGAGCATCGAGGAGACATTCGGGTATGTCCCGCATTACCTGATCGCCCAGAGCCAGGGCCGGATACAGGGGATACTCCCACTCTTCCTGATTAAGAATTGGTTGATGGGGAAGGTGCTGATTTCATCGCCTTTCGCGGTATATGGGGGAATCCTGGCCGATTCGGACGAGGCCCGCCAAGCCCTATGCGCGCAAGCTCGAGCGCTGGGAGAGCGCTTGAAGGTCCAATATGTGGAATTGCGAAATGCCTGGGAGCAACAGACCAGCGGACTGCCCCGCCTCAACCGGTACGTGACGTTTACGCAATCCATCGGGCCGGATGAGGGGGCGATTCTCGATTCGATCCCACGCAAGACCCGCGCCGCGGTCCGTAAGGCCTTGAAGAGCGAATTTGCGTGCCGCCGCGAGTTCTCCGATCCGAGTACCTTCGAGGATCTCTACTCACGGAACCTGCGCAAACTCGGAACCCCTTGCTTTCCGCCGCGCCATTTTCAGGCATTGTTGAAAAACTTTGGAGATATGGCGGATATTCGCGAAGTGAGCCTGAGCGGGAAAACGGTGGCCGCGGTACTGAGCTTCTATTTCCGGGATCAGGTTCTGCCGTATTACGGAGCGTCCGACGCGAAGTATAACGCCGTGGCTCCTAACAACTTCATGTACTACGAGTTGATGCGATGGGGCGGCCAGAACGGTTACAGCTTGTTTGACTTCGGCCGGAGCAAGAGGGTAAAGGGTTCTTACGATTTCAAGTCCCATTGGGGAATGACGGAGCGGGAGTTACCTTACGAATTAATGCTGATCGGGCGCAAAGAAATGCCGAATTATACTCCGGTAAATCCAATATTTCGGCTTCCGATTCTTTGCTGGCAGCGGTTGCCGCTGCCGGTGGCGCGCTTATTGGGACCGCGAATCGTGCGGTTCGTGCCGTAAGCCCGTTGTGGTAAGCCGATTGCTCTTTGGCATAACAGTCAGTGTTGTTCGGTAACGATTGGGATACAGGCGGATAGCTCAATGGTAGAGCGCCTCTATTGAACACAGAGGAGGCTGCAGCGTTCAATCCCTGCTCCGCCTACCACCTTCATGGACATTCTTTTCCTTTCACACTGCGTCCCCAACCCGCCGGATAAAGGTGAGAAAATCCGCTCTCATTATGAACTGGCCCAACTAGCTGAAAAACACCGTGTGCATCTCGCTTGTTTTGCCAAGAATCAGTCTGAGGTGGGTCATGCGCACGAACTGCGCGACCGGTGCGCCTCGATTTATGTGGAGCCTCTGACGGCCGGGGTTGGCTTGGCCCGCGCCGCTGTGAATTATGTTGCCGGCCGCAGTCTTGTGACTTCTTTCTACGGCAGCCGGCGGCTGAAGCAGTACGTACGATCTCTTTCCGCTGGCCGGTCCCTTTCCGCAACCGTTGCGTACTCATCGGTTATGGCCCAGTACGCGCCTCGGGAAATCCCCCTGATCCTGGATATGGTGGACGTAGATTCGGAAAAATGGATGCAATATGGGCAGGTGCGCCGGATGGGGTGGCTCTACCGGAGCGAAGGGAAACGTCTGCGGCGAATCGAGTCTGAGGGTGCATCCCGAGCCGCCCGCACGTTGCTATCGACCGGGAACGAGGCCCGGCTGCTGCAGAGCATCGCGCCCCGCGCGTCCGTCGGATGGATGGAGAACGGCGTGGACTTCAATTACTTCGACCCATCGGTACGGAGGGAATTGCCCAATCTCCCGAAGCGATTTGTGGTGTTCGTCGGAGCCATGGACTATTATCCGAATGCGGACGCGGCCTGCTGGTTTGCTTCACAGGTGTTCCCGCAAATCCGCAAACACCGGAACGATATGGAATTTCTGATTGTGGGCCGCAATCCGACTCCCGCGGTGCGCCGCCTGGATGGGCTGCCCGGCATTACGGTGACCGGCGCGGTGGCCGATGTAAGGCCGTACTTATCCGCGGCCGAGGCTGCGATAGCGCCGCTGCGCATCGCACGCGGCATCCAAAACAAGGTTCTGGAAGCGCTGGCGATGGGGAAGCGCGCCTTGGCATCCACCGCGGTTTGCGAGACGTTCGGCGGAGAGTTGCCGCCGGGAGTTATCCCCTGCCGCACTGCGCAGGATTACTTGGAGTTTTTCAAAGTGGGGTCCGATACTTCCTATCCTTTATCAGACGCGATTCGCGGCGCGGCCCGGCGGCGTTTCTCATGGAGCGCGAATCTCGGGATGTTGACCGACGAATTGCAAACGATCCTCGATCGGCGGGCTGCGCAAAGCCCGGTTCTTGGGCTTTACGGCGACGGCGCAAAGATCGCGACAGGCGGGTTCAGCCGTGCCGAATCGTAAACTCCTGCTGATTTCCTATTTATTCCCGCCAGTTGGGGGAATCGGCGTACAGCGGGCGCTCAGCCTGGCTAAGTACCTGCCCGGAGAGGGGTATGACGTACACGTGCTGCAGGCTCGCAATGCGGCCGGTCCGGTGCTCGATCCCGGATTGGTGAAACATATCCCACCGGTGGTGATGCGGCATTCGGCATTTGCGCCGGAGATCCCCTTTCATTTGCGCCACACGGCCTGGAAATGGCTCTCCGGCCGCAAGCGCAGCCAAACCGTTGCGCCTTCCGCCAGTAAGGCGCAGAGCCAGTCGAAATCGCTCCTGGGCACGATTGTCAGCCGGGTGCTGTGTCCGGAACCGGAGGTGCTTTGGGCGCCTTTTGCCATTCGCAAGGCGCGCCGGATTATCGAGCGGCATGGCATTGAAGCCGTTCTGGTAACGGCCCCGCCATTCTCCGCCTTTCTGGTTGGCAATGCTCTGAAGCGACAGTTTCCGAAGCTGAAGCTGATCAGCGATTTCCGCGACGAATGGCTGAGTTTCTACCTCAAGGACTTCGAGTTTCAATCGAGCGACTATACGCGGCGCCGCGCGGAGGCCATTGAGCGCGAGACTGTGGAGCTTTCCGATCTGGTGGTAGCGGTTGCGCGTTTCTCATTGCGCGAGATTCGAGGCCGGTATCCCGAGCAGCCGGACGGCAAGTTCCTGCTTCTCCCGAATGGCTACGATCCGGAGGCCTTTGAAGGCTTCACGCCAAGACGCCACCAGGGTCCCGGAGTGATTGTCACTCACGTGGGAACGGCTTACAAGACAGCCTCGCCACGTTACTACCTGGACGCGCTGGACGGGATGCCGGAAGAGATGCGGTCGCGCATCGAGACACGGTTTGTGGGCAGGATCGCCGAGACCGAGCGCCCGGTATTTGAATCGCGCAAGAGCCGCGTGAACATGCTGGGGTTCAAGCCGCAATCCGAGGCATTGCGCGAGATGGAGGAGACCGATTACCTTCTCCTCACCATGACCAATGACATCAGTCTGCCGGGCAAGTTGTTCGAATACATGGCCACCGGAAAACCAATACTGGCTTTGTCTCCGCCCGGCGGTGAGGTGGACCGCATCTTACGGGAGACTAAGGCTGGTTGGTGCGTTCCCCACGACGATCCTGCCGCTATCCGCGCTATGATCGCTAGAGCTTGCGAGCTGGCAGAGGCTGGGAAGGCCCCGCCAGCCCCGAACTGGGAGGCGATTCGCAGCTATGAGCGGCCTAAACTAACAGCCGCGTACGGCAAAGCGATCTATCGCCTTCTGGAATCAGCGGATATGGCGCTTCCCGAAGAGACCGGTTCGCTTGAGTTGAGTTCTTCGCCCAGGCAAAAGTAACTCCGCAGCACGGCAAGACACCGCTGGGCGGCGTGGCCGTCCCAATACCGGGGTATGCGGCCGAGCTTGGGAGTACTCTTCATCTGTTCCCAGGCCGCCAGGATAGTGCTCTTGCTGGTCCCAGCCACAATATTGGTACCCTCATCTACCGTGACTGGCCGCTCGGTATTGTTGCGCAAGGTGAGGCACGGTATTCCCAAGGCCGTGGTCTCCTCCTGGATACCACCGGAATCCGTCAAGACGACGGAACTGTGGGACATGAGACAGAGAAAATCAAGGTATCCGAGAGGATCGATCAGACTCATGCCGGGCGTGGAAAAACCGGAAGACTCAAGTTTGGCGCGGGTCCGAGGGTGGACGGGGAAGTATAGGGGCGCCTCCGTGGCTATGGAGGAAAGAGCCTCCAGGATCTCCATGAGTTGCCCGGGTTCATCGACGTTGGCCGGGCGGTGCAGCGTGACCAGGCCAAATGGCTTCCCGTTGATGTTGAGCCGGTTGAGTATGTTGGAATGGCGGGATCTCTCCGCTTGACACAGCAAGGTGTCGATCATGAGATTGCCGACTAAGTGAATCCGATCGCTTGGAATGCCCTCCGCCAGGAGGTGCTGCCGGCCGCTTTCCTCGGTCACCAGGAGAACGCTGGCAATGGCGTCCGTCATCACCCGATTAATCTCCTCCGGCATGGAACGGTCAAAGCTGCGCAGGCCCGCTTCCACGTGGATCACCGGAATCTGCAATTTTGCGGCAACCAGCGCGCAAGCGATGGTAGAGTTTACATCGCCGACAACCAGCACCGCGGCCGGGCTTTCGGCTAAGACAACCGGTTCGAAGCGCTTCATGATTTCCGCCGTCTGCTGCGCATGCGACCCGGAGCCGACTTCGAGATTGTAATCCGGCGTGGGAAGGTTTAAATCGGCGAAGAACTGCCCCGACATCTTGTCATCATAATGTTGGCCGGTGTGGACCAGAACAACATGAAACTCGGGTTGTTCGCGGAGTACGCGCAGTAGTGGCGCGAGCTTCATGAAGTTCGGGCGCGCGCCCGCAACACAGATCAACTTGACTGGCTTGACTGGCTCGACTGTCATCTGTCACTCCTATGCAAGTGGCGCGCCTTCATTGGGCGCCTGCCCGCGAACGTGCGGGCGGCTCATAAGCGCCAATGGCCGGACTGCTGCCGCGGGGGTTTCCCATAATGTCAACCGCCGGCGCATCCGTGGCCAGCCCCGCGCCGATTGCCGGACTGCCTGTCTGCAATTGCAGGTTGAACTTCTGCGGGGCCTTGAACCACTCGGCGCCCATGGCGGCCAACTTCGGATCGGCCTGCAGATTGCCCGTGAAGACAGCCGCTTGAGAACTGAAATAAGTCCAGGTTTGGGTAGGAGGCACCGCCCCGATGCCGATCGATAGAGGCGCGGCCCCATTCGCCGCATAGAACACGTTGTTGCGCCAGGTGTCGGTGGCGAGCCAATTCGGATCGCCGGCCTGGTTGCGCTGGTACCGGACGATTGCGTTGGTCGGTCCGCCTCCCTTGGCGGCTTCCACGAAGATGTTGTTGTCATACGTGTTGTGACCCAAGTCCACGGGCGGCGAAGATTGCCGGGACTCTTTGATGATGGCTACAACGGTGAAGCTATTCGTGCTTAGATCCTGGCCCGATGCGTCCCTGCCTGTGTGAATAAATGTGTTATTCCGGATGGTGTTGTAATTCTGGTTGTAAGGCTTGATGCTGGCTTGGCCATCGTCATAATCATGAATTAACAAGCCATAAGCCGAAGAGTTGAAAATGACGTTGTTCTCGATGAGGCCGTGGTTCCAGCCTTCCTGAAAGGCGGCGTTGGCGGCCCCTCCGTTAGGAGCCATGTTGGCCGAATACATGATATTGCCGCTCAGCGTGCAGTTGTCGCAGACGCCGTTAAAATGAAAATTATCCCAGGCGGCGTTATAGAGTATGTTATTTCTGACGACGACTTTCGAGGCGTGGCCGCCGCTGTCCTGGTTCTGCCCCAGATAGATGTTATGCTCCCCAGGATTGTCGTGGATCACGTTCTTCTCTATCAGAGCGTCTTGAATCGCGGCTATGGCCCAGATGCCGCGGTAGTAATCCCGGATCTCGCAGTTGCGGATGACAATCCCTTTCTCAACAGAGGGATTACTGAAATTGATGCCGATGCCGTTTCCCACATCCGGAGTATTCTGGATTTTCAGACCGTCGATGATGGTGTAGTTGAGAGGCGCTCCGCCGAATCCATTCGAGCCGGCGCGCCCGTGATCGAAAACAGCCGCCTCGCCAGGGTAGGCCATGATGATGTCCGGGTGCGCGGCCGAGGTTCCCCGGCCAATGGAGTACGTGCTATTGGCCAGATAGGTTCCCGCCCGGGCGACGATGGCATCTCCGGCTGAAGACTTGTTGTAAGCCGCCTCGAAGGTGCGGCAAGGCCTGGCATCGTTGTTCGCGGCGCAATTGGAGTCGCTCCCGGATGGCGACAGATACCAGATGCGTTTGGGGTTGTAGCCCTTCGCCGTCAGAAACTTCTCGAGCGTTGCCCACTTTGCCAGCATCTGGTCTGGGGAGTGAACCGTGGGATCGGCGTCGTCGGCATCCGGGCCCAGGGGCGATCCCGGCCCGTATCCGTCGCAATCCCAATCGATCATGGTCGCGGTGGTACACCCCGGCCCAATGACGGCCGGCGCCGGTTGCGCCAGCGCCGGACCTACCGACAGAGCAGCAACAAACAGCAGCATGAGAAGTGCGTGGGGATCGTTTAATCTGTAACTCTTATTTGCGCGCATCGCAGTCCTCGACCGTCAGGAGTTGCGCCAAATCGCTGGCGCCGTACGATGAGATCGCCCCCTGCCAGACGCGCTCGTAGCGGCTTACCATGGCCTCCACGGAGAAGTTCCGCTCGGCTCGCTCGCGGTTCTGCCGTCCCAAATCCCGGCGTAAGTCCGAGTTTTCGGCAATTTGCCTCAAGGCGCGGCTGTAGGCCGGCCGCTCATTCAGGGGCACAACGAACGGCGACTGCGCGGGGGGGAGGATCGCGCGCGTGTCGCCGGCCGCGGTCGCAACCACGGGCAGGCCGCAAGCCATGGCTTCCAGCAGAGAGATGGGCGCCTGCTCGCTGAGGGAGCTCATCGCGAAAACGTCGAAGGCGGCCAGCCAGGGCGCCGGGTCGGGATAAAAGCCCGCGAAACGGACACGCGCACCGAGTCCCAGCTTTTGCGTAAGCGCTTCCAGTTCGCCGCGCGAGGCGCCATCCCCCACGAAGACGAGGACGGCGTTCTCCAGCCGGGCTTCAGCGAAGGCGGAGAGCAGCAGGGCGAGATTCTTCTCCGGGCGCAGGTGACCCAGGTAGCCGAACAGCAGCGTGCTCTCGGCAATGCCCAGTTCCTGCCGCCGGCTGCGGGGCATGGCCGGCCGGAACCGTTGGACGTCAACGCCGTTGGGGATGTGTTGCACCTTATCCGGCCTGAGACCGTATTGCTTCAGGGCAATATCGAGCAGCACATTGGAGACGACCACCGTTTGGTAGATGCCGTTCAGAAGAGCGCGGCGGGCCCAGACACGCCTCTTCTTGAGCCGCACGACCTCATCGGGATTAAAACCGTCTTCGGTATGCACGATGGGGCAAACCGAGGCCAGCCTGGCTCCGGCTAGCGCGTCCATGGCGCCCCAGTTGTAGGTTTCCACCAAGTCCGGCCTCAGCTCCCGGATCAGCCCGCGGAATGTGAGTGGGTACACCAGGCTGCTCCGCCTGGGGGGAGGCGCAAGCGTGCGGACCTCTGCCGACTGGCGGATGCCTTCGGCGGCTTCGAAATGGCCGTCCATCGCCATCACGGTGTGACGATACGACCCGGCGAGCCGGTTCAGAATGTCGACCGTGCGCACCTGGGGGCCGGCCTGTTTGAAGGTCGAGAAGACGTGCAGGATGTGCGGTGTCGATTTCACTGGAAGGCAGGCGCTGAAGTCGCGGCCCGCCGCAGGTCACCGGGTGGAATCCGGCTCAGGTTACTATCGATCGCCTCGCGCACGAAGACTTCCAGGCTTTGGGTCGGTTGCCAACCCAGCACCCGCTTGGCTGACGCGCAATCCATCGGCGAACGCATGGAGCGGCTCTTGAGATCGCGGAAACTGGGCCAGGGGTTATCCGGCTTTCGCGCGGCCACTTTCAGGCCCCATTTGAGGATCTCCAACGCTTGCATCTTCCACAGGCTTTGCGGATAGAACCGGAAGTTGCGCAGGGAACGCTCGCGCAGCAAACCGAGAAATTCCTTCGCCGACAGCCGTACGTCTCCGGCCAGGTTGAAGCACTGACCCTCGATCCCCGGTACGTCCTTGGCGGCCGCAAGCGCACGGGCGGCGTCCTCGACAAGCACAAAGGGCAGCGGATGATTGCCCCGCCCCCAGCCGAGACACCAGATATCCGCCGGCCATTGGCCTACCCCGCTGTGGCAATGGCTGGCGCCCCGGCCGACGACAATCGCCGGGCGCACGATCACCACGGGGAGACCGCTCCGTTCCCGCAACTCGAGCAGCAGCCGCTCCGCTTCGATCTTGCCGCGCGCATAAAAGCCGCGCCCAGCAGGCTGAGGGTCGGTCCCCGCCGTTTCGTCAATGCTGGCGGCGCTACCCAGATACAGGGCCGCCGAGGAACTGACGTAGATCATTCTGCGCACGCCGTTGGCCTGGCAGGCAGCGGCGACATTGGCGGCGCCTTCGACGAAATCCCTGTGCGCCTCGGCCCAGCTTTGGCAGCTCCCCGTGGCCAAATAATAGACCACCGAGACCCCTTCGACCGCCGACCGGATGCTATCGGGGTTGCCCACGTCCGCGCGCCGGAACTCCAGGCCCGGTTCGTCTCGGCCGCCGGCCTGGCGGCTGGCGACTCTCACGCGGCAACCACTTTCGCGGAGCAGGGACACCAAGGGCTTCCCGATGAATCCCGCCCCGCCGATCACCAGCACGCTATCGGATGCAGCCATGGCCTTCTAACGCTCCGGATTCCGTCACAAAATGTTCCCCACCTCGAATCAACGCCTCGCAAGCCTCGATTACGCTGCGACCTTCCTCGATGCCGATAGGGGGATCCTTGCCCATGCCGAGCGCGTCATAAAACGCGTTCATGCTTCCGAGCATGGCGCTATAGAACGGATCGCGCGGCGACTTCCAGCCGAGAAATCCCAAGGCATAATTGACCAGATTCGACACCCCTTGCCGGCAGATGGATCCGCCGTTGCGCAGGCTATCCGCCAAGTCGTCGATTTGTGGCAGGAACCGGCTCTTTTCGCCGATCCGAAGCGTGTTCCGGCGCAGGTCGGCGAATGCCGCGCCGTCCTGTCCGACCACGTGAATCCAGAGATCCATATACTCGGCGCCGAAAGACAAGAAGCACTGGGCCGTGCCGCGCTCGGCGAGCAAGGAGGTCTGCCAGGAGCCGTAAAACGTCCGGCCGTTGGGCAGCACCGTCTCGCCGGACGTGACGGTGGAGGACTGGCGAACCTTGCCGATCAACCGGTAGACCATCGAAAGCGGGTGCGGGCCCGACTCTAGCACAATATTTCCCATATTCTGGAAGATCCAATGGCGGCCGTCGGACGGCAACCGCATTGGAATGTTGAAACAGACCGTGACGTGGTCGATGCGTCCTAAACGGCGCTCCTGGACGGCCTTGACCAGGCCGAGAAATGCCGGGTTGAAGGTCAGATTGTGGTTCACGCCGAGCCTGCGGCCTGAGCGCGCCACGGCCGATTCGATCTGTTCACACTCGAAAACCGAAACGCCGGCCGGCTTTTCGAGGAAAACGTGACAGCCGGCCTCCAGGCACTGGACCGCGCCGGAGGCGTGGAAAGCGGGCGGCGTCACTACGTGCACCACGTCGAGGTCACCCGGCGCCAGCATGTGTTCCAGCGACGAGTAAGCCTGCGGAATTCCCCAACGCTGCTGCAGTTGACTCGCTTTGGACAACTGCACATCGCAGACCGCCTGCAGTTTGACGCCGGGGATCTTCTGGAGCACCCGCGCGTGCCAGTCGGCGTGGACCCCGGCTCCATCGAGGCCCACACGGAGAATCTTGCCCGCGCCCGGTTCCACGCCGTGGCCTACGGGCCGGTCAGCCGGGATGGTATTCATTTTGGCCATCCCCGCCCCTGCTCGCGTCGTTCGATTCACGAATTCCACCCTTCACGTTCATACTGACGGACCATCGCACTTAGCAAGTGGTGGTAACCGGACGGGCCTGACCCAGGCCGCCCGCTATGCTCTCGATTTCCGCAAGCACCTCGCGGGCCACGTGGTCCCAGGTCCGAGAACCGGCCCAGGACGATATGGCGGAACGGTCCCATTCACGGGTCAGGGCGGCCTCAAGCGCTTTTGTAAGCGCCGCCTGATCGTCGCGCGGAACCACGTAGCCGTAAACTTCGGAAGGAACCAGATCCGGAACGGCGCCGACGTCCGTACCGACCACGGGAGTCCCGCACGCCAGGCTCTCATGCACCACGTTGGGCCAGCCTTCGCGGTAGCTGGCCAGGCAAAACACGTCGGCCGCGCACATGTATTCCGCCAGAGACGGCGGCTCAACCAGTCCTAGAAAACGCACGTGGCCGCTTAGCTCAGGCGTGGCGGCGATGGCGTGCAACTCCTCCGCATAGCGGGCGCCACCCTCACGTCCTGGACCGCCGGCGATGAACAATTCCGCATCGATGCCGCTCCGCCGGAGCGTTTCGACCGCGAGCAGCGCGCGGTGATGGCCTTTCTCCTGGACTAAGTTCCCAGCCGACAGCACCATTTTCTTCCCGGAAGCCACTCCCAGGCGCTCGCGGATCTCGATCCGGTTGCGCGCATGAAAAACGGTAGCGTCCACGCCGTTGGGAACGGTGGCGGTGCGGCCCGGATCCACTCCGAGCCCGACGGCAAACTGCCGGAGCCGTTCGGAAACGGCGATCACACGCGCAGCGCGGCGAAGCGCCCAGCCCATAAAGAACCGGCGCAGAGGGTAACGGCCATGGATGACCTCGCTGCCGCGGAGAGTGACCACAAATGGCCGCCGGCACGCGATGGAGAGCAACGCCGCGGCGAAAGCCTCCGGATGCCCGAAATGGGCATCGATGACGGCGAAATTGCGCCTGCCGATTCGCCAGACCGACGGCAGCAACTGAAGAAACAGCAGGAAACCGTTGAGCGCCCCTCCACCGGGAATGTGCACCCAACGGGGATGATAGACATCCAGAGCGCCCTCCCGGCGGTGGGAGCAAACGGTCTGGGCGGCGCAACTGAGACGCCGGTAATCCCAGAGCGTCACCGGGGCCAACACGGTCACCCTCTCCAACTCCCCCATGCGCTGCAATCGCCTGGCGACGAACAGGCCCTTGTGCGGTTCCGAAGCGTTGGGGAAGACGGTTGTAAAACTCAGGACTCCGTTTGGCATCTAGGGTTCCCTGGTTACCTTATCGCGGCCACAGCCTGGGCGGCTCTTTGCCACAAATAGCTCCGCAACTCTTTCACGGTTTCGATTTCCGAGCGCTCGAAAACGCCGGACAGGACCAGAAGCAGAAGGAACAGCAGCAGGCCGGCCGTGGCCGTGGCAAACTGGGCGGCAAGAGCGCCGGGCATTCCGATCAGCACCGCCGCACAAGACGCCAAAGCGCTAATGCCGATCTTCGCGAGCCGCTTTGCCTCGTACCGATACTTCTTGATCCGCTGGGTCTTCCAGTAGCTGTAAACCGTCATGCCGATGAACGCGCACAGCGTTGCGACGGCCGCGCCCCACATCTTGAACGGCGGGATCAAGGCCCCGTACCCGATCAGGCAAAGCACACAGCCCAAAATGCTGGTCTGAGCGTCGTTCACTGTGCGGTTTTCCATGAAAAAGACGTTGCGAATCTGGTCGCCGAGGCCGCGAATCACATAGGCGGCCGCGATGAGCGGGATAAATAGGGCCGCCTCTCGAAACGCCGGCGCGCGCGGAGTCAGCACATACAGCACCGGCCTACTGAACATGGTGATTACCACCGCGACGCAGGTGAGCACAAGCACGAGATACGTGCATACCCTGGCGTTGATGGCCTCACCATCGACGCCGCGGACGATCCGGTACATCTGGGACGTCCAATAAGTCACAAACGGCAATTGCACATAACTAACCAGCATCCCGAGTTTGTATGCGAGCGAGTAGATTCCCACGTCGGCGAGTGAGGCCGAACGCTGCAGGAAAAAACGGTCGCCATAATGGATGACCAGCATCGCAACGCCGCCTATGCCCACCGGCACCGCGTACGCAGCCATGCGCCGGCAGAGCGCAAAGTTGAATGACAGATAGGCGCTCGATAGCAGAATGGCGGAAAGCCCGATCCCCATGACCGCCGAGGCCGCCAGCGTGCTCCAGAGCATGGCGGCAATACCCATCTTCCAGACGGCGAGGAAAAGGACGTTGAAGAAAATTGCCACAACCAGCCGAACCGACATGCATATCGTAAATAGAACCGACCGGTTCATCGCCCGCAAGTAGGCCAAGCCGACCTCCAGGGGCAGCACCATCACAAAATTGGCGAAGACCAGATGGAAATAGAATGTGTAAGCCGTGGTGCCGAAAACCAGCTTCCCTAACGGTTCGCTGACCAGAAACCCCGCCACCGCGCCGAAGATACCCATGGCGAGGGCCGAGAAGAAGGCCGTGGTCGCGACTGTGCCGCGGGCCTCTCGGCTGGTCGCCTCGGCGTGGAAGTAGCACAGTGCATCGCCTAGCCTGGCGCCCAAGAGCGACGTCAGCATAAACGACGTAAGATCCAGCAATTCGAGGACGCCGTAGTCCGCCGGACTCAAATATCGAGTGTAGACAGGCAGCAGGAAAAAGCTGCACATCTTACCCAGAATCACAGGCACTGAGTAGGCGGCGCTATGGCGCAGAAGCGAACGATAAGTGCTCTCTTTGACTTTGACTGCCGGCTGGCCGGAAGCGGTCATGCGCCGGCCTCCTGAAGCTCCAGGTCTTCCTCCGCGGCAAGGCTCTCCTGGCGCTCCCGCAGAGATTCGAGGTGGTCCGGTTCGACGATCAGCCAGGACGCGCCCGCCATCAGCAGGAAATACAGGAAATCGAACGTAATCCTAGTAAGAAAGGTACTGCCGACCGCGAATGCGATGAGAGCGGTCTCAATAGCCAGCGGACACTCGTACAAGGGGGATCCCGCTTTCTTCAGCCGGAGGCTGGAACGTTCGAGCAGAATAATCGTGCCGCCCAGCAAGGCCACGTACGCCGCAAGGGAGAAGATCCCCGAATCGGCCAACATCTGGAGGTAGGTGTCATGAACCAATAGTTGGGCTCTCGAGAATTCCGGATCGGCATAGCGGGTCCAGAGCATTCGCTGATTCATGCTGCCGAATCCCACTCCCGTCAGCGGGTAGTCTTTGAATATCCTCACCGCGACTTGGGAGGCTTCGACGCGATCCATTACGGACTCGTCTTGCTGGGCGGTTTCTGTGTCTTTCAGGGTTTCCATACGATCGAAATATGAATCTCTCACCAGGTAGATCGAGGGCGCCGTCAGGATCACAAGCGCCACGAGCATGAAGAAACGGTGACGCGCATGAATCAGGATCACCAGGAAGGCCGCGATCGCCGCTATGGCGGCGCCCCGCGAGTGGGTGAACACCACCGCGGCAATTGTGAAGAACGCGGCTAGAACCAATCCGGTCCGGACCGGGAACGAACGGACCAGATTCCTGCCATACCAGCAAAGGGGGATGCCCATCACGAGCGCCAAGGCTAGCGTGTTGTTATCGGCAAAAGACCCGCCGAAGCCGCCCGAGTACCGCACGCCCCCTTGGATCAGCCCGTACAGCCCAAATTTTGTACCCACCCAGCCCATCGACAGGGCCATAATCACAACCAGGCGGCGGAAATCCTGCTCCGTCTGGATGGTTAGCGGTATCAGGACCGCGGACACGATGGAACTGACATACCACCATAAGTACTGGTAGCACAACGTAGGGTGAATCGCCGTCACGACCGACAGCATGATAGGGACCAACAGAACCAGTAACAGCCGGAAGACAGGGTTGCGCCACAGCGGCCCAAGTTGGCTCAAAACCTTCACGCTCCCAAACAATGTACCCAACTCTAGAATGGATGCATACGGATACGTTGTGCCGGCCCAGGCTGTTACATCCGGCCGCGCCAGCGCGAACCAGACCATTGCGATCGCGCCGATTTTCGGACGGATCATGGCCGCGATCGCGAGCGCGACAATGATCGCCAACAGCAGGAATGCGCGCATGTTAGACCGATTGAGCCGCTCCGACGGGGTTTTCCATCCCGGCTTTGCGGCCCGCTTGCCACATCGCCAGCGTCAGCAGGTTCCACAGCTTGCGCTCATGGTTGAAGAGCGAGCTTTGGTGCTCGGACCACAACCGGCGAGCCTCGGAGGGACATACGAAGGCCTCCGCATCCTTACTCAGGACCTTGGATTCGAATACCGGCTTCAGGCTGGTGCGGAACCATTCGGCCAGGGGAACCACGAAACCCATCTTCTTGCGGCTGACGTTCTGTTCAGGCAGAAACGGCCTGACGACGTTCTTGAATATCGCTTTTCCCACGCCCCCGTCCAGTTTCCACGCCGGTGGCAGCCCGCACGCGAATTCCACGATGCGGTAGTCCAGCCAGGGAGCTCGCGTTTCCAGGGAGTGGATCATGCTGGCGCGGTCCGCCTTCACCAGGATGTCCCCCGGCAGGTAGGTCTGGAAGTCGACCGCCTGCATCTGCTCGAGCGGATGGAGGTCACGGACGGCGGTGAATTGGTCGCGGAACCACGCGCGCGGATCGTACCCTCCGAGCGAGCGCCGCAGTTCCGGGGCAAGCACCGCATTCAGGCCCTCATCGCGGAACGCCGTCATGCTGGAGTAGTAGGCATCTCCGATCTCGACGGACAGATTGGTGAGCAGCGATTTGGCGCGAAAAGGCTGCGGCAGGTAATCGAACTTGGGATAGTGCCCGCCGGCCCAGGCGATGGCCGAACGCCGGAAGAAGCCGGGAAACTTGCGCCGCAGCTTCTCCTCCAGCACGCCGTAATAATACCGGCGGTATCCGCCGAACACCTCGTCGGCACCGTCGCCCGAAAGCGCCACGGTCACATGGCGGCGGGTCATTTGCGCCAGATACAAGGTCGGGATGATAGAGGAATCGCCGAACGGCTCGTCCATGTGGCATCCCAACACGTCGAGCACGTCTTCGATGCGCGGGCTAACGACCTTTTCCCGATGCTCCGTGCAATACCGGTTGGCCACCGCGCGGGCGTGCTCCAACTCGTCGAACCGCTTGTTTGTGAAACCGATGGAGAAAGTGCGCACGCTCGATGGGGCCTGACGGGACATGTATGCCACCACCGCGCTGGAGTCCACGCCTCCGCTTAAGAACGCCCCCAACGGCACGTCGCTGATCATCCGCCGGCCAACCGCGTCTTCCGCCAGACTGCCCAGCTCCTCGATGGCTTCTTCCCGCCGCACGCCGCGCTGGCTGAATACCGGAGACCAATAACGCCGCCGCCGCATGCCCGCGCCATCCACCGTGAGAGTATGCGCCGGCTCAAGCTTGGCTACGCCCCGGTAAATGGTGCGCGGATCGGGAACATAAGACAACGCCAGGAACTCCGCGACGCTGCGCTCATCCACCCGCGCATCGAAGCCCGGCATGGCTGCCAGAGCCTTCAGTTCGGAAGCAAACGCGAAACGAAAACCGGGGACCGCGTCCGAGTAGTAGAGCGGCTTCTTGCCCATGCGGTCGCGCGCCAGGAAAAGCCTCTTCCGGGGCGCGTCCCAAATGGCAAAGGCGAACATGCCGTTGAGGAATTCCGGCATGCGCTCGCCCTCCTCCTCGTAGAGGTGCGCCAGCACTTCGGTGTCGCTTAGAGTGCGGAACCGGTGGCCTTTGGCCTGGAGTTCGGCGCGCAATTCGCGGTAGTTGTAGATCTCTCCGTTGAACACGACTTGCACGGCGCCGTCTTCGTTGCCCATGGGCTGGTCGCCGGTGCTCAAATCGATGATGCTGAGACGCCGGTGCCCCAGGGCGGCTTCGTCATCTGCCAGCCAGCCGTAGGAGTCCGGACCGCGGTGGGCCAGGCGGTCGCACATGCAGGCGAGCACATCCCGCGAATCTCGTGCTCCGTGTTTTAGAAAGCCAGCGATTCCGCACATGCTCTAAGCCTCTCTCAGCGTCTGCCCAATCAACGAATGGAAATCATCATTTTCTGTCGGACGGCTTGCGGCTGGGTTGTTTGACCGGCCGCCCGCCCTCTTGCGCCGGGGGATCCCCGTACACGGCGTGAGACCCATACCCATAAGGCGTGTGGGCGCCGAACGGCCACCGTGCAGTATGATTCAGGACAATCCCAATTAGCTTCTCTTTCGGCATGGACTCGATTATCTTGGCGCAGCTATTTCGCTTGGTATGGTCCGGACGAAAGACAAGGACGATCCCGTCCGCCGAGAGCTGGATCAGGTCCCAATCGGCCACCACCCCCGCCGGCGGAGTATCGAGGATCACGAACTCATATTGCGCCCGGAACCTCTCACAGATGGCGTGCCACCGCGCGGATTCCAGCAATTCGCTTGGGTTCACGTTGGATTCCCCGGCGGTAACAACGTGCAGGTTCGGATACCCTTCCAGTTCCACTACCGCTTCTTCGAATGTGCACGCGCCTTCGATGACTTCCGCCATCCCCGGGCTCCTCGGCAGACCCAATAGAGTGTGCACCGCCGACCTGCGGAAATCCATGTCAACCAGCAGAATCTTCGCCGCCACCTTCAAAGACAGCGCGCCGGCGATGTTGATTGCCGTAACGGTTTTCCCATCGCCTGTGCCGGGGCTGGTGATCCCGATTGTCCGCGGCTTCTTAGGGTGATGGACTATTTTGGTGCGAAGAATCCGGTACTGCTCCGCCGCCGCCCCGTGCTGATTCTCAAATGGCAACACTGGCACGGTAGCGGCGACCGCCAGCTTCACGCGCCGGATCTGAGGGGGGATCGCGGGCACAACCACTGGACCCGCGGCGACCGCCGGTATGGCGGGAGGCGGGTCCAATGACACGGGCCTAGGGGGACCGGGCACCAAGGTCCGTTCCCATTGTTCATCCGGCGCCCCTTCCATCAGCGCCGGCAGCAGATCCGCTGTTTCGCTTCGGGTCCCTTGCAACGCGTCGAAAATCCTGCTCATTTATGCTCCCTGCGAGTCAGCCCCAGAGCGGTGATCCAGCCAGGCAGGTTCGCCTGCCCCGCGGGTTCGGGGGCCGCTGAAGTGCGCAGCGGGACCGCCCCGTTTTCCGCCGCATTGCCGGTTCGCGCGGCCATCACGGCCACGCCGCCGTTACGCGCGGCGGCTTCGTTTACCGAGCGCGAAAGCCCGAGGTCGCGGGCAGCCTCGCGTACGTGCCTCGCGCCGACCACCGGCGGCTTTTCCACGAAAGCCGTGGTCAGCGCGTTATCGCACAACGCATTCACCAGCCGCGGGATTCCGCGCGACAACTGCGCGACCTCGGCGTACGCTTCGGACGTGAATGGCGGCGCAGCCTTGGCGCCAGCCTTGGCCCATCGCAAAGCGACGTACTGCTCGATATCCGCCGGTACCAGAGGCGACAGCGCCAGGCGGACTGAGATTCGCTGGCTGAACTGCCGAAGCTCCGGACGGTCCAGCATTTCCAGGATCTCGTCCTGGCCCGCCAACACAATTTGCAGCAGCTTCTCGCCGGGCAGTTCCAAATTGCTTAGCAGCCGCACTTCTTCCAGCACGGACGGCGCTAACTTATGCGCCTCATCGATTACCAGTACGGCGATCTTCCCGGCTTGCTTGACGCGCATCAGAAATTCCTGAAGCTGCACCAACCGCTGGGCCTTGCTAGCCGGAACGTTGGCGAAGCCGAAATCCAGCATGGCCAGTTCCAGGAACTCCGACTCGGTCAGCGTAGGGTTCAGAATCACGCTCGAAACCACGCGGCTGGCGGGCAGGCATTGCAGCGTTCTGGCCAGAAGGGTCGATTTACCCGTACCCGCCTCGCCCGCGAGCAAGACGAACCCTTTGCGTTCCAGGATGGCGTACGCCAACCCGGCCAACGCCTCGCGGTGACCGGGCGTCATGTAGAGCAACGCCGGCTCGGGCGTCATGCTGAACGGATGCTTAGTCAGGCCGAAGTGATTCTCGTACATGTTCAGAATCCAGACCCAAGATAGAACCTCGCGGCTGCCAGCCCCATCAGCGAAATCAGCACTACCGACACCACGATGACCCAGCGGGCCGTGCTCCATCCGGCCCACGGCCGGCCGACGCTCCCCGCTACGGCAAGCTGGGAAATCTGCGGAACGCGGGCAAGCACCGGGATGTCCGCCGGCAGTTCCCATTCGCCCAACAGGTTGCCTTTGCGCATTTCAAGGCCAATCCCGCACGCGAGCGCGAAAAATAGAGCGAGGGCGGAACTGGTGGCGTCATAGAAGGGGCGGTTCGGACTGGACGGCGTCTGCGGCGCGTGCGCCGGATCGAGGATCGTGAAACGCTCGGATTTCTGCCGCCTCTCCATGTCGGTGGACATTTCCGCCGACTGTTGCTTATTCAACAGCGAGAGGTAGTTGGCCTTGGTGACATCGTAGTCGCGCGTAATCTCCGTCAGTTCCTGTTCCCGCATGGGAACGCTGGTCAATTTCGCTTGACGCTCGGTAATCTCGTTAGCGATGCGCTCCCGATCGGCCTTTCGTCGGTCGATTTCGTCATTCACAGCGGCGATCTGGGATTCCACCGTCGCGATGCGCTCGTTCGCCTGGCCGACATCCGCCGGATTGGCCATCATAGCTTTGGCCAAGGCCTGCGCCGCCGTGTCGGACGCGGTGACTTTCTCTGCCGCCTGGGCCGGGCTCTTGGTGCGCGACGCCTCCGCCGCTTCCTTCGCTTCCGCGGCTTTCGCCAGGTTAATGTCGGCCCGCAGCCGCTTTACATCCGGATGCCCTTCCCCGTAGCGCCCCAACATCACATCGAGCTGCGCCTGGAGGATCTCGGACTGTTTCTTGGGTCCCGCGGGGACCGGTTGCGCGGCCGCGCCGGCCCCTGAAGGAGATGTCGCGGTGGAGGCCGAAGCCGGCCGCGGGCGCATGAGCATATCCAGCGTATCGTGCGCCATTCTCAGCGTGTTCTCAAGCGTCGTCTTCGACTCCTCCGCGCGGGAGATGGCCTCGTTCGCAGAAACCTGCTCCATCCGCAGCCGTTCCAGCGCGCTCTGAATCGCTCCTTGCTGTTCCGGAAGCTCGCCGTTGTGGGTTGCTTTGAACTCGCGGATGGCTGTTTCCAGCGAATCGAGTTTTTTCTTGGCTTCCGCAAGCTCGGTCCCGACAAACTCCGAGGTACCCTCGGCCTCGCTTTCGCGGGTGCGCAGGTTCTCCTCGATGAAGAGGTTCGCAAGTTGATTGGTCACCTGCGCCACAACCGCCGGCTGTCTGCCCGAATACGATATGCGAAAAGCGTCGGGCTTCGCGCTGGCGCTGGCCATTCCCTTAACGAGATGGACACCAATGTCCATCCGCATCGTCTCAACCACTTCATCGAGCGGATGGCGCGCTCTCTCCTCGCGATATAAGTCGTCCTCCTCAATGATCCTTTGCAGCTCCGTATTGCTCAGGACTTGCTGGCTGATGGTCGCCAGGCGGTCCGGAGCTTCGTCCGTGACCGTCGAGGGCACAAATCGCTCGGGAATCTTCTGGGAAGCGATCAAGATTAGCGAGTCCGCCGAGTAGACCGCGGGCATCCGCTGGACCACGGCCACCGCCACCGCGGTCAGGACCAGCCACCCCAGCGCAATGCCGTATCTGTGCATCCAGCACATCCGCGCCAGAGACACAATCGAAAGCTGCGAATTAGTATTGTCCGCTTTTGGCAGAGGCATATTTTGCGATACACCGGAAAGTGAGATTTGCCGTTGGCGTATGGGCAACGTTAGCGCCAAATCCGCATGTGTTTGAATTCACGAGTCTTCACAGCGGGTGAGGCGATTGTGGCGCCGGCCCTCGCCACCCACAATGGGATTAAGTGCGAATAATTGGCGCCGCTTGCGTTTGCCGGCCGCCGGCCCGCGGGAACGCATATCCCGTAGGTTCAATCGATTGGTCGCCACGGCGCCCGTAATTGCCAAATATTCTGCTTAAATCTTTGGGCAGTAAACTTGCTCACAAGTGGACTGCCGCAAAGCCACTAATGGCGTTGCGTTTTCGTACGGGGATAGGATTGGATGAAGACTCGTGTCTACCTGACCATCGATGCGGAGATTTCCATGGGGGCGGCATGGGAGTACCTGGACCGGAGTCCCCTTTCCGTCGACCAACGAATTTTTTGTCAGCGAAACGGCCATGCTTATGGCCTGCCCTTCATGGTTGACGCGCTTCACGGCCACGGGTTCCGCGCAACCTTCTTTACCGAGGTCTTCGGATCGCTCTGCCTTGGCGACGGGCCATTCAGGCGGGTCTTCGATTATCTGCTGGAACGCGGGCAGGACGTTCAACTCCATACTCACCCAACTTTCCGCAATTATGGCCATGCAACCCACAATGGCGGTCAAAAAAACTTCGCGTACTACAAGACGCTGCCGGATGCCATTAACCAATACAGCCGGGAAGACCAAGCCGCGTTCCTGCAGGAAGCCCACTGCCTCTTTCTTCGTTTCGCCGGTTTCCAGCCCGTCGCCTATCGCGCCGGCTCATTTCTGGCGAACCTGGACACTCTGGCTGCCTTACCGGACAGTATTGTCATCGACTCCAGCTTAGACCCCAGCGACCGCCACTCGTTTCCCGGCTGCCGCTTGCAGCCTAACCTGGTGCAGGAAGTCGAGGGAGTGCTGGAGTTGCCTCTCACCGTGGGTACCAGCGGCGCCGGGCCCTTCCGCTGTTATAAACACCTGGAGATCAGCGCCCTGAGCCTGCACGAGATGAAGGCCGCACTTCTGCAAGCGCAATCCAGCGGTTTGGGGGATTGCGTGATCGTGTTTCACAGCTTCAGCGCAGTCAAGCATAAGGACGTTTTCTATTCGCAGATGAAACCGGACCGCCTGGTAATTTCGCGTTATCTCGGCCTGCTTCGTTTTCTGGCGGAGAATCATAACCTCTTCGAGGTCACCACCATGGCCGAGGCCGCGGCCGACAACGGACGCCTGGTGCGTGAGCAGGTTCAGCAGCCGGCGCCGATACCCGACTTCGGAACCTTGGCGCCCCTCTGCCGCAAAGGCGTCCAGGCCATCAATCGACTGTACTTCTAGTGGTGTGCGTCCAGACCGCTCTCTTACGTTCGCGCCTCGGTTCGAAGTGACTGATTTTGCTGAGCCGCGAACGAGACTTAGGAATCGGGAGACTAGCGTGAGCGTATCTCTTGCATCTCGCGCCACGGCGCCTCAGCGGAAATCCGGAAAGTCCGGCCGTACGCCCTCGCTCGACGGGCTCCGGGCGATATCGATCGCCCTCGTCCTGCTTGGTCATCTAAGCGGAACGCGGCACTTTGCGAGCCTCGACCTCGGAGTGGGGGACTATGCCCATTTGGGGGTCATCGTCTTTTTCGTGATCTCGGGCTACTTGATCACAGGCCTGCTGCTGTCTGAACACGCCAAGCGCGGGAAGGTGTCGCTCAAGCTCTTTTATGCGCGGAGGGCGCTGCGGCTCTTTCCGGCTTCTTTCGCCTTCATTGCCTGCGTCTCGCTCCTGTGGCTCGCCGGAATTGTGCATCTGCACGCTACGGATCTCTGGCACGCCATCACCTACACTGTGAACTACTTACCGGGAGCGTCATGGCAGATCGGTCATCTGTGGTCTCTTTCTGTCGAGGAGCAGTTCTACCTGCTCTGGCCTTGCGCATTCGTCCTGCTCCGGCCACGGCGCGCCATCTGGGTCGCCGCCGGGGTGATTCTGCTGGGGCCTATCGCGCGCTTCGCCTCGTGGCATTACCTGACGGGGACTCCCTTTCGCGATCTGCAGATGTTCCCGATGGTCGCCGACAGCCTTGCGACAGGATGTCTATTCGCGAGAGTGAGCGATTGGCTGGAAGCGCAAGACTGGTATCTTCGGTTGTTCCGGCCCGCCTACTCCGCGGGGTTGTTGGTGTTGGTCCTATCGATCAATCGCTACATGGGTTTCACGATAGTCTGGGTTTTCGGCACGGCGGTCGCTAATATCAGCCTCGCGATTCTCATGCACCGCTGCGTCTATTGCTCTCGCGATTCGATTGGACGATTCCTCAACTGGAAGCCGGTTGCCTTTGTGGGCGTCCTAAGCTACTCGCTCTATCTGTGGCAGCAACTGTTCCTGAACCGTCAATCCACCGCATGGGTGAACGCGTTCCCGCAAAACCTGCTGCTTGCAGTGTCCGCGGCGCTGGGATCTTATCTCCTGCTTGAAAAGCCGTTACTGAAGCTTCGCAGCCGGTTGCGTAGTTAGGACCGGTCTCAAGCCTTGGCGGAAGGGACTGTCATCAAGGCGTTGCGCTTGCCGTGCCTGGGCTGGCCATGCCGCGCCCACTGGCTCCAAAGCCGAAGTTCAAGCGGACCGCGCTCTGGTCGTACCTCAACTCCGGGCCAGGCGTGGACGACTGGAGAAAAATTGGCCCCCAGAACTCGTTGAAAGTATATTGCAGAACGAGGGTGGAGTGGCCCGCCAGGGGCCGGTACAATCCAGCGTTCACGCGGAAGCCGGTAGTGGCCTGCCCAAAGACCAAGGGATCCCCGGACAGCCGGTTTCCCCCTGCTCCGGCCTGGAGACTCCAGTGACTCCCCTGCTTGCGCCAGCTCCAACCGACATCCATAGTCAGCGTTGCAGACGCCCCTGTCCCGTAAAGATCTGCAATACTGCGGCTCGCGGAAACCACTAACGTGTGGCCGTGAGTGTGATAACCCATGTTCCCGAAGGCTTCCCACTGCTTCCCGCGCGAACTGGCATAGGCCGACCCGGTTGGCAGAATGTAGCCGCCCCCCGCCGAGAAGTTCGCGAACCAGTTTTGAGTGAACTTCCGGCCTAAACCGATCATCGCATCCGTGGATTGCATGTTGTCGATCGACGAGAATACCCGCCCGTAGTTGACCCCAGCCGTCAACGACGTTCGTTCCGAGAGCAGGTAGTTCACAGACGCGTTGAAAGCCGCATTCGTGGTCTGCGGAATCAGGAACTCGTTCACGTCCAGGGAAGAATTCGTTTTCAGGCTCTGCATGCGGCTCCCGGTAGCGCTTAACCCGAACGTCAGACGCGGGGAATGCGAATACGAGAGCGCCATCAGAGACGTGCCCGAAAGGAGCCGCTCGCCATAGTAGAGCTGCATTAGCGAAGTAACCGTGGCGGATGCGCCAGTGCCGGCGGCGATGCTCGGATTCCCGCTCTGTCCCGTCAGTAACTGACCCGCCAACTCCCCAGCCGTGCCCGTAAGGGAAGCCAGATTCTGCGCGTTGGTCGGTGAGAAGAGGAGTTGCTCGAAGGCGCCCTCGACCCCCGACGCGCTCACGGAGAACTGCCACTGCGGAGCTAGTTTACGGGACCAGCTAAATGCCAGCGATTGGCTCAGTTGGCTCGTGTTCTGTTCATACGTGCTGTAGGAATAGGTGGGAGTATAGACCGCCGAGAACTGCGATCTGGCATCTCCGCTGCTGCCCATGCGAAACCCAACGGACGCCGAAACGCCGGTCGCGGTTTGATATCCCGGCACAGAAGTTCCGCTAATTCCCGCCGCCGCGTCCGCCGCGTAGACCCAGGATTGGTCCACGGTCGAATACTGCGTGTAGGCGGAAAAGTTATACAAATGCAGGCCATTCTGCTGCGCGCCGGCCGAGGTCAGCGGGTTCAACGTAAAGCTCTGCGCGGTCAAGGTAGCTGCGCAGAGGACTGCCCCCGCCCCCACGCGCCCCACGCATCCCGTCCACCAACGCAGAGTGGTCAGGCGCTGCTTCATGCTGTCGTCATCCATGTTTCCCCCTGGCGAGCCGGCGGTTGAGTCATGGCTTGGGCAATTGCCATGCCATGAAACAACCCGGAACTGCCGTTCCGCTCCACGATCTTGCCGGTCCGGCGCAACATTTTTTCGCAATGAGTTCGAAACTTTTGCCCTCCGCTAGTGGAAGGCCTTAGGCCAGAGGGAATCGTAGACGCTCCATCCGACCGAATCGGGCGGATCGAGTGGAGACCTAGAGGAATCGTCGGATACGTCGAGGGGCGAAGTCTTGATTACGGGCGGAACGCCATTGTGGCTGCTATCCCAGGAAACGTAGGTGTTGTCCCAGCCCGCCGCATGCACCCCGGAAAGTCTGAACTGGTTCTGCAACATGGATTCGGGGCTCTTCCACTCGTTTCCGGAGCCATCCGCCGCGGGCGCTTCGGGCGGCGCGACCACGTTCGTCAATGTCTGCCGCGGATCGCACAACATCAGCGGAAGCACCACCCGCATGGTGAAATGCCTGGCGTCCCGTTCGGTGAACACGGCATCCAGGGCCGCCGGCGGCGGTTCGCATCCGTGGGCTTCCCGATATGCCTCCAGGCGGGCCACGCTATTATCGGACGCGCCCAAATCGAGCCAACCCGAAGCCACGGGATCGGGCATGAGCGCTGCGTTTGCGTTAGAATCCGGCTGGCCATCGAGCGCCTTACGCGCCACGGCCGCTTCGGGTAGATCGGGGCGGCGGCGCAAGCCTTCTTCGAGGGCCTTCTGCGCGGCCGCCCGATCGCCCTGGTGAAGCCGGACTATGGCTAGATGGTAGGGAGCGCGTTCACAGCCCGCAGCCTGGGCCTCCGCCAGGTGAATCGCGGCCAGGGAATCCATGCCACGCCGGTAGAGCGCCCATCCGAAGACGTCGTCCACCGCGGCGCTCTCCGGCGCCAGTTCCCTGGCCTTTTCCGCCAACTGCACGGCCTCCTCGGGCTTGCCTTCATGCTCCGCGAGCACGAATGCCAGGTTGTAGAGCGCCGGAACGCTCGAAGGGCTGTTTTCGAGCACCTTGCGGTATGACTCCTCTGCCAGGTTGAATTCGCCCCGCGTCTGTTGCGCCGCTCCCAAAAGGAGGCGCATCGAGCCGTTTCCGGGATCCGCTCTCATCAGGGGAATCAGGCGGCTCTCCGCAATTGCCGCGTTGCCACCGCTCAACTCGGCGCGCGCCAGGGCGGTCTCCAGTACCGGCGTATGGGATCCCGCCGCCATCGCCGTCTCAAAGGCCGTTACCGCCATTGGGACCCGGCCCGCCGCCAGCAGAAGTTCGCCCAAAAAGTGCCAGGCCTCCATGGAATGAGCCTGACTTTCGGCATGGCGGCGGATGCGGTCGATGGCCGCTTCGGTCCCCCCTGCCGCCTGGCTGCTGCGCGCCAGCAATAGAAGCGCCCGCATATCGCCCGGATTGGCGCTCAAGAGCCTCTCGGCAATCCGGCCCGCCGAGGCCGCATCCCGCTGTTCCAGCAAGGACAACGCTTCTTCAACTTGCAGCGTGGGCGTCGGTTGGCGCAGCCCGACGGACTCAAACGCGCTCCGGTACGCCTCCCGATCCCCCATGGCGAGCAACGCCCACCCGCGCTCCGCCGCTATGGCCGGCGAGGTCCTCAGAGGAGCGGAGATCTGCGCAAGCGCCTCCAGCGCGACATCGGGGGCCTGGGCGGCGATCTGATATCGCGCCAGTTCAATTCGCGCCGGCAGGAATTGCGGGTCGCGCTGCAGCGCCTGGCCGAGTTCGTCTACCGAACTCAGGATCTGGCCGCGCCGCAGGCGAACAGCCGCCAGGACATAATGCGCTCCGGCTGCCTCCGGGCGCAGTTGCAGCGCGGCGAGGATGCCGGCTTGGGCTTGGTCGACGCGCCCTTTTCCCAGATCCAAGACGGCTTTTTGAAACAGCGCGTCAAAATCCGGATTCTTCTGGCGCACCGCCGAACGAAGCAACTGTTCGGCATCGGGTTCCCTGCCCGCTCCGAGATACGCGGTCACCAGGCCGGTTCGCAACGCATGATTGGAAGGGTCCTCACGCAACCGCTGTTCGAATTCCTTGATCGCCAAGTCGAACTCCCCGCGCTGGAGCAAAAGCAAGCCGTAAAGCGCACGGTAGCGGCGATCCGGAAATTCCGCCAGTGCGCGATAGGAGATCGCAGCCTCGGCCATGCGATTCTGTCCGGCCTGAAGATTTGCTAGTTCGAGCAGCGCGGCGGCATTCAGCGGCTCGCGGCCAAGCGCCCGCTTCAGTGCCGCTTCGGCCTCCGCGGAACGCCCCATGGCGCTGTAGAACTCCGCCAGGAGGATGGTTGCCTTAACGCTCCCTTCCGCGGCTACCCGAAGCAGAGCTTCGGCGCCAGCCGCATTGCCCGATGCCACTCTCATTTTCGCCAGGGTGGCCACCCAATCCGCCTGATTCGGAAGCGTTGTCAGAGCCTGTTCGAGCCGGCGCTGCGCTTGCTCGCGATTGCCGAGCTTCCATTCGACGATGCTTAAGGCCGTGACCGCTCCGGCATCTCCGGGAAGCCGGGGAATCACCCGAACAAGTTTCTCTCGCGCTTCGGCCAGGACGTCCTGGTCCTCACTTGTAGCCATCAATTCGCCGAGCTTGATATGCGCCGGCCAATAGTCGGCCTTCAATTGAATGACTGTCGCCAACTCATCCGCCGCCACGCGGCCGTTGCCAATCGCCAGGTTCGCTACAGCCAGTTGGTAGCGCGCATCGGGGTTCAGAGGCGTCAACTCGACAGCCCGCCTGAAATCCTCAATGGCTGCCCCTATGTCATGTGTGGCCAGGCACTTCTGGCCTCGCGCGACCAGCGCCGCGGACCGGGATCGGCGTGTGCAACCGGCGCCCGCCAGCAGGACGGCCAGGACGCCAGCCAGCGCGGTCGCTCGCTTACAAGCGGAGGGTAATCGGCGCGGCAAGAGCATGGCGGGTGTCCACGGGCGTTCGCTGCTGCCAGCGGTAATCGCGGCGTTGCCGGATCCAGCCACGACGCAGCGCGTACTTGCGATAGCACGTCTGATGCCGCCCCCGGGCGCGGCGACCGCTCGATTTCGCGGCGTTTGACCGAAGCTACTGTAGTGCGGCAAGCGGAATGCGAAGTAACCGCTCTCTTACCTTCGCGGCTCAGCCGAGCTGGCTCGAACCAGCCGTAATGACCTTCACGGGCGCAGCCTCGTCGCGCTCTGCCGGCAGTGCGTCGAACTTGTGCTCGATCCCCAGTTTCTTCATCTTGTAGAGCAGGGCCTTGTAGTCGATCTTCAACATGTTGGCGGCCTTCTTGCGGTTCCAGCGCGTGCTGTTGAGCGCTGCCAGAATCGCTCCCGTTTCCGCCTGTTCCTTGGCTTGCGTCACTTGCTCCAGAATCGGCGCGCTTTCCCCGCCTTCCGTCTTCGCCGGCAGATCCAATGCCGGCGCCGCGGTAAGGGCTTTGCGCGCCGCCCGCGCCCTGAGATCCTGTGCGACCAGGTCCGGAGACCGCAGCACGAGCAGCTTGCGGACGATATTCTCCAGCTCACGCACGTTTCCGGGCCAATCGTGCTGCAGCATCGACTGCAGCAGCACCGGCGTAATTTCCGGCGGAGAAATCTCGCTGGGGGCGTACTTGCGCATCAGGATTCGCGTTAACGGCACGATATCCTCCTTGCGGTCCCTGAGTGGCGGCACGTACAGACTGACCACATTCAGCCGGTAGTACAGGTCCTGCCGGAATGCGCCCGTCCCGATGGATTTCTCCAGATCGTTATGCGTGGCCGCGATCACCCGCACATCCACCCGCACCGTCTCCTTGCCTCCCAACCGCTGGAATTCGTGGTCCTGCAATACCTGCAGGAGCTTGGCCTGGAGCTTGAAATCCATGTCGCCAATCTCGTCCAGCAGCAGGGTCCCTCCGTTGGCCATCTCGAACATGCCGGGCTTGCGCTGGAAAGCTCCGGTGAACGCCCCGCGCTCGTAGCCGAACAACTCGCTTTCCACCAGTTCGGCAGGCAGGGCGGCGCAGTTCAGTTTGACGAACGGCCGGTTGGCGCGCGGTGAAAGCGAGTGCAGATAGCGCGCGAGCACTTCCTTGCCGGAACCGGTCTCTCCCTGGATCAGGACCGGCACCTCGGAACGTCCAATCTGGGCCGCCATGGCGTATACTTCCCGCATGCCCGGGCTCCATCGCTCGCCGGCAGCCTCCTGTTCCGGCCGCCCTTGGACCGCATTCTCGAGGGCCGTACGGAGATCTCCATGGTCGAGGGGCTTCCCCAGAAAACCGGTAGCGCCGCTCTTCATGGCTTCCACGATGTTCACCGGCGCCGGCGCGCCCGATACCATGATGACCGGCAGATCCCAATCTCGCGACCGAATCTCCCGCAGAGTATCGAGGCCGTTTTTGCCGGGCATAAAGAAGTCCAGGACGACCGCCGACACCGCCCGATTCGCCTGAAGACAATTCAAGACTTCCTGCCCGTCTTCGGCCAACTCCACCCCATAGCCCTGATAGCGCAGAGCCATCTCCAGAAACTGGCGGCATTCAGGCTCATCGTCACCCACCAGGATTGTTCGCTCGTGTTTTTCGGTTGTCATTATGATAAACTCGCTCCGCTCGCTTGATTCACTGTCGCTCCCATGCCCTCATGTACCGTCGCGTAACCCTCGGGCGCAAGGGGAACCATAAACGAGAGCATTGGCCCCCCCTCGGTGTTCTCCGCCCAAATCCGCCCTCTGTGTTGTTGCACAATTACCTTGCAGATGGCCAGCCCTAAGCCGCTTCCGAAACTGTGGTTGCTGCCGTATGTTGCGTACTCTTCAAAAATCCGGCCCAGGCGCTCCTCAGGTATGGCCGGCCCCGTGTTGTGCACGTCTACCCGATAAGCGTTGGGCATCGCCCTTTCACTCGAACGCCGCTCCTTTTCAATGGGCCTCTGGACCCTGTTCGAGCGGCGGTCCCAGAAACACGAATATCCCCTGACCTCGATTTGGCCCGCCTTCGGCGTGAACTTAGTGGCATTATCGAGTAAGTTCAGGACCACCTGCTCTAACTGCTCCCGCTCGAAGTACATATCCTGCATGGGCTCCGCGAGTGTCACACTCACCTTGATGCGCCTCTCCGAGGCCAGGGGCTGGATCTCATGCAGCGCCTGGTGAACCGGGTCGCGGATGTCCCCCCGCTCAAGATTCGGGACCCTCTGGACGCGCTGGCCAACGCTCAATTGAAACATCGCCGCGGTCATTCTCGACAGCCTCTTCAAGCTGGCCTGAACTCTGCCCAATACCTGCTCTTGAGCCGCGGTGAGCGGACCCAGTTGTCCGTCCAGCAGGAGACCGCAGTAACCGCTGGTTGCGGTTAGGGGCGCACGAAAATCGTGAATGGCTCTGGCCAGGAAGTTGGTTCTATCCTGGTCATACTCCTGCAGCCGCAGGCTGGTCTCCATCAGGGTCTGCAGGATCTCGTCACGTTCCTGGCGAAGGCGCCCGGCGACGCCGGATTCATGGTCTTCCAGGGCCTTCTCAAGCCATGCCGCCAGAACCGCCCGCGTGACCGGCTTCAACGCCAACATGGCCGCCGCGAGCTTGGCGCTCCGGGATTCCGCCAGCTCCCTTCGCTCGACCAGCACCAAATGCGATCTGGGTTCCCCGGCAACCTTCTGCCAGGGGATCTCCAAGCCTTGGCGATAATCCCAAATATAGATCTCGGCGTCAGGGAAGGGTGGCTGTGGGTCCGCCACGATCAGTTGGTGTCGTCGAGCCGCCAGAACCTCACAGCACAACTCATAGACACGCTGGTCGTTCCCAATAAGCGCAATCCGGCTCCCGCATCCCACGTTACGTCCCTCCGATTCCCACAACGCACCAGAAAACCCGCAGCCATCGTCACGATTCCGAAAGATCCGAAACTCACCACAACCTGGCGCCTGGTTGCCGGTCCGACTATTTAGTCGGATCAAGTGCCGTATATGTGGTCAAGTTTACCGTGAACCTAACTTTTGTCAATACGGTTTCGTGCGATTAGTACTATTCACGCGAATAGTTTCGAGAGAATTGGTACAAATCCAAACTTCTGGCGCAAATAATTGTTGATTTTTGCCTCGCTTGCAGCACCTTTCCGCTGCATTAATTCGTGGCACTTGAACTGCGAAGAGGCTCGGACGGCGATGACTCTTCGATGACACTCGATCTCTGAGCACCGGATCGCGCCCTCACATTTACATTAGATGTCGAAGCTTACTTTCTCTGAGCGCCGGAGGCGGCAGCGAATGGCTCTGCACTGGGTTGTGCGTCTTAAAGGGCCATTGTCTAAAGACTACGTCCGCGCTGAAACGCAGAATCTCACTACTGAAGGTTTCTACTGCTTGTCGCCGGAGCGGTTTAAACCCGGTGAGACGCTGGAGTGCGTGATCGATCTCCCCTCATCGAAGACGTCTTCCGACAGCCATACTTTGCATGGCCGGGTCACCGTTCTTAGGGTCCGGCGCGTCCGCCCTAACGTCTTCGGCGTGGCCTGCCGGCTTGAGGATTATTCAATGGCTGTCGGCTCGGTATCGAGCTCTACCTAATGAGGTCTGAGTTCGCCGCGACGCTGGCTGGTCCATTTCTTCGGTCAAAAAACCGCACTAAGTCCAAATTCGTGACCGGGTCTTTTGTTCCGGCTGCGATAGACCCTGGCTCCAGGTGTTTCCTACGCCCTCCGTTGGGTTCCATTCTGTGGTCCCGAACGTGCACTGCCCCAGATTTCAGGGAGGTCTTGCCGGATGATCCGTCACTTTCTTCAGTTCGCTCTGTTTTCCTGGCTCGTCGCCGCCGCGGCGGTAGCGGGAGAACAGGAATCCGTGGCGCCCGCGGCGAGCGTCGCCCCGGATAACTACCAGATTGGCCCGGGTGACGTTCTCCAGATTATCGTTTGGAAGGAACCCGAAGCGACCGTTCCACAAGTGGTGGTCCGCGCCGATGGGAAGGTCGGCTTGCCGTTTGTCAAGGAGGTTGACCTTGCCGGCCTCACCTCAGCGAAGGCGGAAGAGGCCATCACCAGCGGTTTAAAACCCTTCATCAATGAGCCCGATGTCACGGTCATCGTGCGCGAAGTGCACAGCAAGAGGATCTACATGGTCGGCGCGGTCAAGCGCGAGGGTCCCATCGACCTTAAGTACCCCATGACCATGCTGCAAGCCCTGAGCGAAGCTGGAGGATTGACCGATTACGCCAAACGCAAAAAAATCTATATCTTACGCCAGGATAATGGCAAGGAGACGCGGATTTATTTCAATTACGATTCGGTGATCAAGGGCGAGCAGATGGAGCAGAACATTCAGGTAGTGCCCGGCGACACCATCGTCGTGCCGCATTGATACGGAAACTTTAACGGTCGCCAGGCGCCTAATTTATGCTCCCAGATTACAAAGGCCGGCTGATTCTCATCGCCGAGGATGAACCGGAAGTCCGCGGTTACCTGGAAATGGCCCTGCGTTGCGAGGGCTATGCCGTGGAAACTGCCGAGGACGGCGAGGAGGCGCTTCACTGCCTGGAAAGCGGCATGCCAATCTCCGCCGCGTTCCTCGACGTGATGATGCCCAAATGTGATGGCCTCGAGGTATTGCGCGCCCTCCGGGACAGCGGACGCGCCTTGCCCGTGATCGTGATCTCCGGAGTGCCCTCGCCTGGCATGGTGGTTGAAGCCATGCGAATCGGCGCTACCGATTTCCTGGCCAAGCCGGTCAGCCATGACACCTTACGCCAGGTTCTGAACGGCATCTTTGGAGCGGCCGAAATGGACCAGGACCCTCCGCAAGCTCCCGCGCCGCCCGCGCCCCACGAGATCTTCTTCGGACTCAGCCCGGTGATGCGCGAATTGCAGACGATGGCTAAACTGGTGGCCCGGTCTGGAACCCCGGTCTTAATTCAGGGAGAAACCGGCTCGGGAAAGGAAGTGTTGGCTTGCCACCTCCACGCCAACTCCGAACGCGCCCAAAGGTCGTTCGTAAAGCTGAACTGCGCCGCTTTGCCCTCCGAACTGGTGGAAAGCGAGTTGTTCGGCTACGAGCGCGGGGCGTTCACCGGAGCATTCCGGCGCAAACCCGGCATGTTCGAACTGGCCGACGGAGGAACCCTGCTGCTGGACGAGATCGGCGACATGGATTTCAAGCTCCAGGCCAAGCTCCTGCAGGTATTGCAGGACCACGAATTCCAGCGGTTGGGAGGCAAGGAGACGGTGCGGGTGGACGTGCGG